>Ga0315275_10005823_pt1 | contig 11732 bp, 15 predicted proteins | sample YL17G03_0_MG_FD_205557 | JGI IMG/M metagenome (GOLD analysis project Ga0315275, IMG submission 205557) | Sediment microbial communities from Yellowstone Lake, YNP, Wyoming, USA - YL17G03_0 | ecosystem: Environmental > Aquatic > Freshwater > Lake > Sediment | place: USA: Wyoming | collected... | reverse complement strand
ATGATTATGATTAAAAAGAGGAACAACGCATCATTTTCAGATATGCCGGTATCACCCACTAGTTTTTCAATCTGATATTGTACAATTAACGTAAACGTTTCATTCTCCCCAACCCCGTTTACTACTAAACGCCCATCATGTTCTTCAATTCGAAGAAAACCGGATGATTTGATATAATTGATAGAGGCGCCTTTCGGTAATAAAAGCTCATAAATGAAATCAGAGAAAACCACATCCTTTGTGATATTCAGTATCCAGTTGCCCTGTTTTTTTATGGTATACATCGGGGTGTTATTGATCAATAAATCCGGGTAATTCGTCACACCTTGGAGGGTGACAAAACCAGATGAATCAACATCAATGGAAAGTTCTGCGTAAAAATCATCAGCGCCATAAGATGGTACCCATACCATCATCAAAAAAAGAAGCAGAAAACAACCGAAACACCATCGATAACTAGTCCGTTTCAGTCCCATCAGAATTCCCTCAGACGCTCAAGGGAGAATATACTACCACCTACTTGAAGATATTCTCAAGTGCTCTACTCTTCTTCTTTTTGTCCCCATGCGGTCTTTTTTGATTTGAAAAAAATTATTTGTTTATAAGGAGTTTTCCTGTTGGATCTATTTCCGATAAGAATTTGATGTTATTGTAATCATAATTTATAATGATAGGTTGGATTAATACTTTAGCGGAAGTATTGATAATTTTTAAGGTTTACATTATAATATTAAAAACAATGAGAAGATTATAGTGAAAGGTTATGGCAGAAAAAACAATCGCGGTCATTTCAGATATTCATGGTAATTCATGGGCGTTACAAGCGGTTTTAGATGATTTGAAAAAGAGAAATGTTGATGTAATCTTTAATCTTGGCGATAGTTTGTATGGTCCTTTAGATCCTGCTGGAACGTTTCAGCTTCTTCGCAAACAAGACCCGGTAAGTATATCAGGAAATGAGGATCGGTTAATTGTGGAATATGTTGATTCACGTAATAAAAACTCCACTATAGAGTATGTTATTTCAGAGCTCGGTACTGAAGCATTCCGTTGGTTGAGATCACTTCCATAGACGAGAATAGCTGATGATTTTTTCCTGTGTCATGGCACCCCTGAAAAAGATGATGCGTATTTAATTGAAAAAATCACTCCTCGTGGAGTAGAACTGAGAAAGATACAAGAATTGCTCAGAGAAATTTGTAATATTAAACAAGCGGTCATATGTTGTGGTCATAGTCATATGAAGAATTTGATCGTCCCATGCCCGAAGAAATACATTGTGAATCCCGGGAGTGTTGGATTACCCGCATATGAAGACTCTCTGCCGTATGCTCATGTTATGGAATCAGGTAATCCAAATGCATCGTATTGTATTGTGAAGAAAGAAAACGATCGCTATCGTATAGAATATATTTTGGTTTCGTATGATTGGGAAGCTGCTGCAGATTGTGCTGCCAATAATCGTCGTGAAGATTGGTCGAAGTGGTTACGAACAGGAAAAGCATAGAGTAAGATGATTTTTTTTGTGAAAACAATATTTACTCGTGGTTATGCAATCAAAAGGCTATGATGTGGTTCTCCTGTTGGGATGAGCTCTGATTAGAACCCGATATTGTTGTAATCATGTCGCGGCTATAATGATTGAACAGCGAAAAAGAACATAATGAAATCAATCACGTTATTTTTTTTGTTTTGTTTTTCTGAATGGTTCCTGTGGTTCTACTACATTTACTGAATCATAGGGGATGATGCCGATTTTCTTTTCTTCGGTTCGTATTTCTTCTATTATTTTGAACAGTTTTTCATGGAGTTCTGCTCTGCGATGTGCTTGTTTGTATGTTAATCCTCTTGTTTCCATTAACTCAAGTTCAAATTTCTCGTGTCCCTGTAAAATTCTTTCTCTTCGTAGCGGGTTGTCATAGACGTCTTTTCGTATCCAGATTTCATTTTCTGGGATTTTATGGCGGAGATTTTCCGGGAGTTCGTTTTGCGGGACAAGTCCATGGAGTGCGATGTACTCACCCATGACGGATCGCGGTTTTACTTTTACGAAAAATGGTAAGTTTTCTCTCCCGCGACCGTAGGGATCGTAATCTGATTGTTTGATTTTTTGTTTTGTGTGTTTTTTTCTTTCTAGGGAGTTTTCTTTTTCTGTCATCTCTACACCGGTAAGGAGCATTCGTCTCTATAAATTTTTTTCTCTGGAGAATATAGACATTAGAATACTAATATTCATTGTCTTGAAGGAATATTTACCAGAGAATAATCATTAAGTTATGATTAGATGTTATTGTTCATATGGAAAAAAATAGACGAAAATTACAATTTATGATTAGATATTAGAAGCAGTACCTAGCAGTAAATTTAATGTTCTGCCACATAGCAAAGTGGCCATGTTTTTTCTTCTGGTGAAAGGTTTCTTTTATTTTCTAAAAAGGACGCTGCTGATACAAAAGTTCTTTGTATCCTCCTGGATATCCTGTTACCGTGGAAAAGGAATTAGCTGAAGAAGTCAAAGAGTTGAACAAACGGATCAGTGAGCTGGAAAAAATGCTGTCCCTGCTTATGAAACCTTTGAGTGATGTTCGGAAGACGACGGAAAGTTACCTGAAACTTGCTGGTCTTCTCCTTGATCATGGGGGGCTGACCCCTGATTTTATTTTACCTGAGTTAAAGGATCCTATTTCGAAAGATATTGTTCGAGTGCTTCTGGAGCGACCTGAACAGAATGTTTCTCAGATTACAGATCTGGTGAAAAGTAAGCGGGGGACCGCATCACGGCGGATCATCCGTGAGAAACTTTCGTATCTTGAGGAAAAAAATATTATCCAGAAACAGCAGCGTGGTTCCCGATATGTGTACAGTTTGACCGTCGATGTGATCAAAAAGTGGACACAACTGCTCGGTTTGAATATATAGAATGACCACCGTATGGGTGTTTAAAGAATAAATGGAGGAATATGACTATGAATAACCACGAAGGAATGCCAGACCCTGAGAAAATAAAGGAAATATTAGATGTTGTCTCAGAGAAAATACCTGGGTTATTGAAACAACTCAGTGAACTATTGTATGGTCCGAAGAGCGCAAAGCAATACGCGGAGGCTGCCGCGATCTTCTACAAGGAGTTGAAGAGTGCGGGGATGACCGATGAGCAGGCATTTGAGCTGACCCAGCAATATATGTCGACACTGAACCTCGGGAACCTCATGGGACGAGCGATGAAGCACGACCATGAGTAAACCATTTCGTTCGAGAAAGAAACTATGACTGAAACAAGAGAAGCAACGAGGAATCCTATAAAGATTCTTGGAATCCTCATTCCCTTGCTTCCTTCTTTGATCCTGCGGTTTGCCGGGGAGTTCATCCGTTTTAAATCCAAGGCACAGAAAGCGGGTCGTATCTTTCAAGACGAGCTGTTGCGGCAGGGACTTGATAAGACAACTGCTGAGCGGCTTACTGCGTTTTACCTAGAAGGAAGCGACCCGTTCAAACTCCTTCAAGCGCTACGGTAAACCTTTTTCCTTTTTTTAATATGATTTTTCGGTTTTTAGTGAAAATTTCACTTTTTAGTGAAATATATATGTTTTATAGAGAAAATAGAAATTGCTGGTAATATTAGGAGATTCGAACACAAATTTACCAGTAAAAATTACAGATTCTTGATTAGAGCACCCATGTCGATCAAAACTGAGTAACTAAACTGTTATCTTTAATCATCTATAATTATTCTAACAGCCATTTCCACACAGGTTTGACAATTATTTTTTTATTTTCTCTGGTAATTTCTTCTTGGTCGAGTATGAGGATGAGGCCATTTTTTTGTTGAAACTTGTGCATTGCTGCGAGTGTTCCTTCAATTTCTCTTCATCTGTTGTTTTCATTGACAGTGAACAAAAAATGGCAATTTTGTTCCTTCATAGTAAACAATATATGTATTTTGTAAAGCTAGGAGATTCACTAAGTAGAGTGAGAATTGGGGCGAGTCTTGACAATAATCATATCTTTGAAAAAGAGGCACTTTCAAGAAGAATCAATGAACTATGATTAGGATTTCTCCTGTTGAACACTCACAAATAGATATACAAAAATATATATCCCTCTGTACCGTGAAACATCTACTTCAACCAGCGAGAAGGTTCAAATCGCCATTCAACAACATCATTATCATTGAGAAAATAATTGCTACAGCCGACATCTGCAAATTGATCATTCACATAATACTGCCAAAATCTCCCATTGTCTCCGTTTTCGATATCATGTATTCCCGTAATGAAAAATGAGTGGTATCCTTTCCAATATTCTTTCTGTACAGAAAAATTATAATAGGCAGCACATTCAAATAAAAAACTTGCAACAGTAACATTTGTTGTATTTCTATGGGTATATTCAATTGACCACTGAGGCGAAGAGATTTTCATGCTGACGTTTTCAATATACCCATCGGCATCTTTTTTTCCTTTAGAGATCGAGGTCGAAAGAAACGTAGATTGCGAAAGAAAAATGACCACGAAGAGTAAGGTAAGGACAATTAACACATAAACGATGATCGTTTGTTTCTGTGTTATACTCCTTGTTATGCAATCACCTTCAAGGAAAGATGTGCAAATGAGGAAAACAATTCAAAAGGGTGACTTCTTTTTCATCAACATCATAGATGTTCATAAGAGAACCATGCGTATATGCATATCCGTACACTTGTATGGTTGTTTTTTTCAGAAATGCTCTTGTGTTTAATCTCCATGTAAATGGACGTTCAACATCGGTATGGTACAACTCACCGTCAAGGTAAAACTCCACCTTCTGCACAGCATCAGATGTTTGTACTTCAATGTCAATATGTCCTAGGATAAAAATACCTTGATAATGGAGACTTGTTTGTTTATTCCACCAATAAAGTGCGTTGTCAACTGGTTTAGTTATCTCCACGGATTTTTTAATATGTATCGTTATTTTTTCTGATCGCGCATATCCTTCTTTTTCTGCATATACCAGAAAATCACCTGGTATAGTTCTCTGTAGAGTGACATCTCCGTGATCATCGGTTGTGTAGCTGGTTGAACCTACCCAGACTGTCGCATTTCCAACAGGAGCAGATGTTTCATTTCCTATATGCGCATGAAATTCTTCAGAGACATTCACCTGTTGTTTATCTACGGTGATTTGTAACGCATGGGCGTACCAATTCTCAAGATACCCAAATAAAATCGTATGGTTGTTTTCTGTCAGTTGATAATGGCCCGCGTCAATCATTGGGAGGGAGTAGTCAACCCAGTAGTGCCACCAGTCAGAATCATTCGTTATTGTTCTTATATAAAAAGCATCCCAACTTGGATAGTACATAACATAGTACGAGAAGTGTTCTTGTTTTGATGCTTCATCAAGAGCACCGAGTACCGTTGGATAGGGAATATAATAGTCTTGCATGTGTCCGGAGCTTTCATTGAACGCATGTATCGTTGAGTTATCACAACTGACGGTGCCATTAAAGACAGTCGTGTTTTTTCCTTCTACTCGTATGATACCAGTCCATTCAGCTGTACTGTTCGTCGTATCGGTCCCATTCTCATCATGCGTATCAGTGTGATATATTGTTATGGGGTATGGTTTTCCAAGGAGCGCGGGAAGAACATAGGACGTCATCCACTCGGAGTTCATGTTGTGGTTGCTATCCCAATTGAATCCACCATCATTTCGTTGTAAGTTTAAAAGAAAATCGATCGGGGAGTTCCCATTTTTTCTCCAAGAATCATCCGTTGGATCTTGACCGATTGCCGTAAGAGCGCAGGTTGCCCATGCGGTTGACGCAGCGTTTGCTGTTCCCCAGGACTGGAATCCTCCATTTGCTGCTTGGGTGATTTTGATAAATGATACAGCATCGGTTATCGACTCTGAGTTTTTGTCTTCTCCTGCTGCAACAAGCGCCATAATAGCAGCTGCTGTTGCGTCCACGTCACCCCATCCACCGTTTTCCTCTTGTTGAATGTGAATATATGTTCGTTCATTTTGTATGATGGTTGATTGTTGGTCGACGCCGCAAGCGATCAATGCGAGAATCCCAAAGAAATCATCGTAGAGTATCGCCTGGTTTCCTAGTTGTGTACCGTCGTAGAAGTTTTCTATGGTTGTCACAAGGTCTTTTCCTGTGAATGTTCTTGGGTTTTCGTTGCATGCGGCAATTGCGAGAGCGTGTCGCTCCCAATCTGTCGCTGTGTTCTCATCCAGGGTGTTGATGCTCTGTTTTAGGTATTCAACGAGATTCCCCCATTCGTGAGGGTCTTGTTCTGCTGCGGTAAGTGCCATGGCGGCCCATGCAGACACCGTAACGCCACCGATGCTTCCTTCGGTTGTCTGTTGTTGTCTGAGATACTGTAGTGCTTCTGTTATGACCCGGTCTGTCGGTTGATAGGGATAGTCTCCTTGTGGGTCTGCTGAGACTGATGGGAATAGTTTCGTCGGTAAGGTGGCGATCGGGATGCTTATCAATACAATCATGATGGTTGCTGCTATTTTTTTCATGGTTCTACTCCTTTTGATGGTGTGTATCTCATGGAAACCTTTAAAGGTAACAAAATTGATTACGATTGTTATCAAAATGGGTAATAACAAGATTTTCAAAGCGTTAAGCAGTAGCACGCGGATACAGATCATGAAAGCGCTTATCGGCAGGGAACTGCATGTCTCCGGTTTAGCACGAGAACTGGGAATTTCAGTTCCTGTCATTTCACGACATGTGAAGCGGCTTGAGGACGCAGGTTTACTTCAGAAACGGGTTGTTGGGAACGTCTATTTACTTTCTTCAGCTATTGGGAGTTTGGAGGAAGCGCTCACACCATTTATTGACGAATCAACAATTACCATTAAGAAACAAAATAGTCTCTTTGATGCGTTGAAACAAATCCCCGGTATTGAGATCCAAAAAGTAGGGGATACTCAATATATCACGTCCATTAATGGGGAGCGTGGGTATTATATTTATGAGGTTGATGGTATTCCGCCGACGATACCTATTGACAAATATAAACCAACGAAGAATGTGACGCTTCATTTAAAAAAGATTGTTCCTGTAGATAAGAAAAAAATTACGATACACGTCCAACAGAACAAGAAATGAAATTACTGAATAATCAATGACCTATGATTTGAATATCGTCTTCCTATTCACAGGCATTTTCCTAGAAATTAGAGAAATATTTATATACTATCTAATACCATATAGTTATTAGTTGATAACAATTGGTGATGAAAATGTCAAAAAATGTTCAAGAATACAAACTCAGCCATTCTCCCACGTTAAACACGGTTCTCATGGTTGAGCACACACTTCAAAACATGAACGAAAGCGTCATTAAAATTTCAGAGATAAAAAAACATCTTCCTAAACAAATAAATCACAATACTCTAATGATCATCCTCACATATCTCGAAGCAAGCAATAAAATCGCGGTCAGCCTCAAAGGAATCACCTGGATTCACAATACCAATCCACGCCTACGAAAAGCGATTTCTGAGGGCCTTGAACTATGAAAAAAGTAAGAGTAGTTCTTTCACCGGAAGCTGAAGAAGTTTACATACACCTCAATAAAGAAGCACCAACATCAAAGACAGAACGTATTATCCTAAACGCAATCAATAAAAAAGTAGAGTTAATCAAAATCAACATTCATTATGGAGATCCAATCGCAAAAGATCTCATACCACAGGAATACAAGGAAAAATACGACATTAAAAACCTCTTCCGCGTTGAACTCCCAAACTATTGGAGAATGCTATATACCTTAACAGATGATGAAACAAAGATAGAAATTATAGCCTTTGTTCTTGATTTCGTCGATCATTCAACCTACAATAAAAAATTTGGTTATAAAAAAAAGTAGACCATCATTTTTCAGTTACTATCAAGAATTCGAATCATGATTTTTGATTGTATCATTTTAAACTCTAATCATAAATTCAGTCCAACAGGAGAACTCTATCATGATTTTTTGATGGAAGGAAAAAACCTCCAATCACAATTAAATCCCACCAGGAGAAACCTATCTTAATTCATGATTAGCTTACCCCTACATTTTACTAAAAGTAGAAAAGTTTATTAATTTGTAGGGGTAATACATAGATATGGTTTCAATAAAGAAAAAGAACATGAATGGCAATACGTACTACTACCTTGAACATAGCTTCAGAAAAAACGGTAAAATCGATAAAAAAGAAAAATACCTGGGCTCAACACTCCCGAAAAACATCGATCAAGTAAAAGAGGAATTCCTCAGAGAATTTTACCAAGAAACATGGTTCATCAGATTTGACACCATCAAAGAACAGTTCATAAAAGAAAAAAGAAACATCCCACCATCCATGAAAAAAAAAGAAACCGAACAATTCGCGACTGCGTTCACCTATAACACCAACAGAATCGAAGGATCAACAATAACACTCAGAGAAACCGCAGATCTTCTCGAGCGAGGGATATCGCCATCGCAACGACCACTGGAAGATATCAAAGAAACAGAGGCACATAAAGAAGTCTTCAACGGCATGCTCAACTACAAAAAAGAAATGACCTTACCAACGGTCCTCTATTGGCACAAACAACTCTTCCAATACACAAAACCAGATGCAGCTGGAAAAATCCGAACCTATCAAGTAGGGATCTCCGGAAGCAGATTTAAACCTCCATACCTCATCGAACTTGATTTTCTCCTACGAGAATTTTTTGATTGGTTCCGTAAAAACAAGGACATGCTCCATCCAGTGCATCTCGCAGGACTTGTTCATCTCAAATTTGTCACTATTCATCCATTTGGAGATGGCAACGGTCGAATATCGCGGCTCCTCATGAATTATGTGCTGAATAAGAATGGATATCCAATGCTCATCATCCCGTACTCACAAAGAATGAGCTATTATACTGCCCTTGAAAGAAGCCAGCTGAAAAAAGATGAGAGCGTTTTTATCCTCTGGTTTTTCAAACGATACCTCAAAGAATGCAAACAATACCTCAAGTAACGCTGGAGTCATCTGGTTCTTATGAAAATCAGACCAATCATGTTTTATGATGATAGAAAGTTGTCTCAAATCATAAATCTCTGTTAACAGGAGAAACCTATCATGATTACCTGATTAATGACAGAATGATGTACAGGAGTACCTTTACATATCGCTACGGCTATCTTCTTATTCTTGTATTCAGAAAAAGAGAAAAAAGTTTTGTTTATCCGGTCATACCATGGATTCTTTCTTCGACACCTTTTATCTCTTTTTCCAATTCTTTTTTGTACTTTTTTAGGTTTTCGATTTCCTCGTCTTTACTGAGGAAACGTCTATGTTTTGGTGTGTAGTAACAACACCGTTGTGGTTCGCAGCTACAGCCGCACAATTTATATTCCTCCTAATACATATCGTGTAGTAGGTATGTATTTAATACTAAGTATAATTTGGTAAGTATTTAAAGCAGAAAGTTACCCTCGAAAGAGTAAGTATCTCATTGGTGACTTAGTATGCATGACGAAAAATGTGAATGCGACGGGGATTGCATCTGTCCAGTGCAAGGAATCATTGACGTCGTAGGCAAAAAATGGGCAATCTGTATCGTGAATCACTTAGGTAGAGCCAAATCTCTCAGGTATAATGAGATAAAAAACCAAATAGGAGTAATAAGTCCAAAAACACTCTCCGACACACTCAAAGTATTGGAAAAAGAAGGGTTGATCAGTAGAAATGTCTATCCTGAGACACCGCCTCGTGTTGAATATTCATTGACTAAAAAAGGAACTGAATTGAAAACAGCGCTTCTACCGCTCTTAAAATGGTTACAAACACAATAGCGTTACGTATCTGGTTTTTAATTGGTGTTTCCGCTGGATAGCCAATGGGTCAATGTTCATTTTTTCGAACATACGTTCACTTTTTCGAACAATCAATACTATAATACTAAATTAACCTTTCTTGCATAAGCAGAAACAAGAATATATTCTGCTAGATAATTTCCGATGAAAAATAGTCTAATCACTGTTACGAAATGTAATCACATATTTTTGACGAAGAAAAAAGGCTCTGACCACAAACTAAATCCAACAGGAGAAACCTATCATAATTACTTGATGCGAGTCCTACTTTATTATTTGTTAAATAACGATACTTTTTACGCCCGCTCCAGGGGGTATTCCTTCCGCATTGTCTTTTTTGGTTTATTTCCTTTGTAATACGACGTAATTCTCAGGGAGTATTTCGAGAGTGTTTTTCAGCATTATTGTATCTGTGTATCGTGTTTCTAGTTTCTGAATATCTGTCCATTCAATCGGTGTATACTCGTGTATCGTATGAATAAATTCCTCATCAAAAAACGTGTAGTGTGTTTCTTTATGACCAAATCGTTCGGCAAAATATTTTTTAAATCGGAGAAACACTGGATTTGATTTAATGAAAGGATTCCAGTAATCAAACGCAAGCACAGACCCATGTCTCTGGATAGCTGCACACATCTCAAAGAGCGCATGAAGAACCGCTTCATCTAGATAATACGTGATTCCCTCTAAAAGAAGAAACGAAGGTGTATCTACAAGACTGGAAGTAAGCGTGGTTTGTAGCCGTTTCCGATCTCCTGCACTACACAGATCAGCTGGGATGAACTCTATTTTCCTTTCCGGCATTCTTCCGTTTTTTATCCATGTTTCAATCTGTTTTCGTTTGAAATCGATCACATGCTCCAAGTCAACCTCGATATATCGACATGATTCCTCAACAAGAAAGGGATACGAAGTAAAACCCGCCCCGATGTTCACAAACACAGGATTCTTAGCGGAACGAACAAAAAAGCGAAGCGTATCAAGGAAAAACCGGTTCCTCAAACCAAGCTCAATTGCATCATAGGGATACACCTTCGCTGTAAAATCTTCCCATAACTCGCGAGTAGCCTTCGAAACCCACAATTGCGCATGCCGATCTTGGCTGATATCCACCCGTCGTGCCCTCGATTCATTCACAAGAAAAGCGGATTCAGAAAGGGTTCGTTGAATCTTCATAAGGTCTCCACAAAAAAAGCAAACACGGTATCGTTATTTAAAAACGACGATGGTCGATAACCAACCGATACAACAATAGATAAGAGAAGATATTAAACGAGTTTTTAATGGACAGCTATAGGAAAATACCAAATCAAAAGAATTAAAACAGTGCAGAAAATATTCGGGATACACCTTGGGCATATAACAACGTCTTCGGCCATAGAACACGTCTAACTGTAACAGGAGGCTGTGCGGGTAACAAAGGGTCTATGCATTTTATGAGATATTCTATCGAGTCAGTGATTTTTGTAGATTTTTTGCATGAGAAAAACATCAAGCCGTTTCCCAAATTTCGTACCAACCTCTTTCATGGTCCCGATATGAGCAAATCCAACAGATCGATGAAGATGAAGACTAGATTCGTTTCCCTCGGTGATTCTCGCAATGATTGTATGCAACCCAGTTTTCTCACCTTCTTTAATAATTGCTTCTATCATATGTCTTCCAATTCCTTTTCCCTGATGCGCCTCTCGCACGTACAGTGAAATTTCAGCAGTATCTGAATAAGCGCAGCGATCAGACCATTTGCTCAGAGAAGCCCATCCAACAATAACACCATTCTGCTCTGCAACCAGTATTGGGTTTTTTGATCCATGATCATCAAACCACTTTTTTTGATCTTCATTTGTTTTCAGCTCAGTGTCAAAGGTAGCTACTGTTTTGATAATA
>Ga0315275_10005820_pt1 | contig 11735 bp, 12 predicted proteins | sample YL17G03_0_MG_FD_205557 | JGI IMG/M metagenome (GOLD analysis project Ga0315275, IMG submission 205557) | Sediment microbial communities from Yellowstone Lake, YNP, Wyoming, USA - YL17G03_0 | ecosystem: Environmental > Aquatic > Freshwater > Lake > Sediment | place: USA: Wyoming | collected... | reverse complement strand
CCGCAGCATAGCGAGGGTGTCGTGATCTGCCTCCGAGAGCCTCACCGATCGAACGGGTCGAGCCATTGCCCGAAGCATAGCATCAAGCGAATAATTAATCAAGCTATTTACGACTCAGTACACTAGGGGCATTCCAAGCACGCAACACGAGACAAGCAGCACGCAGCACCGCGTCCCGTTTCCCTCGCCCCTTTGACCCCGTGGCCCTTGACCCCTGACCCCTGACCCCTGCTATACTTCGCGCTGGCCCCCCTGTTCCTCAGCCAGGCCTTCGAGGATAGCCATGGCACGCATTCCTTCATCCCAGCAGCAATTCGTCCCTGAAGGCGGCCCCGCCGCCGGCGGGGAGGCCTGGGTCTTCCCGGGCCAGGGCTCGCAGCAGGTGGGCATGGGCCGCGACCTCTACGAAACGTATCCGGCCGCCCGCAGCCTTCTGGACGAGGCCGACGCCATCCTGGGCTATCCCCTGATTCGCCTCTGCTTCGATGGGCCTGAGGAGAGCCTCCAGCAGACCGTCCACGCCCAGCCGGCGATCATGGTCGTGAGCCTGGCCTGCCTGGCCGTCGCCCGCGCGGAGGGCGCCCTGACCGGAAGGCCTGCCTTCCTGGCCGGCCACAGCCTGGGCGAATACACCGCCCTCGTGGCCGCGGGCGCTCTCTCCTTCGCCGATGGGCTGCGCCTCGTGCGCGAGCGAGGCCGCCTGATGCACGAGGCAGGCGAGCGGGTGCCGGGGGCGATGGCCGCCGTGATGGGCTTGCCCGAGGAGAAGGTGGCCGCCCTCTGCGAGGAGAGCGGCGCCGAGCTCTGCAACCTGAACTCGCCCGGGCAGGCGGTCATCGGCGGAACGCTGGACGCCGTAGCACGGGCCATCGAGCTGGCACGGACGCGGGGCGCCCGCCACCTGGCCCGCCTCAACGTCAGCGGCGCATTCCACACCTCCCTCATGGGCCCCGCCGCCGACGGCATGGCCCAAGCCATCGCCGGAGTGTCCCTCGCTAAGGCCCGTGTGCCCGTCGTCGCGAACAGCAGCGCCCAGCCCATGGTGACCGCCGCCGCCATCCGCGACGAACTGCTCCGCCAGCTCTGCCGCCCCGTCCTCTGGCAGCGCTCCGTGGAGTACATGGTGGCCGAGGGCGCCACTTGCTTCGTGGAGATCGGGCCGGGGCGTGTCCTCACCTCCCTTATCCGCCGCATCGACGGCGGCGTAACCGTCCGCAACATCGCCGACGTAGCGTCTATCCGGGAGCAGGTGGAGTCTCGTGCTGGACTTGTCGGGTAAGGTCGCCCTGGTCACCGGCGCCTCCCGCGGCATCGGCCGGGCGGTGGCCCTTCGCCTGGCCCGATGCGGCGCCAAGGTGGCGGTAAGCGACCGCCGCAGCGCCGCCGAGGCCGAGGAGGTGGTCCGCGAGATCCGCTCGCACGGTGGCGAGTGCCTGGTCGTGCAGGCTGACGTGAGCCTGGCGGCCGACGTAGAGCGCATGGTCAAAGAGACCGAGCAGGCCTTTGGCCGCATCGATATCCTGGTGAACAACGCCGGCGTGAGCCGCGATACCCTCATCCTGCGTATGTCGGAGGAGGACTGGGACGAGGTCATGGCCACGAACCTAAGAGGTGCGTTCCTCTGCACTAGGGCCGTACTGCGCACCATGATGCGACAGCGCTGGGGCCGCATCATCAATATCAGCAGCGTGTCCGGACTCACCGGAAACGCCGGCCAGGCCAACTACTCCTCCGCCAAAGCCGGCCTCATCGGCCTGACCAAGACCACCGCCCGCGAGATGGGCTCCCGCAGTATCACCGTCAACGCCATCGCGCCCGGCTTGATCGAGACCGACATGACCAAGGACCTGCCGGAGGCCCTGCGCCAGGAGGCTCTCCGGCGCATCCTACTGGGCCGCACGGGCACGCCGGAGGACGTGGCGGCGGCAGTAGCCTTTCTGGCCTCCGATGAGGCATCCTATATCACAGGACAAGTGCTGACGGTAGACGGCGGACTGGGGATGTGATATGGCCGGCCAGCGACGAAAGGCGCGCATCATCGCCCTCAAGGCGCTCTACGAGATTGACACGGTGGCCCACCAACCGGAGGACATCTTGCCGCGCCAGCTGGAGGAGGCTGCCGCGCCCCCAGAAGTAGAGGCCTTCGCGCGGGAGCTGGTGACAGGTGTCCTGGAACATCAGGGGGAGATCGACGAGGTGATCCGCCAGAAAGCGCCGGCCTGGCCGCTGGAGCAAGTGGCGGTGGTGGACCGCAACATACTCAGGCTTGCCATCTTCGAAATCTTGCTCGATAATAGGGTGCCAGTGCGGGCCGCCATCAACGAGGCGGTGGAGCTGGCCAAGGCCTTCGGCGGGGAGAGCTCCCCCAAGTTCGTTAACGGTGTCTTGGGCGCGGTCAGCCTCATGGCGACTCGGTAAAACCACAAACAGGAGGTACGTTCGTGGCCACCGTTTTCGAGAGGGTACGCAAGATCATCGCCGAACAACTCGGCGTCGAAGAGGACGATGTCAAGCCCAACACCTCTTTCGTCGAAGACCTCAACGCCGACTCCCTCGACCTGGTAGAGCTGATCATGACCCTGGAAGAAGAGTTCGGCCAGGGCGGGCAAGGCTTCGAGATCTCCGACGAGGACGCCGAGAAGATCGTCACCGTTCAGGACGCCGTGAGCTACATCAGCGAGCACATCGGCGACGACGAGCCCTCCTGACGCTGCCCAAGCCGCCGTCCGAGGAGCCGCCGCCCATCTACCCCGGGGCCGTTCGGCTCCTCTTTCGTTTATAATGGCCTTAAGCACAACGAATCTGGGGAATGAGGCGCGGCGTCTGTGAACCTTCTTGGCATCGGCCTGCCGGAGATCATCCTCATCCTGGTGCTCACCCTCATCGTGGTGGGACCGCAGCGCCTGCCCGAGCTGGCTGTCCAGCTCGCGCGGCTGATCCGCCAGCTCCGCGGCTATGCCGGCCAGGTCAGCGGCCAGCTCCGCGAGGAGATGGGCGACTTGGTGCAGGACTACGAGGCCATCCGCAAGGAGCTTCGCGAGCTCCGCGAAGAGCTGCGCCAGTCAGGTCAGCCTCTGAAGGACGAGGCTCAGGCCATCGACAAGGAGTTGCGCACCGCCAGCCAGGCCCTGGACAGAGCCGCCAAGGGCCTGGAAGATAAGCCCGCCGGGCCGGCCATACCGTCGACGCCGTCCACCCCGGCCGAGGAGTAGCCCCAGGCCCCAGGGTCCCGCGATGAGCACCACACCCCCCACCACGGAACAGCCCCCCAGCGAGCCCGAAACCGTCAGCGTCAAGTACATGACCATCCTGGAGCATCTCGCGGAGCTGCGCTATCGCCTCATCGTGGCGGGCGCTGCGCTCATAGCAACCACCGGCGCTTCCTTCGTCTTCGCCAAGCAGATCCTGGAGTTCCTCAAGCAACCCGCCGAGGACCGCAGCTCCACGTTCGTCCTCATCTTCACCGAACCCATGGAGGGCCTGGTAGCCTACTTCCGGGTCGCGCTCCTGGTGGGGCTAGTCGGCGCCATGCCCATGATCATCTTCCAGCTCCTGATGTTCGTGACGCCTGCCCTCTCCCGTCAAGAGAAACGGTGGGTCTACGCCGTCGTCCTCGGGGCCAGCCTGGCCTTCCTGGTGGGCGTGGCCTTCGCCTACTACGTGGCGCTGCCGCCGGCGTTGGGCTTCCTGCTCAACTTCCCCGAGGACGTAGCCAAGCCCCAGATCAAGATCGGCAGCTACGTGGACTTCGTCACTCGCCTCTTATTCTGGACGGGCGTCGTCTTCGAGACGCCGCTGCTGATCATGGGGCTGGCCCGCTTCCGCGTGGTCAACGCCCGCCAGCTCGTGCGCCTGTGGCGCTACGCCTTCATCGGCGCCTTCGTAGTGTCGGCGATCGTCACCCCATCCATCGACCCCGTCACCCAATCGCTGGTGGCCGGCCCCATCATCGTCCTCTACGGCATCGGCATCATGCTGGCCTGGCTGGTGCAGCCGCGGCGGGCCAAGGCACACACGTAGAGGCGCGCCGAGGGCGCCCCTACTCCCTGCCCCTCGCCGGCGAAAGGCGCCGCTACGCTAACCCGAATCGGTCAGCCGTCGGTCTGCGCGCTGAGTTTGACGCCTTCTGTCCTTCGTGCTAATATCAGCCGAAAGGCTGTTCTTAGTCTCGTGCCTATTGAGTGCGGGCTGCTGTATTCCAGGAGTATTGGTTCACTTCTTGCCGGTTAGAAAATGTCGGCCCTGACCTCCCTCAACGAGGAGATTTCGGCGTGCCCCGACTGCGACCTCTGCCGCACCCGCACTCACGCCGTCCCCGGTGAGGGACCCGAGGACGCCGAGATCATGTTCGTGGGCGAGGCGCCCGGCTTCTACGAGGACCAGCAGGCGCGGCCCTTCGTCGGGGCCGCCGGCCGGTTCCTGGAAGAGCTGCTGGCCTCCATCGACCTCCGCCGCGACCAGGTCTTCATCGCCAACGTCATCAAGTGCCGCCCGCCGGAGAACCGCGACCCACTGCCCAAGGAGATCGAGGCCTGTCGCAAGTGGCTCACCCGCCAGATCGAGCTCATCAAACCCACAGTCATCGTCACCCTGGGCCGCTACTCCCTCGCCTGGTTCTTCCCCGGCGAGTCCATCGGCCGCATCCACGGCCAGGCCCGCTACCGCGATGGCATCTGCTTTCTACCCATGTACCACCCGGCGGCTGCCCTGCACGCCGCCAACATGCGTCGCACAATCGAGGAAGACTTCCGCAGGCTGCCGACTATTCTAAAGGAGGCGAGAGACAAGGGCTCACGAGAAGAGGCGCCGGAACCCCAGCAAATGCGCCTCTTCTAAGCCCTCGATCATGACCGACAAATCGTTGCGCATCGTCCCCCTGGGTGGACTGGGGGAGATCGGCAAGAACATGATGGCGCTGGAGCTCCCCAGCGACCTCATCATCGTCGACGCCGGCCTCATGTTCCCCGAGGAAGAGATGCTGGGGGTGGACCTGGTCATCCCCGATATCTCCTACGTCCGCGAGCGACGCGAGAAGCTGCGCGGCATCTTCATCACCCACGGCCACGAAGACCACACCGGCGCCCTGCCCTACATCCTCCGCGACCTGCAGGCGCCCGTCTACTGCACAGGCCTGACCCGCGGCCTCATCTCGGTCAAGCTCCGAGAGCACAAGCTCCTGGCCGACGCTGACCTGCGCTCGGTGAGCCCCGGCGAGATGATCCGCTTGGGCGACTTCCAGGTGGAGTTCGTGCGCGTGACGCACAGCATCCCCGACTCCTGCGCTCTGGCCATCCAAACACCGGTGGGCACGGTGGTGCACACCGGCGACTTCAAGCTCGACCATACGCCCGTCATGGGCGAACCTACCGATCTGGTCCGTCTGGCCGAGCTGGGCCGCGAAGGCGTCCTGCTCCTCCTATCCGACTCCACCTACGCCGAGATGCCCGGCTACACGGCCTCGGAGCAGGTGGTGGGCGAGACGCTGGACCACATCGTGGCCAGGGCCTCGGGCCGGGTCGTCATTGCCACCTTCGCTTCCCTAATCTCGCGCATCCAGCAGGTCATCGACGCCGCCTATCGTAACGACCGCCGCGTGTTCATCACCGGCCGCAGCATGACGGACAACGTCCAGATGGCCCTGGAACAGGGCTACCTTCAGGCCCCGCCCGGCGTGCTGGCCCCCATCGAGAAGCTGGGCGGCACCCGTCCGGAGCGAGCGGTCATCGTCGCTACCGGCGCCCAGGGCGAGCCCACGTCGGCCCTGGTGCGCATGGCCAACCAGGACCATCGCCAGGTGCGCATCTCTCCGGGCGATACGGTGGTCCTCTCAGCCAGCCCGATCCCCGGCAACGAGATCCTCATCAGCCGCACTGTCGACAATCTCTGGCGGCGGGGCGCCGAGGTGATCACCAGCCGCACGGCCAACGTCCACGTACGGGGCCACGCCGCCCAAGAAGAACTGAAGCTGATGCTCAACCTGGTGAAACCCAGCTTCTTTGTGCCCGTCCACGGCGAGTACCGCCATCTAGTCAGTCACGCTCGCCTTGCTCACGCCACCGGCATGTCTGAAGAGGACACCTTCCTACTGGAGGACGGCGACATCCTGGAGCTGACCGCCCGTGGCGGCCGCGTGGTCGGCCGGGCGCCGGCGGAGCACGTTTACGTGGACGGCCTCGCCGTTGGAATCGATCAGGTTGTCTTGCGCGACCGCCGCCGCCTGGCCAGCGACGGCATCATCGTAGTCATCCTGGCGATCGACAAGCGCAACGGCCGCCTGGTGGGCCAGCCCGACGTGGTGGCCCGCGGGTTCGCCGACATGGAAGAGATGGACGAGTTGCGCGACAAGGCCCGCCGCCAGGTGGTGCGCGCCCTCAAGGGCTCTGACCACGTGGCCGAGTGGGGCGACGTGAACACGCGCGTCAAGGACGCGCTCGCCCAGTTCATCTACCAGGAGACCCGTCGCCGGCCGATGGTCTTGCCTCTGATGGTGGAGGTCTAGAACGCATGGCCAGAGCCAAGGTCAGGCCCACCTATCGCCGCCCCACGACCACGAAGCGGCGCAGCGGCACCTACCACCCTCATTCGTTCCCCCAGCGGCGCTCCCTCGCCCGCTGGGCCGTCGTCGCCGGTGTCGTACTTGCTCTCATCCTTATCTTCTTCGTCGGGCCCATCATCCGCGACGCCGCCCTGGACCTGCGCGAGACGCTCGTGCGCCTTCTCGGGCTAGGCGTCCTGCTCCTGGTGGCGGGCCTGCTGGGCAACGCCTGGCTGGTGCTGGCCAAGCAGTTCAGCCGTTCGCCCACTTTCTGGCGCCGCTGGTGGGGAAGCCTCTTCCTGGGTCTTAGCATCACCGGTTTCATGGCCCTGTTCCGGCCGGACTGGCACGTGGGCGACGTCTACTTTTCGGAGGTCACCGCCGGCGGCGACTTGGGCCACGCCTTCATGGCCAGCCCACTCGGCATCATGGCCTGGCTGGCCACCACCTTCTTCGCCATCGCCCTCCTCTGGCCGCGACAGGTGGCCTGGCTGATGAGCCACCTGCCCGACCTGTGGCGGGCGCTGGTGCACTTCCGTCTGCCCGACGAGATGGCCGAGGGCTTGCGCTCCGTGGCCGTCGTCTTCCTGCCGAAGGCCGAGCCCCGCGAGCCCGAGCTCGACATCCCTCTCCCCGAAGGGTGGGATCAGGAGCAGCCGCCGCGCTCCCTGACAGAAGGCGGCGTCCAGGCTGAACTTCCCCTGCCGGAAGCCCCGCCCGCGGCCGAGGAGGTCACTCGGGACACGCCGTCAGACGGGCAGTCGGCAACGACACCCGCCGGCGTCTCCGCGGCAACCGGCCGGCCCGCCGCCTACGGTTGGCAGCTGCCCCTCCTGGACACCCTCAACCCCACCGTGGAGATCGACATCAAGCAGATCGACAACTCCGCGCGCGCCCAGCTCATCGAGGACACGCTGGCCAGCTTCGGCGTGGACGCCAGGGTGGTGCAGGTCAACCAGGGGCCCACCGTCACCCAGTTCGGCATCGAGCCCGGCTGGGAGATAAAGACCCGCACCGTCATGGAGCGCGACAACCGAGGCCGGCCCGTGTACGACAAGGACGGCAACCCCCGCTACAAGACCGAGGTCGTCTCTCGCACGCGGGTGCGGGTCAGCCAGATCACCTCGCTGGCCAACGACCTGGCCCTGGCCCTGGCCGCATCGTCCATCCGCCTCGAGGCGCCGGTGCCGGGCAAACCCGTGGTAGGCATCGAGGTGCCCAACAGCACTCCCTCCCTGGTCACCCTGCGCTCTGTGGTGGAGACCAGTGGTTTCCAACGCATCGTCGCCCGCTCCCGACTGGCCCTAGCCCTGGGCAAGGGCGTCTCCGGCGAGGCGGTGGTCGCCGACCTGGCCCGCATGCCCCACTTGCTCATCGCCGGAGCCACCGGCAGCGGCAAGAGCGTCTGCATCAACTCCGTCATCGCCTGCCTGCTGATGCACAACACGCCCGAGGACCTGCGCTTCGTCATCATCGACCCCAAGCGCGTGGAGTTGGCTGCCTTCGCCCCCATCCCCCACCTGGCCTTTTCCCGCATCGTGGTGGAGGTGGACGACGTGGTGGGCACCCTCCAGGCGGTGATCCATGAGATGGAGTCCCGCTACCGCCGCTTCGCCGCCGTGGGCGTGCGCAACCTCGATGGCTACAACCGCAGTCCGCGCGTACCCCACAAACTGCCCTACTGGGTGGTGATCATCGACGAGCTGGCCGACCTGATGATCTCCGCCCCTTATCATGTGGAGCGCCAGATCTGCCGCCTGGCCCAGCTCTCCCGCGCTACGGGCATCCACCTCATCATCGCTACCCAGCGTCCCTCGGTGGACGTGGTCACGGGGCTCATCAAGGCCAATTTCCCCACCCGCATCGCCTTCGCCGTCAGCTCGCAGGTGGACTCGCGCACTATCCTCGACGGGGGCGGCGCCGAGAAGCTCCTGGGCCGCGGCGACATGCTCTACATGCCTACCGACGCCTCCAAGCCCAAGCGCATCCAGGGCTCCTACGTGTCCGACCAGGAGATCGAGCGCATCGTCAGCTTCTGGGCGAACGACCGCTTCCGCCACCTTAAGCCGGAGGTGGCCGACCACCTCCTCCAGGAGGTGAAGGGCGTCGCCGAGGAGGCAGAGGAGGACCCCCTGCTGGAGAAGGCACGAGAGCTAGCCCGGGAGCACAGCCGCATCTCCACCTCCCTCCTCCAGCGGCGGCTGCACGTCGGCTACCCGCGCGCCGCCCGCCTGGTGGACCTACTGGAGGAAGAGGGCGTGGTCAGCGCCGCCGAGGGCGGCCAGTCACGCCGCGTCCTGACCTCGCGCGAGGACCAGGAGTTCTAGGCCACGCGCCGCCAGCTCTTGGGCACATCCGCCCCGGAGCCATACGCTCCAGCTCTCAGCGCCGTTGACTTCCTCCTCCGACGATGTTACAAGGGAATCGCCTAGGCATACGAGGTTCTGTGCGGAGGTCTCATCATGTGTCAGTTCTGCATCGAGCACGGCGAGGGGAAGAAATGGTATCTCCAGGCCAAGAACTACAGCCAGGAGCTCATCAATGAAGAGCGAAAGCGCTTCATGGCCGACTTCTTCGAGAATGTGGAGCAAATGGTGCGCGACAGGATCGGCGGGCTGGATAAGCTCTTGGCCGCTAACCCTTCGGCTGCCGGAAGCGCTTTCCCTCAGCTGGTGGAACAGCAAAAGAAAGAGCACTGGGGACAGGTCGTTCCTCTGGAGGAAGTAGAGCAAATCCTCGACAGCAGCGTCGCAGTAGTGAGAGTACCCTGCGTCTGCCGGAGCACTCTTCGTGGCGTTCGCGATGCCAGGTACTGCTTCGGCGTGACCTCCGGTCTGAAGGACCCGCGGGCGAAAGTCTTCCAGCAGTATCCGGACTACTCCACAGACCTGGAAGTGCTAAACAAAGAAGAAGCCAAGAAGGCCATCCAGAAGCTGGACCGCAACGGCCTTGTCCACACCGTGTGGACCTTTCTCACGCCCTTCATCGGTGGCGTGTGCAACTGCACCGTTAACGAGTGCCTGGCGCTCAAGACGCGAACGCGACTCGGCTTCCCGACGTTCTTCAAGGCGGAGTACGTGGCTACCATTGACTGGGAGACCTGCTCCGGCTGCCGCGACTGCATGCGGGTGTGCAATTTCGGAGCCATCAACTACTCAGCCTATGTCGACAAGTGCTCGATCAACCAGTTCCAGTGCTACGGCTGTGGCGTCTGTCGGGCGGCATGCATGCGAGACGCCATCACCTTGCGGGACAGGAACGCCGTTCCTGCGCTCAGAAGCGAGTGGTGACGCCATGATCCAGATAACTTGGGACAGCCGCAAATGCACCTCTCCCCGCGAGTGCCGCAAGTGCATCGATGCCTGCCCGCAAGGGGTGTTTAGCACCTATCCCCGCGATGGGCGAAAGCCGGGACAAATGACAGAGAACTGGACCCTAGCACCGCTGTTCCTCAGTCTCTGCACTGGGTGTGAGATCTGCGAAGAAGTCTGCCCCCAAGACGCCATCGCGGTCAGCGCTGCATAGTGACGAGCACCTGCCGCTGAGTATCGCGGCGTGCGCGGCCCGGCCCCCGGCGCAACCCCGATAGCGGGCCCTTCCCAGTGACTTCGCCCTAGATCGCCATCACGCGGCCACGAAAGTCATCCGGCACGACGGTGTGGAGCATTGTCGTTGTCAATGACGACAGCACGGCCCGCAGGAGGCCGGCCATGCCGAGGATGACCATCGATAGAGCCAGCCACGGGGCGAAGATGAACAGGGCGGAGGTCGCGGCGCAGCTCAGCGCTACCGGCATCACCAGGGCGCCCCTGATCCTCGTGGTGCCACAGGTCGCCAAGGCCAGGGCGCCGACAACAGCGCCCGCGCCGCGGATCAGAGGTATCAAGTCGCCGCCGCTCTCCGCCATCGGGGTGGTATTGTGGGTCAGCAGCGGCAGAAACATAACGAAGATCCGGTCGAGAAACCCCGGGAAAAGGGAGACCAGCATCAGGCCGCCCACGAGCGGCGTGCTCCACATGTACTTCACGCCGTCCAGGAAGTGGCTGCGGATCGAGGCGTCCTTCGAGGCGTCAACGCCGTCGGCCACGGGCGCCATCTGAAGCAGAAGGACGAGGGACAGGGCGAAGAGAACCGCATTGGCGTACAGCGCTCCCACGCTGCCCACCGTACTGAAAAGGAGGGTCGCCACGATCGGTCCCACGATAACGCCGATGTTGAAGGCTGAGTTGTTCAAGGACACTGCACACAGAAGATCGCGCCGCTCTACCAGATTGGGCAGCAAGGAGCGTCGAGCCGGCTGATCGAAGGCGAAGGCGGCGCCGAGGAGGGAGTTGAGGGCGAGCAAGCCCCAGATGCCGCCTATCCCAGAAGAGAAGACAACGGCCAGGGCTAGGGTGATGAAGAGCACGGCTCCCTGCGACATCGAGAGCAGACGGAGCCGGTTCATCCGGTCGGCGGCGACGCCGGCTATAGGCGTTAGCAGGAACTTAGGCAGGAAGCGAGATACGGTGTACAGGCCCAGGAACAGGGGCGAGGCTGTCAGCTCGAGTATCAGCAAGGCCTGGATGGCCAGTTGAGCCCACTGAGCAATGTCGGAGACAAGAGTGGAACCCCAATAGAAGCGGAACTGTCGCTGGCGCAGCGCTACTGGGAAGAGGCTGCGCTCCACCCCTTGAGGGAGATAGGCCGCAGCCGCCTCCCGTGAGCCCGCGCACACGTCTACAGGTCCGCCAACAGCTAACCGCACTTGTGGACGGTTGAGCTTCTGTACTCGTGGCTCATGGCAAGCCCCTTCCTGTAGAGTTAGACTAGTCTTGGGTCACCACGAGCCCGGGTTGCCACACCGAAGCTGCGGGCGCGACTAAACTTATGTGAACTATATCACTAGACCGCTTATTGTACAATGCATCACACTAGATTATCTATTCAACATCGTGATACCTGACGAACCCATCGTGGGCATTGACAAGGTCAGAATGTAGCGGAGGCCTTTGGCCTCCATCGGGCGACCTGAAGGTCGCCCCTACATCCCTGGTCCCATTCGAGGTCTCTTACCAGAGACGGCGATGTCTCACTAGTGTAGTGCTTCCGATATAGCGTTATTTATGGTAGACTGCTCGTCATGAAGACGAGCCGGACACTCACGGTACCACAGACAGACAGGGACGAACTGGAGCGCCTGGTCCGCGGGCGCAACACG
>Ga0315275_10005817_pt1 | contig 11738 bp, 9 predicted proteins | sample YL17G03_0_MG_FD_205557 | JGI IMG/M metagenome (GOLD analysis project Ga0315275, IMG submission 205557) | Sediment microbial communities from Yellowstone Lake, YNP, Wyoming, USA - YL17G03_0 | ecosystem: Environmental > Aquatic > Freshwater > Lake > Sediment | place: USA: Wyoming | collected... | reverse complement strand
TAAATTGGGCCGTGTGATTGCGTCTCTTGTTTTTCATGAATCTGTCTCCTGATATTGTTATCGTCTCAGGCGGCAAATCCACCTTAATTCACCTTAATTTTGCGCCCAGTTTTTGGGGAGGGTGTGTGCGAAGTATTGCTGTTTTTCGCCATTTTCACCAACGCCTATCACATCATAAGCCATTTCTTTTTCCATTCGTTTAAAATCCAGAATACCGCCACCGTTTCCTATCCATTTTCCTATTAGCTTTTCTTCAAAAATCAAATCCTCATTAGTATATATAGGCTCTATCAGCCAACCGTCAGTCTCAACAATTTTCCGATTCAGCCCATCCCACAGTACAAGAGTTGACTTGTCTTCTCCACTATCGTTTTTGATCACACATCTCAGCACAACTATTTTACCGTTCGGTGAAATAGCAAACCGTCCTCCTTTATCCAGTTTAGGAATCTCGGAAAGAGTAAATAACGTCTCTATTTGACCGTTTTCAAGGGTCAGGCACTTTAGGTCAATCATATCTTCTGATGAATTACCGTCATTCGCTTGATACGCGGCAAGATAATACAGTTTGTTGTCGAGCAAAGACAACACAGGGTACATGATACCGTTGGCATCCGGGTCAATGTACTGTTCCTTATACCCGTTGGTTACATCGATGGCGTAAAACGCGTCTTTTTCTGATTGTACGAAAATCTTTCTTGAATCTGCTGACCACAAGATTTCGGCACCATTAATCAGATGTTCGTTATCTTCAAGTTCTATTTCCACATGTTTACCCATATTTTCGTTAACTCCGGCCAGTATAACTCCTTTACCATTTTCGCAAAGTAAAACCACCCAATTGCCATCAGGAGATATAGCAGGGGTACCTATCGAACTGGCAAAGTAAGTTCGTATTTCACCTGTAGCCATATTTAAACTGCAAATCTCAAATTCTGATTTCTCTGATATACAGCGAACATAGAAAATGCTGCGAGAATCGGGGGACCATACAGGCCGGTTGAGCATCAGCTGGTTGAGTACATCGCCACTATTTGCCCAATTCACAACGTGCAGAACCTTTTGTTCATTGCCGTCAGCACAGACAATCATTAATTTTACATTCAGACTATTATAATCTTTGGTTTCTTCACTAAACGGCTGTTCACCGGCCAATGTTGGTTTATTTTTGTCCTGCACTTGGCCATCTGGTGTGGCCTCAGAATAATTTTCGATTTGTGCCGCCATAGGAGTAGAATCGCAGGGACCGGAATCGCTTCCTTTTGTTACAGAGGGGTCTACTTTATAGTATGCAATCCACTTGCCATCTGGCGACCAGGCAGGAGCAGATAAGGCACCTCCTTCTCCAACAACTTTATCCAATAAGGTACGCTCGCCCGTAGAGATATCGTAGGTGAAAATTGCGAAGTGATCCGGTTTTTCTCCTGGAGGATTTACGAGAATTGCAATTTTAGACGAATCTGGCGACCAGGCTACGGGTGACGAGACGCATGCCAAAATATATATTGAAAGCACAGACAATCCCACGACCAAGGATGCAACAGCCTTACTGTAACCTACTTTTTCAGTTTTTTGCATATCCATTATGAAACCCTTTCAGCATTAACAAGCCCAGAATTTTTTTGGCCAAGGAAGCTATGACTAAGACCACACAAAACGGCATACATAGTAGTCCTATGAGTATCAACGCTATGATCGTGTAGTAAAAGTAACTTGACTGTATTGGGAACCAGAGCGGTATGGTATTAAGCAAAATAAATACCAAGAAAAAGCTGAGCGTTGATAATCTTGTGTAGCTCTGCGCTGCTTTACCATCGTTGCATATGAGTGAGGATCCGGGCAAAACCAAAAAAGCTACTGCATTTCCAAAGATAAGCCCGCTCCATAATCTCCATGCCGGTCCCGGATCAAGAATGTGAAAACCAAATACCGGCATAATCAGCATGCTTATAATGTTCACATAAATAATGCTTCGCGGTGGCAGATCTTTCTTGTAATATCGGTTTGCAAGCAACCAAATAAAACTGATGCCCATCCCCAAGTATACTCCCGTACACCTTTGACATAAGGGTAGCAGCAGTCCATTGATCTCGAAAGACCGTGCTACATTTTGGTGGCATAAGAACGAGAACAAAGTATGTAACGCATTCATGAGTTATACCACACGGGCCTCCTTGAATATATTGTAGGTGTGTTACTAAATGGGTGTCGCAGTCTATTGGCAACGTATCTCTTGGTGATCTTTGCACCATGTTTCAACAATGCCACAAAGACCTTTCTTCGCCGTTTATCTCGAAGGGATAAAAATTGCCTCAAATGATAAATAAATCTATCATAACTTACTATGAAAGATAACTTAAAATAAAGCTTCTCGAGTTGCTTTGCTGAAAATCGCTTAGTACGCATAACCGGCGTGTGAAAATTATAAGCTCTTGGGTCGGTAACTTCTATTATCCCGCGTTTACAAGCATCATCATAAACTTCCGTTCCCGGATTTGGCGTTAAAGGAATGAAGAAACAGTAATCCATGCCAACTTTATACTGATATTTTGAAAGCTCATTAAGGGATTTCTTCGTCTCATCCCAAACTCCAAATATGACCGAGCCTATCGTAAAAACACTTGGATATTTTTTCCGAAATATCTCAAAGGCCTTGGCTGTTACGTCAGGCCCGTTAGAGTGTTTGTTCAGCTCCCCAAGGCCTGGTTCGTCCGGCCTTTCGACGCCAATCATAACCTGACAAAGCCCTGCCCGAACAGCTTTTTCAAGAATCCCGAGTTCTTCATCCCTGACAACATAATCCGCCCTGAGCCATGCGGTCTGTCTTATTTTTATGTTGCGCTTCAGCAGAAGGGCACAAAATCTGTCAGTCCAACCTGGGTCGGCATTCCATGTTGGATCAACCCAGCCAAAGGTATGTCTGTCAAAATCGCGAACTAATCTTGTAACTTCTTCCAAAGACCTTTCCGGTGACTTGCTGCGATAGTACGGTTTTATGGTCTGTCCATCTTTAGACGGTTTCCCCATATGCTTCCAGAGTATACAGAAGCTGCAATTATCCGTACAGCCGCGGCTATGCTCTATAGAAATCAGGCCTGGATGGTTATTTGACCCCAGACCATAAAGATGCATCGGGATTTTTGACCAGGCGGGCATCGGCAAAGTGTCCATGTCAACGATTGGTAGGCGTCCGGCGGTAGTTATGATTTGGCCATTCTGTTTGTAAGAAATGCCTTTAACGCGTCCAATATCGTGTTTATCCGTGAGTACATTAAGCAGTTCGAGAAGAGTTATTTCACCTTCTCCGTGGACAATATAATCGATAGAACCTGTTTTAAGAGATTCCTCTGCTGTATGACTAAAAAACACCCCGCCAGCAATAACCACAGTGCTCGGATGTTGTTTTTTGACAAAACTTGCTAAACTCATAGCTTCATGCGATGAAACTGTTTCTTCGCCAAGACAGACCACATCTGGCCAGTCGGAGTTTAGAGTAGAAAGCAGTGTCTTCCAGCCAATCTTGTTTCCAGTGCAATCAATTATCCTGATACACCAGTCAGGATGCGAGGCCTCAATTTGTGCCGCAAGCGACATGAAACCCAAAGGTTGCCAAAAAGCGCTCGTTTCACTATTGAATGGCCAAATATATCTTGGTGTTCTGACAAAAATTACTTTCATAAAGTATATTGGTGTTCTTCAGGGGAAATCTTTCTGAAAAATTGCACAATTTTTTATTTTTAGGCAGAAAAATGGGGTTCTTGGGGAAGAAAGCAAACGATACCGCTAAACTACGGCGATCCGAGCCGAAAAACTCAAATTGATAATGTGCTTATTTCTTATGTTTTAGATCAACAGAAGCCTTCCACCTAGGAACTAAGAAGGAAACAAACATCCAGATTATGCCTGTAATAATAAGCGATACCGGCCATGCAAACAGGCCTTCAAAGGTTTTTGTGGTAAGTTTGTGCACAGCAAGGGCAATACCGCCAAGGCCGGAGAAAAAGAATGATTTCATCTGTCGTGCGACACTTCCAAAAACGAATGCGATTGAAGCTATGGGCAAAAGTGTTCTATAGACAATCTGGTGACTCGCCGGTACCGTAAATCTGTCAAAATCAAGGACTCTTAATCCGCCGAGGATATGAATGGGGCCAAGCCAGTTAAGGATTTGCGCAAGCGATCTCTGAAGCCGCGTTTTGAACAAGCGACATATCCCGGCAAGCACAAGATAAATTACGCCGTTACACATAAAATTGAGAAAGATCAGTTCATCGGAACTTAGAAATGACGGCTCAACTATCAAAACTTTTTTCAATTTCGCAAGAACCGACAGGCAGACTACTACCAATATCAACCCTATCACGCACAATGGCACGGCATAGTGAACGTATCCGCGACGATCCAGCACAATGCCTACAATGAATAGGCCGATGCCAGGTATCAAATAATGAGCGGCAATCGCTTCCCGCTCCCAGTTTACTATATCGCCAATTACGTAGCACACCGTTAAAAACATAAGGAACGCGATTATGCTGAAAATAGCAAAAATTGATGAGCGAGTGGTACGCAGAAAATATAGTGAAAATGCAAGCCAGAGTGATGAGGCGATACACAATTGAACATTGCCTAGCGCCAGATATGAAGACGCATCGGTGGAACCCCTTGCTAAGGACTCTGTACCCCACGGATAATGGGAAGCAGGCAATATATGCCACTGACCCAGCATCAAAAGGACAGCAATGGGGATCAGCAGGTTGGCGGTTGCCAGAAATCCGACGGCCAATCTGCTCTCATTTCTTTTCCACATTGTTATGCCAAGAGCAGCCATCAACGCTGTCGCAGCAAGGGCGGGCATCGGCCGCCAGAGTATCGGGATTTGTTCCCAACTCTTATAAAAAAGCACAAAGCTGCCCAGCACGGCAATCCAGCCGCCAAGATAAAGGCACACCTGCGAGAGAGAAAGCTGCCGAGCCTCGATGATAGACGGATCGGGAGGGGTAATCATTCGCTCATATATGTTTTCAAGTTTGTCAAATTCCTTCTGTGTGATGAGTTGATTGCTGTGCCAGACGCTGAGCTTTTGCCGATGGTGGAAGACCTCCTGCTGGACCTTATCAACAAGAAACGAAGGCCGCGACCAGACCTTTTCGCCTCGCAGGTATCTGTTTACATCATCCGACAAGTTCTGGGCAGTGGTATACCTTTGCGAAGGATTTTTTTCCAGTGATTTGAGGCAGATATTTTGTAATGGAATCGGTATCTTTTCCTGAACGGCGCTGGGCAGTTCGGGATATTCGATCCTGATGGCATTAAAAAGTTCTTTTGGATCTGTCTGCGGAAATGGTAGCGTGTCTGTTAAAAGCTGATAGAGCAAAACACCGAGAGCAAAAACATCCGTTGCGGTAGAAATTTTCACCGGCTGCGAAATCTGTTCCGGCGCGCTGTAGGCGGGCGTACCGTGATATAGGCCTTGAGCTATCATCCCCAGAGAGCATGTTTTGACGGCAATGCCGAAATCCAGCACCTTCGGTATAAAATCGGCGGTAACCAGAATATTCGAAGGCTTTATATCACGGTGTATGATGCCGCGATGATGCGCCGCTGCTACCGCGTCGAGCACCGCACAGTAAAGCCGCAGCCTCTGCTGAAGGTTCAATTCTTTCCAGGCCTCGGTCAACGGCCGGCCATCCACCCATTCCATTACGATGAACCTTTGGCTTCCTGCTTCACAGACTTCATAAATATGGGCAATATTGGGGTGGTTGAACTGGCTCATCAACTTCGCTTCGTGCCATATTTCAGTGCCAGCCTGGCTGTTGGAATCGTTGGCTTGAAGAAATTTGACGGCCACCGGTCTATCAAGAGTCGTATCGACAGCCTGAAAAACCTCGCCGGAGGAGCCTTCCCCGATTTTTTGTACTACTTTGTATCGATTGCCGAGGATTTCCTGTGCACGGGCGATGGTATCTATACGGTTTTTGATTTGCTTTGCAGAAATCAGGTTATCACTTCCAAAGGTGCGCAATTCGTCAAGCAATAATTTATTTTGATGGGCCTCTGCTGTCGCGGCCTTGCAGACAGAACATAGCTCGATATGCTTTTCAAATTCCGTCTGTTCTATGGTCTTGAGCCTGCCGGAAATATATTGTTCAATCACTGCCAAATTGGGACAGTTCATACTACCCCCTTTTCATCCAACCCTTCGAATTCCCGTTCAAGCTGACGCAACCGTGATAATACCCTGCTCTTGGCGATATAGACAGCGTTGTGCGACATGGTAAGCTGCACGGCTACTTCTTCTACTGGTTTATCTTCAAGGGCATACAGACTGAATGCCTCAAAAACGGCGGGGTCAAGCTCTTTGCTAACCTGTTCAAGGCAAGCCACAAGCGTCATACGCCGCCACTGCGTATCCCACGAAAATTTTGCAGCATCGGGGTCTTCCACTAAGTTCCAATATGATGTGCCGGCAGAATCATCTGCCATAAGCTGCTCCCGCGGCAGCCGTTTGCGAACATCCAGTATCACATTTCTGGCTATGCCGAAAAGCCAGTCGCTCAGCCGTCCTTTTTGGCGATCGTATTTGCCACCGCGAAATGCTTTCAAAAACGCGAGCATTGTTTCCTGAGCAGCGTCTTCGGCGTCAGCGGCCGAAAGACCAATATGCCTTGCAAAATTCACTACTAAGGGATTAAAGTGTCCGCAGAATCTTTGCCAGACAGTCGTATCATCCGACGTCTTGAGACCATCCAATATCATTGTTGTGGTGGCCCAGTCCTTCATCAATAGTTTCTGCGGTTCATTTGCCGCCGAGGTAATCCGATTTTGGCAGATAGTTTTGAACATAATCTTTCGCCGCATCTTCAAGCGGAGTTGTTTTATATTTGCAGTCCACGGTGCGGAGTTTGGACATATCGATCTGCGATGAGTTTAAGACACTCGCTGCCATAATAGCCCCATGCTCAGTGAACACATAAGGGCAATAACGTCTGCCGCCACGGCCGTTCTTTGAGGTCGCAATTTGTGACCTTAAAAGCGAGACCTCGTTTTTGGTTAATTGAAACATGAAGTCAGCGGGGAATCCTCCCTTGTTACGTAGAACCTGTTCATTCGGCCATTTAGGCTGCCTTCCTATCATAACTAACAATGCAACGAGGGTATTATAAGAATATTCCAGAGTAAAACAAGGATAAATATTTTAGTTGAGATGCCCGATCACACTTTTGATTCCTGCAACAGAGAGTATCCAGGAATCCGTTCGAGGTAGGCCGCGATGTGGCCGATGATGTGCAGATGCTGTAGTACTCCTCGTTAAACAACAAAATAGTTAGGGAATTTTGACGCCGTTAGCATACCTTAAAGAGTTTCGACTGGCAACATTTTGCGCCGTTATTGCTTTGATTTCACTATCAGGAAACGTATAACGAAACACGCCTTTGGCTGGGGGCAAAAGGTAAAGAAGAAGGAGATAAGAGTATGAAGCGATTTTTTTTGGTGCTTTGTTTGGTTGCTCTGATTTTCCCGATTGGATGCGAGATGTCACAAGATAAGTAACAGGCGCAGCGAGCCACGGATGAATTTGAAAAACGGCAAGGGCCTCAGATAAAACAGAACAAGCAGATGGGGCGTGATCCGTACTATAATATCGACTTGGGGTTTTTCCATTACGAGCCAAAGGATTAGTCCGGCACGACCGCCACGCTTTTGCTACTCGGCTTGGGTGCGGCGATGTTGAGAAGTAAACGCTTATCTTAAATGGTTTTGCCACTGAATATCCTTGACTGTTTTAGATAAAGCTGAGATTCTATAATAAATGAGACTCAGCGATGTAGCTGAGCAAGAATATAAAATGTTATATGGGAAATCACAGATTAAGGAGCAGCATAATGGCAAAGAGTGCTAAACCAGCAACGAAGAGTGAGATTCTATCCAAAATCGCCGAGGCCACACAGCTTTCCCGCAAGCAGGTGGCATCGGTGTTCGATGCCCTTTTAGAGCAGATCAAGGATGCCGTGGGCAAGAAAGGTCCGGGCGTCTTTGCTTTGTCGGGCCTGATGAAGATCAAAGTCATTAATAAGCCGGCAACCCCCAAACGGACTGGCATCAACCCGTTTACCAAGCAGGAGCAGATCTTTGCGGCCAAGTCTGCTCGCAAAGTCATCAAGATTCGTCCTTTCAAGGCTCTCAAGGACATGGCTAAGTAACGGACTAAGGTGTTGGCATAATCTAGGGGCCGTTGAAGCTCTACATCGCCGTTTTCATTCGGACAGCGGAGACTGGATTTTACAGCTTGTAAATCCATAGCAACACCAGCGTCCATAGAAAAATGTGCGCCAGCATTTTGGACTTGCGCTTCTTGCTCTACGATTGCTAAGGCTGTAGCTATTTATCCCCCCTCCCCCTCAATTCAAACATCCGGATATATAAAATGTTTGCCTTTTCTAAAATCTTTTTAAGTCTTTGATATTACAAACCTTACGAATTTATATTTTTTGTGATTTTACACGCTATTTAACCTTGGGGTTGTAGTTGGGTTGTATGGTTTATCCTCTCATTAAGCCCGGACCAAGTTTCAGGGAGCATTCCAGCAAAACGATGGTTTTTTCTATTTTCTTTTTCCTCTTAACGTTTTCTCATCATAGCCCCAGCCTTTGCACGGAGGTATATCAATCAGTATTAGACTTGTGTCACTAAGAGCTTTGAACTCAAGAAGATTCACCAAATCAATACGGGCTTGATCTTTGCGATATAATTTTTATTTATTTATTTCGACTTCCCCATCTGTGATGTAAACAAAAATACGGCGGCTGTTTTGAATTCAACATTCTTACCATTGCTTAGGTCTGCTCTGTATGTTGTTGCGCTGGTGTTAAATCACGATTGACAGGCATTATATTGATTCCTTTTTTAACATTTCTCCGATTCGTCAGAATATTTTTATTGTGATTGGGTCTGCTGCCTTACTATGGACGTAATATATTTTTACTTTTCGTGAAGATTGTTCAAATGGTATTGATTTATCATTTAGCAAAACGTTTTTTATTGTTCTCGTAGTGTCCAGACAAATCTGTCCAGGCGTATTCTCATTGCCGCTGACTTCTATGTTTATTCCGCAGTCAGTCGTTTCAATGTTTACAATCTCGGAAGTTGTGTTTACAATCGTAAAATCCTTCGACACCGGCATATCAAACGCCAGCACAAGTCCACTGAATGGCGGGAGGGAAAATTGTCCGCCGAAGTTTGTTTTTGTTTGAATTGCCTGATTATGGTAATTCAGCATAAAAAAGTATCCGCCGCCGTTTTTGTGCAGGCGTGTGCGCGTTATAACAAGCGGGTTATCGCACACAAATTGCTCCCTGAAATTATCAGCAAGACCTAATTTCTGCCACGCATATTTGTGAGCCGCCGATTGATAAATAAATCCCGTGCCGAGAATCGCCGCCGAGCCTTTGCCGCAGCTTACTTTAATTCCGCAGGGCTTTCTGTTTTGCGTCTGTGCGATAATATCAGCGGATTTTGCGTTAAATGTTTCAATATAACCTATGCCGTGTATAGGCTGGTTTGTGTCTGTCCAATAAATTATGCCGTCAGAATTTTCAATTATCTGTTCCGTTTTCACGCCCAGACCATCAGCTAAAATCGTGCAGGGCAGGGCATTGAGGTCAAATTTCGGCAAAGTCGGAAAACATATTAAATGACCGCCGTTGCGAACATATTCCAATAGTTTTTTCTGGCTTTCCGCATCCATCTGTTCCGTAAGAGCCGCCCAAATCTGTTTATATCCGCTGAGCTGATTCGCCTCTGCCGCCGTAATATCTGCAAAATCATATTCCTGATTATCCATTGCCAGCAGTTTGCCCACGCCATCAAAAAGCAGCTCATCTGTAACCATTCGCCAGTCGAGCTTTCGCCCGACACACGAGCCGTCATCGAGATTTTCGCCCGTGTACAGCGGATAGAGGAACTCGCGATAATAATATGGCGGATAAAACGCCAATGCCTGTTTTGCGTTTGTGCTGCACTGGCATAGCCTCTGGCCGTGTGTTTTAACAATGCCGCTGATTCGCTGTATCACAGGATAACTTTCGCCGACTCTGCCCTGAACATCAATCGGCGTTTGCAGATAAAACGCTGAATCATAAATGCCCCAGCCGGGCGGATTTTCGCCTCCGCTGAACATATAATAATTCATACCGATTGCGCCGTTCGCCAAACAAGCCTTATAGAACAGTTCCATTTCATTCGGATATATCCGAACATTCGCTTCTCGTGTTCCTGCCTGTAATTCCGCCACATAACTCGGCCCGCGATTGCCCTGTATGGATTTTGTCATCGCGTTGATAATTCTGTCATCGTGAAAATTCCTATACGATGGGTTTTCCGGTATATGGTCAACGCCGAGAAGAATATCAGGATACAGCCGCGATAGTTTATGATACATTGACAGGCAGACAGGCATTATTTTGGCTCTGCCGAACACCCAGCCAGGCACATTATGAAACAGCGGAACTGTAATTTCGCGAAGTTTTATTTCCCTGATGAGCATTCCGATATATTCAGCGTAAAAGTCACGATGAAAATTTTCCCAGTCCCGGTACGCGAAATGCTCAGCCTTTGTTTTTACCTCACCGGCAGGCGGAATGACTTCCTGGAAATCGCGATAATCCGTACCACAGCGTTCATTTAACGCCGAAATTGTTTTATAAGTTTTCTTCAGATATTGGCGATACACCTTAATCGAACAGCTGCTGTAATCGCCGCAGCCATTGAGCCACTGGAACAGGCCGACCTCATTGCATACCTGAATCATTGCAATCGGGCCGCCGTTTGAAAGCTGATTCGCCGCAATCATCGGCATAACAGCATCATACCACTGCCTTGTTTTTCGCAGATAATCCGGCTGGCAAAGGCAGGCATAACCGACCGGATACGGTTTGCCGTTTGAATCGCAGGCTAAAGCATCAGGGTAATTTTTAAAAAACCATCTCGGCAGGCCGTGCATCGAAAGCTCTGCCAGAATATATGGTCCAGGCTTCAAAATTAAATTAAGCTCAGTTTTTTTGCACAGCTCAATAAATCTTTCAAGATTCAGATTAGCCGCGTATCTGCCCGCGAAATCCGCCTCGTCCTCAATTTGTTCGTGCAGCGACCACGGCACATAAGATGAAACAGTATTCAGTCCTGCCTGTTTGATAAGTTCCAAATGTTTCTGCCAAAGTTCCGCATTAACGCGAAAGTAGTGTATCTCGCCGCTCAACAAAAAAAAACTTTTTCCGTCAAGTTCAAACGACTGATTATTGAATGTTAGTTCCCTTGTCTGCGGTATTGCCTTTGATGCCGAGGGTGTCAATTTGTTATCTCCGAATTATTTTTGATTATCAGTTTTACGCCGGTTGGCACAACAAAGCCGTTTGTCGGCTGTTTAGAGCATATCAGTTCGAGAACAACCTGCCCATCGTTCTGACGTTTGAGGTCATAACTTATCGCTCCCCACCAGGTTTGCAGATTGCGAACACTCACGCCTTGTGCAAGCCAGCAGCGAAGCCCGCAAATCCTTTTCCAATTTTGCCAGCCACTGCTTGTCGTTGGCATCGCTCGACCAGCGGGTATCCATCTTACCATCTATCGCCATTGCTGCCGTAAGCTCCCTTTGCTGGGAACTGGCCGAAATAGTGGCGGTCGGCAATGGGTTTTGAGCGATTGCACGTCCTATAAATACTGTTATTGCCAGTATGCAA
>Ga0315275_10005816_pt1 | contig 11738 bp, 11 predicted proteins | sample YL17G03_0_MG_FD_205557 | JGI IMG/M metagenome (GOLD analysis project Ga0315275, IMG submission 205557) | Sediment microbial communities from Yellowstone Lake, YNP, Wyoming, USA - YL17G03_0 | ecosystem: Environmental > Aquatic > Freshwater > Lake > Sediment | place: USA: Wyoming | collected... | reverse complement strand
ATAATCAGGATTATTGAATTCATATCCGTCTTTAAAACCTGTAGCTGCTCCTGCAGTATCGAAATCTGAGCCGTCTGGGTCTGAGCAGGAATCTAACTCTTTGCACACTCCATGTCCAAAGTAGCAGTCGTTTGGGCACTCGTAGCTTGTTGATTCGTGGTAATTCCCAGTACAATTATATTCATTCAGATGTATTCCATCAAGGTTGCAGGTATCTATAATACTGTAATATTCATTGTTATACCATCCAGAGACAGTTCCTTCGGTATAGTAAACCAGACCGAGGTCACTATCTAAACATGAATCCGCGTGGGTGCCTGTAGGTGTATATGGGTTATCAATTTGCAGAACCAGTTCGCCCTCCTGCGTATGATCAATGTTCGAACCATATCTGTAAACAACGTTGATCGTTACCTTCTTTTTGCCCGTGCTGGTGAATGCGCAGTTGTTTATCTCCACATCTGCCGATGTCAGAGGTTTGAGGGCAATATTTGTATCTACACTGCAGCCTTCATCTTGTAAGTCCTTCGAGAGGAGCTTCACCTTAGTTATTACCATATCTCTTGCAAGTGTGTTTTCAACTTTAAGCGTCACCTTTTGGAATTGGAGCTGATAATCAGCGCACTTTAATCCTCCTCCAAGAACACATTTTTCCGGTATAAACTTGGATGGTGTCAAAATGTCGAAGTATGCTAACGCACCTATCACGATCAGAACAGTAAGCAATCCGTATCCCATTGTCATTAAACGTTCCATTGCTGCCTGGGCTTTTGGCATGATAATCAAATTTAGAAATTTCAAATATATATGTGTTTCTAAAAAAAATCTTTATTTCCTTATATAAATCGCCTTGCTGGGGCACATTTCCTGACAGCAATAGCAGCGTATGCATTTTTTATAATTATAAACCGGAGGTTCCTTTCTGTTTTTGAAATTTAGGGCTTTGCCCTCCACCGGGCATGCTTGGACGCAGGTTCCACATTTTATGCATTTTTCAGGATCAATAAATGGACGAGAATAAATTACACTCCTCAATGCAGAAGGCATTAACGATTTCATTGAAATGTTTGCCACAGGTTTCCTAACCACGCTAAATTTATTATTTATGAAATTCTTAATAGGCTCTCCGGCATAATCCAGTTCTTCCTGAAGATATGCCCCCAGCCCTCTTATCTTGGCATATTTAATTGTCGGAACAAACATGGGATCCAAATCGATCATTCTGCAGAATGTAGCGTCAACTGCAACAGGATCAGTTGAAATGATTATGCAGTTCATTTTTACCGGGCTACCTCCTCGGGGACCATTGCCCTCCATTGCTAAGATTCCGTCCATTACAAATAGCCTTGGCTTCAGGAGATTGTTCAAATCAACCAGCATTTTCGAGAAGTCAGCTGGGTTTGGAAATTTAACATGGAAAGCGGCTTTATTTAAGCCGTAAACGCACCCGAACTGGTTTTTGACAGCCCCCGTTATCCTGGTCAATCCATGGGTCTTCATTTTTGGCAGACTGATGATACCGTCTGCATCAAGGCACGCATTGGCAATTTTGAATTTTTTGCAGGCTATTCCATTTGGAAAATCAACGATTTTTCCATGTTCAAAATCACCCATGTTTACAGAATATCTATCAGCAATTTCAGTATATCCTGATTTTGCCAATCCTGTTGATGACTTTTCAAACCTAGATGAGTCTCCATAGCTCACATCAACTTTTTTTTCTAGCAATATCCTTATCATTGCATTTAGAATGGATGGGTGTGTGGTAACCGCTTCTTCCGGCTTTGCTCCTACAAGGTTGTTGACTTTCAGGAGAATTTTTTCGCCTTCTTTGACAATCAAATCAATGCCGCCGATAAGCTCGATTCCTTTCTTTATTGCTTCGTAAACCAATTCCTCATCATAGCTTTCGCATCTGACAATGGATATTTTTGTTTTAGCCATGGCGCATTAAGGTAAAAGAGTGTCAATATAAATGTTTGGAGTGCCTTTCTTTTCAAAAAACGAATTCTTTGCCGTTCTCAATGGGTAGAAACCTTATTCCCTTGCTTTCCAGAATTCCAGAGAATATCCTGCTGAATGCGCTAGGATTCGACATAATTCCATCATGCACAGGAAAGCAGACCTTTGGATGAATCTCTATTGCATAATCAATGAACTCTGAGATTTTGCCCCATGGCGCAGACACAGGCAATGCAAGAATTTCAACAGGCTTATCTGGCTTGGTAAAAGAATCTCCAGGATAAAAAAACCGGTTGTTTATGAGATATGCGGTATTGTCCTGGCGGGGCAAGGTTTCATATATTATCTCATGCTTCTTTCCAAAACCTTCTACCATGACCCCCTTTTCTGTGTATTTTTGGCCATCCTCAAGAAGAGTAAAAGGAATATCCTCTTTTTTTAATATAAGCCCTACTCCATTGTTAGTCATTATTTTAGTGTTTGGGTTGTTTTTCAATATTTTTTTGAGAGAATCTATGCTTATGTGATCCATGTGTTCGTGGGTAATTAAAATCAGGTTAATGTTTTTCAGCTCGTTCTGAGCCGTTGTAAATGAGCCTGGATCAATTAGAATTCTCACTCCCTTTTCTTCTACCAACATGCAGCAATGCCCGAATTTAGTTATTTTCATGCTTACCACTCCCAGAAAAGATAGTTTGCCAATTATATATTCTTTTTGGAATTTTGGATTTTAAAGAATAGAAGCGCGGAGAGGGACTCGAACCCCCGAATGACCGCTCTGCAGGCGGTCGCCTTAGCCGCTTGGCTACCCGCGCATAATTTTGCTAGTTAAACTTAAAATATAAAAACCTAACTGTTCGAAAGAGAACCTACAAGCCAAGAACATCACATTTTCATATCTTTCTGATATGCATCAGTGCCGTGCGCATCCAACATATAATTAGGATTTTCCTTTAGTTTGCTAAAATCGGCATTAACCATGATTTTTACTAATTCCTTGAATTTCACTTTAGGCTTCCATCCCAGCAATCGTTCTGCCTTGCTCGAGTCTCCCCAAAGATTATGAACTTCCACTGGGCGTTTGTATAAATCATCAATTGCCACAAGGGGCTCCCAATCATTTATTCCAACGCACTTGAAGGCCTCATCTAAAAACTCGCGGACAGAATGTGTTTCTCCCGTTGCAATTACAAAGTCATCAGGTTCACTCTTTTCAAGCATCAGAAGCATAGCCTCACAATAATCCGGTGCATAGCCCCAATCACGCTTTGCATCCAAATTCCCTAATGTTATTCGTTTATCCAAACCCAGTTTAATTCTTGCCACGCCATGACTTATTTTTCTGGATACGAATTCAAGACCACGGCGCTCGGACTCATGGTTGAACAAAATGCCATTCCAAGTCTTAAGCCCGTAGCTTTCCCTGTAGTTAACAGTCATCCAGTATGCATAAACTTTGGCAATGGCATAAGGGTTTCGGGGTTTAAAAGGAGTTGATTCATTCTGAGGCTGAGTTGTCGTGTTGCCAAACATCTCACTGCTGGATGCCTGAAAGAATTTTGCATTGGGCGCATACTGCCTTACTGCTTCCAGCATCCTCAAGCATCCAAGTCCGGTCACATCGCTTGTTTGCATTGGCTGAGTCCATGATGTGCCGACGAAAGTCGTGGCGGCTAGATTGAAAATGAAGTCAGGCTGCGACGTTTTAATAGCTTTATAGAGACTAGTTTGATCTGTGAGATCCCCGTCTACCAGATTAATCTTATTCTGCAAATGAGCAATATTTTCACAATTCTGCGAGCTCTGGATGAGTCCATCAACTTCATAGCCTTTTGAAATGAGAAGCTCCGCTAGATAGCTACCATCCTGCCCCGCAATTCCTGTAATGAATGCTTTTTTCATTTTCCTATTCTGATTTGTCTTCAACGCACTATCCTAATCTTGTTTTAAAAACTTTTGTAAACAATTCAGCGACTAGTTCAATTTGATAAAAAATGGGCCCGCGGGGACTTTCACAGATCTCTGCATTTGTCGTGCCACTTCACGAAGTGAATGTGGCACTTGAGCGCTCTCTATCAAATCCGTCAGAAACTTTGTTTCTGAGCGTGCTCAGAAATCCCTGATTTCTGACATCTCGCAGAGATTTGCTTTGAACCCCGGATCTACAGCTTAGAAGGCTGTCGCCCTATCCAGGCTAGGCTACGGGTCCATAGGTAAAAGTTTAATTCATATTTTTATAAAGATTTGTATTTTTTGAGATTTTCATATTGGTATTTCAGTTAAATTTTAATATAATTAAATTCATTATACGAGCTATGAAGGGAGAATTCAAATACACAGAAGAAAAGCGCTTGGACGAGAAGTACAGGATTACCCTGCCTGAAAGTTATCGGATTATAATACATGAAGCTGAGACAAAATGGGTAATGGTGCCTGTAAGAGATAAGAAAATGTCGCTTGATGTAATGACTGAAACTGCTTTTCGAGCTCTAGAAGACGACACATCTGAAAAAGCTCTAAAGATATTGGGTGTGCCCCACCACCTAGATATCGACGCTGAAGGAAGAATAATGTTGCCCAAAGAATTCAGAAGGTTCTTTCCTGGGAACAAAGTTAGGATTGTTGGTGCCGGAGATTATTTTTGCATCGACCCTATTTATTAATCAATAAAATCCTTCGCCTTGACTTTCTCAGGCAAATATTTTTCAGAAATAAATGATATTCCCCGGGCGCTCATTGCCTGGATTTCGGCTTTGGCGTTGAAATCTTTCATCATCTTGAACTGGCGCTTCCATGCTTTCGAGTTTTGGAACCATTCATAATCTGTCAACTGCTTCAGCCTTGAAACATCTGCCGGCTCAAACTTGATGAAGTGCTTTTTCAGCCCGTATTTTTCAATATCATCTGCCGTAATGCCGAGAAACTTTGCATCAGGAATAGCCAGAGACTCTGCCATGTGAGCTAAGCTTATTGAGCCGAATTTCAAAACAGAATAAATGTAAAATCCCCACGGATCAAAGTCTGTAAGAACATAAATCGGAATCTTGTATTCGGTGTAAAGCCGCTGCAATAATCTTCTTATGCCCCGGGTAGTCTGCCCCTGGGAAGACATTATTATGCAGTTTTCCTTTTCCCAGAATTTGTCTTCATGCAGTCTTTCCCACACAGCTGCTTTTTCCATATAAATAATATATTTGCCTGTCACTTTTTTGAAAGTAATCTCTTCAACATTAGATGGAATGCTCCAGCCACCTGAACCGAGTTTGCCCCAGTCAATTGTATCGCCCTTATCCTCAATAACAACCCTCCCCGCAACAGAGCCCATTTTATTGGCATTCATGTTTAGCTGCTCTCTTGAGCAATCAGTAACCAGTTCCAAATCCTCAATTGCATTGTCAGTCTCGCCCTGCTCGTCAACAATATTTATTTTGGTGTTAGGAATAGTCCTTTTAGCCATGTAAAAAACATCCCTCAAGCTTGCGTGCTTGTTCACATCAAGCAAAGTTTTGGATATTTTTGCAACTTCCAGCGTTTGTGCAAATTTTCTTACGTGTCCTACATTAAAGAAATATCTCTGCGATGTTTTTTCTCCAAGAGCGAGTGTTTTTGCCTCCTTGTCGAATGTTATATTTGACAATGACCTTACTGCTATCTCTATGCTTGGATTTTTCTCTTTTTTGATGTCATCGGCAAGTTTTTTTCCAAATTCAAGAAGCTTCTTTTTTGGATCTTCACTCATCTTCTTCTCCTGTTCTCAAAGTTATCTTGGTATCTTTATCCACTTCACCCTCTTCGCCCTTGATTTGAGACTGGATTTCGGCTTTGCCCACCATTTTTTTAAGCTTTTCCAGTAAAATCTCCTTCTGATCCCCTGATAAAAAACCTATGGAACTTGCTATTTCAGGAATATAGCTCTCAAACAAATTAGCCCTTTCCAGCTGCTGATGGACTCTTTTCTTCTTGTTAACATACATACCGAGCTTTCTGCCGCATTCCTGGAGCGCAAGCTTTACCTCATATGTTATTTCAGGGTAATGGGCTAATGCCTCCTTTGCCTCTGAAGTAAATGGAACCCATACAGAAGCCATGTGAACAAGCATTACCGCAGGTCCTACTGGAATATTATTACCTGATTGTTGCAAACCATAAGGTCGCCAGTTTGTTTTTTCTATTGATTCTGTAATGGCGCATGAGCCCTGCTGATACAAAAGTGGAACTCTATTGGCAAATCTAAGAATAGTTACAGTGTTATTCTGTGGCAATTGCCCGCCATATGCAATTCCTGCCTCAATAATAAAGGGATTGCCCCGATAGACAGCAGGAGTCCTTGTCACAGAGCAATAGAACTCTGCTTGAATCTCTTTTTTCAATCCCTTTTCAATAAGCTCCTCTCCTAATGGACTAATGCAATCCGTTGGCGGAGCAATTATCTTTGTCTTTTTTATTCCCTCAAGAAGTTTCTCAGCATGAACACGCTCCATTTCTTTGGGTTTAGCATTAGGCATTAATCCTGCATTCAGACAAATCTCTTTTGCAGTCTGAGGCCCTACTCTTGAAAACTCATTAGTCAAAAACGACTGCAGAGTCCTGGATTCTGTGTCGTCAAGCATCTTTATTAAAATTCCAAGCTCAACGCCGTATGGATGCGGCTTTATCTCCTTCACCTCTGCCGGAAGCTGTTCAGTAGCCCTTGGAAAGACAATTTGCTCTGCTTTCGGAGTTGTATAAATCAATGTGACATGAGGGTTAATGATTGCAGTTTGTTTAAGGTATTCATCAACAGACTGAGGTCCTTTTAAATAAGAAGCTTCAATGTCAAGCTCCACTCTTGTTCCGCGCTCCTTTTTCCAGGTTATAATGTCCTCTTTGACGATTTCGGGCTTGTTTGTTTTTGTGTCGATGTGAAGCTCGTAATAATGCGCAGGGTCAGTAGGAGAAATCTTGGAAGTGATTTTTGCAGGCCGTCCTGTTGTCAGCTGCGCATACAATACTGCCGCGCTAATTCCTATACCCTGCTGCCCCCGTGACTGGGATAATTTGTGAAACTTGCTTCCGTAGAGAAGCTTTGCGAATATCTTAGGAATCTGGCTCTTTATTATTCCCGGACCATTATCTTCTATAATAATTCTGAATCGCTCCTCTGCCATTTCTACAATTTCAACAACAATCTCAGGCAGGATTCTTGCCTCCTCGCATGCATCCAGGCTGTTGTCAACTGCCTCCTTGACTGTAGTAAGCAAGGCCTTTCTCTTATTATCGAAGCCCAATAAGTGCCGGTTTTTCTCAAAGAACTCTGCTATGGAAATTTCGCGCTGCTTTTTCGCAAGCTCGTAAGCTATATTGCCCTTATCATTATTTGGAGAATTATCCGCCATAATCCAAGACCTTAAATTTGCCCGGGCTCGAACTTTCCCAGTATTTTCTTTCTTTTCAGCTCAAATCTTTTTCTCTCCAGCCACCTGTAGACCGATGAATGCATGCTGCCTTTTAAAAGCTGCTCGATTGCCTTTCTTGCAACCATGACATTTTCAGACTCGCCTATCATAGAGATTGTTTTGCCGTAAATTGATAAATGGGTTTCTGTGAGCTCCTCAATCAGCTTTCTCGTCTTGCCCTCTGAACCGATAACTCGCCCCTTGTACCTTTTCAGGTGGGTTTTTATTTTTGAATAACCACTAAGGCTTATCGTCTCAAAAACATAATCGCCTTTCAGCAGAAGCTGGGCAATTTCGGGGTTAAAGCCCCTGCCAATGGCCATAACAACCTCCCTTGCAGTATACAAGTCCAGGGCGTTTTCTCCTCTTATGAAGACATCTCCCTCCGTGGAATCAACTTCCAGCTTGATGTCAATATTGTCCTCTATCTCTTTTTTTATTTTTCCTGCCGTGCCTATTAGAACCGCGACACGCTCCTTCGGGATTTTCAGCTCATATGAATATTCGGGCATACTGCTTCTGAAAACTGCGAGAATTTTTAAGTGTTTTCCTTATCGCTTCGGCGTAAGCTCTTTTTTCTTCATTGTTTTTAGCTGGAAAATAAAGTATTCCATGCAGTCCATGGCGCAGAAATAGACCCTTTTCTTGAAATCCCTGGGCCCGAACATTAGAACATAATCATTGACGTAGTATGGATTTATGTTGTTGCCGCAGGTAGAACATATTCTTTTTTCCTGCTCCTCTATCTCCTTGATCTTCTCCGCCAGGATCTGTTTCATGTAGCCGCCCCCTGTCATGCATAAATCCCGATAGAGCTTAGTCAGGTCTTTGTGGTCCAGCTCGTCTATCAATTCACGAAACCGCTTGTTCATTTTCATAACCAATATACGATTTCATATACTAATAGTGTAACTCATATAAAAAACTTTCGAAAATGGGGAATAATATTTTCGTGTCATAAATATAGCATATTTTATTTTGATATACACTATTATATACCTGTTCGACGCCCAACACGTTTTAATATAAATATATTTGGTTCATAATGTGAACTAATTTCAGAAGCCAGAAACCATTCAATGGCATTTTCCCGACGATAACAGCAAAATTTATAAATGTTAAAAATTCCATGTATACCGATGACTTATGGAACGAGAGTGCAGCGTCTGCGGCATTCTGGTAGAAGCGGCATGGACCACTTGTCCGGAGTGCGAGTCAGTATTAGGGACGATGTAAACCTTAAAAATTAAGGGTTGGGGGTTCTTCTAGGGATACTTCTGTGGATTTTTAATAAGATTTTATGAGCTAAAATTTAAATAAGCCATTCATTCTTTAGCAATCATGGACAATGTTGCAATCATAATCTCCACAAAAGACCCTGCGGGGCTTAACATAAAGGATTCGCTTCTGAAAAACTTTGAATTCAGGAAAACAGGCAGGGTATTTGAGGATTCTGAAATATTTGAACTAGATGAGATAAAAATCTACACTACAAATAAAGATTCCATATTCTGCGAGAACATTGATAAAAAAATAGAGGCTGATTTTTTTATTTTTGCCTCAAAGCACAAGAGCGAATCTGCTATTCCGACGCTGACAACTCACGTTGCAGGGAATTTTGGAAAAGCTGAATTGGGCGGAAATGATAAAACGCTCTGCGTTTCAATGCCTTTTTTCATGAAATCCTCTCTTAAATTTTTGAATGAGAATAAACTAGAGGGCTTTGATGTCGTTCAGGAAGCAACGCATCACGGGCCTTTTCTTGAAAAACCGTTAGCGTTTATTGAGATTGGCTCGTCAATAGAACAATGGAGAAACAAAGAAGCGGCAGATTTGATTGCTGGGGCAATTGTTAATGCTGTGAAAAACTCAGAAGATTGCGAGGCTGCAATCGGCCTGGGCGGATTGCATTATGCCTCAACTCTCAGAAAAATAATGCTCGGCGATGAATTTGCAATCGGGCATATCTGCCCTAAATATAATCTCCATAATCTGAATGAAGATTTGCTGATGCAGATGATAAACAAAAACACAAAAAAGGCAACTAAGATCTTTCTTGATTGGAAGGGCATGGGCGAGGAGAAGCAAAGGATTATTGAGCTGTTGACTTCTTTTAATTTTGAGTTTGAAAAAGTGAAATAAAAACAACAACGTTTATAAACCACTGTATTCTCCTAAATGAGATTTATGGCAGAAGCAAAGACTGAAAAAGCAAAGAAACTGAAGAAAAAGAAATGGTATCCTATTGCAGCTCCAAAGCTGTTCCAGGACGAGCTATTGGGAGAAATATTGGTAGATGAGCCTAATCTTATTATGAATCGCGTTCTAACCACGAATCTGATGAATCTCACAAATGACATGAAGCATCAGAACATTAACATAAAATTCCGAGTGAATAAAATAGATGACAATGTTGCATACACAGAGCTGATAAGCTATGAGATGCTCCCTTCGTCAATAAAGCGCCTTGTGAGAAGGGACATAAACAAACTGGATGAATCCTTTGTCTGCGAAACAAAGGATAATGTATTAGTTAGAATAAAACCCTTCCTTCTGACGAAAGCTGCAACAAAGGGCTCAAAGCTCAAGCTCCTGAGAAAAACGATGATAAGTTTGATTTCGAAGGAAATAAAGCACCTGTCTTTTGATGAAGTTATCGAGGATGTTATTACTAGGAAGCTCCAGAATAATGTCAAGGCCTATCTGAAAAAGATTTATCCCCTGAAGATATGCGAGATAAGGTATTTTGAGATTACGACTGGAGTGAAGCCTGTTCCAGTCAAGGCATCACCTGTTGCAGAAGAAAAAGATGAGCCTAAAAACCAGGGGGAAACTGAAAAGCCTTCTGAAACAATAAAGGAAAAAACAGAGAATTCCGAAAAAGAACAACAAAATTTATAAAAAGCGATTCTTTTGCTGTGCTGTTTTAAATTCAAGGAGGTGCTTCATGAGAGATGTGTTAAACTGGGACGACGATGATGACTTCGACGACAGTGACGAAGACGACGACTGGTAACCATGATTGATGACGACCTCTTTGACGGGGATGACGAGTCCGAAGAGGACGACTTTTTTTGATATAAAGCTATATGTTTCTTTGATCGATTTTTTTTTAAAGTGCGGAAAAAATTTTTAAATACAGTTTAAGCGGCGCTCTTTGTGTTTAAAGTAGAAAAAGAGGCAGATGTGAACAAGCTGGTTGTCAGCGAAGAGATGGATATAATAGAGATTGAGAAAGAAATCAGCGCCTCTGATTGTGATATCGCATACATACAAAATCCCTCTTCGGAAATGTTAGAATATTTCACAGGAAAGGGGTTTTATTACTGCCCAAACAAAGTGACTTATAAGATAAGGGTCCCGATTGATTCTGCAGAATATTTTAAAATTGTCAAAAAATACAGACGCAAGAAAATAAAAAAAGCGCTGAAGAGCGCTCGTGAAAATGGGATTAATTTTGTGTGCATGCATCCTGTTAGCGAAGATGTCTTTAAAGAATGGTTTGAAATCTACAAAAAAAACATACTTGGCAAGCCACGCGGTTTTCTGAGGGCATCTCTGGAAAGGCATAGGGCAACTTATGAAAGAAACTATGGGATATTTGCATTGAAAGAAAATGAAATAATTGGAGGCATACTTCTGAAAAAGAAACGATTCCTTTATCAGCGAGAAATGATGGAGAAGCTCTCAATATCCTTTTCCTCTTCCAAAAAAGAGTATTTGAAACTCAGAATAAACGATGCCCTGAATTATGAAACAATAATTGCCGCAAGAAAATGGGGCTTTGATTTTCTGGAGAGGGGGCTAGACTCGAATTTATACGGGCATTATCTCTCACCGGGATTATTCCTGTTCAAAAAATCGTTTGGATACAGAATTGCATCAAAGCAAAAATATGGATACTCACTCTTTAAGATAATTAATTTCAGCAAATTTCAGGATAAGGTGTTTTTTATTTCGTTTGAAGACGGGCAGATGATAGGAAACCTTTTTTTCAAGAATGAAATGCCTGATGTTAAAGAGTACCGTTCCTCATATTTTTCAAAGCTCAGGATTTTTAAGGTTGTAGGCAACAATGCAGAAGAACTGCAACACATTAATGAAAAACAAATAATAAGAATTTAGATTATTTCTTTTTCTCTTCTGCCTTCTTTTCAGGCTCGGCACCTTTGGCTGCGGCAGGCTTTTCTCCGGGCGCTGCAGCAGCTGCGCTCTCAACAGGCAGCAGCTCCTCTATAATCTTTGTAGGTATTCCTGCCTGCACTAATTTGGCTTTGATTTCTCCTCGCGCCTTGCCCTGCATGCTGCTTATGGTTGCCTTCGCCTTCGTCACGTATTCTT
>Ga0315275_10005815_pt1 | contig 11738 bp, 9 predicted proteins | sample YL17G03_0_MG_FD_205557 | JGI IMG/M metagenome (GOLD analysis project Ga0315275, IMG submission 205557) | Sediment microbial communities from Yellowstone Lake, YNP, Wyoming, USA - YL17G03_0 | ecosystem: Environmental > Aquatic > Freshwater > Lake > Sediment | place: USA: Wyoming | collected... | reverse complement strand
CGAATATATATGGATCTCTTAGTCTAATCCTCGGTTTGGAATTGCATGAATTGGTTTCGCCTTCGCTGCTACTAGGAAATAACGGTTCATTTTTGGATTCCTGATCATAATCACTAAAAGTAATTCGCAAGTGACCAAAACAGGTTTACTGGAGAAAGTATGCGCGCTGTGGACCGTAAACGCCTGGAAAAATTATTAAAGGAAGAGGAGAGGAAGTTCTTCAACGAGCACCCGAAATCCTACCAGCATTTCCAACGTGCACTCCAATCCATGCAAGGCGGTGTGCCCATGCTTTGGATGATCCGGTGGGCAGGTACTTTCCCAATATTTGTGCAGGAAGCCAAAGGAGCCCATTTTATTGATGTTGATGGACGCTCATACATCGATTTCTGCCTGGGTGATACCGGAGCGATGGCAGGGCATGCACCCGAGGCAACTCTTGAGGCGATCAATAACCAGTCTGCAAAGGGCATCACCCATATGTTGCCCACAGAAGATGCCATTTGGGTGGGAGAGGAACTTCAACGCCGATTTGGTTTGAGGTACTGGCAATTCACCCTGTCTGCAACAGACGCCAACCGCTTTTCCATCCGTATGGCAAGACACATCACCAGAAGACCGAAAATTTTGGTGTTCAATTATTGCTATCATGGATCGGTAGACGAGACATTCATATCCCTTGATGATGAAGGTACGCCGGTTTCGCGGATTGGCAATTTGGGTCCACCTGTCAATCCTACGGAGACGACCAAAGTCATCGAGTTTAATGATATTCCTGCGCTGGAGACAAGCCTGGCAGCCAAGGATGTTGCCGTGGTGCTGGCTGAACCAGTTATGACGAATGTCGGTATCATCCACCCTGATCAGGGTTATCACGAAGAATTGCGCGAGATCACCCGGCGCACAGGGACATTGCTCATCATTGATGAAACGCACACCCTCTGCACGAGTCCAGGCGGTTATACGGGGAAATTTGGTCTTAAGCCCGATTTTCTCGTGTGCGGAAAGTCTCTTGCGGGGGGAATCCCTGTGGGGGTTTATGGATTTACTCAAGAAGTTGCTGATGCCTTCTGGTCGAAAATCGACATTGATCAATCGGATGTGGGGGGAATAGGTGGCACACTTGCAGGGAATGCCTTGTCGATAGCAGCAATGCGCGCAACTTTGGAAAAAGTCCTGACACAGGAAATGTACACCCGCTGTGAAAAACTCGCTGACCAGTACGAGCAGGGTGTACAAAACACGATCAATTCATTTGACCTTCCATGGATTGTCAAACGGCTTGGATTTCGGGTGGAGTATTGGTTCCGCCAGACGCCTCCTCGCAATGGAGGGGAAGCGAATCGGGCAGTGGATAGCGATCTTGACCGTTTTATGCATTTATGGGCTCTAAACCGCGGAATTTTGATGACCCCGTTTCATAATATGGCACTTATTTCTGCTGATACAAAAGAGGCTGATGTGAATTATCATACCGAGATTTTCAGAGAAGGGATACAAGCCCTGTTTGGAAAGAGCTAATGAAACGGGATTATTATTAGATTACTATTTATATTTAGTAGGTGGAGAACAATATGCCTGAACTTAAACCTTATACTTCGCAGATTTGGCGAGTCAATGTGCGAACCCGGATTCTGACCCAGGAACCAGTTCCTAATTCCTGGGAACGCCTCGGGGGACGCGGATTGATAGCACGAATATTATTGGACGAGGTGCCACCCGATTGCGAACCACTGGGTCCGAAGAATAAATTGATTTTCTGCCCAGGTCTGCTCACCGGGCACATGCTCTCATCAATTGACCGGCTATCTGTGGGTGGAAAATCTCCACTGACCGGTGGAGTAAAAGAATCCAATTCGGGTGGAACAACCAGCCTCCTGATCTCGTCCATGGGAATTAAAGCGCTGATAATCGAAGACTGGCCTGTTGACACCGGAATTTCGGTGATGGTCCTGAAGGAGGGAACAATTCGTTTTGAACCTGCAAATGACCTTGCGGGCTATGGTGTTTATGATGCTGCAGAAGCTTTGAAAGAGCGCTATGGGAAAAAAGTTGCCATTTCGCTCATCGGTCCGGCAGGCGAACGACGACTTGCATCAGCAGGGATATTAAATCTCGACAAGGATGGAACCCCCTCGCGCATTAATGCTCGCGGCGGCCTGGGAGCATTGATGGGTTCAAAAGGTTTAAAGGCGATAGTATTTGATGCAGAAGGCGGGATGAAACCTCCCCTTGCCAACAAGGAGGCTTTCCAGGCTACACAAAAGATCTACAACAAATTCTTGCTGGACCATCCCCAGACACACACTTATCGAGATTATGGGACTGCAGCCATGGTCCATATGGCGGATGGATTTGGAGGCTTGCCAACTCGCAATTTTTCATCTGGTACATTTAAATTTGCAGATGATATCAGCGGAGAGAACTTGCGAGACCTTATATTAAGTCGAGGTGGAGAAGGGGAAACTACGCACGCATGCATGCCTGGATGTGTAATCCGATGTTCCAATATTTTTGCAGGAGAAGATGGGAAAACAATTTTATCTCCCATCGAATATGAGACGATCGGATTGATGGGGTCTAACCTGGGTATACGCGAGTTGGACATGATCGGTCGGCTGAACTGGCAAGCCAACGACCTTGGGATCTGTTCCATCGAGTTAGGTGCAGCCTTGGGAGTTGCAGCGGAAGCCGGCCTTATGAAATGGGGGGACAGCAAACGCGCCCTTGAACTATGCGATGAAATTCGAAAAGATACTCCCTTGGGACGCATCCTAGGTTCAGGGGCTGGCATAACCGGGAAGATCCTCGGGGTTGAACGCGTTCCAGTCGTTAAGAATCAAGCTATGTCCGCTTATGAACCGCGCGCCATCAAAGGAATGGGCGTTACGTATGCCACCACCCCCCAGGGAGCAGATCACACATGCGGACAAACCATTCGGGATAAGGTGAATCACCTCGATCCGTCCGTGCAGGTCGCGGTATCCCGAAACAAGCAGATCGCGATGGCAGGATACGATTGCCTGGGTGCTTGTATTTTTTCCGCTTTTGGTTTCATTGTGGCACCAGCAGAAACCATCCGAGATTTCATCAACGCACGTTATGGTTGGGGAGTGGAAAATTCAATTCTCACGGAGTTAGGAAAACGAACCATCGAAATGGAATTGGAATTCAATAAAGGAGCGGGATTCACAAAATCCGACGACCGCCTCCCTGAGTGGATGACGCGAGAACCATTACCTCCTCATAATTCTGTTTTTGATGTACCGAATGAAGAGATGGATAAAATCTTTGAGTGGTAAGAATGAAAAGTCGAAGGTTAGGGAATACACCTCCGACTGATGTTTTTTTGAGCCACCAAAGAGATTTGAACTCTTGACCTGGCGTTTACGAAACGTCTGCTCTACCAACTGAGCTATGGTGGCAGTCCACAGCGGCGGGATTATACTATAGGTGTCCGTCACCTTCAAGGTGGCGGACACATGTTATACTCGAAATGTGAATATTGCCATGCTTTCGTATCATACCTGCCCCCTTGCAACTCTGGGCGGCAAGGATACCGGCGGGATGAATGTGTATGTTCGCGATCTGACCAAGGAATTAGGTCGGAGGGGGATCCATGTGGATGTTTTCACCAGGTCACAGGATGAACACGTTCCGCATGTTCTGCACGACCTGGGTTTTGGCAACCGTGTTGTCCATATACCAGCTGGACCCGAGAATCCTATACCCAGGCGTGAACTCGTAAAATATATCCCACAGTTTGTTGACGGAATATCCTTATTCGCACAGGAGAAGGGAATCAAGTACGACCTTCTTCATAGTCACTATTGGATGTCGGGTCTTGCCGCGGGCGCATTATCCGATAAATGGAAGCATGCGCCCATCGTGCACATGTTCCATACCCTGGGTGAAATGAAGAATCGAGTTGCTCGCAACGCAGCAGAACGAGAAGGATCATACCGGTTGGATGGTGAGCGGGGAACTATTGAGCGAGCGGATCGGATTATTGTCGCCACTCCTGCAGAAAAGACTCAACTTGAGTGGTTATATAAAGCGGATGGGAAGAAGATCTTAATCATTCCGCCTGGCGTCGATACCACCCATTTTTATCAAATCCCTGCCGATGAAGCGCGCCAATTCATAGGCCTGGCAGCAGATGCACATATGATTTTGTTCGTTGGACGTATAGAACCACTTAAAGGCGTGGCAACATTGATCCGCGCAGTAGCCTGTTTACGTTTAAAGAACCTGAGGGAACCCGTTCACCTTGCTGTGATAGGTGGTGACCCAGACGCTGCGCCAGAACATCTCAGCGAAGAAATGACTCGCTTGCAGAAATTATGTGATGAACTGACTGTTGGGAAAATGGTGGTTTTTCTCGGAAAACGCAGCCAGGATACCCTGCCATATTATTATTCCGCTGCTGATGTTGTGGTCATGCCTTCCCATTATGAATCTTTCGGCATGGTAGCCTTGGAAGCGATGGCTTGTGGCACACCAGTCATCGCATCACAGGTTGGTGGTCTTGCATACCTCGTGAAGGATGGGAAGACTGGCTATACAGTTCCCACAGAAGATCACAACGCTCTATGTGAAAAATTGACAGCAATTCTGGGTGACGATCTCTTGCGCAAGAAATTGGGTCATAATGCTGCCGAATATGCCAGGAATTATGATTGGAAAAAGGTTGTCAAGCAGATTATAGAGGTTTATGAAGAATTAGTCCTATAAAAATATTCATTGGACTTGTCAAGAATATTAAAAAGGATCAATATTTTGCATTGACCCTTTTTAATTATTGCCGTTCTGATAGAAATTTTATTAATATTCTTGGTAGACATCACCAAGTGAATATTTCCTCTGGTTTCACAGAGGAGGAAATATATGGGGCTCCATTATTCTTTCATCTTAATAAAGAATAAAGTTGAACCATCAATCTCCTGTGTGCGCATCTGAAATAGATCCTTAAAACTGGCAATCATTCGCGAAAGCTGCCTGTGACCGTAGGTGCGAGGGTCAAAACCAGGATCCAACTGGTAAAGGGCATTGCCCATATGATCCAACCGTGCCCAACCGTCTTCCTGTTGGGCAATTTCGTACGCCTGACGGATGATCGGTAAAGGATCGTTTTCGCTGTCAGTTTCTGGCGCAGGCTGTGTAACTACTGGTGGAACAATAGTTGCAGGAGCGGAGGTGGTAACGACCTTTTTCCTTCGCTGACTTTGCCTTGGGCTGGCGGGTCGTGAAACCTTATGTTCGGTCACAAGGTTGGAAGTGTAAACGAATACATCGCAAGCATTAACGAAAGGCTTGGGTGTTTTCTTTTCACCTATACCCATCACGAAAACACCGCTTTCGCGGATGCGAGTGGCAAGACGAGTATAATCGCTGTCGCTGGAAACCAGGCAGAAGCCGTCAACAACACCGGAGTGCAGGAGATCCATGGCATCGATGATCATGGCGCTGTCGGTGGCATTCTTGCCTATTGTGTAACGAAACTGTTGAATTGGCTGAACGGCATGGAAATTTAAGACATCTTTCCATGAGTTCATGCTGGAAGTTGTCCAATCCCCATAAATGCGCCTAACTGTGACCAGACCATATTTCCCGGCCTCAACCAGTATCTGCGGCAGGAGGTTTGCCTGGGCATTATCGCCATCAATAAGGATGGCAATTTTATGTCTTGAAAGGGATGTAAGTTGTTCTTCGGGCATATTAATTCTTTCCCTCAAATTGAAGATATATTTTAATCATGAATATATTATAAACGCTTTCAAGTCGGAAAAGCCTCCAATTGATGAATATTAATGAATTAGGGTTATCTATTATCATGCTATACTTCATCAAGACAATTCAATAATTCAAGAAACAATCTTATGAATCAAGAACACAAAGATTTATTCAGTGCTTCAAAAGAAAAAGATCCTTTGCGAGGAAATGTCTCTTATCCGAGCAATTCGGAAAAACCAAGCTATTCAGCAAATTTCATTATCCAAGGAATGCGATTTGTTAATGTAAATCCAGATACCGAGAAACTTACCGGTTATTCACGGGATGATTTACTTCGCATGAAATTTACTGATCTATTCCCTGAGGATGAAAAGAAAAGCATGCAGAAATTTGGCATGCAGGTTCAAAGGGGCGAAAGTCAATCTACTCATGGTGAATTCAGGATCATCAGCAAAGGTGGACAAGAACGCTGGATAGACCTTTCTTTTTCTTTCTTAGAAATAGAGGGGAAGAAGAAAGCCGCGCTTGGGACAGCTTATGGAATTCCAAAAATGAGTGTGAATCCTCAAGCAAGTGTTGATAATTCTCGAATTGGGGATGAGACAAGCAAACAATTAAGAGAATTGGAATTACTTAATCAGATCAGCCATACAATCAGCCAGACGCACAATCTGAAATTGGCTGCGCAACAGGTTACTAACTTATTGGAACGAATGATGAAATGGGATGGAACCATCTGGCTGGTTGAAGAACAGATACCAGTCTTACTGGCCATCAGTTTGAAGGGAATGACCGGGGAATTATTTGCAAATGAATTTAGTCGTGTAGACGACCTGATCCCTTCGCTTGATGACGGAATTATTGGCTTGGTTTGCAGCAATGGGAAATCAATCCTATCTGGAGATATCAGGAATACAAGCCAGTATTACGGTTTGAATTCAAAAACTTGCTCCGTGATATGTGTACCTTTGGGGAGTGAAGGAAAGACAATAGGTTGTATAAATGTAGAAAGCGTTCAGCAAAATGCATTTACCGATAGGGATGAGCAATTTCTCACCACACTTGCTAATCAGTTTGTAATCTCGATTGAAAACGCTCATTTTGATAAAACCACTCAACGACAAGCTATCCATCAAAGAACTCTCAATTCGATTATCTCGATAACTGCCCATAGCGGGGCAAACCCATCTGAAATTCTTGACGGTACTATTGATCAAGCGATGAAGGCTCTCGGGCTTGATATGGGTGCCATATGGTTATCGTGGTCTTCCCGCGATTCTCAAAGGATGGCATCAAGGAACATTCCTCAATCCATAATATATTCCATGATTTCTCTCACCGCCCAGAGCGGAGGCGGATCCCAAAGGGATGCTATTACAGTAGATGATTGGAGGGTTGTTGATCGGAAAATTTCCGCACCCTTCCTTGCAATGGGAGTTATCACTTCGATAATTGTCCCGATATTTGCCAATGAAAAACGAATCGGGGGATTGGCAATTGCTTCATCCAATTCACATCGCTGGGAACCAGATGAAATATCCTTAATGGAGGCGATAGGACATGTAGTTGGCTCGGTGGCTGAACGGGCGAAGTTGTTTGAAGAGACTGCCATCCGACTTGACGAGTTGGAAGCAGTAAATAAAGTATTAACTTCCCTGCGGTTGACTCAATCGTTGCAAGAAATGTTACCTCAAGTAATGGACGAGACTCTTAAGATTCTGGATGCGGAGGCAGGCGGGATCTGGTTATATAATGCGGAACGTGAGAAGTTATGCCAGGAGATTGGTAGAGGTTGGTGCGTCAAAACATCTTCGATGGATTTAGATCGCGGCGAAAGCCTGCCCGGGAATGTGTTTGCCATTGGAGATATCTACTTTTCACGAGATGTAGCCCAGGATCCGCTGACTTCTCCTGCAATGCGTGCACTTGTACCTGAAAGTTATAGCGCGATTTGCATACCCATTCATCGTGAACAAGAACCGATTGGGGTTTTGCTCGCTTCAGGCCCTTCTCCACGGGAATTCACAAGTGAAGACGCCCGCCTGTTGGTTACGATTACTGAATTTGCTGGGATCGCAATCCATCGCACACGCCTCAATGAACAAATGGCGCAGCATGCCGCTGAACTCGAAATACGTGTTGCCGAAAGGACTGTTGAACTTCAATCCGCCTTGTTAAAGGCACAAGCAGCTGATCAATTAAAATCAGAGTTTGTTATCAACGTCAATCATGAACTACGAACTCCTCTCACCAACCTAATCCTCTATTACCAAATGCTCAAGGCTCAACCCACGGTAAAGACTATGGAGCGCTTAGATGTAATTGGACGGGAGCTCCAACGTCTACGAAACCTGATTGAAGAATTGCTAAACCTTTCCCGCTTTGACCTTGGTCAGATCTCCCTGCATCCAGTTCAGTGCGATCTGAATAATTTAGTGCTTACTCTTATCAATGATAGGAAATCTCTTGCGGAAGAGAGGGGATTGGAGCTCAGTATTCACTTGAAACCCGATCTCAAGCATGTATGGTTGGATGAAGCGACCATAGTCCAAGCGATTTCCAACCTGCTGACAAATGCCATGAACTACACTCCTCGAGGGGGCAAGGTACTGGTAGAGACCTTGACCAAGGAACCAGACCAGGATATGAGCGTCGGTTTTCGTATAGAGGATACCGGCCTGGGTATTGACGGGCACGACCTTCCTCACCTATTTGAACGATTCTATCGGGGTAAGGCTGGACACGAATCAGGCGCCCCAGGGACAGGCCTCGGGCTTGCAATTGTTAAGCAAATAGTCGAGCATCATGATGGTTCGATAGAGGTTGAAAATGGACCTGGTGGACGAGGGGCAGTGTTTACGATCTGGCTGCCAATAAAACACGAGACGGATTGATCCGCCTCGTGTTTTCGTGCGCCCCCGCCGAGATTCGAACTCGGAACCACTGGATTCGAAGTCCATTACTCTATCCATTGAGCTACGGGGGCCGGCCCGGGAAATTATAATCGATATTGGGCTTGCTCCATTTCAGGTCGCATGTTATAATCCCGCCCCGCAAGTAGAAAAAGAAATATAAATAAGGAAGAGACCAGATGATTGATCTTAACAAGAACTTCAACACAGAGAAGAACCCGAATATCCCTGATCTAAAAGCCGGGGATCAAGTAAGCGTTCATGTACGTATTAAAGAAGGAGACCGAGAGCGTGTACAGGAATTCAAAGGTACTGTCATCCGGATGCGCAAGGGTGGCAATAATGGAAATTTCACCGTACGACGAACTGCGTCAAATGGTATTGGCGTGGAACGGACTTTCCTGATGCTTTCACCACGCATCGATAAAGTTGTCGTTGACAGACACACCCACGTTCGCCGGGCTCAATTGTATTTTCTCAGAGGATTAACTGGCAAAAAAGCCCATCTCAAACAGAAATTTGAGTAAACAACGAAAACCAGTGAAAAAGGGCGCAGAACCCTTCTGCGCCCTTTTATATTACCTGCGGAGAGCACATGAATAATCCTCTCATTGGGATCACGACATATCAAGGGAAAAATGATAAAGGCCTGCCCATTTTTGCATTATTACGGGCCTACGTGGATTCAATAGTAATTGCTGGAGGAATTCCGATACTAATTCCATTAACGCTCACTGACGATAGAGTCAGTTCATTATATGATCGCCTGGATGGAATACTATTTTCAGGAGGAGGTGATATCGCTTTTGAGAGAAGCAATAGTGCAAATCATCCCCAGATTACCGGTGAAGATAGTAAACGCGATTCGATCGAATTTACCCTGATAAAGATGTTAAAGGGAGACAATAAACCCTTTTTAGGGATTTGCAGGGGGATTCAAGTGATAAATGTTGGTACCGGGGGATCGTTATATACTCATATACAGGATCAACTGCCAGGAGCATTGAAACACGATTATTACCCCGATTATCCTCGGACGCTCCTGTCTCATACTGTAAGAATTGAAAAGGGATCCCATCTTGAAAATATTCTCGATCTGGAAGAAATGCCGGTGAATAGCCTCCACCATCAAGGGGTTAAGGACATTTCGTCAGCATTCAAACCCGCAGCATATTCTCCCGATGGGCTTGTAGAAGCATTGGAATTACCAAATCATCCTTTTGGAATCGGTGTCCAATGGCATCCTGAATGGATGAAAGATCAACCGGCCACCCAACGGTTATTTCGTGCGTTTATCACCGCATCGGGGGGTCATACATGACCAGCCGGTCCCAAGGTTCGTCCATCGGTGTCTTTGATTCAGGGGTGGGCGGATTATCAGTATTGAGATCCCTTATTCATGAATTACCAAGTGAAGACATCCATTATATTGGAGATCAAATTCACGTACCTTACGGTATCCGGTCTTTAAATGAAGTGCGAGAATTTTCAATGGTAATTACCCGTTTCCTGTTGGACCTGGGAGCTAAAATAATTGTAGTTGCCTGCAACACTGCTTCCGCAGCAGCACTTCAATTTCTCCGCCAAAAATTTCCCGACACTTCCTTCGTCGGCATGGAACCTGCCATCAAGCCGGCAGCAGAGAATACACGGTCGGGAATTGTCGGGGTCCTAGCCACGCCCGCAACATTCCAGGGGGCGTTATATACCTCCGTCGTGGAACGCTTCGCAAGTAATGTCATCCTGATCCAAAATACATGCCCAGGATTGGTGCAACAAATCGAGAGGGGTAAAACGGAAGGAAAAGAAACTCGAGCCATTCTTGAAACAGCGCTACTTCCCATGCTGGATCAGGGGATCGACACAATAGTTTTAGGATGTACACATTATCCCTTTGTTATCCCCCTAATAAAAGAAATAGTTGGACCAGATGTCCGTGTGATTGATCCAGCTCCTGCGGTTGCGCGCCAGGTTGCGCGGCTGCTTGATTCCTCTGGAGGTCTACAGAGTCATCCAAAAGACAGCAGGTTGGATTTTTATACCAGCGGAAAGGCTTCTCGATTTCAAGAACTGCTAATGAAATTGTTGAACATAACCAGTGTAGTTCAAGAATTATCTTGGGATGATAACATCCTGGTCAAAAAGCCGGCTGAATAATTTAATTGAATTTTCAAGCAGACGAGATCAGGATAAGCAAGATTTGTTTTTGCTGAACGCTGTCACCTGCTTTTACCTTTAGACGCACAATTTTACCCGCAAAGGGGGCGCGAAGTTCATTTTGCATTTTCATCGATTCCAGGATTAATAGAATCTGCCCTTTTTCAACATTTTGATCTTCTTTTATCGGTACAGACACTACAAGACCCGGCATGGGAGCTTTCATTATAAATTCCCGTCCCAAATCAGCCGAACCTGTTTCCTTGGCACGAAGACGTTTTTCCCGTTCATCTTCAATGATTATGGAATAAGCCCTTCCAAGCAATAATACCTGCCAGCCTCTTTCTTCGGGATATACATATCCCTCGAACGATTCTCCGTTCACGATCAAGGAATAAAGGGGTTGACCGCTGACCGCAGCCAAGTCCACTTCAAGTATTTCCTTCCCAAAGCGGATATGGTGTTCGTCTAGAATTTCAGTGGCGAATTCCTGGCCGTCAACTTCAGCGATATATTTCATCTCGTTAGTTTCGTCTCAAGTCCAGACAATTTCCAGTAAGAATTATTCCCAGGCTGCTTATAAACCTGTGCGTGGTGCTCCACCTGCGAATGCGCCACCAATGTTGCCATTAAAGCGGCTATATCCAGGTATGTCTCCCGATTCTCTGTCGCATCCAGCATTGAAAATTGTTCTTCTACGAATCGAGTGTCGTATTTCCCTGTGAGAAAAGGATAGGTATCCATCATGGTTTGATGGAAGGGGATATTCGTTCTCACCCCGACTATTTTGTACTCCTCCAAAGCTCGCCGCATCCGGACGACTGCTTGAGAACGCGTTTCTCCCCAGATGATTAATTTGGATATCAAGGGATCGTAATAAGGTGTCACTTCAAAACCAGCATACACGCCTGTATCCAGGCGAACGCCCGGTCCTGT
>Ga0315275_10005814_pt1 | contig 11738 bp, 11 predicted proteins | sample YL17G03_0_MG_FD_205557 | JGI IMG/M metagenome (GOLD analysis project Ga0315275, IMG submission 205557) | Sediment microbial communities from Yellowstone Lake, YNP, Wyoming, USA - YL17G03_0 | ecosystem: Environmental > Aquatic > Freshwater > Lake > Sediment | place: USA: Wyoming | collected... | reverse complement strand
TCCGTTGGCCGACGGTGACGAAGAACGGTGCGTTCCCCCACTCATACAGGTGGTGGAAAACCGCGTCGGCGCCGATGCTGCCGAGGTTGGCAAGGAACGCGCTGGTGTAGAGAGCATCCCCCTTTATGAAGGATGCGGGCAGCAGCCCGAAGTAGTCGAGAGTCCGCACCGCCCGGATGGCCAGGAGGATCAAGCTCCGGGGCAGCCTGGTCACGATGCCCGTCGCCGCCTCATCCCTAGAGGTGTGGCTCTGCTTGGTCTCCCTGACGACAGGCGTGACCTGCTCGACGATATCGGCGATGGTGGAACGCGGGTCGAAAGTAATCTTGACGGTGGTCTCGGCCGCTTGTTCGTTGAGCTCGCGCTTGACGACGAACGACAGGTCGATGGTCCGGCGCTGGTAGATGCGGCGGCCGACGACAAAGCGGTTAGCTTCCGGCCGCAAGGCCAGAGTGCGGACACCCGCAGCCAAGAGGATGTGGAAGAGCGTTATTTTTTTCTCCCCCGCCGCATTGGCCTTTTCGAGCCAGGCCAGGGTTTTGCCGATCTTCAGCCGCTGGGAATGGTAGATTACCGATTCGGTGCGCGTCCGCATCAGGTAGGGAAACATCTTGCGGAAGCCGGGAAGCTTCCTCAGCCGGACGCCGTCACTGCGATCGCCGATGGCCATACAGATTCTCTGGACCTTGCCAGAAATCTATCCCGATTTAAGGACTTGTGTCAACCCCAAAGTCAAGCCGGCGAAGTCAGGGGCTTCCTCTCCCAGCGCATTCCCGGTCGTTGGTTCCGTCCCGAATTTCTCTGAGGGGACACAGAATTTTGGGGTCGGCGATGCGCTCTCATCTTGAGCTCTTGCTCCAGGCCGTTGTCCGTAGCGAACAGGCTGGCCGCCGCCGTCTCGACGGGGATCTTCATCGCAATGAAGGACTCGATATCATCGAGATGCTTGCCGAATCTCTCGCAGGCGAAGGAGATAGCCTGGCCGGAGTTTCCGGCCCGGGCCGTCCGGCCGATCCGGTGGACGTAGTTTTCGATATCCTGAGGGAGGTCGTAGTTGATGACCATCTCCAGGTCATCGATATGGAGTCCCCGCGCCGCGACATCGGTGGCCACGAGGAAAGAGAACTTCCCGGCCATGAAGTCGTCGATGATCCGGAGCCTCTGACTCTGGGGCAGGTCTCCCGACAAGTGGCGGGCGCGAAAGCCGTTGAGCTGGAGCTTCTTGGCCAGTCGGAAGGCGCTGTGCCTCATGTTGGTGAAGATCAGGGCGTTACGCGGCTTCTGCTGGTGGAGGATTCCGAGCAGCAGGTTGGCTTTGATGTGGCTTTTCACGTGGTAGAGCTTCTGGGTGATTGTGTCCACGGTCAGCTGCTCCGGAGTGAGTTCGATGAAGGCCGGATGGTTCAGGTATTCGGACGCAATCCTTCGCGAGACCCGGCTCAGGGTCGCGCTGAACAGCATGCTCTGCCGGTCGCTGCGGGGGACCATCCCGGCCAGCAATCTCTTAATGTCCGGCAGAAATCCCATGTCGAATAAGCGGTCGGCCTCATCGATCACCAGCCACCCTACCTCCTTGAGCCGGAGATGGCCTCTCTGGCTGAGGTCGAGCAACCGGCCCGGTGTGCCGATGACAACGTCCACGCCCTTTTTCAGCAGGGCGAGCTGGCTGGGGTAGCCGACGCCCCCGAAAAAGCAGCCGACGGTGAAGTCGAGATGGTGGTTCAAGAGGCGGGCTTCGCCTTCGATCTGGACCGCCAGCTCCCGGGTGGGCACGATGATCAAAGCCTTTGGCCGCTGGGGAGTCCCCCGGCCGAGCATGTGCTCGAATATCGTGACCAAGAAGGCGGCGGTCTTGCCGGTCCCGGTCTGTGACTGGACGGCGGCATCCTTGCCCAGGAGCGTCTGGACCAGGGTCTGCTCCTGGACGGCCGTCATTTCCGTGTAGCCCCTCTCCGTGATTCCACGGAGGAGGTTCGGATGCAGGTTCAATTCGTTAAAATGCATTCATTTTCCTTTTGAATAAAGTCTCAACATGAGGGGAGGGTCGTCAGACGAATCACTTATTCGGGTGGGAAAAACAATTCGGTTTGACTATTTCCTACCAGATGTTCAGGGGCTATTATACATGAAGCGAGGCCCCTAGGCAAGCCCTTGGAGAATCCGGGCGGAACGAGGAGGGACTTCGACAGATTCGAGCTTATTCCATCGGTCCGAGAGGTTGGCCAACAGCCGGACGTCACCCGCCGGGCCGCCCTGCGACCTGATAACGTAGATGTCGTGATCCATCAGGCCCCGGACCCTCACCCGCCCCCCCTGGAGAGCGATCGCCTTCCTCAACAATTCCTTGCCCCGCTCGTCCACGAGCGCCAGGTCATCGCTTTCAATGATCATATTGTCGAGCGCCCCGACGGCCAGGGCATAGAGTTCCCTCTCGCTCGGAGTCAGACTAATATCTTGGCTCCGCAACAGAAGGCAGTCCGGGTCATTCAGCCACAGCCTCCGGTGTAGAAAAGAGCGCATGATCGAATTTTTCAGCGCGTAGTAGGCGTTCGGGCCCTGAAAAGCCCCTCGTTTCGTGTCCCAATGCGGGGCGGTATCTTCGCCGATCCGCATCCCTTCCATGAACCCCGCCGACGGGAGCAGGGGAGCGCCGCAGCCCAGGATGAAACCGTCACCGACTGCCTGACGGATCGTCTTCATTCCTTCCCGGTAGGCTTGGATCGGCGTCCCTTTTTTGGTCCGCTCACCCGGCATCGCGGCCGCGAACAGAAAATCGACCTTGAAATACGAGAACCCCATCCTCCGGAGTGAGGAAAATGTCTGCCCCAGCCATTCCTTCACGTCGGGACGGGTGGTGTCCAGCGCGTATATCTTTTTCCCCCAATTCCTGTAGCACTCTTTGGGCGCTCCGGCTTCCTGGACCATCCAGTCGGCGTGCGCTTGAAAAAGCTCGGACGTTTCCGCGGCGCTGAACGGAGCTGTCCAGATCCCCGCCCTGAACCCTTGGCGGGTGATGAGCCGGGCCAGGTCCGGCAGCGGACGGAAGCCGTCCTTAGTCGTCAACCAATCGCCGATGTCCTTCTCAAAACCGTCGTCGACCTGAAAGACATCAAAGGGAAACCCCTCGCGGGCGAGGCGAAGGTTCTTTTCGACATCCTCCCATTTCAGGTTCGTGAAATATTGGTACCAGCTCGACCAGCCCACAGGATTCCGGGCCGGAACCCGGGCGGCGTTCTCAGCTGCCGCGAGATCGGCATATTCTTCAAGGAGGCCCTCCACCGGACTCTCTGGAGTCTCTGGTGAAGGCTCACCTGATCCAGGGTCGGCAGAGGCATTCTGGAAGAAGAGGAGGGGCTCCAGTGGAATCGGTTCTTCGAACACGGTGTCGAAATACTCCAGACAGCCAACGAGTTCGTCTCCCTCGGTGGTGAAGAAGGGGTGCGCGACCCGCGAGCTAAGAAACCCCGCCAGACATCCCGGCCAGGCGATAAAATAATCGCTCACCAGGTTTTTCTCGAATACCGCCGGGATCGGCGTGAACACATACGGGCTGTATTTCCGCATGACCTCTTCGATGCCCGGGTGCCTTTCGCTGGGCCTCATTTTCTGAAGGGGTCCCCAAGACTGCCAGTTATTAAGCAGAAACTCTCGCGGCGCCCGCCCGCGGAAGACCTCGACCCTTCCCAGCCGTCCCCGCGCCTCCCCCCTGACCTTGAACCCGGCCCGGCATTTTTCAACCGTGTATTCGATGTTCGTCTCTTTGGAGCGGAAAACACGATGGCCTAGGGCGAGCTTTCTTCCGAATATCTGGACCGAGGGCTTGATACCTTCCATTTAGGAATTATCATACAGCATTTTCTGCCCGAAATCTTCTCTGCATGGGACCCAGTAGGACGGAGCCCCTCAGCCGCACAGCCTGGCTTGTTGCAGCAACGTGATAATTTCCGGTTTGGGCAACGTGATTATTTCCGCTTTTATGCATTAAGGTATGGCTTCCTGAGGAAGGAGGCCGGCCTTGATGCGAAAGGATTTAATCACGTTGAGCCAGGAAGAGCATGATCGGTTGCTGATCATCCGGAAGGTCATGAAGCGGGAGATGCGCCAGGTGGAAGCGGCGGATCTTTTGAACATCTCCGACCGCCAGGTCCGGAACCTTATCGGCAAGGTGAGGGAGAAGGGGTCCAAGGGGATGGCGCATGGGAACCGTGGCCAGGAGTCTCCTAAGAAGATGGCCAAGGATCAAGAAGAGCGGATCGCGGGGATCATCAAGGACAAGTATTGGGATTTTGGGCCGACGTTTGCCGCGGAGAAGCTTTGGGAGAAGGACAAGATCAAGGTCAGCAAGGAGAAGCTGAGGCAGGTCATGATCGATGCCGGGATATGGCGGGTGCGGCATCGGAAGGGAGAAGTCCATCAGTGGCGGGAGAGGAAGCATTTTTCGGGCGAGTTGGTGCAGATGGACGGGTCCCACCACGACTGGCTCGAGGGCCGGGGGCCGAAGCTCGTGCTGATGGGCTACATCGACGATGCGACGAACAAGGTTTTTGGCCGTTTTTACGACTATGAAGGGGTCGAGCCGGCAATGGACAGCCTGGAGGGCTATATCCGGCTCTACGGCATTCCCAGGGCCCTCTATCTGGATAAATTGAGTACTTATAAGACGACACGGCCGGCGGACCTGGATGAGTTGCTGCGGGGAGAAGAGGCGCAGACGCAGTTTGAACGGGCTGGCAAGGAGCTCGGGATAAATATCATTCACGCCGACTCGCCTCAAGCCAAGGGCCGGATAGAGCGAGAGTTCGGTACGCTTCAGGACCGGCTGGTCAAGGAGCTGCGGCTGGCCGGGGTCTGCAGTAAGGACGAGGCGAACCGATTCCTCGACGGTTATTGGCCGAAACACAATCGTCGGTTTTCGAGGCCGGCGATGCGGCCGGATGACCTCCATCGGCCGCTTCCCAAAGGTCTTAACTTGAGGGATATCTTTTGCCTCAAGGGGTCCCGGACGATCAACAACGGGTATCTGGTCCGATGGAAAGGGAGGCTGTTATTGATTGAAAACGCGTCGATCGCGATGAGGAGACGCCAGACGCTTGTCCTGGAACATTTTGATGGCCGCCTGGTCATCCGATTCAACGGTCGGGACTTGAACTATCGCGAAGTCCGCGACGCAAAACCGCAGCCTCGTCCTTCACAGGAACAGAAGAAGGCTCAAGAGAAGAAGAACGGGAAGTACATCCCGCCTCCCAACCACCCCTGGCGGAACTGGGAGCCCCACCTTCACCACAACTGTTATCTGGAACGGATCTAGCCTATGAGAAAAGCGGAAGTATTCACGTTGCCAGGATCCGGAAGTATTCACGTTGCCTTGACACCGCACAGCCTGGCTTTGACTTCGGGTATAGCCTGTGGTATAGGATTCGCGAAACTTGGCAGGGCCGGCCGCGGCTGGCCCGCCCGAATAGAGGAGGTTCTGGGCATGACCGATAAGAGCGGGAGCCGAAGCCGAGGAAAAACGGGTATCGTCCTGGTCTGCGACGGCCGGAACGTCCCCTTGAACCCTTTTGTTCAGCGCTTCATCGAGGAGACAGTGGTGGGAATGGTCCGGGCCCTGGAAGGCGTTCCCAAAGAACTTCAGAGGATCGACCTCCGGATCCGGAGGAGGTGAGGAAAACATGAAAGACATGAAAACATGGGTCATTCTTTTAATGTTCGGATCTTTATGGGGATTCAGCGAAGTGTTCGCCGGGGAGTTCCTTTACTCGGAGCGCGTCCCCTTCGCCTCAGTCTGGCTGTCTGCCTTCGCCCTAATTGTTCTTGGCCTCTCCCGCGGCCTCATCAATCGTCCCGGTTCGTCGACCATGATCGGCGCCACGGCTGCCCTATTCAAGCTGGTGAATGCGGCGCCCTACTGGTGCCATCTTTTGGGGATCGCATTCCTCGGATTGTTTTTTGACCTTGCAGCCTCGGCCTGGATGAAGAGGGGACAGAAACCCGGCTGGAAAACCGCACTCTCCGGAATCGTCGCCGCTTACGGCGGCTACGCTTCCTTCGCCGTCCTGATCACCTATGTCGCCCGGTACGATCCATGGGTGCGCGGAGGAGCGGCCAAGGTCATCCGACATGTCCTGGTTGGCGGGAGTCTGGCTGCGGTTGCCGCCGCCATCCTGGTAACGCTGGGCTACGGGATCGGGATACGGACTGAAAAAAGTGCGTCCTCCGAGCGCGGCTGGGCCTTTGCCGGCTCGCTGGTCGTCTTGATCGCGCTCTGGACCTTGGGCCGGGTGATCGGCTGAACTCAAGAGGAGGTCAAATGAAAAAACTGGCCTGGCTCGGATGCTGTCTTTTGTTGTTTCTAGTTCTCTCGAGCTGTGCCCCGGGTCCCAACAGCGTCGAAAAGACGGCCGATGCGGAAGGAAGAATAGCGGGGTTCTGGCTCGGGTTGTGGCAAGGTCTCATCTCCCCGATCACTTTTATCATTTCCCTTTTCAGCAAGAACATCGATGTCTACGAAGTTCATAACAGCGGCTCCTGGTACAATTTCGGGTTCGTGCTCGGGGCCGGGCTCTTCCTCCAAGGTGGAATCTTCGGCTCACGCAGGGCTAAGAAAAAACGTTAGGCCGCGGCGATGAGAGTCTACGAATCCCTGGCTATCGGTGTGCCGGATATTCTGCTTCCCATTCCCGGCACCGACCTTTCCAAATGGGCTGTGATTGCCTGTGACCAATTCACCTCGGAGCCCGAATATTGGAAGAAGGTCGAGCAATTCGTTGCCGGAGCACCTTCTGCACTGAACCTCATCTTTCCCGAGGTCTATCTGGGTGAAGCCCAGGCCGACGACCGGATTGCCCGCATCCGGGAGCAGATGAAGCTCTATCTCCAAAAGCCGATTTTTGCCGGAGCGGAGGGCTTTGTCTATGTGGAACGCCGGACCCGCTCGGGCGTCCGGAAAGGCCTGATGTCATGCCTCGACCTCGAGCATTATGATTTTGAGAAGGGGTCCAAGAGCCTCATCCGGGCGACCGAGGGAACGATCCTCTCGCGGATACCCCCCCGGGTCAAGATCAGGGAGGGAGCACCTCTCGAGATCCCCCATATCATGGTGCTAATCGACGACGCTGAGAACACGGTCATCGGCCCGCTCACGGCCCAAATGGCGGGCCTCAAAAAGCTCTATGATTTCGAGCTGATGATGGGATCGGGGAGGCTCAGCGGTTATAGGGTGGATAATGTGGGCCTGGAGAAGGGCGTTGTCAGCGGTCTCCAAGCTCTGGCCGATCCCGAGGTTTTTGCCGCGAAATACGGGCTCAAGCCCGGCACTCCGGTCCTCCTCTTCGCCATGGGAGACGGGAATCATTCCCTGGCCACCGCCAAGACCATCTGGGAGAAGGCCAAAGAGAAGGCCGAGGACAAAAACGCTGTCCTACGCTCGCCTCTACGCTACGGGCTGGCGGAACTGGTCAACCTCCATGACCGGGCCCTCGTCTTCGAGCCCATCCATCGCCTGCTCTTCGACCTGGCTCCGGGGAGGAACTTGATCGGGGACATGGAAAGATACTATCGAGGGCGTTTCCGCTATGCCCAGTGTCAAAGCACGGAGGAGGTCATGGCGATTGTCGACCAGCAGAAAGGGAGCCCGCACCGGATCGGTCTGGTTACGTCCGCCGGGTTCGGCGCCATCGAGGTCTTCGAGCCGGACTCCAACCTGCCGGTGGGAACACTCCAGAACTTTTTGGACACCTTCATGGGGGAAAAAGGGGCCCGGGAGATCGATTATGTCCACGGGACCGAGCCGGTTGTCCGGCTGGGGACCGGAAGCGGCCGTGCGGGCTTTTACCTTCCGGCGATAAACAAGAGCGAGCTGTTTAAGACCGTTATTCTGGATGGTGCCTTGCCCCGCAAGACGTTCTCCATGGGCGAGGCCTCGGAGAAGCGCTTCTATATGGAGGCGCGGAAGCTCGTCTAGTCTCCCGTCTCGCTGGTCTCTTTCCGAAGCATTCTGCAGAGACGGGAGACTTCCAGGGGGGAGTCAAGCTCCCCCCTCGGCGCTTTGCTTCGCTCCGCTGACCCCCTGAGGGGAACGACGCCATCCCCCTCAAACTCCCCCTCGGTGTCGCGTCTTCAGTGATCGTTCTTGAGTCTAGTGAATTGCGAGACGCGCCACGAGCTATCTTTTCAGGGCCGCCAGCCTCTCGCCGAGGATCCGGATATGCCGCATCTCTTCTTTTATGATGTCTTCAATCTTTTCCCTGCCGCCGCTCGGCATCAGGTCTTTCATCCCCAGGTAGAAGGCGATCGAATCCTTCTCGGCGGCCAGGGCGGATCTGAATATTCCCTCCAGCTTGGATGTGCCGATGTCCTTCTCGGAAAAGACCTTGGTGTTAGCCAGCGAGGCGAGATAAAGGCCGGCCTCGTTATTGGGGTCAAAGGTCATGGCTTTTTGATCAGCCGCCGTCAAGGCCGATTTCATTCCTTTGAAAATCTTCTGGTGTTCGACTTCCATATCCGCCAGCCTGGTCAACAGGTCTATGGCTTCTGAATCCCTGACCTTCTTGGCGGAATCCCGGTAGAACTTCTCTCCGTTCCGTTCGATCTGGAGGGCCATCTCGAAGATCTCGTCCGCATTAAAGACGAAGCTCATCTCGCGACTCCTTTAATTCTTATAATCAGGCCGGCCGCTCTCTTTTTGCGGCAGCCATATCCTTTAGACGGACTGTCTTGAATACCACAAACAGGCGCATCTGGCAAGAGGTTCGGCCGGGCATCAGCCCGGCCAGGGGGCCTTCCGGATTGCCGAATTCACTCATTTTTCACCGTTTCTTAATCAGGTCTTAACATTCCGGTCCTATGCTTGGACCTGGCTAAAAGGTGTTCTTCCCGACTGGATGGCAGGAAAAACCGGCGAAGGCCAAGCTGGGACTGCAGGGACAGGAGGGAACGGTCACCAGACGCTAGCAAGATTTGTCAAGAAAGGAGATTAGAATGGCGAAAAACACAGCAGTCGGCATCATCCTAATTTTCAGCCTCGTGATCCTGTGCAATGGAATCGTATCGGCCCAGGCGACGACCCCTCCGCCTCAGACGTTCGGCACCACTATCTATTTTGATTACACCAGCTATCTCTCCAAAAACGGGCCGGTCACGTCGACGGCCAAAAACAATTTCTTTGCCTTCCGCCGGGCCTACTTCACCTACGAAAACAAGATCAATGACAACCTCAAGTTCCGGTTCCGCTATGATGCCGACAACACGGCCAACCTGACCTCGGTCGATATCAAGACGGGTTCCACGAAGAAAGACGACAAGCTCCGGCCCTTCATGAAGCATCTCTATCTCGAGTATTCCAACCTTTTGCCGAATTCCGCCATCCGAGTCGGTATGACGGAGACTATTCAATTCAAGCTCGCCGAAGACAAGTGGGGCTACCGGAGCGTCGCCAAAACCCTTATGGACGGCTATAAAGATGTCACCGGTGTCGAGGTTAACGCGCCTTCGGCCGACCTCGGCGCCAGCCTGACCGGAAGCCTGGCCAAGTACATCCGCTACGGTTTCATGATCAGCAGCGGCAATGGCTATTCGCACCCCGAGAACGATCAGTATAAGAAACTGGCGGCCCAGATCCAGCTCATCCCTCTGGCTGGTTTCTCCCTGGTCGGATATTTGGACACCGAGAAGCAGGACAAGGACAACTCGGCCACCACCTATAAGCTTGACGGCTACTTCGAAATGGTCAAGAACCTTATCCTGGGAGCTGAGTACTTTGTCTATAAGAATGATAAATACCTCACTCCGGACCAAATGCGTTATGATGTCTCCGGTTTTTCCCTATTCGGCCGCTATGTTTTCAGCCCGGACGTTTTCGCCCTTTTCGCCAGGTTCGACAAAAATGAACCGAATAACACGGTTCAAAATGACGAAATCAGCCTGGCCATCGCCGGCCTCGACTGGGCTCCCTTTCACAAAAGCATGAAGCTCCAGCCGAATATCTGGTACGTCACCTACGCCAACTCTGCGAAAAAGGACGACGTGATCTTCAATTTGACTTTCTTCCTGTCTTTCTGAAAAGTGAAGCGAGATATCTTCGCGAACGTCAAAAGAAATTGGAAGCATGAAACAAACCAAAGGAGAAACAGCATGAAAAGATTCAGCGCACCTATCGCCTTGGGCCTGGCGGCAATGGCCATAGTGCTCATGGCGGCGCCGGCCCAGAAGAGCAAGATGATCCAGATCAAAGGGTCGGACACCATGGTCAACCTGGTCCAGATCCTGGCCGAAGAGTACATGGGCAAGAACCCTGGAACGGCTCTGGCGGTTCTCGGCGGGGGATCGGGAACCGGGATCACGGCGATCATCAATCAGACCTGCGATATCGCCAATCACTCCCGGGAATGGCGGCAGAAAGAGATCGACCAGGCCTGGGAAAAAGGCGTCCAGCCTCGGTTCTTCGTCATCGCCGTCGACGGCCTGAGCATGATCGTCCATGAGAGCAACCCGCTGGAAAAGCTGACCATGACGGAGCTCGGCGCGATCTACCGCGGGGAAGTAAAGAACTGGAAGGCTGTCGGCGGACCGGACAAGAAGGTCTCGCTCTACGGCCGGCAGTCCAATTCCGGCACCTATGTCTTCATGCAGGAACATGTGCTGGGCAATAAAAACTACTCGACCGATATGAAGGAGATGAACGGCAACGCCCAGATCATCGAGGGCATCCTTCAGGATGAAGGCGCGATCGGGTATGTCGGCGTGGGCTACCTCTTCGATAAAGACGGGAAAGTCCGAAAGGGACTTAAGGTCCTAAACGTCGCCAAGGACTCCAAATCCCCGGCCTTTTCTCCTCTGGATAAGGCGGCGGTGGACAACGGCAACTATCCGGTGGCCCGGCCGCTTTATCAAGCGACAAACGGCAAGCCGAATGCCGCTCAGGCCGCATTCATCGCCTTTGAGACGGGTCCCGAAGGCCAGAGGATTGTGGAGAGAGAGGGATTCTTTACTATCGGAGCCAAGCATAAAGAGATGAACGACAAGAACTTAAGGTAACTCCCCTCATAGAAAACAGGCAGAGCACGGGAGAAGCCGGGCCGCAATAGTCGGCAGGCTTCTCCCGGTTCTCCCGTCTTCTGGGAGGGGATTTTCCGATAGTCTGAGTATCGAGGGGAGTGAAGATGAAATGGTTCAAGAAAGGACGGTGGAGGCAGTCCTCTGGCCTTGTTTTTCAGCTGATCGAAACCTTCTGGGGTGGGGAGGGGAAGGACCTGCCTCACTCCGGAGAGAAGTCTTTATCACCAAAATTCCTGAGGGGAAAAAGGACGCTCGCCCGTTGGAAAGAATCGGCCATCAAAGCCTTTTTTTTCACTAACGGCGTTCTGGCGATCATCGTCCTCATCGGAATTTTTGCCATCCTGCTCTATACCGCCATCCCGGCTTTCCGGGAGATTTCCCTGAAGGAATTCTTCGGCAACAGGACTTGGGACCCCACTTCTCCGGAAAAGGCACAGTACGGCCTGCTGTCCATGATCGTCAGTACAATGATGTGCACTGTCGGAGCACTTTTCATCGCCATCCCCATCGGCCTGGGCGTAGCCGCCTATCTCTCGGACGTCGCCCATTGGAGGGTTCGGGAGATCGTCAAGCCCATCGTCGAAATCCTGGCCGGGATTCCCTCGGTCGTGACCGGTTTTCTCGGGATCGTCCTGTTCGGGCCCGTTATCGCCAAGATCTTCCACACCGGCCATGGCCTCAAC
>Ga0315275_10005813_pt1 | contig 11739 bp, 21 predicted proteins | sample YL17G03_0_MG_FD_205557 | JGI IMG/M metagenome (GOLD analysis project Ga0315275, IMG submission 205557) | Sediment microbial communities from Yellowstone Lake, YNP, Wyoming, USA - YL17G03_0 | ecosystem: Environmental > Aquatic > Freshwater > Lake > Sediment | place: USA: Wyoming | collected... | reverse complement strand
GCGGCGAGGTTGATGAGGCGCCCCTCCGCTGCGAGGTAGAGCCGCTTCCCGTCCAGGACGTATTCGTCGAGGAACGGCCGCATCTTCCGGCTGCTCTTCGCCGCCTTCTTCAGCGCCGCGACGTTGATCTCCGCGTCGAAGTGGCCGCTGTTGACGAGGACCGCCGTGTCCTTCATCAGCTTCAGGTGCTCCAGGTCGATGACGTTCTTGTTCCCCGTGACGGTGATGAAGATGTCGCCGACTTTCGCCGCCTCCTTGAGCGGCATGACCCGGTAGCCGTCCAGCGCCGCCTGCAATGCGCGGAAGCTGTCCACCTCGGTGACGATGACGCTGGCGCCGAGCCCCTTCGCCTTCAAGGAGACGCCCTTGCCGCAGTCGCCGTAGCCGCAGACGACGACTGACTTGCCTGCGAAGAGGATGTTCGTGGCGCGGAGGATGCCGTCGATCGTGCTCTGGCCGGTGCCGTAGTAGTTGTCGAGCAGGTGCTTCGTCTTGTTGTCGTTCACGGCGATGACCGGGTACTTCAGCGCCTTGTCCTTCTCCATCGCCCGGAGCCTGATGATGCCGGTCGTCGTCTCCTCGCAACCCCCAATAATATCTTTAATCAATCCCGGGTGTTTCTTATGAATCTCACTCACCAGGTCGCAGCCATCATCGATAGTTATCTGTGGTTTGAAATTAATGACGTTCGTGATATAACGGTAATAGTCCTCCGTCGACTCCCCCTTGTACGCCCAGACCCTCACCCCTTCCTCTGCGAGGGCTGCGGCGACGTCGTCCTGCGTGGAGAGCGGGTTGCACCCGGTGATCGCCACGTCAGCGCCGCCCGCCCGGAGGGTGCGGACGAGGATGCCGGTCTCCTTGGTGACGTGGAGCGCCATCCCGACGCGTATGCCTTTCAGGGGCTTCTCCTTCGCGAACCGCTTCCGGACCTCGAGGAGGGCCGCCATCCGCGCCTCCGCCAGCTCCATGTTCCGCCTGCCCTGCTCCGCGAGCTTGACGTCCTTCACTTCATACGTTGCGCCCTTGTCCATCAAGACCACCCATTGACTGTGAGTGGCTGAGCAGAACAGGGGGGTTCTTTAAAAAAGTGGTGGTGGACCCCTGCGCGACGAGTGTCTTAATTTAAAAGTGGTGAAGCAGGAAAAATTTATAATTGCCAAGACCTGTCAGCGGCTCCGTGACCACGATCATCGGCATCTGGACGCACGACAGCCACGTCATCCTCGCCTCTGACCAGCAGGCGACGCAGGAGAGAGGCGACCCCGGGTCCCGGCCGCCGACGCGGCAGCTGATGAAGAAGATCCACATCGCGAACGACGGCTCCTTCGCCGCGGGGATGAGCGGCATCTACGACGACTACTATGTCAGCTTCCTCACACGGCTCCTCGCCGGCGAGATCAAGGTGGACGAGGCGACGAAGAGAGGATACTGCCAGGAGTTCCAGGACCTGAATCTCGGCCGCTGGGGGCGCCGGGCGCCGACGGGCGAGATGAACCACCTCCTCCTCGCGACGCGATACGGCACGCCAGCGCTCTACCAATGGTGGCCGCTCGGCCTCGTCGAACTCTCCGGCTCGGACGCGATCGGCTCAGGTGCAGTGTACGCGCGGCAGATGATTACGGAGCGGAGGCGAATCCCTGAACGGATGACCGCTACCGATGGCCTCGACCTCGCCCTCAACGCCCTCCAAGAGGCCAATCGGGACCTGTATACCAACGGCCTCGACCTCGTCATCATCTCCCAAAAAGGCATCCGGGAGTACGGCCACCAGCTCAGGGCCGCAGCCGAGATGGCGAAGCAGGGCCAACTCAAGCAGATCAAGGCCGACCTCGCCAAGCCCTGAGCGATTCAAGCGAACCTATAAGAACCATCCGGGCTTTCTCCGCCCTATGCGCACCTACATCGTCCCAGCGAAGCCGAAGACGGATGACGGCCACCTCGAGCTGATTGCGAAGATCATCTTCATCATGGGGTTCAACTGGAACCTGGTCGAGGAACGATGGCCCCAGATCCGGAAGGCGTTCAAAGGGTTCGCAATACGCAAAGTAGCCATGATGAACCCTGAACAACTCCTCAAAGCCCCCGGCATAATCAAGAACCGACGAAAAATCGAACGAATCATCGCGAACGCGCGCGCCTGCGCCCGGATACTCGACGAGTACGGCTCCATGCAGGCATGGGTGAAGGCGGTCGCGAAGATCCACAAGGAGAGCCCCCTCTTCAACCTCAGCCTCGAGGAGGAGTGCCAGCAGCGGTTCGCCGGCATCGGCGAGACGACGAGGGAATGGGTCGCCTACGTTTTCCTGGAGGGGAAGCGCCACCAGGAGACGGTCCGGGCGTAGCTGCGCTCGCGGACAGCCCACCCCGAAACATTTATATACCACTAAACAGTAACTACATCTATGGCGGCTGAACCGGAACCGGAAATCACGGCTGAACTGGCGGCCGAACGGACGCCGGACGAGCTGCTCCATGAGCTACGGGACGGCCTGGGTGAGCTCGTCTTCCCCAGCCTCGCCCGGTTCATGGACGGGAAGCCCCGCCTCATCGCCGACCCCCTCGTCCATCGCGGGATAGAGGCGTTTCTTATCACTCACGGGTATCTGGAGGCGACCGAGGAGTTCGACCCCGAGCAGCCGATGATCACCGGCGTGCGGATCAGCGAGCAGGGGAAGGGGCTCCTTGAGAAGATGCGGGGGACAGCAGCGTACCTGAAGCTCTACGGCCCAGGCCACGAAGGACGGGACGGGCCGCGCCAGCTCTTCTCCAACAGGCTCGACGATAATGGGGCCAAGACGCCGGCTCCTGCCCCCGTAGCAGGGAATAATAATAATCATCTGTGTTATGCGGTCGCGAACCTCTTGCTGAAGCAGTAGACGCCCCGCGCATGAACCCGTCGAAGGCTTCAGGCGCGATGGATGCCTCCGTCATCTCAGCGGCGTCGTCTTTTAGACTTTCTCGTGGCTCCAGGCCGAAACATATTAAAACCGTGGCTCCTACGGAGCCGGGAAGAGGTGTGAGTATGGATAACTGTAAGATCTGCACTGGCGACTTCAAGACGAGCCCGGACGAGTTGGTCCTCTGCGACCACCACGACGGCATGGCCCACCTCGGCTGCTGCTGCTACCGGTGCTCCATGGACGGGAAGCCCTGCGTCCACGGCGTCGCCTTCTACGCGAAGAAGTGAGCCCGGCGGATTTCCGGCGCTTCTGACACAAGGTATAAATACCTCCGTCCCTCCCCTGCCGGCATGACCAAGAACCCTGACAAGACGCTCTTCGAGCTCTATCCTGAACTGGAGGAGCAAATCGACCGGCACATCGCCCTGATGCGGAAGCACGGCTACCCCGGCCGGCTCAAGTCCTCTCCGGACCGGTGAGCGTGAGCCCCCATTCTCGCTTGAGCCACGAGCGCAGCCTCGGGGCGCCAAGAAGCCCCCTGTCCTTCGTCACGAACCGGCCGCATCCTTCCGCGACCGCGAAGGCGAGCTACGCAGGTTTCCGCCGGCGGAGCGCCGCGCCCACCTTCTGCAGCAAGAGCCGTTCCAGCTCCGGGTCGCCGTAGGCGTACGCATCAGGGATGCCGAGAACCACGAGCCGCTTCCCCTTCAGGTCGTCAGGGAACTCGCTGAGCAGCTTGTCGCGGTGCTCCTCCTCCATCGCGAAGATGATGTCCGCCCAGCGGAGCGCTTCGGAGGTGACCTGGTGGTCCCAGCAATCGGTTCCGGCGCACTTCGTCTCGTGCTCCTCGCGGAAGAGCGCGGCAGCTGTCGGCGACCGGTTCTGGCACATGGTGCAGACGAAGAGGAGCCGCATCCTCATCCCTTGAGGAAGAGCTCGTAGACTTCGCGGAGGAGCTCCTGCGACTTCGGGTCCTGGCTGTAGGGCGGCGTCGCCGCGAGGTTGGCGATGACGATTCCCTTTCTTCGGATGTCGTGGTGATAGGCCGGGTTCCCCTCCTGGGAGCGCTGCAGGGTTTCTGTGATGAGCGCGTGATCGTATGGCAGAATCCGTCCGCCAAGAACCTGGAGCCGCTCCTCGAGCCGAGCTACCGCCGGAGTCGTCGCTGCAGTCATCAAATGCTATTAACGGTACTACGGGTATTTAAAGGTCACGGTTCCGGCTCTCCTCGGACAAAGTATATATACCCGCATCCCATGAGAGGCGGCGATGGGTGTCCGTGAGTTGGCGAAGGAGAAGGCGGCGGCCATCGGCCTGCCCCCCGCGCATTTCTATATCAGCGAGTCGTGGGGGCCGCGCCACAGCGTCACCATCAACATCATGGAAGGAGAAGTCGCGAAGGGCGTGGGCGTCCTCATCACCGACCAGGCACTCGCCGACCCCGGACTCCTCGAAGCCAAGCTCGAGCACGCAGCCTGCATCGCCAGGCTCTACTACCACGGCGAGGTCGACGACACCATCGCCTGCCTCACCATCGCCGGCGAAGACGACGACGCAGTCGACGCCGTCCAACAACGACTCCACGACGGGTACGTCAGCCACGCAGCAGCCACGGACCATCTCACCACCTTCGGACCAACAAGCTACGACCGGTGGCTCACCGCCGACCTCCCCACGGAGCACAAGTGTCTCAAGGCCTTCTGGAAGGAGCCGGAACGGAACCCGCGCCTCTTCCTCCTCAGCACGCTCTACGTCTGGCAAGTCCTCAACAGCCTCATGACAGAAGACCCCGGAACACTCCCCGGAATCATTCGGACCATCGCCGCCCCGTTACCCGAAGCATACGAACACATCCGGCAAGTCCGGGCGCCGTGGGCGCAGAAGCAGACCCTCCTCGGCGTCATGGCCGCGTACACCCTCGGACGACTCGACCCCCTCACGAGCGTCGACCACGACACCCTCATCTTCACCAGCGAGGACGGCGTGATCGACGACCTCAGGCTCATCGACTACCTCGACGCAGAGATGTATCAGGCTGCCGGGCCCGTCGAAGAAGCGCTCCGACGAACCTACCAGAGCACCCAGCAACAGAAAGCCCTCTACTAACAGCTACGAAAGAAGAAAAAAAAATAAGAAGGGAAAAAAAGGGTTGTTACTTTTAGAAGTCCCGGGGCGGCCGGCGCTTCGCGTAACAGTCACGGCAGTAGACCGGCCGACCCTCCGTCGGCTTGAACGGCACTTCCGTCTCCTTCCCGCAGTCCGCGCACGTCGCCTTGTGCATCTCTCGCGGACCGAATCCGCCGCGGCCTCCGCCGCCGAAATTACCATATCCCATGTTCATTCACTCCGACCCGCGCCGTCCGAGAAAGAGCGCTAGACTGCTTCCTGGCCTCGCTAGGCTAAACCCCAAGAACAAACGTCCGTTTATAAAAGTGCGCTTTTCCGCGGCAGCACGGCATCTGAGACATCAAGGTGGGTTGGGTGCAGCAGTTCAGCCCCGAGGAGGGCGAGTGGACGCATAAGGCCCTGGTGATCTTCCGGCGGTTCCAGGCAAAACTATAAAAGGGCTCGCCGCTCCCGGCCAGGCATGACCGTGAAGAATCCTGACAAGACGCTCTTCGAGCTCTACCCCGAGCTGAAGGAGGAGCTCGACGCGCTGCACGCCAAGCTGAAGAAGAAAGGGCTCTTCGGGAAGTTCTAGGGAGCGACGAGCTTCAGCCCAAACTCCCTTTTCAGCCAGCCCTGCAGACGCTCGGCGCTGAGCAGCGCCCCATCTATCGTGACGAAGCGGTCGCATCCTGCCGTGATGGCGGCGACGAGATGGAATGCATCATCGTCGCTGACCCTATAATCCTGCTCCTTGACGCTGTCGAAGAGCCGCTCGTCCCTGGAGATCTTGGCGATGACGAAGTTGCGCTCGTCGACGAGACGCGAAAGGAGCTTGACCGCCACCAGAGCGATCTCGTCCCTGAGGCGGCCGTGACGCTTCGTCAGGATGCTGATGAAGAGCTCGCTCACGACGTGATGGCTGATGACGCCTGCCGGGTGCCGCCTGTAACCGGTCCTGTTGAGGAAGGAGGTGCATCGCTCGTCATGCTCGCCGAAGACGACGGCGAGGAAGACGCACGCGTCGATGTAGTCCATACGCTGCCGGAAAGGAGCGCCGATTATCTGCCTTTATGCCAGAAAGGCGGAGGGGTTCCGGCCGGCTCAGCCCAGGAGCCGCCAGAAGAGCCACGCCATCGCCACCGCCCAGACGACGAACCAGACCCACGCGCTGACCGAGACGAGCGCCGGGAGGAGCGTCGCCAGCCAGAGCGCGAAGGCGAAGACGCAGAGCTTCAGCACGCTGATGTCGTACCACTGATACCGCCCTTTCATCCGTTCCATCAACCCAGCAAACATCCGAACACCACCTCCGAAGCCAGGACTCCAAAGGAGGTCTCCTTTTTTCAAGGTTCCGACGCGCCATCCCTAGTAACAAGTCCGACGACGAGCACACAGAACGTCCAAGCCGAGCCGAAAACCCTCCGAGAAAACAAGGACAAAACCGAAAGAAGACAGCCCCCCATAACGGCCATCATCGTCGTTGCGCGTTCCCGGGGTGTTAGTGGCAATTATTGCGTCAGCCCTCACGACGCGACGGGTCAAACTTTATAAACCTCTAATTCACTCATTCTCTTCATTGAAGAAATGGTTTCAGAACCCGGTGGTCAAGAACACGTTATCGGCGCTCGCCGTAGCCATGGGTGGCTTCGTCCTGTTAACGCTGACCTTCCTCGGTGACGCCCTCTACCAAAACGGGATACTAGGGCTTGTGAGGCTGTTCACCCCCGTGGACCTCTTCATGGACCGGTCTTGGTTGCCGCCGTTGCTGCATGCCGGGTTCGTGGTCCTCATCGGCCTCCTCACCTGGCTCGTCTTCCAGTCAAGACTCCGGGTGCTGTACAAGGCGATCTACCTGACAGTCCCCGCAGCGGTCGTCTTAGCAACCGTGGGCATGACCCTGTACCAGTGGCCACTCCTCAGCTACACCGTCGGCACCCTCCTCTGCATCAGCACATTATACTATTTCCATCGCACCCAACAACCATGGCTCTACACCTACACGGTCATACTCGTGGGAGTCGCCATGGCACTCTTTACGCTAGGAGGAGGAGAAATCTAAAAACGAACCATAGCAAACAAACACGAGGTCATCTCTGAGAGAAAAGGCTTTCTATGTTTGACGGAAAAAACGGACGTTTTTTCCAGGCGCGTGGTGGTGAGGGCTCCGTTAGTCTTGTATTATCAAACTATGAAACAACAGGAATAGTAATGCTAACGAACTTATCACTACCGATGCTATCACGAGTCCCGTTTTTTCTTTTCGTAACGCCATTATGCCTGTTATGAACGCCGCGATGGTTGCCACGACGAGGAACGGCACCGTGACGTCCCACCACTTATCGTCGAAACTGAGCGTTCCTATTGCGACGAGGAATAATGATAAGGCGACGACGATGAGAAAGAACGTGTTCAGTCCTACTGACCACTTTCCTAAGGTCGTTCGCGGCATCATAATCCCTCCGCGGCGTCACCGTTTTTATGTTTACCGGAAAAAGCGTTACCCCCGGCCGCCCCCCGGTGCCTCGGGGGGCCCCAATACCCCGGGCTCTAGGACAGGCCTTCTACTAAATCTTCGCCCTCATCACCGGCGCCTCATCTTCTCCACTTTCACCCTCGCCCTTAACTCCATCTCCTGCTCGACCTTGACGAGGTAGGCCTGGACGAAGAAGAGGAGGGAGAGGGCCAGGATGAGGAGGACGCCGAGCCAGAAGAGGTAGGCGTCCGGCCTGAGCGAGTAGGCGAGGATGTCGATGATGACGGCGACGACGAGCAGCGGGAGCGTCTTCTTCACGTTGAGGACGATCCTGACGGAGTCCCAGGGGAAGGACATGGATGATCCTTTGAGGACGGGATTTATATGGTTTATGGCTCCGCCAGAAACCCGTGAGCGACGAGCGAGCATGGGTTGCGGAAAAAGGCCGCGAAGGGGCGGAGAGGGCCCGCTTTCTCCCGGGAAGCGCATATGAAGGGCGTCCGCCGCCTCTTGCCGATGGAGCCTGCCGCGTTCAGGGAGCGCGTCGTCTTGATTCTCGGGAACCCTGTCGAGTTCCTCGGGGCGGGGTTCGATGATATCGTCCGGTCATTGACGCCGGGCGTGGAGGAGCGGCTCTTCTCGTGGCTGGAGCGGGTGGCGGCTAGGAAGGAGAAGGGGATGGCGCCTGACGCAGGGTACAGGGGCTACGCGTGGCATCAGCTCCTCATCTTCCGCTTCCCCTTCTCGCTCGAGTCAGGGAGGCACCGCGTCCTCGTGGTGAAGGTGAAGAACGCCCGGTATGTCGAGTTCCATCTCGGCGGCCATCAGTATTACGACGAGGTCAGGTCGCGGCTCGGCGTATGATTGCCCTGATGAGGGCCGGGAGGGTCGGCGCGGTCTCCTCCCCGTAACGGCGCGCGCGGCCGTAGAAGCGGCGCTTCAGGTAGCTCTCCCGCATCCGCCGCCGGAAGATGGCCGGGGCGTGGGCCATGGCGTAGGCGTCCACCTCCGCCTGCGTCCTGAGCCTGATGTCGCTCAGCTCCTCGCTGTCGAGGAGCCTGCCCTCGTGGAAGCTGGTGAGGAGGACGAGGCTGCGCGTCTCCTTCGCCCTGTCGTAGCCCTCCAGCGGGGTGAGGCACCAGTTCAGCTCTGCCCAGTAGCCCGTCATCGTCGCCCTGAGAGGCTGCCTCGGGAGGACGGACTTGCTGACGCAGAGCTTCGTCGCGGAGTGGTAGAACAGGGAGCCGGTCCGGTTGGGGTGGAGGACGTGGAGGTCGACGCGCTTGTCGCCGACGCTGAAGTCCCGCCTGGACCTCGTGACGACGAAGAGGTCGATGTCCTTGTATACTCTCTTGTAGAGGAAGCTCCCCGTGATGAAGGCGTGCTTCGCCCTGACCTTCCCGAGGATGAGTTCCGCCTCCCTGATCCTTTGCGGGAGGATCTTCTCCGGGGAGTAGACGTAGAGCGCCACAGGAAGGATGAATCTGAGACCATATTTATATCTTTCGGCGACAAACGAGAATAGCGTCTGAAAAAGATAATAAATTACGATACGAAAAATATCATCTCTTCCGGTAACCGAAGAGCCTGTCGTACCGCTCGTGGTCCATGTATTCGAGTATGAGGGCGACGATCACTGTCCTGTCGCCGACGACCGTGTAGAGGAGCCGCCAGTAGCCGACGAGCGGGATGCGGAAGAGCTTGTCGGTGCCGTAGCGGGCGATGACCCGCTTGGTGAGGTATCTCCTCGGGATGAGATCGCCGCAGAAGGGATCCTCGGTCAGGTTGTCGACGGCCTTTTCGATCGCCCTGAGCAGCTGGGCATAGCTCGGTTTCCCGCCGCTCTTCCGGCCCTCTGCGACAGCTTCCCGCAGCCGCAAGAGCTCCTCATACGCTTCCGCTCTCCACCTGACCGTCCCTTCCATGCGGGACGGAACGGGCCAGTATCCGTTTAAGTGTCCTCCCTGCGTCTTCCCGGAAGATCCACAGGACGCCCTCCTTCAGGACGGCGATCTTGCCGTCCTCCTCGAGGTAGGCGAGGATGAGGTTCAGCGTCGGGCGCATGACCTGCCTCTTCAGCCTGCGGTCGATCTCGTTCTTCGGGAGCGGCCTCCCGGCGTTGCGGAGGATGCGCTCGACCCGCAGGATCGTGTCGAGCCGGGGGTAGTGGAGGACCTGCATGGCTGCCATGACATATGGTATATACTTATACTATATATGCCTTTCGCCTTCCCGGGACGGGGCTTCACGCCCCGAAGCACCCCTCGAGGCAGTAGACGGTCAGCCTGCCTTCTGAATGCTCTTCCTCGCAGAGTTTCCCCATGCCGCAGCCCTTGCAGAGCTCCTTCGGCATCCTGAGCAGACTGGTCTAGAACATCCTCACTTTGCATAGAGGATCGTCGAGGGGACTTCCCTCATCCGGACGTAGTTATACATCTTGTAGTTCGCCCTTCGTGCGCTCTCTGAGAGCTGGCGCTTCTTGAGGTGGTCCTTCGGGATGAAGGGATAGAATACAATCTTTCGATGGAGCTTTCCATCCTCAACATACCTGAAATTGACGATGAGCGGCGGCACCATGAAGCCGGACTTGAGCACCTTGTCGAGAATGTCCCAGCCTGCGCCGAAGATCTCGTTCTTGGGCTTGGTGTTCTGCGTCTTCACCTGCGCTCGGAAGGAGCAGGCGGTGCACTGCAAGTCGTAGAGCGGATAGTTCTTCGGCAGCCGCATCAGCTTCTTGCCGCAGTTCGGGCAGCGGACGAGCCGGCAGATCTCCTCCTCTCCCCGAGCACCGACGCTAGCATTATCAGACATTTGAATGGGGAAGAGGAGGTTGGATCTAAAGGTTTCGATTCGGGCGTTCTCCGACGAGAACGGAAGAAACCACAGGACAACTAGGCATCATACATATATACAAGCGCACCCCTCCAACTCAGGTTATATTCAAGATTAGCAAAGTGCAATATTTATAAAGAAGCGACTTTGTTTGAAAGCGAGAGGGGATGTGTGTTGATTAAGAAACTTACACTTGACGAGAGACAAAAACGTGCAGATGAAGAAACGAGTAGCATAAAGCATTATTGGAATCATCCCTCGCTAGAAAAGACTACACACAGAGTCATTCTTGGTGACAGTAGAAAGATGCATTCAGTTAAGAGCGATTCTGTACATCTGATAGTTACTTCCCCTCCTTACTTCAACGCCAAAAATTATTCGCAATGGAAATCACTTAATGATTATTTGCTTGACATGAAAAAAACGTTTATTGAATGCTTCAGAGTTCTTCAACCGGGTAGAAAGTTTTGTTTGAATATATCTGATTTACCAGAAAAAGGACAATCCGGCGTGAGATGGACGCCGCTCGGTCCACACCTCCTGCTCGTAGCGCAGGAAGTTGGTTTCGAATTAGTTGATAGAGTAATCTGGTTTAAGACTCCAGTTAAGGGATTTCAGTATGGTTCTCTCCCATTTCCTCCATCTCCACTCATATGTGATAGCATGGAATATATTTACATACTGAGAAAACCAGGAAAGTCCATATATACTCATTTAACTGATACACAGAAGAAGGCCAGCAGGATCAGGCGTGAAGAATATGCTGAATATACTAAACAAATATGGGTCATGGGCAGAGTGCGAATTAAAGATAATGTGGACGGCCATATTGCACCCTTCCCTGACGAACTCCCCCATCGATGTATAAAGCTTTATTCATTTGTTGGAGAAACAGTTCTCGATCCTTTTGGGGGTAGTGGCACAACGACAAAGATGACAATTCAGAACAAGAGAAATTCAATATTGTTTGAGATAAAGAAAGAATATTTAGCTCACATTAAAGATAAATTAGACCTTACACAAAAACGCTTATCGGATGCGTGGCAAGTGGTATTTGAGAATGAAAAATAATGAATTCATCTCATCAGTGTGGGACTTCAAAGAAATTAGTCTGCTGGAGACAAGTTATTTAACACATGATTTCTTACGTTGGTATGGTAAATTAATTCCGCAACTCGTAGCAAAATTGATAAATCTATATTCGAAAAAAGGAGAAACAATCTTGGCGAACTTCGCGGGGAGCGGCACAGTTTTGCTTGAAGCGAATGTACGGGGTAGGAATGCGATCGGGTATGATATTCTACCACTCTCCATATTGCTCTGTGATGTCAAGACCAAGGGGTATAAATCCAATAGCAAAAAACTATTCCAGAAGGTAGAGTCTTATATCAAAATTCACAAAAACAAAGAATATGTAATGGA
>Ga0315275_10005810_pt1 | contig 11740 bp, 7 predicted proteins | sample YL17G03_0_MG_FD_205557 | JGI IMG/M metagenome (GOLD analysis project Ga0315275, IMG submission 205557) | Sediment microbial communities from Yellowstone Lake, YNP, Wyoming, USA - YL17G03_0 | ecosystem: Environmental > Aquatic > Freshwater > Lake > Sediment | place: USA: Wyoming | collected... | reverse complement strand
CTCCGACGGCGGTCAATTCCCTGCTCAGGGCCTCGAGCTCGTCCTTTTTGATGTCGGTCAGGACGAGGACGGCGCCTTCCTTGGCCAGGAGTCGGGCCGTGGCCGAGCCTATTCCGCCGGCCGCTCCGGTGATGACGACGATTTTATCCTTGATGTCTTTGCCCATGCGATGCTCCTCCCGGGGTGAATTTGGCTTTATCCTAGCATAGGCCGGGGGGAGCGGCAATCGGAACGCCCGGCCGTTGAAGCGGGCCGGGCCGATGTGTTACTAAGCCGGGCGGAAGATAGTTGACCCCGGATGTCTTTGTCGCCCGGCTAGTACTCGGGGAGCAGTAAGGATTATGTAACATATTTACTGCTCCCCGTGGTAAGGTTCCTTTGATGACCGACGCCCAATGGCAGCGCCTTCATGTGCACCGAACCATCGGCCTTCGGAGCGCGCTGCTTCTTTCCGCCGGATTTCGAAGACATCCTCCCAGGAGAGGGCAAGAAGACGTGGAATGAACAAGACGAAAATCAACCGGCGCGCGTTCCTGAAAACCGCCGCCGCGGCGGCCGGCGCGGCGGCAGGAGGAGCGGCACGAGGAGCGGCCTTTCCTGTGATCGTTCCGGCCGCGGTCTTCGGCCCCAACCCGCCCAGCCGGCGGGTCCAGGTCGGGGCCATCGGCGTAGGACGGATCTCGCGGGAGCACGACCTGCCCAATATCATCAAGTTCGATTCCGCCCGGGTTGTGGCCGTCTGCGATCTTGACCGTAAACGCCTGCACCAGGGAAAGGAGTTCGTCGAGAAGCTCTACGCCGACAAGCCCGGGAAGCCGGCCGTGCCCGACGTCCGGATGTTCGAGGATTATCGTGAACTGATCGCCCGGCCCGACATCGACGCCGTAGTCATCAGCACGCCGGACCACTGGCACGCCATTCCGGCCGTGGCCGCGGCCCGGGCCGGCAAGGACATCTATTTGCAAAAGCCGACCTCGCTGACCATCGCCGAAGGGCGGGCCCTGAGCGACATGGTGCATCGCACGGGGCGGATCCTCCAGATCGGCAGCCAGCAGCGGTCGATGGCGCAGTTTCGGCGGGCCTGCGAACTGGTCCGCAACGGCCGGATAGGCCGGCTCCACACGATCCGTATCGGCCTGCCCATCGATCCCCCGGGCGAGGCCGAGCCCGAAATGCCCGCCCCGCCCAACCTGAATTACGACATGTGGCTGGGCTCGACGCCCAAGGTCTTCTATACCGAAAAGCGCGTCCATCCGCAGAACGATTATTCGCGTCCGGGCTGGTTGCGCTGCGAACAATTCGGCGCGGGGATGATCACGGGCTGGGGTGTCCACCACATCGATATCGCCCACTGGGCCATGGACCTGGAGTATTCCGGTCCGGTCGAAGTCGAGGCCAAGGCCGAGTTCCCCAAGTCCGGGTTGTGGGACGTCCATGGAAAATATTTCATTACGGCCAAGTATGCCAACGGCGTGACGATGCTGGTCAGCGATGAATTCCCCAACGGCGTCCGTTTCGAGGGCACGGAGGGCTGGATTTTCGTCACCCGCGGTGAGTATGCGGCGACCGCCGGCGATCCCGTCGAACAAGGCGCGAACCGCAAGTCGCTCGACGCGAGCGACGCTAAAATCCTGGACTCGGAGATCGGGCCGGAGGAAATCCGCCTTTACGACAGCCCGGACCAGCACGGCAACTGGCTGGAATGCATCCGGACGAGGCGACAGCCCATCGCCCCCGTCGAAGTCGGCCACCGGACCTGCTCGGCCTGCCTGGTCGGCCATATCGCCATGAAGCGGGGCCGCAAACTGAGGTGGGACCCGGCCGGCGAACGCTTCGTCGGCGATGACCCAGCCAACGCCATGTTGTCGCGGCCGATGCGGTCCCCATGGGTTCTGTGAGCCGACCGCGAGAGGCTTTTTTCGGAGTCGATCATGAACACGAACTTATCGAGATTCGCTTCTGCCGGCGCGATCGGCATTTTCCTCCTGGCCGCGGCGTCCGGCGCCGTCTCCGGCGCTCAGGCGCCGGCACCGAAACACGTCTTGAGGGCCGAAACCCAGGACGACAGGGTCATCGTCCGCATCGATGGGACGACGTTCACGAGCTATCGCTTCGGAGCCGGACAGAAGATGCCCTATTTTTACCCCGTCGCCGGACCGCTCTCGGGACTTTCGCTGACCACAGAATCGAGCCTGCCCTATCCCCATCACCGCTCGCTGTGGTTCGGCTGCGACCGGGTCAACGGCGGCAATTACTGGCAGGAGGGGAACGACCGCGGCCAGATCGTCTCCCGCGGGCCGAAGGTCGTGAGCGGCGGTCCGGACGAGATCCAGATCGCCGATCTCTGCGATTGGAAACAGCCCGGCCGTGAGCCGATCGTCCTCGATCGACGCGAGATCACGATCACAGCACCCGCGGACGATGTGCGGATCATCGATTTCGCCGTGACCCTGACCGCGCTGACGGACATCAAGATCGAGAAAACCAACCATTCGCTCTTCGCCGCCCGCATCGTCCCGGCCTTGTCCGTCGAGAACGGGGGTACCCTGGTCAACGCTGCGGGAAAATCCAAGGAGAAGGAAACGTTCGGGACGCCTTCGCCCTGGATGGACTACTCCGGGACGCGCTTCGGATTGACCGAGGGGCTGGCCATTTTCGACGCGCCGGGCAATCTCTGGCATCCGGCCAAGTGGTTCACTCGGGACTACGGCTTTTTCTCGCCTACCAACCTGAACTGGATCGACGAGAACGGAATCGTTCTGAAGAAGGGAGAATCGTTGCCCCTCCGCTACCGCGTCGTCGTCCATGCCGGGGACGTTGCCCAGGCCGGGATCGATGGGCGCTATCGCGCCTGGAAGACCGATCCCGTCCGACTGGTCACCGTCGATCCGGGCCATTTTCATGCCGCGTTGGTTCAAAAGACCATGCCATTCGGAGTCTCGCCGCTCGTCCATGTCTACGCTCCGGCCGGCTCGGAATTGAACGATCATCTAGCCCGCATCGAGGGATACAACGCGCGTCCCGATGATCCGACGGCCTGGAAGGAAGCGGTTTACACGGGCGCCGACTTCTTCGAAAAGATGATCCGCGAGGAGAAGCCGGGCGCGGTCGTGGTCCTGGCCGGAAACAACCGCAAGAAAACCGAATACATCGCCAAAGCCCTGGAGGCCGGTTTCAACGTCCTGGCCGACAAGCCCATGGCCATCGACGCCCAAGGCTATGAGCTCCTGAAAAAAGCCTTCTCCGCCGCGGAAAAGAAAAAAAAGCTTCTTTACGACATCATGACCGAGCGGAGCGAGATCACGAACATCTTACAGAAGGAATTAATCGCCGCGCGCGACGTTTTCGGGGATCTGGCAGTCGGGACGGCGGTCGATCCGGCGATCGTCATGGCCAGCACGCATTCCTTTTCTAAAATAGTTTCGGGCGCGCCGCTTATCCGCCCGGCCTGGTTTTTCGACCCGGCCCAACAGGGGCAAGGGCTGACCGACGTCAGCACCCATCTCGTCGACCTGGTTCAATGGGAATGCTTTCCCGGACGCATTATCCGGCCCGAGGCGGATATCAGAATTCTTCATGCGGAGAAGCGGCCGACGATCCTCACCCGGGAGCAATTCCGCGCGGTCACCGGATTGGACGATTTCCCTGCCTATTTGAAAAAGAATGTCCGGTCCGGCCGTCTCGCGGTCCCCTGTAATGGAACGATCCTTTATACCATCAAGGGTGTCCACGCCCGGATCAATGTGGAATGGGGATACGAACCGCCCTCCGGGGGAGGCGACACGCATTTCTCGGCCATCCGCGGAACCAAAGCCGCCGTGATCATTCGGCAAGAAAAAGAGCAGGACTATCGGCCCGAATTGTCCGTCGAAGCGGCCCCTGGTGTCTCGCCCGATGCCGTGCGCCCTGCGCTGGTTATAGTCGTCGCCGAACTGCAGACGAACTACCCCGGGATCGAGCTCAAAGATGGGGAGCGGGGCGGCTGGAAAATCCAGGTTCCCGACCGCTTGCGGCTGGGCCACGAGGCCCATTTCGGCGAGGTTCTGCAGCGTTTCCTGCATTTCCTGCGGGACGGACGGCTTCCGGATTGGGAAGGGCCGAACATGCTGGCGAAGTACTGGCTGACGACGACGGCACTTTCCCTGGCCCGGTAAAGGAATTTTCGTCAACGGGGATCTATCATGAACGTACGGATTTCGCGGGGCTTCTGGAGGAGCGACCCGGCCGTCCTGATTTCCATGGGGCTGATCAAGTTCCTGGCCCACGTCTTTTTCAACGGCCGCTACGGCTTCTTTCGCGATGAGCTCTATGAGATCATCTGCGGCCGGCGTCCGGCCTTCGGGTATGTCGATCATCCCCCTTTGACTCCGCTCGCGGCCCGGCTGTCAGGCGGGCTCTTCGGCGATTCTCTTCTGGGTCTCCGCATTTTACCGGCCTTGGCCGGCGCCGCCACGGTTGTTCTGGCCGGGCTCATCGTCCGCAAGCTCGGGGGAGGCCGGTTCGCCCAGGTTCTGGCCGGGACCGCCGTGATCGTCTCGGGCGTCATTCTCAATTTCGGCGTCCTTCTGACCAACAACGCCTTCGACATCTTTTTTTGGACGCTGGCGGTCTATGTCCTGATCCTCATCCTGAAAGACGATCGCCCCAAACTTTGGCTCGTCTTCGGGCTGATCGTGGGCGCGGCCCTTCAGAATAAATATTCCATTCTTTTCCTGATGGCCGGGTTGGCCGTCGGGCTTCTTCTGACAAGCGCCCGGAAACAGCTCTTGAGCGTTTGGCTCTGGCTGGGGGCCGCCCTGGCCCTTCTCCTGTTCCTGCCGAATCTCCTTTGGCAACTCAACCACGGCTTGCCGTTTATCGAGCTCAACCGCAACGCCGTGCTCTATAAAAACACCGTCCTTTCTCCGCTCCAGTTCCTCGGCGGCCAGGTCATGGAGGCCGCGCCCACGGGTTTCCTTCTCCTTCTGGCCGGCCTTTATTATCTTTTTCGGGCGCCGGGCCTGAAAACCCTCCGCCTTTTCGGCTGGGCCTATGCCGCGGTGTTTCTGATCTTCGTTTTCTCGGGGGGCAAAACCTACTATATCGCGCCGTTCTATCCGTTCATGTTCGCGGCTGGAGCGCTGGCCGTGGAGCGGTGGATCTCGCGGTCCGCGCGCGATTGGCTCAAACCCTGCGCCGTGGCCTTGCTGGTTGTCACTGCGGCTCCGGGAATCCCCTTCGCCCTTCCCATCCTTCGTCCGGAGGGGCTCGTCGCTTACAGCCGCTTCCTCGGCATCAACCCGCCTTCGGGGGAACGCCATCGGATGGGGGTTCTACCTCAACACTATGCCGACCAGTTCGGCTGGCTGGAAATGGCCGAAGTCGTCGCCCGCGCCTACGAAAGCCTGGAGAAGGACGAGAAAGCGGAATGCGCCATCTTCGCCCAGAATTATGGAGAAGCGTCGGCCATCGACTTTTTCGGCCCGCGGTTCGGCTTGCCTCCCGCGGTCAGCGGCCATAACAATTACTGGGTTTGGGGGCCGGGAGAGCGATCGGCTTCCGTTTTAATCGCCATCGGAGGCCGGGAGGAAGACTATCGGAAGGCCTTTGCCGTGGTGACCGAGGTCGCCCGGACCCAATGCGAATTCGCCATGCCCTATGAAAACGACCTGCCCATCTTCATCTGCCGCGGACCTCAAGTGGTCCTTCGGGATATTTGGCCCCGGCTCAAACACTATAGTTGAGGGCGGCCCTAGACGCTTTTTCGACGTTGGACGCCATCGTTCGGCGTCTCATTCCCAAATCATGGCGTACCGTTTGATCAGGGGAATGCCCTCGGCGTTTTCAACGATCAGAGCATAGAGTTTGTTCTTCTTGATGACGAACGCCATTTCGTCCTTGGGCAGGCTGAAGCGCGTGAAACAGCGGCCCTCCGCGTCGAAGACGTCGTGCCATAATCCCCCTTTTCCGTCGTCCTCATAGGTCCGCGCATAAAGCCGGTCCTCATCGTCGATCAGGAAAAAGTCGGTCGGATAATAGGCGTCGGGAAATTCGATTTTCAACGAATTGCCGATTCCGGCAAAACGATCCTTGAGAATCCGGGCTCGGTCGGCCGCCGTGATCTTGACCGGACGGTAGTCCTTGATGACCGTTTTCAGGGATTTTCCCTGCGGATCGACAATGTGCAACTCATATTTCGAGGTCGACATCCACACCAGATTGTCCGCTTTCGTCAGATTGAAGTAGAGAAGCGTGATCATAGCGTTCATGGTCCCGAATTGAAAAGGCTCGGCGAATTCGGCGATTTTGACGAGCGGTTTCAAGTCCGGATCGAACCGGCTGATGGACAACGTTTTCTTTTGCCGGAGATCGAAGGCGTCCAGGTAGAAAAACCCTTTCCGATCGACGCGCAGGCGGGCGGGATGCGTCTTGGCCGTCGAAAGCTCCTTGAGGCACCGGCCGTCGGGGGCGTAGAGGGCGATTTTATTCAGGTCGAGAATGGCCGCGTTTCCGTCCGGAGTGATGACCATGCGGGAGGGATTCTCCATCTCTTTCGGCCCTTGGCCTTTTTTGCCGAAGGTGTTGACGAGCTTGCCGGTTTTATCGAAAATCCGAACCTTGATGTCCGTCCAATCCAGGGCCCAGATGTTTTCTTTATCGTCGACGCCGATCGAGCGCAAGCCGGCGAAGAGATAACCGTCGGTCTTTTCTTCCTTCCCGATGGTCAGCTCCTCCACGAGCCGCAGGCGCGATGGCCCGCCGGGCCGGGGAACCGGATTGACCGGATTGCGGACGATGACGACGCCCTTTTGCGTCTCGATTTTTTGGGCCGGGGATGATGTCCCCGCCTGAGCCGCGAGAACGACGAGCGCCCCCGCCAAAACCAGAATCCGCCTTCCGGATCGAAGGAATGCTTCCATGGTTCCCTCCTGTCGGACGAGCCAATGATAATCCCGGCGGCGGAGGCGGTCAATTCGGCGCCGCACCTGATCCGCCGCCGGGATCGGCCTCGCCTCAGGTCAGCTTGAACGTCACGGTCACGGTGAAAAGCACGCCTCGCGGGCGGCCGTTGACGACCATGGGTTCATAGACCCACTGCCGGACGGCGTCGAGGGCGGCCTGGTCGAGCAGGGGGATCGAGCGAAGGATGCGGGCGTTTCGTACCCGGCCGTAAAGGTCGGTTTCCGCCTCGATGATGACCACGCCTTCGATGCGCGCCTGCCGGGCGATTTCCGGATAGATGGGCGCGATGCGCCGGACGAGGGCGGGGGCCCGCACGTCGCCGATCGCCCGGACGGGGGCTTCGACGTCCCCGATGAGGACGTTCAGGATGGGTCCGACAATTCCTGTCCACACGCCGCCCGGAACGCCACAGTCGATTCCGCCTTCGACCCCTTCCAGGCCGTCGCCTCCGGCCGGTTCTTCGGTGATCGCGTCGGGGATGGTCACGGGTGCGACAAAGCGGCCGGCGTCGAACGCCGCGGCCTGCACCGGCTTGATCCGGCCGGAACGGCCGCCCGGGCGCCGGGCCGCCGGAGGCGGGGGAGGCGGGGGCGGAGCGGGCATCGTCAGGAAGGCGTCGGCGATCTTGTCCAGGCGGGGAGGGAGGCCCGTGTGGATGAGCGGAAGCACAACCAGGAGAGAGACGATCCCCACGTGGACAAGCAGGGACGCGGGGAACGCCCAAGCCCCGGTTCCGAAGAACCGATTCCGAGGGAAGAGGCTGTCGTGGAACATCGCGGTCTCCTTTCCCCTCATGAGGACCACCGGTCCTCATGTGGGTCATTCTGTCCTTCCACTAGGAATACAGACGGAAACCCGGAATATTCCCGGGAAAAGCCGAGGGGAGCCCTTTTTCATCTTTAAAAAGGAGCGGGCATTTCGGATAATCGATCTTGCAGTCAAAGACCTTTTGCGTCAAAATATCCGCCGAAATCCAACGAGGCGCGAGAACGTGAATAACAACCTTCATTCAATCATCGTGGGGACGGGCAGCTATATTCCGACTCGGAGTGTGCCCAATGCGTCCTTTCTGCCCAACGTCTTCTATGACGCCGCCGGGGAGCGCCTGAAAAAATCCAACGAAGAAACGATCCGCAAGCTGGAAGAGATCACCGGGATCTCGGAGCGACGATACGTGACCGACGATTTGACCGCTTCCGACATCGCCGTCCTCGCCGCGCGAGAAGCCCTCGCTTCCTCCGGGATCGATAGGGAAAGCCTCGATTATCTCATCGTCGCCCATAATTTCGGCGACGTCCGAGCGGACAACCGGCGCTCCGATTTCGTCCCCTCGCTGGCCGCGCGGGTCAAGCACCGGTTGGGCATCGTCAACCCCCGGACGGTCGCCTACGATCTTCCCTTCGGCTGCCCGGGTTGGCTTCAGGGCGTCATTCAAGCCGACTATTATCTCCGGTCCGGGGATTGCCGTCGGGCCCTGGTGATCGGGGCGGAAACGCTGTCGCGCGTCTCCGATCCGCATGACCGCGACTCCATGATCTATGCCGACGGGGCCGGGGCGGCGATTCTGGAGGCCGTGGAAAGCGCGAATCCCATCGGGATCCTGTCACACGCGGTCCGGTCCGATACGATCGACCACGCTTATTTGCTGTCGATGCTGCACTCTTATCACTCCGATCCGGGAGACCAGGCTTTGTATCTCAAGATGGACGGCCATAAGCTTTACGAATACGCCCTGAAAACCGTGCCCCTCGTCATCCGGGAAAGCCTGGACAAGGCCGGCCTCTCGATCGGCGACATCCGCAAAGTGCTGATCCATCAAGCCAACGAGAAAATGGACGAGGCGATCCTGAAGCGGACGTTCAAACTGTGCGGCGTTCCCGATGTGCCGGCCGGTATCATGCCCATGACGATTTCCTGGCTGGGCAATAGTTCCGTGGCCACCTTGCCCACCCTTTACGACCTGATGATCAAGGGCCGGCTCGAGGATCATGCCCTGACCGCGGGATCGGCCATCCTCTTCGCCTCCGTCGGCGCGGGCATGAACATCAATGCCGTGACCTACCGCATGCCCTAGTGTCCCGTCTCATAATTTCTCTGCTTAAGTCATCGCCAGAGACGAGACACTTCCAGGGGGGAGTCAAGCTCCCCCCTCGGCGCTCCGCTGACCCCCTGAGGGGTGCCTCGCCGCACCCCTCAAACTCCCCGGCGGTTATGCATCTAAATTGATTTTCGATCGTTGAATGAACTTACAAGATGCATAACTAGCCCTTTCGGGGCGGCCGGTCAGAAAAACGCCTATTTCTTCAGCCGGGGAAATTCCGTGATCCGGATGTTGGTGCACCCGTAGGGGATGAGCGTCAGGTCCTCGAGCGGCTCGTTGGATTCCTGCGGGCCGGGGGCGAATTCCGCCGCCCAGCCATGGGCTATTTTCCAACCGTTGATTTTCCGCCCTTGGACCGCGGCCGCCATGCCCGCCCCTTCCGGCGAGAACGGCTTGTCGCCGACCGGCCGTTCTTCGAAGCGCACTCCCATCTCGGGTTTCTTCTCATCGATGAGAAGCCCGTAGTTCCAGGGCGTCAAAGGTCTGACCTCGAAATCGCCGTGAGGGAGCTCGCGGTAAGGCTTGTCGGCGTTGACCCGGCTCCACGTTTCGCCGATTTTCAGGGCGTAGACGAGCGGCCCGCGCTCGACGGACACCGCTTCGTTGTACCGGATGGTCGCCTTCGGCCGCATGGGGAAGCGCAGGGCGACTTCGATCGTGCCTTTCCACTCGCGCTCGATCCGGTGAAACGCGCCCGGCTTCATTTTTTCCTCACCCCCGCCGGCGACGCGGACGGATGCGCCCTCGGCCCAGGCCGGAACGCGCAGGACGAGCGGGAAGCGGGCCGGCTTGTCGGCCTTGACCGTGATCTTCAGCGCCTCCCGGAAGGGATATTCGGTGTCCAGCGCCGCCGAGACCGGCGTGCCGCGCGATAGGAAACGGGCCTCGCTCGGAGCGTAGGCGACTGCGGCGATGCCCTCGTTGGGCGTTTTCATCCAGAGATGGGCGGCGAACTTGGGCCAGCCCTGATGCATGTTGGACGTGCAGCATCCGAAATTCGGTTCGAGCCCGTAGAGATTGGACTCGGGGCCGTTGGTCGTCCACATGTGGTCGGGGTTGATCGTGCACTGGACCTGGTTGGTCTGCTGGTCGTACTGGTGGGCCCACATCTCCGGGCTGAAGGTCGCCGGCAGGGCGTTGAAGGCCAGCCGCTCCAGCCGGTCGCCGAAGGCGGGATCGCCGAAGACGGACAGCAGGACCTCGAGCGAATACATGAACTCGACCACCGAGCAAAGCTCCGTCCCCTGGACGGGATTCTTGCCGGCCAGACATTCGTCGCCGCTGAACATGCCGGTGACCTGGCCGTGGTGGCGGTCGAGGATTTCGATCATGCGGGCGGGGAACGAGGGATCGGCGTCGCGGACGCCGAGGCGCCAGGCCAGGGCCGCGCCCTTGGGGGCCATGCCGGTGTTGACCACGTGCTTGGCCCATTTCCATAAGCCGCGCCGCGGCGTGGGCACGGTGATGTCTTCGCCTTTGTAGAAGGCGTCATAATCGAACCGCTGGGCGTGGATCTTGCGGCCCAGATCCAGCAGCCACGCTTCCCCGGTCCGTTCGTAGACATGGAAGATTGGGATCAGGCCTTCAAACCAGCGGTACTTGCCCCAATCGAAGAGCGGGGTCCGGTCCAATCCGTCGAGCATCGCCCGCAGACTTTTTTCGACGGCTTTCAGGACGCGCTCGTCGCCCGTCGCTTCGTGATACTGGACGAGCATCTTATTGGCCAGGAGAATGGCCCATAAGTCGTAACGCTTGGTGACGGCGTCCTCGGGATAGGGACTGTACCACCCGTCCGGCCTCTGATGAGTGACGATGAAGTCGATATATTTGGCGATCCGGCCCTTGAGCGGAGCGTCGTCGAGGAGCCAGGCCAAGGGGATGGCGCCGTCGAGCCAGTAGGGAGCGCGCTCCCATCCTTCGGCGGGTCCGCCGAACCATTTGCTTTGGCCGACGTCGGGCCAGAATTCGTCGAGGTGGCCGCTCAAACCGTCCGCCTGGATCCGGAGCTGGCGCTGGAGCCAGCCCAGCGGCCGGATGGAACCGAGCGGCAGCGGCCGGAACTTCGGCTCGGCCAAGCCGGAGGAGGGCGACGGCGATTCGGCGCCGCGGACCGGTGCGGCATGCGTTTTGACGGGAAGCGCGGCGGCGGTGGCGCCGGCGGCCATGGTGTTCAGGAATTCGCGGCGGTTGAGGCGGGGCATAAGGACACCTCCTGGATGTATCTGAAAAATTATCACACGAAGAACGCCCGGTCAAATCAGGGCGGAGAGGCGAACGACCGCGGTCCCCGCGATTTTATCGTGAAGCATGCGCCGGCCAGGGCGACGGCCTGATGAGGATGGCGCATGGTTGATTTCCCGCCGGTCTTGGGATAAAACGGACCCGTTGCATTTTCGGAGTGTGAATTCGGGAGGCGGACCATGAGTCGATATGCGCCATCGCACCGGCCGACCGATCGTCGGCTTATCCTCGCCCTGTTCGCCGCTTTGGCGGCCGTCCTCCTCGTGTCCGCCTGCGGCGTCCGGACGGAAAGTGCGGCCGAACTCGTTTTGACGAACGCTTACATTTTTACCGCGGATGCGCAGGGAACGCGGGCCGAAGCCGTGGCCATCCGAGGCGGCTCGATCGCCTACGTAGGGACGCGGGCCGAAGCCGGCCTCTACACCGGGCCGGCCACGCGCGTCCTGGACCTGGGCG
>Ga0315275_10005808_pt1 | contig 11740 bp, 14 predicted proteins | sample YL17G03_0_MG_FD_205557 | JGI IMG/M metagenome (GOLD analysis project Ga0315275, IMG submission 205557) | Sediment microbial communities from Yellowstone Lake, YNP, Wyoming, USA - YL17G03_0 | ecosystem: Environmental > Aquatic > Freshwater > Lake > Sediment | place: USA: Wyoming | collected... | reverse complement strand
GGAGGCGGGAAGAGACTCCTGCGGACATCGAGAATCTGGTCCGAGTTGCCGTTGAGAGCGGCGCGGCCTTAGCCGGCACGCTGCAAACCGAGAACATCGGCATCGAAAAAATCATCTGCAACGTCGTTTCCAATCCCAATATCCGGTATTTGATTGTCTGCGGGCCTGAATCGCCCGGACATTTAGTGGGAGAAACCTTGCTCGCGCTGGCCAAGAACGGGCTGGACGACCAAAAACGAATCATCGGAACCGAATCGCCAACTCCCTATCTTTTTAACATTCAGCCTGAATTTGTGCAGAGGTTCCGTGACCAGGTCTCGTTGGTGAACCTTGTAAACGAAGGTTCACCCGAAATACTCCGACAGGCGGTGTGGACTTGTTATCAGGAAGAGCCAACGGTCTTCAGAGAACACCAGCTTTATGACCCCGGTGCTTATCCGGCAGAGCCCCTCAGCGGCAAGATTACTTGGAAAATCACCCAGCCTTCTCTGACACCGAAAACTGATGAAGAGCGGTCTCAGCGAGAGAAACTTCTAAGCCTGATCGAGCGTATCAGGAAATCGGACCAGAAGGGCGGACATCCTAATCCTCAAGAAGGCAAAGGCGTGGAAGACGCCCGAATACGGGAGCAAAACAGATGAAAAAGATACAGATACTTGGGACAGGCTGTCCGAAATGCAAGAAGCTCGCGGAGAACGCCGAATCCGCAGCAAAAGAGCTTGGCGTTGAGTATGAGATTGAAAAAGTTACGGATATAAATGAGATTATGAAGTTCGGCGTAATGATGACGCCTGCGCTGGCTGTTGATGGTCAGGTTAAAAGCGTTGGTAAGGTTATTTCGCCGGATGAGATCAAGAAAATGCTGGTGTAAGGAGATGATTATGTGCGCCGAAAAATCCAACGTGTGCCGCGGAGGACCAAAGTTGATATTCGCCTGTTCCGGCGCAGCAGATGTAGGCGAAATCGCCGACCGCGCCGCCCGAGAGCTAACCAAAAATGGGCTGGGCAAGATGTTCTGCCTGGCCGGTATCGGAGGACGTGTTGGCGGCATTATGAAGAAAACCGGCGAGGCGTCCGACATCCTGGCAATCGACGGCTGCGAGCTTGACTGCACAAAGAACTGTCTGGAGCAGGCCGGATTCACCCGGTTCAAACACTTGAGGGTCACCAATCTGGGCATGGAAAAGGGGCAGACCCCTGCCACAGAAGAAAACATTGTCAAGGTTGTGGCCAAAGGCAAAGAGGCAGTTGCCTCCTAATGAGACCAGTTGTGATTCCAAAGACATTACAAGTAGTATCAATCGCCTGCTGGCTTATTTGTGCCGGCTGTCAGCGGAATTCAGGCGCCCTGTCAGCGGCTGAGCAGAATGATCCGGCTGTTCTCGAATCCAGGCAAAAAGATGGTCAGGCAAGTCCCATCCATGCCGAAAAGAAGAATCTGGATGAGGACATAATTAAGCCAACTGTCATTGCGTACTACTTTCACCCGACCATTCGATGCATAGCGTGTATTACCGTTGAATCCATCGCCGCAGAGACTATTGAAGAGGCGTTCCGGGAGCAGCTCGCTGATGGAAGGCTGGTGTGGATGCGAATAAATATCGGCGAGAAGCACAGCGAAGACTATGAAAAACAATTCGAGGTTTCGGGCAGTGCCCTGGTGATAGCAAAGCTGGATGACGGCAATAATATGCAATACAAGAAGCTTACAAAGGTCTGGGAGCTCTTGTCGCAGCCGCAGGCCTTGTCTAAATATGTAGAACGTGAGATCAGAGAATATTTGAATCAGTAGAACCTATGGAAATGCTCTTACAGCAGTGTCCGTGCAGTGGCGGCAAAGGCAGCCCGTTGTTGCTGCTGGCCGTGGTTGCCGGGGTCTGGCTGCTGGCGAGCTGGGCAAGGTCGGTATATCGAAAGGAAGATGTTTCGCGTATGAACAAGATTGGGAAAATCGCAATTGTTGTCGTTCTCGTCGCCGCTGTGGTTGTTGTGATTGCTGTGAAAATCAACAAGTCCGGACAGGGCACAACAGCACCGGGCGGCGGCACCGGACAGCAGATACCGGCGGAATACAGGCCGGAGCAGCTCACCGGAAAAGGTCTGCCCGCCCTGATCGACGTTGGCGCCGGCACGTGCATCCCCTGCAAGCTGATGGCTCCAATCCTCGAAGAACTCAAAAAAGAAATGGAAGGGAAGCTTGTGGTGCAGTTTCTTGATATAGGCAGGTTTCCCGCCCTGGCCGAGGTGTATCGAATCAGCATCCAGCCGACGCAGATATTCTACGACGCATCCGGCAAAGAGCTGTTCCGCCACGAAGGCTTTTACTCCAAAGAGGATATTCTGTCAAAATGGAAGGAGTTTGGCGTTGAGCTCACGGGCGGACAATTGCAGTCGCCCACATTTGAGCGTCTCGTTCCGGCCAAAATCGACGACCGCCCCAAAGATGCCGTCTGCTATATGTGTGACGGCGATATCAATCCGACAACTCTGGTGACCATCCAGACGGACAAGGGTCCGGTGAGGCTTTGCAGCCCGCACTGCTATTTCATTATGTATTCATGCCTAACTGAGGATAAGGCCGGTTTCGAGAAGAAGGTCTCGGTAACAGACTGGGCAGCGGATACGCCGATGCCGGCTGCTTCGGCAATCTATCTGTACGCCCTGGACAGTGGGACCGGACGACCAACGGTAAAAGCCTTCGGCGACACGGGGAAGGCCAGGGCTGAGCAGGAGACTTCCGGCGGGAACATCATCGACTGGAAAATGCTTCAAGAAAAAGAGCTGGCCACCCGCTGCGGCTTCTGTGACCGGGCCGTCTATCCTGAAGATGCCGCAGTCGTGCGAGCCGCAGGCGTATATACATGGGGCTGCTGCTCGCATTGCGCGCTGGGCGTGGCGGCAAGGACGGGCCTCGATATCGAGGTCCACGAACATGACCGACTGACCGCCCGGGAAATCGTCGTCAAGACGCTGAATGGGAGCGTTGCCTCGCTGGAGCCGCCGACCGCCGTTGCCTGGTTTGGGCAGCGACAAAGGCCCGACGGAACGTGGGGTTCAGCCGGGTGTTTCCACCAGGGGTTCTTCGTCAATGCGGAGAATCTGAAGAAGTGGGTCGAGCAGAACCCTTATGAAACAGGCAGGCTGATAAGCATTAGCCAGGTGCTCGCCGACAAGATAAAGCTCTCGCCCCAGCAAATCCAGAAGGCGTGCAAAATCGGCGAGTGTGCTCCTAAATAGGTTGTGAGGTCTGAGTCTCGGCAAAGATAATTGCAGACATTTTCCAGGGGAAAGAAGATGAACAAGAAATGCATCATTACGGCGATTTGCACAAGCCTTCAGCTATTTGTCGCTGCCGGTTTCGCACAGCAAAAGGAAAACGCAGAGCCAAACACCATAGCTGCTCTGTATCCGACGGTGACATCAGGCGCCTTGACCTTTGCCAAAGCCGCCGAGCTGTCCAATGGCATCGCTCTGCGATCCGGCGACATTACAATCTCAATGGCCGACATCAGCAAGTTTATCGAAGCGCAGCCTCCGGAACTACAGGCTGAGCTGAACAAGAACGCCCTGTTTGTGCTCGAACATCTGGCAACGCCCCGCCTGCTGCTGAACCTTGCCAAGAAAAGCACAACACCAAACGCCAAAGAAGCAGGCCCCAAATCCGACCAGCAGATTATTCAGGACTATTTCGAGAAGCACGTTTTCGGTACGATTGAGGTCACAGATGCCGAGGCGGAGGAGTTCTACCGTCAGAACAAAAACATGTTCGGCGGCGCTGCGCTGGCGCAGGTGCGCGAGGTGATTAAGCCTTACCTGTTGGGTCAGAAGAAGCAAGAGGCGGCGGCTGATTATATCCGCACTGTCGGCAAGAAAATCGAAATCAGCGTATCGGCCTCCTGGCTCAAGAAACAGGCGGCTTTGACATTGGACAATCCCGTTGACAAGGCCCGCAACAGCGGCAAACCATCGCTGGCGGACTTCGGAGCCACCGGATGCATTCCCTGCGATATGCTTGCACCGATCCTCAAGGATTTGGAGGCCAAGTATAAAGACAAGCTCAATGTCCTCTTTGTCCACGTTCGTGAAAAGCAAATACTGGCCGCGAGATACGGCGTAGAGACTATTCCCGTCCAGATATTCTTCGACGAATCCGGCAAAGAGGTCTTTCGGCACGTCGGGTTCTGGCCGCAGGAGGAAATCGAAAAGAAACTGACAGAAATGGGGGTCAAATAGCGGATGGAAAAGCTCTTCACAATGTTGACACACGCCGTCGAGGGAACGCCCCTGATCGCCTTCGCCGCCGCTTTCCTCTGGGGCATCCTGAGCATCCTGCTAAGCCCGTGTCACCTCGCCAGTATCCCTTTGATTGTCGGCTTCATTGACAAACAGGGTCGAATATCAACCAGGAGGGCCTTTTTCATTTCCACGCTTTTCGCCGTGGGTATCCTCATTACCATTGCGGCAATAGGGATGGTCACTGCCGCCGCAGGTAGAATGATGGGCGACGTGGGACGCTACGGAAACTACTTCGTTGCCGCAATCTTCTTCGTCGTTGGCCTGCACCTGTTAGACGTGATCCCGCTGCCCTTTTCCGGGCCGGCCCGGGTCGGAATGAAACGCAAGGGGCTTTTGGCTGCATTGATCCTCGGCCTGGTGTTCGGCATCGCCCTGGGACCCTGCACATTCGCCTATATGGCTCCGATGCTCGCAGTGACGTTCAGACTTGCCTCAACGGCCCTGCTCTACGGCGTCCTTTTGCTTATAGTATATGGCCTCGGCCACTGCTCTGTCATTGTCCTGGCCGGGACGTGTACGGAGCTTGTGCAGCGGTATATGAACTGGAATGAAAAATCAAAAGGAGCCGTCATCGTAAAAAGGGTCTGCGGCGTCCTGGTCTTGCTTGGAGGTCTGTATCTTATTTACATTGCCCGATGAAACACACTCATCGCAAAGGTCGTTATTTTGTTACTGAGTCCCCGGCGAATTGCTGGGATAAAATAAAGAGTAGTTGTTGACTGTTATCATGGAGGTCCAGAAATGAACCGGAGAAAATTCTTCACAACGTCCTTCGCAGCCGGGGCCGCCGCCACCCTCGCTTCGACTACCACAAAAGCGGTGGACAAGAAAAGCGTGAAAATACTCGGCGTCTCTTGCAGCCCACGAAAAGGCAAGACAACGGCTACGGCCGTCCAAGCCGCCCTTAATGCCGCAAAAGAAGTCGATCCGCGAATCGAGGTCGAGCTGATTGACCTGGGCGGTATGCAGATAGCAGGCTCGTCCGGAACGTCATCGCAACCCTCCGACGACTTCGACAAGATACTCCCTGCGCTCAAAGACCCGCTCCCGGATGGCTTGATCATCGGCTCGCCCAGCTATTTCCGCACGATGAGCGCCCTATGCAAGGCCTTCCTCGAACGACTGGCGGTGCTCCGCAAGCCCGACCTGCTGCTCGCAGATACGCCTGTCGGAGTCCTCGCCGTGGGGGCTTATCGCAACGGCGGCCAGGAGCTTGTCATCGAGCAAATCCAGGCCGCTATGCTCTGCCACGAAGTGGTCATTGTCGGCGGCAAGCCTGGGGCACACCAGGGCGCCACGCTCTGGAACGCCTTCAACGACGACATCACAAAGGACGAATTCGGCATTGCGACCGCCAGGCAACTCGGCATCCGCGTCGCCGAAGCGGCCATTCAACTGTGTGATACCAAGATTTGAGGCGATATTCTTACTAAAGCAGTGATCGCCCGAGTGGTACAGAATTAATTTGGGGAAAGCGAACATTTTTGAGCTTGACTCGTACCTCTTGGTAAAGTACAATTCGTTAAATGGCGAAGTATAAGATGTGTAACTATGCTCGATTTTATTAGTATAACCAAGGGTCTTTCGGACGAAAACAGGGTTCGGGCTCTAATGATGCTCCGCAACGGCGAGCTTTGCGTCTGCCAGTTGATTGAGATGCTGGGCCTGGCCCCTTCGACCGTCTCAAAGCATATGTCCATTCTACGGCAGGCCCGACTGGTTCAGGTCCGCAAGGAAGGAAAGTGGATGTATTACCGCCTGCCTGACGGAGATGCTCCCCAATCCGTTCTTAAAGCTATCCGATGGATGCAGCATTCCATAGCGAATGACAAGCAAATCGTCGCAGACAGCAAGCAAGTTGAGCGTGTCTGCAGAATTGACAAAGACAAACTGTGTGCCTGTTACAAAAAGGCAAAGCCAAGTTGCAGGGAATCAGGCCCCAAGAACAGGAGATGACCGGCGTGTTCAAAAAGCCGAATAGAAAAGAATACCCTCACCTCTTGGCGGTAACACGACTATTAAGGAGTCAATAAGATATGGAAACAGAAGCAAAGAAGAAGGGGCTACTGGCAACAATCTGGGAATCCATGACCAAGACCGGCGGATGCTGTGGTCCCGGCGAAAGCTGCTGCGGTCCTTCAAATGAAGATAATAAGAAAAGCAATGGGAAGAAAAAGGCGGCAGAATCCGGTAACGGATAAAAAAGGCAGTCTGCCGGCCGCCGACCCCCGCAAGGGGCCCGTGGGGCGTGCCGCTGATCGTGAAAAACTCCATCCTCACCCGATGGGAGATTCCTGCTGTGACAAAAAACAATAATAACGTTGCCAAATACAGGGAAACAGCCGTGCTGAGTATTGTCCCCTGCTTCGTCGGCATTCTGATCTTGGCAAGCTGGGCGCTGGCCCATTGGGAAATTGGCCCGTATTGGGTGAACGCGGGACTGGCGCTTGCTGCAACTTTGTTCGGCGGTTATCTGCGGTTCATCGCGGGCTTCAAGGATATCGTTCATCGAAAAATAACGGTTAATGTCTTTGTTGAGGTTGCTCTTGTCGCCACCATCGCTGTCGGCGAGTTCCGGCCGGCGGCAGTCATCGTTTTCATTATGGCGGTAGCGGGCGCATTGGAGACCTATACGCTTGATAAGACGCGTAGAAGCATCAGGAATCTCCTGGATCTTACGCCCAAGATGGCGACGATACGCCGAGATGAAGCAGAGGTGACCATACCCGTCAATGAGGTGCAGGTCGGTGATAGCGTGGTCGTCAGGCCCGGAGGCCGAATCCCCGTCGATGGCATCGTCGTAGCGGGGCAAAGCTGTGTCAACCAGGCGCCAATTACCGGTGAATCGATGCCGGTCGAAAAGTTTAAGGGCAGTGAAGTATTCGGCGGAACTCTGAACGAGACAGGCCGACTTGAAATTAGGACTGCCAAGGTTGGCCAGGATACCACACTGGCCAGAATTGTTCATCTTGTGGAACAAGCTCAGGGAACAAAGGCGCCTATTCAGAATCTTGCGGACCGCTTTACAACATGGTTTCTGCCAACGGTCCTTATCTTGGCGGCTATCGCTTTTTTCGCATCAGGCGACGTCAAAGTGGCTGTCTCGGTGCTCCTGGTTGCCTGTCCGTGCGCGTTTGCCATTGCTACGCCGACGGCTGTCACTGCGGGAATATCCAACATGGCCCGTCGTGCCGTACTTATTAAAGGAGGGATATTCCTGGAACTGGCGAAAAAGATGGATGTGCTCCTTGTGGATAAGACCGGCACGTTTACCTTTGGAAAACCAAAGGTGGTGGATGTGGCGGCGTTCGACGGGCTGCCGGAAGAAGAGGTCCTGCGTTTAGCTGCGATAGCCGAGAAGTATTCTGAACATCCATTGGCGAAGTCGGTTATAGCTTGTGCAAAAGAACGCGGTATTGAGGTTCCAGACCCCACTGAATTCAATGTTGAAGTTGGAATGGGCGTTACTGCCCGGTTGGACGGCAAGAAGATATTAGTCGGTAAAAATAGATTTTTGCAGGACAAAGGCGTCCGTGTTGCCGAATACATTGAGTATGCAATTTCAGAGCAAACCGAACAGGGCAGAACAGCCATTCTTGTAGCTAATGATATGAAACCGGTCGGCTTGATCGCGATTGCCGACGAGATCCGTCCGGAGACCCGCCGCGCCATCGCATCCCTCAAAGCCATGGGCATTAAGAACATCATCATGCTTACCGGTGACAATCACAAGGTGGCCAAAGCCGTTGCCGAAGAAATAGGCGTTGACGGTTTCAAGGCAGAACTGCTTCCCGAACAAAAACTGCAATTTGTTGAAAACCTGCAAAAACAGGGAAACGTCGTCGGGATGATCGGCGACGGCATCAATGATGCTCCGGCTTTAGCTTTGGCCGATGTCGGTATTGCCATGGGCGCAGCCGGGACAGATGTGGCTGTTGAAACAGCGGATGTGACTTTGATGAATGACGATCTGTCACGGGTCGTCAATTTCATGGATATGTCAAGAAAGGTCATGTTGCGCATCAAACTCAATATTCTCTTTTCCATTATGTACAATATAATAGGGTTTATCCTTGCAGGTTTTGGGATGCTCACGCCCGTATTGGCGGTGATCTTCCAGGAGGCGGGTTGTATTACAGTGGTTTTCAGTTCGACACTGCTGTTGTGGGCAAAAACAGGATCACTCCTAAAAAACAACGACAGCGACAGTCTTTCTGCCGTTCCCATGGCCGTCGAAAGCTCCATAAGGGACCGTGTTCCAGAGTGTGTATGACAATTACAGGATATGTATTAGACTTTTTTTGAAGGGGTGTTGACATGAGTGAGAACAAAGAGCAGGCACATGGCCAAGAAAATGCGGGTGACCTCCAATCCTGCTGTGAAGGAAGCGATTGCTGCTCGCCGGCTACCGGCGGCGCAGGGAAAAAGTGGAAGATGGTAGTATTTCTTGCCATCGTGGTTGCGACGGGAGCAGTCCTGGCGCGTTCATTTATCAGGAGGTCTGATTCCACCGGCGACCAGACACAGCAGTCTTTCGCCGCGATCCAGCCTGAGGAGGCTCCTCTGCCAGGCACTGCAATAAAGGCGCAGACCCCCACAACGTCAAAAAGCAGCTCAGAAAGTCACTCGGCCCCGAGTGACACAACAAAGGAAGAGATGCCTGTCAAGACTGCACCGGCACTATGGGGGCCGGAACTGGATTCACTTGCTTCGCTCAATAAGGTGGCAACGAGCAGTGACGCCGTTTTCGTTTTTCTTGCCGCCGACGACCAACAGGCAAACCAAACAGTTACCAAAGAGATCGACGCTGCGGCCAAGAAAATTCAGGCTGGCGGGGTTCATATCTCCGCTTTCAGACTTAACAAAGGTGCGCAGAATTATTCGCAGTTGGCAGGTCAGTTCTCCATCCCCTGTGTGCTTGCTATGGTAAAAGGTCGTGGGGTAAGCGGCGTTTCGGGCCCGATCACCGAGACAAAGCTAATCCAGGCCTTTGTAGCAGCATCGAGACCAGCCTCAGGCTGTTGCCCGGCGGGCGCTGGTCCGGCAAATTGCCAATAGTATAGAGGTAGAGACAACGGTGGAATGGATTCAGGAAATAATGGTTTGGGGCAAGACCGTGCTTGAAGAAGTCGGATTCCGGCCCGTAGCGCTGCCTTTGGCATTTGTTCTCGGCCTGGCCAGCGCGGTGGCGAGCGCCTGCTGCACCCTGCCGTTGCTCGGCGCCATAGTCGGCTATTCGGGCACGCGAGAAGATAGCAACCGCAAGGCCAATTTACTTTCCGCTCTCTTTTTCATGCTCGGCACAACCACCGCGCTTGTTATTCTTGGAGCCGTAGCCGGCTTTGTGGGTCAGGTTGCTCAAAATGCACTGGGAAAGTACTGGAAGGTCTTTGCAGGACTGATAGCAATCTTTGTTGGTGTGGCGGCGCTTAAATTGTTGCCGTTCAAGCTCCCCGCACGAAAGACTGAAGGCAAGCCGCGCCCCAAAGGCTTCTTTGGTGCGGCAGCATTCGGACTCGTCATGGGAGGAGGCGTCAGTGTGGCCTCTCTGGCCTGCAATCCCGGGATTTTCATCGTATTGGGGGTCGCCGTGTTGCAGGGCTACACTTTGTGGGGAATGGCGATAATGGCGGCCTACGCAGTGGGCTTCAGCTTGCCCTTGGCTGTAATTATGCTGGGGGTCTCTTTTGGCAAATCCGCAATTAAGGCAAAGAGAACCGAAAGCGCCATGAGAATCATAGGTGGAGTCCTGCTTATTATCGCCGGCTTTTATCTTCTGGAGACATTCTGATGTGGATGCAGACGATCACAAAGTCGGCTCAAGGAATAACACAACGGTAACTGAAACTGCCACGGACTGCCCACAAGGCGAAGCAGAAAAATGACATCAGAACAAACTGTGAAACTTCGGATATTATTTCTGTGCACCGGCAACTCGTGCCGAAGCCAGATGGCGGAAGGCTGGACTCGCCGCCTGAAGAGCGACGTTATCGAGCCACATTCGGCCGGAATTGAAACTCACGGTCTCAATCCCAACGCCGTCAAGGTAATGGCCGAGGCGGGCGTCGATATCTCCGGCCAGCGCTCAAAGCACGTCAAAGACCTGCCGGACATCGAATTTGACTACGTTATCACCCTCTGCGATCATGCCAGTCAACACTGCCCCTTCTTCCCGGGCAAGGCCAGGATACTGCATTTCGGCTTTGAAGACCCGCCCAAACTCGCACAAAACGCCAAAACCGAGCAGGAAGCCCTGAATTGCTACCGCCGCGTGCGGGACGAGATAAAGGCCTTCGTCGAGAAATTGCCCCAAGTCCTTGAGAATCACTGAAAGGAGTTCACATGGTTAGCGAGCCAAACGAAAAAATTAGAGATACCGTTCGCCGGGGATATGCGGAAATAGCTAAAGGTAAATCCGGGTGCTGCTCCGGCTCCTCGCCTTGCTGCGGCTCCTCATCGCCCGACAAGCTGGCTGAGGCAATAGGCTATACGGTGGAAGAGCTACAGGTACTGCCTGAAGCAGCGAACATGGGCCTCTCCTGCGGCAATCCGACCGCCATTGCCGGTCTCAAGCCCGGACAGGTGGTTTTGGATTTGGGCAGTGGAGGCGGGTTTGACGTCTTCATCGCCGCTAAAAAGGTGGGGGTAGAGGGCCAATCTATTGGCATCGATATGACGCCCGAGATGCTCAGGAAAGCCAGGTCAAGTATTTCCAAATTCACAGAGAAAACCGGTCTTGGTAACGTTGAATTCAGGCTTGGCGAAATAGAGCATCTTCCCGTGGCGGATTCGAGTATTGATGTGGTGATCTCGAACTGTGTAATAAATCTCTCGCCGGACAAGCAACAGGTTTGGAATGAGATTGCTCGTGTCTTAAAGCCCGGCGGCAAGGCCAGTATTTCCGATCTTGCCTTGAAGAGACCTTTGCCGCAAGAGGTTCTCAAATCCGCCGCTGCTATAGTAAGCTGCGTGGCGGGAGCGGTCCTCATAGATGAAACGATAATAACGGCAAAACAGGCCGGCCTTATTGACATTCGAATAGACGAAGAGGCATACAGCATTGATCTGATGGCGGATTGCAATGACCTACTCTACAGAGAGTTTAGAGAGTCTCTGCCTCCAAACGGCAAACTCAGTGACTACATCGTGAGTATCAATATCACGGCATTCAAACCCTGAGCATGGAAGAAACAGCAGGTGAGGAATCTTGATATGGCGGAAGAAAACGCAAAACAGATTGAAACAAAAGGGTTAAATGTCTTTGAAAAATATCTTACAGTCTGGGTAGTACTTTGCATCATAGGCGGGATTGTCCTGGGTAAACTTGCTCCCGGCATTGCCAAATCGTTGGATGGAATGGCCATCTATGTTAATAAGGCTCCTGTCGTGTCCATACCCATTGCCGTTTGTCTTTTCTTTATGATGTACCCGATTATGGTCAAGA
>Ga0315275_10005806_pt1 | contig 11742 bp, 10 predicted proteins | sample YL17G03_0_MG_FD_205557 | JGI IMG/M metagenome (GOLD analysis project Ga0315275, IMG submission 205557) | Sediment microbial communities from Yellowstone Lake, YNP, Wyoming, USA - YL17G03_0 | ecosystem: Environmental > Aquatic > Freshwater > Lake > Sediment | place: USA: Wyoming | collected... | reverse complement strand
TTAAGATAATCCAAAATAATGTAATTAATGAAGCAATTCGAAATATCCAGCTAAGTGGTTCCTGGTTCGCAACTGATGACTGGATTGATGCGATTAGGAATGCGGCAAAGATAATCCCCCCTACTGCCTTTGAAACTGTTTTCTCAAGTTTTTTGATATTTTCAGTTAATTGAGGGGCGCGCACATTTAATTCGCCTCTTTCCATCTTGGTAATTAATGCATCTGCTCGGTTAGGCAAGGCGATAATTTTAAGAGCTATATCGCCAGCTTCCTTGACCCAATAATTCCAATCATGCCGCGCTTCTTCCGAAATTATTTTCTGTGAGAATGGAGCTAGTTGTTCAAACACATTGATCTTTGGATCCAAACCCGTGCACATCCCAGACAAAATTCCCACAGCCCGACCAAGAAAAATAAGATCTTGAGGCAGCTGAAATGGCATATTATATAAAACCTCGCGAAACTCAACTGCAAAATCATGGACCTCCTCCATTTTTATATTGGTAAGCTCATCCATTCCTTTGCCCCAGAATCGCTTAAACATTTCGGCAGTGGCTCTTTCCAATAATGTAATATCTGCACCCGGTAGAAGTATGCCTAAGATTTGATAAGCCTTAATCACTCTTGATGCATCCTGGAGACCTATGCCGATGAGCATTTCGCGCAGCCCATCACGAATTTCAGTCCTCATTCGTCCTACCATCCCAAAATCTATGAAGGTTAACAACCACTCCTTTCGAGTTGAGGTTGACTCGTCAATATTACTTAATGGCTTGATGAATAAATTACCTGGATGCGGATCCGCATGAAAGAAGCCATCTTCAAAAATCTGTTTAAAATATGTATTCAATAACCTCGCAGCGACTTCAGATGTATCTATTCCCGCGGCGGTTATTTCATCATAGTCAGAAATTTTGATCCCTCGGACGTCTTGTAGTGTCAATACCCGTTTGGTTGTATGAGTCCATATCACCTTTGGGACCTGTACGCCAGGGTCGTTACTGAAATTTGAAGTAAAAGTCTCAGCATTTCTCCCCTCTGCCAGATAATCAATTTCCTCATATAGGGTGCGGGTAAACTCAGAGATTAGACCTGGTATATTCACTCGTTTGCGGATGGGAGGGTATCGTTTTATCCAACCACCCACCGTCTTGATTGCAGCCAAATCGGTAGCAATGATGTCCTCAATTTTTGGCCGCTGAATTTTTACTACAACGGGGTAAGTGATGCCTCCATTGATATCTTCGTTGTTCTCTGAAGCACCTAATTGTTGAGCTTGTTCTTTGGTTATACGAAGTGTGGCTAAGTGTGCCTGACCCAACGATGCTGCAGCTAATGGTACTGGATCGAAATCAATATATTTATCCAATAAAGGCATGCCAAATTCGGCTTCAGCAAGCGCTTGAATATCATCAAATGACTCAGACGGGACTTCGTCCTGTAATCCTGCTAATTCGTCGATAACTTCTCCAGGTAAAACATCTACCCTGGCGGAAAGGAATTGCCCGACTTTAATTAATACTCCCCCCATTTGGATGGCTAAAGCTCGAAATCTTGCTGCAATTTTACGAATACGTTCAGATCGAGTACGGTGGGACCATTTAGAAAAACCAATCCGAGGTAATAAAAGATCCCAAAATATCTCGCTAACTAGGATTCGTGCAAAAAATATGATTATCCTGCGATAGCGAGCACGGATCATATGCAATCTATCCTTATATAATAAGTACTGAGCAAGCAGAACGGTTCAATAATTGATCTGTAACATCATCCAGCAGTGTTCCTTGCCAAGGGTCCTGCCCAGGTTGATAATGAGATCCAACGACTAATAGTTCATACCCTCCCTCTGATAGTTCCTTTAGAACCTCATCTACCACCAATCCTTGCCGAATTCGCGGAACAATTTCGTTTTTAACTCCAGTATCCCTCAATTGTTGACCTGCCCGTTCCAGGAGCAAATCATATGGTGGCTTTGTTTCATTGCGAATTTCCGCGCCTTCCTTGCTTGTCGGGATCACATGTAATAATCCGATTTGGGCCACTGTTTTCGAGATCCATTCTCCTCCCAGCCTCATCGTCTCACTCGCTGGGGCATCTGCACCAGTACAGACCAGGATCTTTCCGAACTGAATGGGAATATTACGCGCAATGAGAAAATGGGTATGCAGTTTGCGAGCTAGCTTGCTGGTAGTTGATCCTAATTGTGGGTTTAATAATCCCAATTGGTTCCCACCACCACCGACAGCTACTAATCCATATGAGAACTCTATAGCCTCAGCTAATATTTCTTTAATAGGATTCCCATATCGTATCTTTCTATTTATCAAGTAAGTGGAACCTAATTTCTTATCGATCAGGTTCATTGAAGCTGTTAATTTCTCTACATCATTTCTACTTTCACTCACTCCGAGAGTAACAATCCGGGTTGCTGCAGGAAATCCTAATTTGGAAACCAAATCTGCTGACTGTATGGAAGAATTTGATCCATCGGTACAAATCAATATTTCCACTAAAGACTCTTTCGCTTAATAATATATTTCAATGATTTCAAGATATCACAAGTAGTATATTTTACCTTGAATATTCATTCCTATTAAATATCTAAATGGAAAAGTAACATTATCACCTTTTACTGTTCTCCTTCCGATGTCATGTCCGAGCCTGCCTAAAATTTTTCTGAAATATTATTCTCATCATGGAATAACAAAAATCCAATATTAATCACTAATAATCGCAATTTAATAAACAAGTATTTTATAATTACATCTTCTTACATCTTTTGCAAGATTGGATCACCATATTATGTTTGAATATAAATTTATACCGGAAAGACTGCAAGATTTCCCCGATTTTAGTAATTTACCATGGGAGTTATCATTGAATGAATGGTCTAAAAATGAACTTCGCGTGGAAGAAGTTCAACATGGTATCTCACGCCATCCAGTTGTATTTGTTAATTATGATGGTCTGTTGTATGTGATAAAAGAGCTTCCTGAAAATATCGCCTCAAAAGAATATGAATTGCTTTCTCAAATGCAAGAGCTAAACCTTCCATGTGTAAAACCGGTTGGTTTTGCGATGCTTAAGAGAAATATAAGCAAGTTCAGCATTTTATTCACCCGCTATTTAGAAGCTTCTGTGCCATATCGCTCATTATTCATCAGCAACGCCGTGGATCAGTACCAAAACCATTTATTGGATGCCATTTCCGGTTTATTGGTCCAACTTCATTCAAATGGATTTTATTGGGGGGATTGTTCTCTTTCCAATATATTATTTCGACGCGATGCCGGTGCACTGCAAGCGTACCTTGTTGATGCTGAGACAGCAGAATATCAATTGCCCCGTCTTTCACCCATGTTACGATATCATGACCTGGAAATCATGCAAGAAAATATTCTTGGAGAACTAACTGAGCTTCAGACAGATGAAAACTTTACGCTCTCCTACCCAATTCAGGAAACTGGCCCATATATACAGCAACGATATCGAGAATTATGGGAGGAAATAACCCGCGAAGAAGTGTTTACTCAAACAGAACTCTTCCGAGTTCAGGAAAGGGTACGAGCATTGAACATTTTGGGCTTTTCGGTGAAAGACATAGAGCTTAAAAATGAAGATTACGGCAATATCTTAAAACTGCGCATTTTTGTATCAGATAGATATTTTCATCGTAATCAATTAATGGAAATTACTGGCTTAAACGCGGAAGAGAGGCAAGCGCAACAGATTATTAATGAAATTTATGAGCTCAAAGCAAATCTCGCCCAGACAGGAAATCCAAATATATCCATGGAAGCGGTCGCGTACTATTGGTTGGAACATGTCTACAAGACGGTGATAGAACGACTCAAACCCATCATCCATAAACCATCTCATTCCAATATCACAACTGATCCGATTGAATTGTACTGTCAGATCCTTGAACATAAGTGGTATTTATCGGAACGCGCTCAACACGATGTTGGTCATCAAGCAGCCGTAGATGATTTTATTAAACGTTATGGTTAATTGGTAGTGTATCCAAGGACTTAGCACAGCCAGATGTGAGATCTGGCTGAGCTATTTAATTCAACTTATCCTGGGATCTGCACTTTCGGTAAATTTCTCAAAGAAATCTGGATAGCTTCATCTGGGTAATCGTAGTCTTCCAATTGACCACTTAAGTAAGCCTGATAAGCACTCATGTCATAGTCACCATGACCAGATAAATTGAATAGTATGACGCGTGCTTCGCCAAGATTCTTCGCATCGATGGCTTCATCTATAGCTACACGAATCGCGTGCGCTGATTCTGGGGTGGGAATAATTCCCTCTGTGTTAGCAAACTGAATTGCAGCCTCAAAGGTCGCTAGCTGCGGTACTGCTATTGCCTGGATATAGCCAGCATCGTACAATGCACAAATCGATGGCGCTATTCCAAGGTAGCGCAATCCGCCTGCATGGATCGGTGGGGGAACAAAATCATGCTCGAGTGTGTACATTTTAACAATCGGTGCCATTTGTGCTGTATCACCAAAATCAAATCTGTAAACACCTTTTGTTAATGAGGGAGTTGCTCTTGGTTCTACTGCCAGTAAGTGTGTATGTCTTCCATCGGTTAAATTCTGTTGCAGGAATGGATATGCAATGCCAGCAAAATTAGAACCTCCACCCACACAGCCAATTACCACATCAGGATATTCTCCCGCTAAATCCATTTGCTTGAGGGCTTCTTGACCAATCACAGTTTGATGCAATAACACATGGTTTAATACGGAACCGAGGCTGTACTTTTTCCTCCCACCTGACTTTACTGCCACCTCAACCGCCTCAGATATTGCTATCCCGAGTGATCCAGGGCTATCTGGATCAGACTCAAGGATTGATTTCCCATATTCGGTGTGTTTTGTCGGGCTCGGATACACTTTAGCACCATAGGTTTCCATGAGATAACGCCGATATGGTTTCTGGTGATAAGAAACTTTACCCATATAAACTTCGAGTTCAAGTCAAAAAAACTGCAAGCCATGGATAAGGCTGACCCCCATTGACCTGCACCTGTTTCTGTGGTTAAAGCTTTCGTCCCAGAAATTTTGTTATAGAATGCCTGGGCAACAGCTGTATTGGGTTTATGACTACCGACAGGAGAAGCGCCTTCATACTTGAAATATATATGGGCGGGCGTATCCAGCAGTTTCTCTAGCCGCCGTGCGCGTATTAATGGAGTCGGACGCCATTGTTTATAGATTTCACGTTCTTCTGATGGAATTTCAATATAACGTTCAGTGCTGATTTCCTGGAGGATCAATTCCATTGGAAAGAGTACTGACAAGAAATCCGGTGTGACAGGTTCAAGGGTCTGTGGATTGAGCACAGGCGTTGGTGGGACCGGACTATCCGCAGTGATGTTGTACCAGTATTTCGGAAGATCCGATTCGTTGAGTAAAAAGCGTGTTTGTTCAGACATATCTACCTCCGTTGGTTTTGGTTTTTAAAACAATATCGCCTCCATCCTGTGGGGACGAACGCGCATTGCCCGTGGTGCCACCCCGGTTAAGCTGACTTGCGACTAACAAAAAAATCCCGCTACGATGCAACGGGAAATTATAGCCAGCTTCACTCTTTTCAGATACGATCCTCTAAAGAGACGATATCTTTTGCCTTGCTAACGGTGGCATCTCCGGCGTAGGCTACTCCTAGATACTCCCAGCTTGTTTCGCCCTGCAACTCTGAGGTCCATTCAGCTTTACCGTACGGGCAAGATTCTCATCTGCACTTGCTCTCTATACCGTCGTATCAGAGCTTACTCGTCCTCTTCAACGTCATTTTTTATTTAGTTTGTCGAATTATTTGAGGAATTGAGATTTTGTCAACCCTATTTTTAATGCTTCCTTTTTAATATCTTGAAATCAGACTCATAATCATCTTTCTCGTATTGCGATGAACCTTCGCTCTCGGTTAATTCCCATTGGTTGAGATCGATTTTGGGAAATAAAACATCGGCATCCACATCCGTATGAATGGTGGTTAAATAAATCCTATCAGCCAGACCAATAGCTTGATGAAATATTTGTCCACCTCCAATAATAAATACTTCAGATTCATGGTTATCTTGTGCAAGCTTGATCGCTGCTTCAAGAGAATTCACAATCATACAATCTTTGGGAAAATAATCCTTTTGATGAGTGACGACGATCATTACCCTGCCTGGTAATGATTTACCGATCGTTTCATAAGTTTTCCTCCCCATCACAAGATGGTGACCCATAGTTAATTTCTTGAATCGTTTTAAATCTGAAGGGAGGTACCAGGGTAATCGATTACCTTTTCCGATCCCACCTTTTTCATCCATGGCTACGATCAACGACGCGATCACACCGAGATCTCCGCTTTGATATGAGGGTGACTTTGATAATTAATGAGTGTAAAATCTTCGTATTTAAAATCAAAGATGGATGTTACATCAGGATTGAGGATCATCATTGGAAGGGGAAGCACATCACGTGTCAATTGGAGTTTTGCTTGATCCAAATGATTTAGATATAAATGCGTGTCCCCCATAACTTGGATCAAGTCACCAACTCCAAGGTTACACACCTGAGCGACCATCATCGTCAACAACGCGTAAGATGCAATATTAAAAGGGACGCCTAAAAATACATCAGCGGATCGTTGGTAAAATTGGCAAGAGAGTTTTCCATCGACAACATAAAATTGAAATAATAGGTGACATGGTGGAAGTGCCATCTTGGCGATTTCTCCGACATTCCAGGCATTCACAATTAAACGTCTGGAAGAAGGATCGCGTTTTATTTGTTCAACAACCTGACTGATTTGGTCGATCACTGTCCCCTCGGCTGTTCTCCAATGCCTCCATTGAACCCCATACACTGGTCCTAACTCACCGTTTTCGTCCGCCCACTCATCCCAAATCCCAACATCGTGTTCTTTCAGATATTTGATATTGCTTTCCCCACGCAAAAACCATAATAATTCATGGATCACTGATTTTATGTGAAGCTTTTTGGTTGTAAGTAATGGGTAGCCGTCACTGAGATTAAATCGCATTTGATATCCAAACACAGACATTGTGCCTGTGCCTGTTCTATCAGCCTTCTTTACCCCATGATCTAGAATGAATTGAAGTAAATCAAGGTATTGGCGCATAATCAATTCCAATTTGGAGTAATGTGCATACCTACTTATTACTTATGCTCGTAATAATTTCGCGTGTCTGCATAATATCAGCATGGACTTGTTGAATTAATTCTTCTACACTCTCAAATCGTTGTTCTCCACGTAATCGTGCAACAAACTCAACAGCAATATTTCGAGTATATAAATCACTCGAATAATCCATGATATGAGCTTCGACATGCGATCGATGATCAGAACTCACAAAAGTTGGACGTGTCCCTACATTGACTGCAGCTGGCCATAATTTATCAGATATTTGCACCCTGCAGGCATAGACCCCGGCACCTGGAATTAATTTTTCATCGCCTGTTTCTAAATTTGCGGTCGGTATACCAATTCCTTTCCCCCGGCCATCTCCGTGCACAACTTCTCCAACTACCCGATATGGTCTGCCTAATAACTTGTTCGCTTCACCGATATTACCTTCAGTTATTAAATTCCGTATCTGACTTGATGATATTGCATGTCCATTTGAAATGACTGGTTCAACGACATGAACCTGATAACCGAACTCCTCTCCAAGCAGCTTCAGGTAAGCTACATTTCCCTCCCTCCCTTTGCCAAGAGCGAAATCATACCCGACCCATAATTGGCGAAATCCAAGACGATCCGTTAGGTACAAAATATACTCTCGTGCAGTCGATTGCGATATTTCATGGGTAAATGGATGAGTCACCACGATATCGGTGCCAAGTTCATCAAGAAGTTCGGCTCTTTCAGATGGCGTGGTTAAATAAAAAGGTCCCGTTCTTCCACGTAAAATGACTGAGGGATGAGGATGGAATGTCAACACGACAGATTCTGCCCCAGCCTGATGGGCGTGCTTATTCAATTCACGAATAAGCTGTTGGTGGCCAATATGAACACCATCAAATGATCCAATGGTCAACCATGTATTCCGGAAATTGACACCATCTAGAGATGAAAAATGTTGCACCATGGGGTGTCAATATCAACAATTAAGAAAAGAACACCTTACGCGGTTGCCATTCATTAGTTGCTTCATCTAGCTCCATCAAAGCAACCAGATCTCCCTGTTGGCTAATCCCTCTAACCCATCCTTTTTCTCCACCTTCTGCAGCAATTCGGTGTCCATGCCGGATCAACTCTACCTGGTCTCCGTCTAGTTCCACCATATGCCAATCACCTAAAGCTTCAGCAGCTGGGATTAGGAATTTATACCAATCACCAACGTGAAAAGCTTCCTGTAATCTACGCAGTAGTACAGCATCGCGTAGAGTAAAGCGACCATTTTTCGTTCTGCGTAAGCCTACTAAATGTGCCCCACATCCCAAAGCCAAACCCAGGTCATTCGCAAGAGAGCGAACATAGGTTCCTGATGAACAAAATACATCGATAACAGCTTCAGGTGGATTCCATTCAAGCAATTCCAAACTGTATACTTGGATCGTCCTTGGCTGAAGTTCTACTTCCTCACCTTCGCGTGCCATCTCGTATGCTTTCCTGCCTTGTACTTTAATTGCTGAATAGGGCGGAGGGACTTGTTGTATTTCACCAACAAACTGTTTTAAAGCATTTTCAAATTGCTCTTCTGTGATGTTCTCAACAGATCCAGATGAGGTAACTTTTCCCTCTGAATCAAATGTATCGGTAGTGCTGCCTAAATGTACAGTCGCTTGATAGCGCTTATCCGAAGCAGAAACATATTCGCTTAGACGAACAGCAGGTCCAACCAGCACTACGAGTACACCGGATGCTCTTGGATCCAAAGTACCGGTATGACCGGCTCGATGGATATTGGTACCCCGTCGGATAATTTGAACAACGTCATGCGAGGTTAAACCAACTGGCTTGTCGACCACCAATACACCAGAAACAGCATTCTTTAATTGATCTTCATAATTCTTGTTCATACACCATCCCTAATAAAAAAGTTCTATCTAATTTCCTTGATAGTATCCTTGACATGATTCATTGATTTTTTTGTTTCTGCTAATACTTTTACTAATAGTTCACCCAAATTCCCTATTACATCTGCTCCAGCAGCAGCCTTATGTCCCCCACCCCCAAAATGTTGGGCTATATCGGATACATCGATTTCCGTTGCCAGACTCCCACACAAACGCCAGCTTATTTTAACATACCCTGTGTCTTGCTCTGTTAATATTACCGCTACTTCTGCTCCTTCAATTGCAGATAAGATTTTTACCAGATCAGCATCGTCCCGAGCTAAATAACCTGCGGCATGGCGTTCCCTTAAAGAAAGTGTTGTCCAAACTAATCCATCGTCCATTTGGATTTTCGAAAGACCTGCTCCCCAATAACGGGCTGCTGCAAGCGATTGTTCTACAATCGTCCTATAATAGATATCGGCAAGATCTCCACCCATTTCCATTAAATCAGCGACCATTCTAAGAACTTGCGGATTAACATTAGTCGTGCGAAAGCCAATCGTATCAGTAACAATACCAGTTAGAAGCGCATCAGCGACCGGCTTACTGATGTGGAACCCAAAATCCGGAAAGTATCTTGTTAATATTTCCGCGGTTGCTACAGCATCCCTCTCAACAAGATTGATTTTGGCAAAAGAGGTGTTAGTTTTATGATGGTCAATGTTGAGGTCTGGCACACCATATTCACTAAAATCAGTATCAGTTCGCTCAACTTCAGCAGAATCAACTACGATGATGTAATCTACCCTACCCTTGGGTTTCGTTTGAACAAACTCACTGCCAACTAAAAAACGAAAGTTATCCGGTATCCGATCCTTGAGTACCATTTGGACATCTTTTCCAGCTGCAAGTAATGGCAAGCCCATCGCTAACAATGATCCTATGGCATCTCCATCTGGACGTTGATGCGAAATGACCAATACCTTTTTCACTAATTTAAGTTGGTTACGAATTGTCGCAACCAATTCTTGATCAGGATCCTTCAAGCTTTGCCACCCTTTTCTTCTTTTTAAGATTACCAATTTGCTGTGTATCTGTCTCGTGGATTGAGATAAATAATCGTTCAATTTTATCAGCTTGCTCTAAGGTAGGATCCCAATGAAACCTTAGCCGTGGAAAAACCCTCAGATCCATCCGGTGAGCTAATTCACGGCGTAAATAACCTTGTGCATGTTCCAACCCAGATAAAACTTCCTGAGAACGTTGTGTTCCTTCAATGGCACTAACGTATATTTCAGCGAACGCCAGTTCCTTATCAACTTCTGCCCCGCTAACAGTAATGCCTTTCAACCGCGGGTCGTTGCTCTCCATTAATAAAATCTCTGAGAGCTCCTCCCGAATGCGTTCTGATATTTTTGTCAATCGTGTTTTGGATACCAATTCAGCCTCCAGAATTTATCAGGCTGCTGCCACCTTTTCAACTAATATACATTCAATCCGATCTCCATCCATAAAATCTGAAAAACCTCGAATCGAAATGCCACATTCAAATCCTTGACGGATCTCCCGTACATCTTCCTGAAGGTGTTTTATGGTTGAAATATCGCCGATGGCAACAACCTCTCCACTCCTAAGAACCTTTCCTCTCATATTCCGCCTGATCTCACCATCAGTAATATAACACCCAGCGATATTTCCAACTTTGGATATGCGAAACACTTTTCGTACCTCAGCATGTCCAATTATGGTCTCTTTCTCAACCGGCTCAAGCATTCCATTCAACGCTTTCTCAATATCCTCGATCATCCGGTAAATAATGTCATATAGTCGGATGGAAACACCTTCTTTTTCAGCCAATCGCCTGGCAGATACGTCGGCTTGCACACTGAAACCTACAATGACTGCTTTTGAAGCCGCTGCAAGCATGACATCGTTTTCGGTGATGTTGCCAGTTTGTGCATGGAGGATTTTGACAGTAAGTTCCTCCGTACAGAGATCCTTCAATGAAGAAATTATTGGCTCCAATGAGCCTTGTACATCTGCTTTAATAATCAGCCGTAATTCCTGGATCTCACCCGCCTGGAATTGATCAAATAATTGCTCCAGGGTGATTTGAGCTTTCTTACCACTCAAGCGATTATCACCGGATTGTATTTTCTCAGATACGATCACTCGCGCTTCACGTTCTGAAGAAACCACCTGAAAAAGATCACCCGCCTGGGGTACTTCGTTCAGCCCCATGACAGAAACTGGTGTAGATGGACTTGCTTTACGTATCCTTCGGCCTCGAAAATCAAAGAGTGCTTTCAACCGCCCAAATGTTTTCCCAACAATAACTACATCACCCACTTCAAGGGTACCATTCTGGACGAGCAAGGTTGCCATTGCTCCTTTAGCTTTATCCAATTCTGCTTCGATGACCGTACCAATTACCTCCCCGTTTGGGTTTGCACGAATATCCATATTATCTGCCACCAGCACAATGGCTTCAAGTAAATCTTCCAAACCTTCTCGGTGTTTGGCAGACATAGGTACGACAATCGTATCGCCATCCCAGTCATCAGGGACCAACTCGGCTTCTGCGAGTTGTTGGCGAACCCGATCAGGATCGGCATTGGATTTATCAATTTTATTCATCGCAACGATAATCGGTACCTTAGCAGCCTTTGCATGAGCAATTGCTTCTTTGGTTTGAGGCATCACGCCATCA
>Ga0315275_10005805_pt1 | contig 11742 bp, 11 predicted proteins | sample YL17G03_0_MG_FD_205557 | JGI IMG/M metagenome (GOLD analysis project Ga0315275, IMG submission 205557) | Sediment microbial communities from Yellowstone Lake, YNP, Wyoming, USA - YL17G03_0 | ecosystem: Environmental > Aquatic > Freshwater > Lake > Sediment | place: USA: Wyoming | collected... | reverse complement strand
CATCTATGGATTCGCCTTTCTCCTCTTCGTCCTGGGCATCTCCTCGTTCCTCGGCAAAAAGGGGCTGATCGAGATCTATCGCACCCGGAAATACTACGCCGCTCTGCTTCAGGATATCGACCGGCTCCAAAAGGAAAAAGCGCGCCTGGAAAAGGAAATCGCGGAGCTCAAGCAGAATCCCGGGGCCGTGGACAAGCCGGCGCGGGAGCAGCTCTGGCTGATGCCTCCAGACGAGAAAGTCATAGTCAAAAAGCGCAAATAAAACCTGAGGCCTCGCTCAGTCGAGGCCCGTCCCGAAGGGCATGATCGCCCAAATCCTGTCCTCGTTCAGCCGGCCGGCCCAAGCCAAGGCCCGTTCGATCTCTCGCGGCAGCGGGGCCGCGACACGCGCGTCCCTCCTCCCGAACAGCGATCCGAGAAAGGTCGTCCGCTTCGGCCAGACGACGAGGCGCACATTCTCCCCCCGGCCGATGCCGGCCAGCGCCTTGGCCGCGTCGACGGCCTTGGTCAGGCCGCCGATCTCGTCCACGAGACCGTTCGCCTTGGCCTGGGCGCCCGTCCAGACGCGGCCTTTGCCGATCTTGTCCACGTCTTCCTTCGACTTCTTCCGGCCTTCAGCGGCCTTGGCCAGGAAACGGTCATAGATCCACAGGATCTCTTTTTTGAGAAGCTGTCTTTCGTCCGGGGTCAGGCCCTTGAATGGGGAGAACATGGTCGACCGTCGGCCGTAGCGGACGGTCTCAGCCGTGACTCCCACTTTTTCGAGCAGCTTCTCCAGGCTGATCTTGCCGGAGAGGACCCCGATCGAGCCGGTGAGCGTCTGGGGCTGGGCGACGATCCTATCGGCCGCCATCGAGATCCAGTAGCCGCCCGATCCGGCGACGTCCGACATCGAGACCACGAAGGGCTTCACCTTCCGGCAGAGCATGACCTCGCGCCAGATCGAGTCCGAGGCCACGGCCGAGCCGCCCGGGCTGTCCACGCGGAACACGATGGCGGCGATGGTCGGGTCCGTCCGCGCCGCCCGGATCCAGCGGACGATGGTGTCCGCGCCCATGGACTGGTAAAGGCTCTCGCCGCCGTGGATCGGACCGCTGCCGTAGAGGAGGGCGATCCGGCGGCCCGTTCCCAGGCCGACGGAAACGGGGTCGATCGATGCGTACATCCCAAGGGTCACCCGGCCGCATTTTTTCCCGTCCTTTTGGAACAGGGAGGCGATCTGGTCGTCGTAGAGCAGGTCATCAACGAGCCCGGCCTTCACCGCGTCTTCGCCCTGGAAGAAGGCCTCGTCGATCAGGGAGCGGACCTCGGCCTCGGTCTTCCTCCGGGATTCGGCCACGGTCCTGACATATTCGGCGAACCGATCGCCGGCGATGGCCTCGGTCATTTGGCGGTGGGCTTCGGTGAAGCCGCTCTCGGTGAACATGTTGGCCGCGGTCTTGAATTCCTCGACGTGCTCGAACTGGGCTTCGATCCCGAGCTTGTCCATCGCTTTTTTAAAGAAGGGGACGTGGCCGCCGATCCCCGTGATGCCGAGCCAACCGAGCGGGTGGAGGATGATCCGGTCGCAGCTCGTCGCCAGGTAATACTCTTTGTCGAATTCCGGGGCTTCTTCGATGGAGGCGTAGGCCTTTTTGCCGGATTTTCTGAAATCGAGAACGGCTTCCCGAATCTCGGCGCATTTGGCCCAGTCGCAGGCCAGCGGGCCGAGCCGGAGCAGGACGCCCGCGATCCGGTCGTCCGCCGCGGCCATGCGGAGGCCGTTCCAGACATCGTGGACGGACAGCGGCCGGCCGCCGGCGATCATCGAGGCCAGAAAATTCGTTTCGGCGAATTCGACGAGCGGGCCTTCGAGCCGGATGTCCAGATAGGACGAAGCTCCGATGGAAGGGGGACGCCCGATCTCGAATAAAAGAAACGAGGTGACGGTGGCGACGATCAGGACGAGAAAGAAAAGACATAGGATCAGGACGTATCGGCCTTTCTTCATCGGAGGCTCCTTTTCTGAATTCACTATAGCACAAAATGCTTTTTGGCATGGAATCTGACCGTATAACAGTTTTCAACATAAGGTACACGCAACCCTGTCCCTGGCCTTTCTATGAATCTGGAAAGGAGTGGACCTCAGCGATTTGCCAGGGACAGGGATGCGCGTCCCAAAAACTGTTATACGGTCAGGCATGGAATGGGTTGATTTTCGTTTTTGAATATGGAAAAATGAGACGACCCTTTTCCCGAAGGGACTCGGCTTCGAGGCGAAGATCGGGCGGACGGTGAAAAGTGGTCAAGGAGGATTTTTTGATGTTTTCTAAAAAATTGTATGTCGGTAACCTCAACTACAAGACTACCGAAGAAAAGCTGAAAGAGATGTTTTCTCCATTCGGCGAGGTTACCTCGGTCAACATCCTTCAAGGGAGAGGCTTCGGGTTCGTGGAAATGGCCACGTCCGAGGCCTCCCAGGAAGCCAAGGAGAGGCTGAATGGAACCGACCTGGAAGGACGGAAGATCATCATCAATGAAGCGCGCCCGAAGACCGAACGTCCCCGCGAGATGCGGAGCGAGGGCGGAGAGAGAAAGGATTTTCGTAGGTTCTGAATAGATCATCAGCCTTTTTTAGATAGGAATCATCCCCCTTTGAGAGAGATCTCGCCAAGGGGAACGTCTATTTTTTTTACCGTAAACCTTTCCCGTTCGATATCCGTAGCCACTGATGGAGCCCAAAAAAGAGATGAGCCCGGTTCAACCTGACGAAAACGGCCGTTGCGGGGGCGAGTCAAGGGACGAGCCTTCGCGGCGGAAGTGGACCCCCGGGCAAGGCCCGGGGCACTCACCCGCGATGTAAATACGCGGCTGAGTACGGCGGAAGCGGATCCCCGGACAAAGCCTGCCCTCATTCGCTTCGCGAATGAGGACTGCAAAGCCCGGAGCCCCTGCCGCCGCCCCGGCCGCTGTGGAGAGAATTGCGCAACCGACCGTTTTGAACGACAATAATCCGTGAGCATGGAAGGGATCAAGGCTATCGATCATGACGCTACCTGGAGTCTGGTTCAAAAGGTCAAGGAAGGCGACCGGGAGGCTTTCATGACCCTGACCCGGACGTATCAAAAAAAGGTCTTCATCCTGACTTATTCTTTTTTTCACGACAAGGAGGACGCCCTCGACCTGGTTCAGGAAACTTTTCTAAGACTGTTCCAAAAGATCGATTCCTTCCGCCCGGGCCACAACTTCGAGGCCTGGCTGCTCCAGATCGCCAAGAACCTGTGCATCGATCATTACCGCCGGGAGTCCGGCCGTCGCCGCGAGCTCGAAAGGGACAGGACCGTCGAGGAGATGAACGTTCCCGATCCGAAGGCGGCGGGCCGGGAAGAGGCCCGCGACCTAAAGGAGATCCTGACGTGCTGCGTGGCCAAGCTGGCCGAGCGCCAGCGCCTGATCTTCATCATGCGGCATTACAACCAGCTCAAGAACGAGGAGATCGCCCAGGCCCTCGGCATCTCCATCGGGACGGTGAAATCCCTTCATTTCAAGGCCGTCCAGAACCTCCGGGCGCTCATGAGCCCGTATCTGGGGTGGGAAACATGAAGAACTGTCGGATGACGCGGAAAAAGCTGTTCGCTTTTCTGGAAAACGGTCACGACGGCCGCGATGAGGATCCCATGAAAAAACATCTCGACGACTGCCCTGAATGCCGGCGGACGGCGGAGAACGTGCGGCGGATCCTGGACGGAACGGATGCCGTTCGCGAAGACATCGGCGAGGTCATGGCCGCGATCGACTGGGAATCTCTGCCGCGCAAGATCGCGGACGCCGCCTTCGCCGGAACGAAACGCGCTCCTGAACCGGCCCCGGCCCGATCGTTCTGGCGAACCTTGGCTCAGCCCCGCTTCCGGCCGGTCTATGCCGGACTCCTCATGGGGATCATGGTCGGCGCCGTCGGCATGCTCGTCCTTCTCAAGCCCCAGGCTCTCAGGCGGCCGGCCGGAGAACGGTACTTCGCCTCCTCCGATCTCATCGACCGGGCCGAGCTCCAACTGGCCAAACGGGAGACGCTCGACTACCTCGATAAAAGCCAGTATCTGATTCTGGACTTCGTTCAATCCGGGCCGGGGCAGGCCCGTCTTCTGCATAAAGGCCCGTCTTCCCTCCGCCTGCAGGATATGCTCTCGAAGAAACGATACATCAACCAACAACTGGATAGGATGCAGATGGCCAAGGCCCGGGAGATCTGCAACCAGATTGAAGTCCTATTGCTCGAGCTGTCGCAGATCAGCGATGAGCTGACCGCCCGGGAAGAAGCCAAGATCAAGGATTTCATCGAGCAAAGGCAGATTCTATTGAAGATCAAGCTCCTGAGGAAGGAGCTTCAGGAAAGTGAGGTCTGACATGAGAACGATTCGGATATACGCGGGCGCGGCCCTTCTGATCGCGGCCGGTCTGACGGTCCTGGCCCAGCCTCCGCAAACCTCCGCCGAGAGGATTTTTCAGGAAATCAAGAGTCTGGTTCTCGACGAGAAGTGGGGGGAGGCTCAGACGAGGCTCGACGATTTCATCGTCCGGTTTCCGCAGAGCCCTTTTTATGGGCAGGCCGTTTACTACAGGGCCAGATGTCTTGAGAACCAGGAGGGGAAAGAGCGGGCCGCCCTCAACTCCTACAAAGAGTACCTCAGGCTCAAGGATGGGAACAAGAACCTGATCGAGGACGCCGAGGTCTCGATCATCGACCTGGCCATGAAACTGTATGACGCGGGGAACAAAACATTTGTCCGGGAAGTGGAAGAGCGGATCTCCAGCTCCAACAAAGTCGTCCGCTACTACGCCGCCGTGCAATTGAGCTATGTCAAGGCGAAACGGATCGCTGACCGGAGCGTCCCCGTCCTGAAGCAGATCCTCAAGGACGAGAAGAACGCGGAGCTGCGCGACCGGGCCAAAATCGCCCTGATGCGCGTTTCGCCCGAAGCCCTCGCCGATGTGGAGGAGCCGCTTTCCGCCCGGAAGCCTCGCATGCTGCGGGTCTTCATCGGCGGCGATCGGGGCGAGAGGATCGAATTCTCCATCCCCTGGTCGCTGGCCGACCTCGCCCTCGGCGCCTTGTCGGAAGAGGACAAGGCGGCCCTGCGGGCAAAAGGGTATGACATCGCCAAGATCATCCGCGACCTGCAGTCCGCCAAAGGCAACATCATCGAGATCATCGCGGACGGCAAGCGGTTCAAGATCTGGATCGAATAGGGACCAAGGAGGAATCCATGAAAAAGATCGCGATATGGACATTCGCCGGCATCCTGTTCGTCTCTTTCGCGGCGCCGGCCGCGGGCGCTTTTCAACAACGGGACTTGAAGATCATCAAGAAGGCGGTCAGAGAAAATCCGAACTACAGGGCCGGCCGCGAAGTCACCCGGTTCAACTTGGAGATCAGGGAAACGAGGAGTCATAGAGAAAAGGTCCGCATCACCCTGCCCCTGGCGCTCTTCGATCTCTTGCTCCGATGCGCGGATAACGAGCATCTTCAGATCGAGGATTGCGATGTCGACATCAGAGAGCTTTTCGAGGAGATGAAAAAGGCCGGCCCGACGGCGCTGCTTGAGATCGAGGACAGGCACGGAAGCATCAAGATCTGGCTGGACTAGGTCCCGTCCGGGGATCTGTCCCGCCCCCTCTCCGTCGAGCTCTTCTTTATTGTCCGCGGCGGAACCCGCGCCGCGGCCATGATCAAAGCATTCGTCGATTGGAGCAAATCCGTCTTGCGTCTTGAACGGGGGTAGCGTATCGTATTCCTTCTGAAACGCCCCCCGGAGGAAAGGAGAGCCGGCATGGAGATCAAACTGAGCAAACGGCAATACGAGACGCTGATGAGGCTGGTCTATCTGGGGAACTGGGTCATCAACGGATATCGTCCGGAGGACAGCGACGAAGAGACGGATGCCCTCGAGGACCTCATCTACAGCCAGGCGAGGAGCTACGGTCTGGGCAAGCATATCTTTTACGACGAGGAGCTTGACGGCTGGTATCCGACGAACGAGACCGAGGATGCCTGGCTCGTCGACCTCGACGACTATAAGAACGACGTGTTCTGGGAGGAACTGGAATATCAGCTGGCCGACCGGGACCTCGTCGCCCGATACGGCGAGCAGCGCGTCGATCAGATGGATCCCGAAGAGCGGGAGCGGTTGGCCCGCGAGCTCGCCGACGCCTATTATGAGGAGTTCGTCAAGAACGGCCTCAAGAACTTCGTCCTGATCCGGCCGAACTGAAATCATTCGGAGACACATACCGAATGATCGTGCGTTTAATTCTGGGGACACTAGCCATCATTCGCTCTTCCGCCCAGACAAAAAACGCGATAACGGGTAATTGTGGTTAGTGTCCCCGGAATTGGATGAGGCCGAGCTTCCCGAAAAACTAGTTCTTTGCGGCTTTCCCCACGAGTCTGTCGTAGATCCCCAGACCGATCATCGACAGGAGGCCGATCCCGGCGATGATCAGCCACATCGGGACCGGATTGACCGGGAGGCCGGCTTTTTGCGGATCGGAGATGTAATGCTCGAACATCTTCCCGCCGATCTTGCCCCCGACGATCGTGGCCAGCGCCAGGGGAAGGCTGACATAACCGGTGAACAATCCCTCCTCGCCCTTCGGGGCGATGGCGCCCAGGTATTCGTAGACGCGCGGTGAAGCCATCATCTCGCCCACGGCCATCGAGGCGATCGACACGATCATGAACAGGCCGGCCAGGGGAATAGCCAAGCCGAGAACGCTCACTTTCTGCGCCGTGCCGCCCGACAAGAGCGAGGGCAGAACGTTGAGGAGCATCCCCGCGGTCACGACCGCCGCGCCGAGGATGATGGATTTGACCGGGGTCCATCTCTTCACCAGGCGGGTGATCAGCAACTGGAAACCGACGATCATGATCGGATTGGCCAACTGGTAGAGCTCGACGGGGGCGTTGGGATCGATATACCGGAGATAGAGCGGCACCAGATTGTAGAGCTGGACGTAGAGGAACCAGAACATGCTCATGACGATCAGGAATAAGACGAACTTGAGGCTGCGGAGGACCATGAACATTCCGAGGAGCGCCTGGCCGAGCGTTTTCTTCTGGACCTTCTGGCCGTCCTTGACGCCGTCGCTGACGAACTCCGGTTCCTTATAGATGAACAGGACGACGGCCAATCCGACCAGGGCGAAAATCGTCGAAGCGTAGATGAAGATGGCCGGAATGCCGAGATTGATCCGGATGAAATACGAAACGCCGCGGCCGGTGATCGAGCCGATGTTGATGATCATGTAAAAAATGCCGAATCCGAGCGTGGCCCGGGTTCCCGCCGTCTTTTGGACGGTGCCGGCGATGCAGGGCTTGACGATCGACCCGCCGATGCCGATGAGGACGATGCCCAGGACGGCCGGAACGGTGAAATCGATGGTTTCCGCGGCCTTCGCCCCGATGATCCCCGGCCAGAACCGCTGGAGGTTGCCCATGACGGCGTAGCCCAGCGCGATCATAAAAAAGGCGGCGGTCAGCGAACGCTTGTAGCCGAACCTATCGGCCAGCGTCCCGGAGAGGACGGGCAGAAAATAGACAAGGCCCCAGAGGACCGTGCCGTTGAGGAGGGTCGCCGTCGAAGGGGTCATGCCCAGAGTCTCATGGAGATAAATGACCATGAACGAAGCCATGGCGTAATAGGCGGCCCGTTCGAGCAGTTCGATGGTGTTGGCCGTCCAGAAGGACTTGGGGAATTTTTGCTTCGCAGGGTTCAAGTCGTTCATCCAGGACTCCTTAAAATGGAGATAGGTGCGGGGGTATTCTAGTCAATCGACCGCGATAAAAGCAACGGGATTTCTCCACGGCGGCGGCGCTGTCTTGAAACCGTTCGGCGGCCGCGCGGGCGGAAAGCCCCTTTTAACGGACCGCCGATTTGGGTATACTAGGTCGTTATCCGGAGGGAAGGACATTCCGCGTGGCCCGACTTTACGAATACCAGAGCAAGACGTTTCTCCAGGAGGGAGGTATCCGCGTTCCCTCCGGCGCGGTCGCCTTCTCGGCGGACGAGGCGCGCGCCGTCGCCGAGAAGATAGGAAAGCCGGTCGTCCTGAAGATCCAGGTATGGCTGACCGGCCGGGCCGGCCTGGGCGGCATCCAGTTCGCGACGACGCCGCGGGAAGCCGAGGACAAGGCCGCCCGGATGATCGGGATGCGGGTCCGAAACTACGTCATCGACCGCATCTTGGTCGAGGAAAAGCTGGCCATCAAGGCCGAATATTTCGCCGGGCTGGTCATCGATGACGCCCAAAAATGTCCTCTCCTCGTCTTCAGCGCCGCGGGCGGAACCGGCGTCGAGGAGATCGCCCGCCGCCATCCCGGCAAGATCACCACGATGCCGATCGATGTCGGCACGGGGCTCTCCGCGTTCGAGGCGAGAGATCTCATCCGCCGAGCGGGGCTGACGGGATCGGTCATGATCCAGCTCGCCGAGGTCCTGGCCAAGCTCTATCGAGTCGCCCGGGCCAAAGACGCCCGCTCGGCTGAGATCAATCCTCTGGTCCTGACAGCGGACGACCTCATCTACGCGGCGGACTGCCACCTGGTCATCGACGATTACGCGGTCTTCCGCCATCCCGAACTCGGCATCGAAGTGGCCAGGGAGTTCGACCGGCCTCCGACGGAGCTCGAAAAGATCGCCTACAAGGTCGAAGAGAGGGATCACCGGGGGACATTCTATTTCTTCCAAATGACCGACCGGATCCCCGCCGATGGGACTTTCATCGGATTTCACGGGGCGGGCGGCGGCGGTTCGATGATGTCGATGGACGCCGTGCTCAACTGCGGCTTCAAGCCGGCCAATTATTGCGACACGAGCGGCAATCCGCCGGCGAGCAAGGTCTATCGGGCGGCCAAGATCATTCTCAGCCAGCCCGGCATCCGCGGCTATTTCGCTTCAGGATCGGGGGTTGCCAGCCAGGAGCAGTATCATTCGGCGCGGGGCCTGGTCAAGGCCTTCCTCGAGGAGGAGTTGAGCGTCCCGGCCGTCATCCGGCTCGGCGGGAACTTCGAAGAAGAGGCCATCCGCATCCTGGCCGCTTATTGTCGGAACCTGCCGGCCAAGGTCGAAGGCTACGGCCGCGACGACGCCCCGGAGACCTGCGCGGCGAGGCTCGAAGCGCTGATCCGGGAGAACAAATCCGTCTCCCATGAGGTCCGGCCGATCCCGGAATTCCGTCCCGCGGCGGGCGCCTACGCTTTTGACACGTTGACGGGCAAAATATTCATCGATCACGGCCTTTGCCCCGCCTGCCGGTCCAAAGCCTGTATCGAAGCCTGCGCTCCCAAAATTCTGAAATTGGAAGCGGACAGACCGGTGTTGGCGATCGCGCCGGAGGAGGCTAAAAAAGGAAAGTGCACGGAATGCCTGGCCTGCGAGATCTTCTGTCGGTTCCACGAGCAAAACGCCATCGCCGTCCATCTGCCGATCCCGGGATTGGCCGAGTTTCGCGAGAAAGCGGTGAGAGGATAATATGTCGATCCTGGTCGACGAAAAATCGCGGGTCATCATCCAGGGAATCACCGGCCGGGAAGGCATGGCCCGGGCCCAGCTGATGAAGGATTACGGGACGAACGTTGTGGCCGGGGTGACGCCCGGCCGCGGCGGCCAAAACGTTTACGGAATCCCCGTCTTCGATTCGGTCGCGGCGGCCTGGGAAAAGGAAGGCCCGTTCGATATCAGCGTCATTTTCATCCCGGCGGCGCTGGTCAGGAACGCCGCCCTGGAGGCTTTCGCCGCCGGGGTGAAGCTCCTCGTCATCGTCCCCGACCGCGTCCCCATTTATGACGTCCTCGACATCAGCCGGGCGGCCAAGGAGAAAGGCGCCCGCTTCGTCGGCCCTAACACGCTCGGCCTTCTCAGCCCGGGCAAGGCCGTCCTCGGGATGATCGGCGGCCGCGCCCAGCGGGCGCGGGAGTGGTTCCGGCCGGGCGGTCTCGGGGTCAGCTCGCGGAGCGGCGGCATGACCTCGGCCATCGCCTACTACCTGACCCGGGCCGGATTCGGCCAGAGCACGATCATCCACGTCGGCGGGGACTCCGTCGTCGGCCTGTCGCATCCCGAGGTGATGGAGCTGTTCGAGAGCGACGACGAGACGAAGGCCGTGGCGATGTTCGGCGAGATCGGGACGACCCAGGAGGAAAGGGTGGCCGACCTCATCAAAGCCCGGAAATTCACCAAACCGCTCATCGCTTTCATCGGCGGCAAAGCGGCCAAATCCGGCACGCGCTTTTCGCACGCCGGGGCGATCGTAGAAGGAAGCCGGGGCTCGTACGAAACGAAGGTCCAAAGGCTGGTCGAGGCCGGCGTTCATGTCGTGGACACGATCTTCGACATCCCGAAAAAAGCGAAGGATATCCTTGGCTAAAATGAAAAGGGACATGGTTCCGAATTCTCCTGAATTCGGAGCGTGTCCCCGTTCTTAGGAGGCGAGCCATGCCCGAAGAGAAATGGAAAACAGCCATCACCGAGGTCAAGCCGAACCGGATCGCCCTGCGCGGTTATCCCGTGGACGGACTTCTGGGCCGGATCTCGTTCTCCCAGGCGATCTACCTCGTCCTCAAAGGTGAGCTCCCTTCGCCCGAGGTCGGGAGGCTCATCGACGCGATCTTCGTCTCGTCGATCGATCACGGCGCGAGCCCGCCGTCCGTCCTGGCCGCACGGACGGTGGCCTCGACCGGCGGCGAACTGAACGCGGCGATCGCGGCCGGCGTGCTGGCCATCAGCCGGTTCCATGGCGGGGCCATCGAAGAGGGACAGCGGATGTTCCTGGAGATCGCCAAGCGGGCCGCCGAGCCGGGCGCCGACGAGGAGCGGGCCGTCCGGGCCGTCCTGGACGAGATGAAGTCCCAAGGGAACCGAGCCTCGGGCTTTGGCCACCGCCTCCATACCAAAGACCCGCGGACGGGCAAGTTGTTCGCCCTGGCCGAGGAGCTTCACCTGGCCGGCAAGCACGTCCGGATCGCCCGAGCCGCGGAAAAGGTCCTCGGCGAGCAGATGGGCAAAGTCCTCCCGATCAACGTCGACGGGGCCATCGCCGCCCTCCTCTGCGATCTCGGCATCCCGCCTGAGATCGGGAACGCCTTCTTCATCATCTCCCGCGTTCCGGGCCTGGTCGCCCACATCCACGAGGAAAAGACGCGGATGAAACCCATGCGCAAGATCGACCCGGAGGATTTCGAATACGACGGTCATCCCGAAAGGAAAATGCCATGAGAGAGGATGTCCTCAAATTGATCCCGGAGATCCAGCTCATCGACGACGCCGGCCTGCGCGAGCTGACGCTCACCGTCTGGGAAGAAGCGATCAAGCGCGGCGGATGGACGATCGACGACCTTCACTTGATGCCCTTCACGCTGCTGATCAAGAGCATCCAGGTCAGCCTGATCGAGCACACCCGGGCCGTGACGCGGACCTCGCTCCAGATCGCCGAGGTCCTCAACGAGGGCTACAAGGGGAAGGTCGTCATCGACTGCGACGTGCTCTTGGCCGGCGCCGTCCTCCACGACGTCGGGAAGCTCTTCGAATACAAGAAGGAGAAGGGCCAATTCTCAAAAAGCCGCGACGGCGAGCTGCTCCGGCATCCGATCTCGGGGGCGGCCTTCGCCTTCAAGTTCGGATTACCGCAGGAGGTCGTCCACATCATCGCCGCCCATTCCAAGGAAGGCGACGGCTCGCGGCGGACGATCGAGGCCGTCATCGTCAACCA
>Ga0315275_10005801_pt1 | contig 11745 bp, 20 predicted proteins | sample YL17G03_0_MG_FD_205557 | JGI IMG/M metagenome (GOLD analysis project Ga0315275, IMG submission 205557) | Sediment microbial communities from Yellowstone Lake, YNP, Wyoming, USA - YL17G03_0 | ecosystem: Environmental > Aquatic > Freshwater > Lake > Sediment | place: USA: Wyoming | collected... | reverse complement strand
TCAAATGTTCCGAAGTTCTTGCCAGCAACATTAATGAGAATAGGTTTGGTATTGCTACTAAAAACCGGATATGGAAGGTGATCAATTATTCTTACTGTTTTACCAGAATCGGTTATTGTGTAGCCGAGGCCATTTTTCCATAAAAAATCAAAGAATTCTTGAGAAACCTCATCAGGTTTTAAATATAGATACTGAGATAATTCTTTCTCATTTTTCATAAATTCAATATCATCATTTTCGAGAATTATATTAATTAATCGAATGAGATCCTTGTTCATAGTTATTGCTCTTGGATGACCCATAATTTGATGATGAAGAACCGCCACATTGAATTTTGGAACTTCTTCAAATGGTAGTTTCTTCTGGGTATCTTCGATGATTGCCCCGATTGATAAAATCTGGTTATTTTCAGGATCCAGCCCTGTTGTTTCGACATCGATTGAAATGTAAATCATTATATTATTTCTATTAGTTTAATTTTCTTTGCTAAATACCATAATCCGCCTTGACCGCTTGGTCTTTCAAATCTGGCAAACTCTTCCATTTCAACTTTGACCCATACTCTACCTTTCATTGATAAATGTGGAGCGACGGGATTAGAAGTACAATGCCAGAAAGGGCGTTCTTTAAACCCCTTTGTAGGGTGATTTTCAGCTTCTAGCCATTGATCAAATGGAAGCCGCATTTTTTTGTTAATAAAGAGTGATGTGATATTACCATTCTTCAATTGTCTACAAAGCTTATACGCTATCATTATACTTAATTTCAATTGTATTTATATCGCCATTATATTTGTCATATAATTGCTGAGCTTCATCGCAATCTCTTATCACTTGTTCTTTTTTGCTACATTCATCAGATATAGTATACCAAAACCATAATATTCTTTTTTGAATCACATATGATTTTGTGTACCCTTCATCTGTACTCCATTTACTAAAAAGTGGTTTTACTCTGTATTGTTTTGCCATAATTTAAATATATTAAAAAATTTTCAAATTACCAAATTAAGGGCAATATAAAATTGTATTCGCATCTTTGTGTACATCAACCAAAAACATTACTTTAAATTTTATTAAATTAAATGGACGAGTAATAAGATGAACGCCATTTTTAGTTGGAAAAAGTGCCGTCATGGGCTCTCTTCCTGCATCTTTCTGTAATTCAACTACTGTATCCACTAATTCAGTATAATCTATATTTTTATCATCATCAACATCAATAAGCCATTTTTTATCTGGATCTGAATGAAATTCGCCCGCAACAGAATCAAACACATTTTTAAGAGCATGACAATCATTACCAAAAGCAATTTCAACAACTCGTTTAACCATATGCGGGGCAAGATCTTTATAGTTCCGTTTATTTAAACGGAAATATGCTCTTGCATTTTCAGAATCACATACCCATTTAATAAAAGGTAATTTTTTATCAAAATCTTCCAACGAATCGATATAGAAATTGTTAAGAATCACCATATCTTTTTCCATATTGGTGTTGTCTTTCCTGCGCTTCAACACCTGAACGAAATAAAAATCATCCTTTTCAAAAGATAACATTGGCCTTATTTTTTCGGAATTATTAATCATTTACATTACATTTAATACCAATTGATCCTTACAAAAATAATTGAATTCTAATATTGGCGTTTCACCAGTAAACACAATATCAATTTCTCCTCCTGTTGTATCAATCAATAAATGGTTTTTTACTTGTTTAAAAGAATTATATGAGTATTTGTTCATAAAATTTATAATCATATAATCTTTTATATTGTCCCATTTGTTTGAACATCCTTCTGAAAATAGAATTTGATGACCTTTCTTTATTTTTGCTTTCATTTTATGTTCCTCTATATATTTTTTCGTATGTTCTAAATAATGATTCTATATTTCTTGATCCATTAAAATTCATTGAATGGATAAGAACTACCTGGGGAACATCTTTATTATTGTTTATACAATAATCAATTAGCCACTTTGCGCAATGATATCCTGTTTTCTCGGCGAACTGGTCATATGGAATTTCTCCTTGTTGATGGCCGTAATGAGAAGATTCTAAGTCGTGATCAAAAGATAAAACATATGGAATGCCATAATTATTTATAGCTAAAATAAATTGATCATAATTACGAACTATCATCCATTTCTCGCTTAAATACAATGAATTCTTAGTGTATAAGAACACATCTTCAGGTGTTCGACAATCATCTAAGAAGAGACAATATTTTGTCATTTTTATTCAGATTTAACAATTTCTCCGCCATCGTCCAAATATTCCAAATATAGTTCCAAATTATGTCTATCCGCAAGAAGTTCTTTATATACGTCCAATGATCCATTAATTTGATCATTCAACCAAAAAATTTGTTCTTCTATAGAATCAGGAGGAACAATATCCTTTGGATTTGCGGAAGCAAACATTTTTAATTCTGCTTCACAATTATTAATTTCTTTATTAATTTCATTTATTCTATCTTCGACCTCACCTTTAGATGAATAAGATTGTCTTGATAAATAAATTTCAGGTTTAAAATAGATTCCCCAGCTCATAATTTTAAGTTTTAATTGTTTTATTTATATTGTTGGATATCCCATTTTATTGACGGTTGGTAAAATACCTTTAATTGACTCGCATGGCACGGGTATCATTGAAATAATTTCAGGTTGACGAAACCAATGCCTTTTAACAATGGCGGCAAAACATAATCCCGTTCTGTGATCTTGAAAATAAACCAAATCTGTTGTAATTGTTTTACCATCGAGAGGTTTATTCATCTGACAAGACATTAAAAGGACTAATCCCAAAAGAAACATTAATTTTTTCATTTTTTAATTATTAATTATACAAAGATAAAAACATTTTTCGGATTTTCCAAATTATTTGACTAAAATCTGTAAACTAATTCATCTTCTCTATTGAAGATCGATATAAGCGTTCCTTCTCCGTGTACCCATGAGAATGTCCATCCATAATACATAATAGTTCTACTAGGTAACATTTTTGTCAGGGTATCAAATGGCGAGACTTCCTTGCCTTCATATTGAACGATATCTATAATGGTATATAAGATTCTCCACGGATTTGGAAGATTTTTCTCGCCAGCAATTAATTTTTCAAATCTTTTGACATCTTTTAATATCAATTGATTCATTAAATAACTAAAAGATACTTCATCATAGTAGAATTTTTTTACTCGTCTCATATTCCGAGTTTCATATTCCATTCTATACAACAAATCTTCCATAATCTCATCGAGACTTCCTGTTTCTAGTTTATTCATAATTTAAATTTTATTTTTATATTTTTTTAATACTTCTTCCGTTAGAATCTCCCTACATATGTCAGCCGATTTCTTTAAGGATTTTATTCTAGCAGCGGCGGCGGAGGCGGCGGCGGCGGCGGCGGCGGCGGCGGCGTAGGCGGCGTCGTAGGCGGCGTCGTAGGCGGTGTAGTAGGCGTCGTAGGCGGCGTAGGCGGCGTCGTAGGCGGCGTCGGCATATTCATTCAATTCTTCCCTCGTCAGTTCTCCCCTAGCATACCTGAAACACGCATCAATTGCATCCAAAGACCTTTGGTCTTTCATCAGGTGTCGAACCTGATTCGCACATGTGGCTTTAGCCAACGTGAGCATCCTGTCATCAACATCCAATCTCTTTGCCAGCCAGAGCATCCAATCACCGCGTTCGCAATTCATCCAAGCGTCAACCGCCGATTTTCTGGTTTTTACATATTCAATTGCCTCTTTACAAGCACTTAATTTTTCTAACTTAGTCGTTTTCATAATTTTAAATATTTTAATTGTTTAATAGTATCATCGGTTGAGGTATGATGAATAGCAATACCTCCAGCATCTTTCCATGCCTTAACATTGTCGGGTAAATCATCGATTAATATGGAGTTAGGGGTGGCGAATTCCTTTTTATTTTTTGCTGTACGCAGAATCAAATGAGCACCAGGAATTTCTCTCTTAACCCAATCAAATTTTCCAACTTTAGATTCGTCTTGTCTTGATGGCGCTGATAATATAATAGGATCATACTTTTTAATATAATCCCACATCTTTTTACCATCTGGCATCCATTTAAGGTTTATCCAAAAATTATATCCCGCTTTATTTATCGGCTCCCAAAACTTATCATCATTGTGAAACGTTCTACCAAGATCAATTCCTGTTAAATCCATATATCCTCGACGGAAATCAACAATGACGCCATCAAGATCGCAGAAGATTATAAATCTCTGTTCCATAGTTATTTAATATTATTTTCATCATCATTATTATTGAATGGTTTTTCAAACGCTGGGTACAATTTTCGCCAGATTGCCTGAGAATAATTTTTTTTATCATACATACTAAAATATATGCCTCTCATATCTTTGGGTTGTTCCATAATTTTTAACGCAACATCTTTGCGTGTCATATGCTCAGTTGGCCCAATATCAATAAGATATCTCAATTGAAATTCACGTTCGGTAAACATATATCCTTCTTTAAATGCTTTAACTTGCTCTCTCACCCATCCATCAAATTCATCTGGAACATTTTCCAATAATTCATTCAATGGTTTATTGTCTTTAACATATTCCCAAATATCTCTACTGGAAATCTGAGTGATAATTCTGTGCAAGCGACAGTACCCATCCCCCTTTATCTTCATTCTAAACCCTGATTTGAATTTGATTACAAATCCTTCAGCGTCATTAGATATCATCGTCTTAATGTCCTTAAAATCGTTTATACCATCATATCTCTTCACCAGTTTAAAACCAAGAGCTTCAAATCCCTGATTATAGATAGATTCTTCGATTCCTGTTTCAATATTAATACGAGCCAACATAATTAAATCTTCAAAATCGTATTTAAGAACAATTCTACCTTCCTTAAAAATGATTTCAAAAAGATATGTATAATCAGTTGATAATTTCTTATAATCGTATTTCTGTAGTAATTCCCATGCTCTTTTGGCATATATAGACATAAATGAACCGCGCGATGTGATAATCCACTCATTATCATAGTAGAATAAATTACCATACTGACCATCCATTTTCTCGGTCATTTCGAATGGCTCATTAGGAATGTCCTCTGGATTCAATTCCTCATAATTGAAGAATTTTTTCAAACACTGACTTACTATTTTACCTTTATCATCTACAACTAATCCCCTGCAGGACATAGTTATAGAATCCCAATGTTTATCCCACGCACACTTCCTGGAATAGTTCCAAATAGTCAAATTTTTGCTTAGGTAAGATTGCTTAATTAACCAACCTTCGTTATAATATCTCTCAAGAATTTCATTCATTCTTAATGTTTATGATACAAAGATAAAAATAAAAATTGGATTTACCAAATTTTACGCTTTATAAAGTGAAACTTTTTTCTTATATTGTAATATTTATATATAATGAATTATGGGACGAAAATTAAAAAAAGAAGAAGATCGAAAAATAAAATTCGGTATTAGCCTTGATAGAAAGATATTCAATCGCATGGTTAATGATAAAATAATGAAATCAAGATTAATTGAAAAGCTATTAAAAAGATATTATGAAAACCAAGATATGTCCTAAATGCGGATTAGAAAAAAATCTTGACCAATTTGGAAAAAGAAAAGACCGTCCAATTGGTTGCACCCCTAAATGCCGTAAATGTAGAAATATACTAAATAAAGAATATTATAAAAAGAACAGTCGTAAACTACTTGATGACGGGAAAAAGTATAAGATTGAAAATCGCGAAAAACTTAAAGAACAAACTAAAAAATGGCGGAAAAACAATCCTGAATATCAATCAAATTATTCTAATAATAATAAAGAAAAAATAAACGCAAGAAAAAGAAAATACGATAAAAAGAAAAGAATGACTGATCCTCTTTATAAATTAAGAAAAAATACTAGAACTAGATTAAACGAATTTTTAAAAACAAAAAATATTAGAAAAACCTCTAAAACATTTGAAATTGTTGGATGTGCGCCTATCGAACTAAAATATCATATTGAGAGACAATTTACCGATAATATGTCATGGGAAAATTATGGATTTTATGGATGGCATATTGACCATAAAATACCTCTTGATGCTGGAAAAACAGAAGAAGAAATTTATAAGTTATGCCATTTTACTAATCTTCAACCATTATGGGGCGACATAAACATAAAAAAGGGTAAAAAAATTATCTATCCTTATTCTGAATGTCATCTAAATGATGATCATCGTATAACCCAGAACTAATTGGAATTTTTAATAATGGAATAATACATTCTTCATATAAATTATACGGTAAAAATTTCATATTTCCATCCAAACCAATATCCATGATGCGCCCCTTACCAATTTTTCTATTATTAGGAAGATGGGTGTGTCCGTGAAGCATTATTGATCCATTTTTTAATTCTTCCCATGTTAGAAGTGGATAATGGTCAATTACTATTAATGTCTTATTTATATAAAATTCAATGCGAGTATTAACACTTAGAAAAAGAGAACGAATATCATTCTTATTTTTCTTTATCCAATGATCATGATTTCCTAATACAAGGTGAATATTTTTACAAATAAGCCTTTCATGAAATTTGTATATGTTTTCAATTCCAGAAAAGCTAAAATCCCCAGCATGTATTAATGTATCATCTTGCCCTACACAAGAATTGATGTTATTAACTATTGCATCATTCATCTTTTCTATTGTATTAAAATCACGAGTGCTTTCTATTGGAATTTCTCCACTTGGAGTTCTCCAATCAGTTACACCCCTACAAATATTTTTATGGCTGTAGTGCGTCTACGTGTCCGAGGTAATCCACACATTTCGTGTGGGTACCTCGGACAAATTTGTTGTTATAATTTTCATATTATCAAAAATCTGTCGATGTCGATGCTGAAACATTTAATCCATCTACTGTTCTATCAAATAATTTTGGATCATACGCAAACGACCCAAAGAGTTTATTATTACGAAAATATTCTTCATTGTTTACTAATCCATTGGGCTGCTCCCAATTAAGAGCCATTTCAATGAATTCTTCATTTTCAATTAATTTTCCGTATTCATCAATGACTCTACCACTTCTAATAAATGATAAAAGCTCTTCTTTATCTGAATAGTATTTATTTTTATGAAAATCCCAAGTGAATTTCCATCCTGGAGATCGTAATCCCAAATGAATCTTCATTTCTTTAAGAAATTCACTCCATGGTGATATTGTATTATAACAATCCACAAATGGAATATCATTAGGAATGTCGTTTGGAACAATATAACAAAACTCTCTTTCGATATTCGCTGGAGTTAATTCCATATCATTGATACGTTTGATGAGAAGCTCTTTGCGAGCATTTATTTCGCCTTTTATCGGTATTCTGTGGTAATTTGTGCTCATGTCTTTATGATTTTTAATAATTTATAATACAAAGATAGAAACAATTTTTGTTATTTCCAAATATTTCACAAAAAAACTCCATCGATTTCTCGATGGAGCTTACATATTAGAATTACTCAATGGAAAAATCTTTATAATTTTAACTTTTTACCTAGTTGTTCAACTTCTTCACAATCGGGATGGGTAACTCTACCCTCACACCAATTTTGTGCAAGCCTGTATAATAATCTAGCGTCCTCTATTCCCATAGATGTTTCTTGATCTCTTTCTCTCTTATATTTTTCAACTGCGTCGTCATAAGTCTGTTCATTTATAACATTTATAACGTCTTTCAATTGATCTTCTGTTATTATAATTTTCTTTATCATATCTTTATGCGTTTTCTGCCACGGCTTCTTCGGCTAATTGAATTATTCTTTGTTGTACATCATCTGGGTCAATAATTTCCAATATCCCATTTCCGAGTCTTTCCACTAATGCAGGTAAAAATCCTGTTTTTTTACTGCTTCTTGTTTTACCCTCATTAACAAAGAATTCCGGATTTTTATCGAGGCTAAAATTTTCTATTTCTATACCTTTAGGCAATGGCTTTATTAAACTAACCGTTATAGGAGTAAATAGGTTACCTCTATTTTCGCCTGCACCTGATGTTAAATTTCTAGCATTCAATATTGCTTTAAACGTTGCTTTGAGTACATAATCATTTCCTTCGATATTTCCACCAATATGAAGTACACTCTCAACGTTTAATTCTTTTAACCCTTCCTGAATATTTTTTGAATTAAGTTGATATACCATAGTTTTTCCGCCTGCTTCTTTAAAGAAGTTAGGATCGTGTACTCTTTGTTTTCCTTCCCAATTACCTCCTTTTGTGTATATATAATTAGCGTGTCTTCTTGGTACATGCGATGAAATTTCTCTTGTTCTGTTTATATCAAATGCTTGTTCATCATCCATCGCTCCTTGAGCTAGATCGGCACGAAGATTCATTACTGAATTTATGGCTTCATTGACATTTAATAAATCTCTCGCGGCATAAAAATCAGCATCTATTTCTGGCGTTGTTCCACCAAATTTTTTTAATTGTACTACGTTTGTTGTATGTTCGGTTCGTTTGGTTGACGCCCATGTTTCAGGTATTAAACAAATATCTAGACGATCCAATATCTCGTGTTTACTAAATACATCATTTATTAATGGAAAAATTCCATATCTTTTAGCATTGCCTTCGGCAATTGCCTTTATTCTATTTAATCTTATTTCTGTTTGTCTTGTTGTCTCACCTGGTTGCGCTACTTCATAATCGGGCCTTTGATATTTTGTTCCCATTTTAGTACTTCTTGGTAAGTATGATAGATATCGATTTTCTGGTAATACCACAAATCTTTCAACTTTCTTTAATCTATCTATTTTTTGTTCTTCACCATAATTATAAAATCTTAATACTCTGTCACCATTTGGCATCGTGTGAAATTCGTCACTAATTACCATACCTGGAACTATTTCATTAGTTTCGGGATCAAGTGTTGCTATATTTGGTATATATGGAGTTTTACCTCCTTTTATTAACATATTTGCAGGAATGCGTAATAATTCAGGTAACTTTTCTGGTTCCCCATATGTACGTACACGAGACATTTCATCAACTTCAGATTCAACTCCTGGCTCAATACCGCCTTCAGGTTCATTACTAGGTTCAGAATAACTTGCTTCACCTTCTTGAAAATCTGGCATATATTTTGGAAGACTGTCTATAAATGTAAATTGATCTGGCGGAAATGGGTCGTTTCCTTGCTCATTAATTTGTTCTATTATTAATGACACTAAACTCTCAACATTAATTTTTTTCATAAACTTATTGATATTGTTATATTTATTATAATTTTTGACGTAGTAGTGATTACAGTTAATATATTAAATGTTTATTCTGTGAACTACCCAGACATTAAAAATGATTGGGCTTCTTAATAAATATTAAGAACTTTAGAAGTCTCATTGCTTATGCTAACATCCATTTCTGGTAGTAGTCTTATTTTAGCTCCACTCCTGTAATCGTTGGTCCCCAACGATGTTAATTTTTATTTGTTTTATGCGGGAAAGTGTTTAATCCGCAACCACTACTATGTCAAAGAACTATTATAGATATAAATATTGTTGTTTTCGTTTAAATTATGCCATTGACATTGATTGTTTCATACTACTAATTTGATTCACAAGTTTATTAAGATTTTGTTCATAGTTCTCGGCGCTTGCGTATCTGTTACCTTGTGAATTTGTGAAATTTTGTATTATGTCCTCTGCGGTTCTATTGTTTGTTAAATAATTTCGTGCAATTACATTATAATAACGATCAATTCCCATTTGTTTATTTGGAAATGGCGTTTGTTTTCCTCTATCCCAATTTCCAACATTATATGGATTATTTGTTTTAACAGGTATTGCATTAGGATCAGTACTTAATCCGCCTTCCAATGCTAATTGTGCTAGCGCTAATTCTGGCGGAACATACGTTCCTGTTGATTCGAATGTTTTTTTAGCACTTGAAGCCATCATATTTCCAGTAATACCAGCGTTGGGATTTCTTTTATTAATAAATAACTGGCATAATTGAGTATATGTTTTAATTCCTTGAGGAGTAGATAAATCAAAATTTGCAAATCTATTACTATTTTGTTTAGTGGTATTACTTTGAGTATTTACTGGCGGTTTTGTTACTGGCTGTTTTGTTACTTGAGGCGTAGGTGGTTTATATTTTGCTAATATATCACCAGATTGTTTAGATGTATTATCGGGCGGTCTTAAAGGAGAATTTACCAATGAAGGCTTCATGGCTGGAGCATTATTACTTAATTTTAAAAGCGGCTTTACCTCTGACGGCTTCGCTGCTAATGTATTACTAGCAGCTCTTAAAGGTGGTTTTATTGCTGATGGATCAGTCACTAGAGGAGGATTTACCATCGTTCTTGGCGTTATGGGGTTTAATAATGCCGATTTTTTTAACAGCGTTGGATTTGTAAATGTTGTTTTATTTGTAGCAAGCGGTTTTGATGTGGCAGTCCGTGGTGCTGGTCGTTTTTTAAATAATTTACCTGATCCAACATCAGATAGTTTATACTTCATTTTACCTTTTAGAACATCCCTCAGATTATCTAAGAAAACGCCTTCTAACCTTAAATCATCTCTCATATGTTATAAATACATCAATCATATCATTTTTCTTTTTTAGATATTTCATCATCTTTAAACCGTAAATCGAATTTCCAGTCCCGATAATTGTAATCGTTAATTATTTCTTTTGGATCCCTAAGCCCTTCGTCATCTATAGCTTCTTCTAAGTACCTTACTTTTTGGTTAGTTACTCTTCGGATAGTTCTGTGGTATTTTGATCCATCTGTTTTATCTTTTACTACTGGTTTTTTTCTACTTCTTGACATGGCGTTAAGATTTTTAAAATTTTTTCTTTTATATTGGATTGTTTTATTCCTTCGCGTTCGATAGTCATAATAAATTTGTTTTTGGGGACATAAGGGGAGAGATCAAGATCATCAATGATAACATATAATTCAATGTTGTTTTTCTGTATATAAATATCTATCTCATGAGCTCTATTCTTCTCCATCAGCTGAAAAGATGAAGGAAAAACTTCAGTCACATCTATTGGACTTTTAATCACTTTATTAAACTTAAAAATATTATCTAATGTTTGTAAAGAGTAATGAGTTCTCCAATCAGATATTAAAACAATATCAGCATCGGTTAATTTAAGAATTTCATTCAAAACTTTAACACATCCAGGATTAAATCCATATGGAATATTTAATTCTTGAGCTACTTTATATTTATTTTGAAATTTTATTCGATTTGAATAATATTCAGAAAAACAACACATTACCCCATCAATATCCAAAAAAATTATTGGTTTCATATTAAAATAAATTATCTTCAAGGATATGCTCGGGTTTTACCTTAATACCATTTATTACTAGATTTATTTTTAATTTATCTTTTGGTTCTAATGGGGCTCTTGCTTCATACAATCGAGCAAACCTATTTTCCAATTCTTCCAACGCTTTCTCAAAATATTCGGGTGGATCTGTATTGCTAAAATATCTCATCTGCACGCATTTTCCATTACTAGTTCGAAATTCACATGTCACGCGCTCTGATTCATATCTTAAAGAAATTATCATTGTTTTAGTGTGGTCAACATAACTTCCAACACAATGATGCATATATGTTCCTTCTTCAAAAAAATCTTCGGTTGTTTTTAATATTATAGGGTTAAATATTCTAATTTGTTCTAAAAAAAGAATTTTCATTGGCTCTTCCATTGCTAAAACCATTCTATCGTCAAAAACA
>Ga0315275_10005800_pt1 | contig 11745 bp, 15 predicted proteins | sample YL17G03_0_MG_FD_205557 | JGI IMG/M metagenome (GOLD analysis project Ga0315275, IMG submission 205557) | Sediment microbial communities from Yellowstone Lake, YNP, Wyoming, USA - YL17G03_0 | ecosystem: Environmental > Aquatic > Freshwater > Lake > Sediment | place: USA: Wyoming | collected... | reverse complement strand
TACTTCGATTATTTTGAAGGGGTGACGCTGGCAAGATTGTTGTATACACTTAAAGTTCACTTGAAGTTTATAGTTGATGGTTTATAGTAAACCTGAAGTTCAAATGAGTTGTTGACTACCAGTATGGGTAGTTCCCTAAGGGTTAAATAAATTTTGGGTCTAAGTAGATACAGAAGCACATAGACCCTCGGAGGTGTATAAATGCTATTAAAACCAGAGAACCCACAGCTCTGTATTTTCACAATGGATGGAACACTCTTTATTCCAGTAAAGTCTTGGGATGATTTGAAAATGAGAGTTGACCGTCTTGTAGAAAAGTCCAAGATAGACCCACTGAAAGATGAAATATCTGGATTTCAACTCATCCTCCCAGATTTAGAACTTAAGTATGAAGCTGGATGTGTATTATAGAGTATCAACTAAAATCCACCAGTCACCCCATTTATACTCAATTTCATGTATATTCTGGGATAATTAGTTAAATTTCGCACTGTAGTGAAACGGCGTCACGGCGGGCTCATAACCCACAGAAAATGGTTCGACTCCATTCGGTGCACCCATTTACATAAATTACAGGGATTCAATATAGGACCTGGATGTTACATCCAGTACCCATGTTCCTTTTGCCCACAGAAGGGACTGTATTTCAGAAGTGTGTTTTAAAATTATAATTCGGAGGAAACAACAATGACTGATGTTAAAGATCAAGTGAAGGAACAGGCGGAAAGGATGAAGCAAATTGAAGCTCGTTTGGCCGACCTGAAAAATGTAAATCGGTTGGCTTCTAATGCAATTAATCTCATAAATGACATTGAGATCAAAGGGGCCTATGCCGGACCAGTCCTGGAGATCGTCCAATGGATCGACGGAATCAAGAAAGCGGTGCAAACCCAGATTGATGCTCTTGAGCCCCTCTTGCCCAAAGTGGAAGAGTCCAAGGTTGTCGAAGCGGAAGTGGTGAAATAATGGGGGCAGCGGAATATCTGCAAGCCCTCAAAGACCAGTTCCGTTCGATGTACGTTCAAAACGTCAACGGAAGGCTTTTGTCAAAAGAATTGTTGGAGGAGTATTTTGAGCTGAAAGAGAAGATGGGAAGGCTTTATGGCCTGAGTTCATCCACCCACCCCGACTTCTTTTTCAAGAAGATAATTCAAGAAACTCGTCCCTGGTTGGCAAACGTAGGTAGTAAATAAGTAAATATCAATATAAGTAAGAATCAAATCAATACAGTTAAGAATTACAGAGCAACATGAGTAAAATGTATCCAGGGATCTGAGATGGGCCCACACCCGTTAAAAGTCTCCGAAACCTGGCTGTGAATAGAAAAACGGAGGAACAGATGAATCTAAGCAAGTATTTCCCACACGCTGTAACAGTAAGCTTGTTGGTGTTGGCTGGAGTGTACAGATCTCCGGCTTTTGCCTATGCTTCTGTTTTAGGATTAGCAATAATCATAGCGGAAAACGTAGTTGCTTTTTATCAGGATCTGTTAAAATTACGAACAAGTAATGTTAATGAGATCATTACGAGAAAGATGACTGATATTGAAGCACGAGTCAGCACCATTGAATTCGGTATTAAACAACGGGGCTGGTAATGAGAATCGCTTTTGATGCCTTGTATTCAGGATATAAAGTCCCCTGGTACTATGGCTACACTATGCATGATTCTCTCAGTATGTTCATGTATTACCACATAATCCCACTTAATTATGTGATCCATTTCTGGGGGCGTTTTATTGAGCTCCAGATAAGAATTCTTCGGAGGATTCTATGAAAATCGAATTGTCGATACATTTGCCGGACACTTCTACCGTGGTGTTAGACCTGGAAGAAGCCAAAGCAGTTTATGAGGAATTAAAAAAGCTCTTTGACAAAGGGGCGTAAGCCCATGTTGTCTTTTGGCTTAGTTGTTGCAAGTAATAATCTACTTGCTCTAAAAGCATTTAATACGTTTCTTTCTAATTATTGTTTATTTGAAAAACCTTCTTTTATAGAAAAGTTCATAATTAAGAGAACAAAGGTTTGGTTAGAAAAAGAAGCTATTAACCAATTCAAAGATATAAAAGAAGAAGTAATAAAAGATACAATAAATCTTTCTTTGAATGATTGTCCAACGGGAATGTTCACAGTGTTGCATCTGGGAAACATTCCTATGCCTATGCCTACAGGCAAAGAATTATTTGATCTGATTGCACATACTGAATTAGAATTCGAGAAACTTAAAAAGCCTAAAGCTGATAACAAGTACCATGTAGATAATGGACAATAATATGCTCTTAGTGTGTTTAATCTGCGGGATAACTTTTGCCCCAGGTGAAGGGTTCGCCTTCTTCTTCGGAGATGAAGAACGGATCTGTAAAAAATGCCACGAAGATTATATCAAATCCATTCAAACTAAAGGATAATAGCGTGAATCCAAATTGGCAGAAAGGCACCTCATCGAATCCTCAGGGGCGACCCAAAGGATCAAAGAATTCAGAACTCAGTATGCTGAAGGTAGCTAATCGGTTACGCTTCAAGCACAAGGTTCATCCCGTTGATCAGCTGGTGAGAATAGCGATCCAAGCTGAGTTAAATCAGGACCATGAACTCGCATCAGATATTTGGCTTAAGCTTTTACAGTATATTGAGCCAGCAAAGAAACCAATTGAATCAGCTCCTGAGAAACCCACAACCTCAGCCGAATCCGTACAGAATGCCGAGGCACTTTTGAAAGAACTAGAGGATATGGCAAATGCCGGACAATCAAACACCCCCACAGTTGAATCCCCAAGCGATAGCTCTGGCTTGGCAGCTGGGCCGACTCCAGTACAAACTGAAGCCTGTCCAGAAGAAGATTTACAACAGCGTTTTGAACAGTAATGAACTGATTTATGTAGTCAATTGTTCAAGACGTATTGGGAAGACAACAACAATGGCAATTATCGCCATTGAAACAGCCTTAAAAAATATTAATTATCAGATTCATTTTGGTGCGCCTTATCAGAACGCTTTAAAAGATTTCCTCCTTCCTATCTTCAATCAAATACTATCGGACTGTCCCAGTGACATACGTCCTACATGGAAGCACCAGGAAGGAAAATTTATTTTTCAAAATGGTAGCTATATTAAGCTCTGCGGAGCAAATAATGGCCAGTTTGAAAATCTGCGTGGAAATAAGTCCGACCTGTTCATATTGGACGAAGCTGCCCAAATTGATGATCTGGATACCGTTGTAAAAGATGTGGCTTTGCCACAGTTGTTGACATCGAAGAACAAAGAAAAACGGATCATTCTACCCAGCACTCCCCCGAACACACCAGATCATCCATTCAAGGTTTATGCGGAAAAGGCCAAAGGACGAGGGGCCTATAGTGAGTTCACTATAGAAGAAAGCTGGTATGAGAAAGACGAAATAGAACGTCTGATCGAAGAGATGGGTGGGAGAACATCCACTCGATGCCTTCGAGAACTTTTCTGTAAATTTGTAACGGATTCCACCTTACAAATTGTCCCGGAATGGGATTCATCCTTGTTTGTAAAAGAGATTGAAAAGGATGACTATTTTCAATTCTATACCCAAGTCGAAGGAATGGATATTGGGTATCGAGATTTTACTGCTTGGATTATGGGGTATTGGGATTTCCTTGGGGCTCGATTGGTTATTGAACATGAAGTAGCAATAAGAGAGAATGATTTTACCACGGAAAATCTGGCTAAATTAATTAAACAGACCGAAGAAGTATATAAAATAAATCAAACAAGATTTAGACGGATATCAGATAATAATAACTTAAATATTTTAGCAGACTTAGGCCGGATCTATAAACTGCCATTTGGTCCGGTAAGTAAGAAGCATGGAAAGACTTGGATGGTGAATCAACTTCGTCAATTTATCAAATCAGGTAAGTTGTATATCCACCCCCGATGTAAGATGCTAATCTCGTCTTTAGAATTTGGTATCTGGAAAAAGAACTTGGAAGAGTTTGAAAGAAGTGCTGATTTGGGACATTATGATTTTGTAGATGCATTGGTTTATTTAATTGCTGTTTTGATGCCTACAGTTCAAAATATCAATCCCATCCCACCACTATATAAGCTTGATTTAGCTCGAACAATGTTCCCAAATGGGATGCCTCGGCATAACCCAAATCAAATGGATGAAGAAGTAAAGAAAATATTTCCAAAACTATATTAAGAGGAAACTATGGATAGTAAAGTACATGATAAGTATTGGGCTACTGAAGATTCACTGCAACTAATATCAACCCTTGAGAAAAAAGTGGCTGATTTTGATCGTTATGTCGATCTATCAGGTCGGTGGCCTACTTATCGAGATTTGTATTATCATTACTATCTGGTTAATGAACAAACTTATCTTTATCCAAATTACGGTGCTGATGCTTTCAAAAGAATCAATATAAACCACTTCCGAGCAATCCTTCTCCATCTTCTTTCCCTCGTCACCGCCCAACGATCTGTCCCGCAACCTGTTTCTGTCAATACCGATTATAAGTCACAAGCTCAAACCGATTTTTGTAAAAATATTCTAAAGCATTTTGACCGAGAAAAGCATTTAGATAATTTATTTCAACAAGCAACTGAGACAGCTCTTCTAATGGGGTCTTGTTATATGGCCCGTGAATGGGATACTCGTCTTGGGAAAATCTATGGAGTTGATCCAGATACGAATGTTCCACAACATGAAGGAGATTTTGTTGTTTCCTTATATAATCCATTGGATTGTATTTTCGATTTTGCTGGAAGCAGCTGGGAAGCAGCTGATTGGTTAGTTTTGCGTCAATATCATAATCGGTGGAATCTAGTTGCCAAATTCCCTCAGTCTGAAGATGCAATAAAAGGGATGGCTGTGTCTCCTCAAGTAAAACGCCATAGACTTGGGCATGTTATTAATGAACTGAATGATGATTTAATTCCACTTTATACTTTTTATCATAAGAAAACAGCAATTGTTCCAAATGGACGAATGTGTATTTATTTGGATCAGAAAACATGCTTATTTGATGGTGAATTACCCTACAAAAAAGTGCCTGTGTCACGGATTGTTGCCGACCACCAGCTAAATACTCCTTTTGGTTATACAGTGGCTATGGATCTTTTGCCTTTACAGAAAGTCTATAATGCCCTCAGTTCAGCAGTTTGTACGAATCAAGCTGCCTTTGGGGTTCAAAACATCCTTATCCCTCGTGAGGCTGCTATTTCTTTATCACAACTAACTGAGGGACTCAATGCAATTTACTATGACCCCGCCGTGACTCAGGGAGCAAAACCTGAAGCACTCAATCTTTTAGCGACAGCTCCTGAGATATTCAAATGGATTGAATATCTTGAGGCTATGATGGCTAAAATTTCAGGGGTTAATGATACTATCCAGGGTGATCCCGCTGCAAACTTAAAATCAGGAACTGCTTTGGCCTTTGTTGCTGCTCAGGCTTTGACATTCATCAATCCTTTGTGTCGATCCTACACTGGACTCCTTGAAGATACCTGGACTGGAATTATTGATATTTTAAAAGAATTTGCCACAACCCCCAGGATGATCCTTATTTCAGGGTTAAATAACAAGGCTGAAGCTAAAGAGTTCACCAATCAAGATTTAGCTGATATTGATCGTGTGCTTGTTGAATCAGGGAACCCTCTTACTCAAACTCTGGCTGGACGCATTCAAATGGCACAGGATCTGCTTCAGGCAGGGCTCTTAAACAAAGAAGAATATTTGACTGTGTTCCAGACAGGTCAACTGGAGCCCATTTATGCTTATGAGAAGGCAGAACTGTTGCGTATCAAGCAGGAGAATGAAGCCCTTCAAGCTGGAAAACCTGTTAAAGCCATGACAACTGATAATCACCCGCTTGAAATCAGGGAACACTTAATTATCCTGAATTCACCAGAAACAAGAAGCAATCCTGATCCGAATAATCCGGTTATTTTAAATACTTTAAATCATATAAAAGAACACTTAAACTTCTGGACCAGTATGGACCCTCGAATTGCTGCTCTCTTAAGTATTCCGCCTGTTCCAGGAATGGGTGGTCCTCAAATGCCTCCTCCAGGAAATGAAAATCCCAATGGATCAAAAGTCCCTGGTGCACCAAATTTGCCAAAGGTTATGAACGCAGTACCGCCAAATTCTCAGATAGCTGGAACCGTTCAAGCCCCCAAAATGCCTAATCTCCCGAAAGGGGCGGATCAGGTAACTCAAGCATCATCGGCTCAATTAAATACTCTGATTCAGCCCCCTAATCAATAAAATTCTAAGGAGAATAAAATATGCCTTTTTTAAAAAATGACGGAACCATTGTTACAGATCCAGGAGTCACAACCAGTAAAAATTATGATTACAATCTAGCTCTGCATAATTCTTATGGATTATCAATTCAATTAGTATATAACAATCAAACTGCAATTAATGCCACCGCAAGTATTCAAGTCTCTAATGATGGAATTAGTTGGACTGATGTTGCAAATACAGCAGTAACTATTACAGCGAATGGAAATACAATCTGGGATTTAAGTAATTCTGCATTTAAAATAGTTCGAGTTCATTTTGTTCGTGTGGCGGGCACTGTGGATCTTCAATTAATTTATAATTCATTAAATTTAGCTTAAGGATATAATTATGAACGAATATATAAAAATAAATCCAATTGGAGCTGGTCCATATATTTTATCAGCTGATAAAGGAAATTTATCAGCCGGATCAGCAAAAATTTCCATTGGGGGAACTGGTACTGGGGCAGTTATTGGTGTTGGTGCTTCAGTCGATCTTGGAACTGTTAATCTCGATGATTTAGCTAATGTTTCTGTACCGTCACCCTCTCTGAATGATGTTTTAACATGGAGTGGTACGGCATGGATTAATAGTGCACCAGTGCTTCCCGATCCTCTCCTAATTTCTGATGGGACTGTTGGGGCCCCTGGTTTCGGCTTAACTGGAGCTCCCGATTGTGGAATATATGGAAATTCAGGAGGCCCATCATTAACATTTTGTAATCAAGGTGAAGATATTCTTTCTATTGATTATAGTGCTCTAAATATGTCCCTTGGAAAAGGGATTTTTATCGAAAGTAGTTTAATAGGTATTGGATCTGTCGCATGTGGTATTTGTGATAGTACTACTGGTCTTGATGGCGCTTTTGGTACGGGAGAGTACTTATCATTAGTTGTACATTTAGATGAAGTCGGTCGTTTTGATGAATCAGTCGTCGCTGGTGATACTCGATTATTATTATGGGATGTAGATACAGGTGCTCTTGTACGAGTATCTGTTGGAGCCGATAATTCGGGTGGCACTGGATATAAAGTTTTAAGAATTCCAAATTAATTTAGTTTAAATTAAAGCTAATTAGGATACTGGAGGTATCCATTTTAGACTTAAAATAAACCCACACCAACCTACCCTGTGATGGAAATCAGAATGGTTTAAAGGAGAATTACAATGAGTGATGCAAATGTTACTCCAGTCACACCCCCTGTAGCACCAGTATCGGCTGACGTTAAGCCAACTCCGGCAGTATCTGGAAAAACTGAGGTTTCGTCCTCAGCACTTCTAGCCGGAGATGCAAAAGTAGATGGGAAAGAGCTTACTAAAAAAGAAGTGGAAGTAATTAAAAAGATCAAAGTTGGGGACACGGATTATGATGAAACCACCCTGGCTCAAATGATCGAGAAAGCCAAAGGAGCTGATAAGAAGTTCCTGGAAGCTTCAAAAGCCCGAAAAGAAGCTATCAAGTTTTTTAAGTTAGCTAAAGAAAATCCCGAAGAGTTACTGTCCAAGTCTGGGAAAGATCCAAAACAATGGGCTTATGAGAAAGTAGCAAAAGACTTGCAAGACCGACTTCGTGATCCACGGGATATTGAATTAGAAAAGGCTCAGGAAGAGAATAAACGATATAAAGACGCTGAAACTGCTCGACAGACTCAGATTGCCCAACTGAAACTAGAGCATGAAACAAGAGCTATGGAAGCAAAGTTCCACGCAGAGATAATTGAAGCCTTAGAAACCACCCCATCACTGCCTAAGAATGGATTTACAATAGCTCAGATTGCAAAGTATATTGACACAGTTCGAGATAAGACTGGTGTTCTTTTATCAGCCAAAGAAGTAGCTAAAGTTGTTGAGAATGACATCCGAAGTACCGTAAAAGGGATCTTGTCTGGAGCCGATGCTGAGAAATTAATTTCTTTAATTGGAGAAGACGGTGTTAAGGAGATTCAAAAATACTATCTGCAGAAACTCAAAGATCCCCTGAAAAATGGAGGTGGGGCTGCTGTTCCACCAGTTGATGATAAACCAAAAGCTAAAAAATGGAAAACTTCCCACGAATATTGGAAATCCATTGATGAAGCAGCTAAACGAGAGAGGGGTGAACTATAATGAAAACTATACCCCCCGTTGCTTATCAACTTGAGAGTACCGAGTCCGGTGGTTATCAACTCTTCAAATTAACCTTGGATACCGCTCTTAAAGTTGAATCCAGAGAAAAAGTAGAGTCCCCAGATTCTTGGGACATGGTAATTAGCTATCTTGAATTAGAACTAAGTAGACAATTCGCTTAAAGCTTTTCCCGCTGGGAGGAGATTCCCAGCACAATTTAAATCTTCCTAAGGAGTCCCAAACTGGCTTCATGGAAGCTATTCGAAAGAATAGTCTGTAAAAACTGCAGTACCAATTGATCTAAAAGTCGTTCGTCGGCGCATCCATAAGAACCGCCTAAACGTCGATAATACTGAACAATTGTTGAATAGAAGTAAAAATCTAACTTTAAAAGGTAATAAAAACTATGGCTGCTACAATTCCCGCCTCTATTATCGGTGATTTTAAGGAACGCTATAATAGCAAAGGCATCCAAGATGCCATTCCTGAATCCCGTGTTATTTTGAAAAATGTGGACTTTGACAAGGCTACCCTCGTCGGTAATGCGTTCCACACCCCTGTGATCCTGTCTGATGAAGCTGGATTCACTTATGCTGCAAACAATGCTGGTAACTATGCATTGAATGGTCCCATCAGCTTGAATGTTCCTGATGCCCAGGTTCGTCCTGCTCAGATCACTCTTGTCTCTCAGATCGCTTATGATGCTCTGTCCCAATCCTTGGGAAGTGGAGCTGCGTTCTTGAGTGCGACCAAACTTATCACAAAGCGAATGATTGATTCTATGTCTAAGAGAGTTGAGCTTGCTGCCCTTTATGGAGGGAGTGGACTCGCCACTTCTGCAACATCTGGATCTTCAAATGTCGATGTTACACATGAAATCGTTGCGTTCACTCAGCAATCCTGGTCAGATGGCATTTGGGCTGGTACGGTTAATAACCTAGTTCAGTTCTATAATGTCACCGTCCTTGTTTCGTCTGGAGCTGATTCTGTGTTTACGATCACCAATGTTAATCCGACTCTTCGGACGTTGACTGTGTCTGGATCAATTGCTGGCATCGCTGCCCTTCATGCATTGGTTGTGACAGTTCCTACTGCTCTGACCCTTTATTTCAATTCTGCTTATGGAAATGAAATGACTGGGATCAATGCAATTCTTGTGAATACTGGTACTCTCTTCAACCTCAATGCGGCGGTCTATGACCTGTGGAAAGCCAATGTGGTTGACAATTCTGCTGGAAAACTCACCTTCTTAGCTCTGCAAAATGCAGTTGCGGTTGCTGTGGGTCGTGGTTTGGACTCTTCTGTTGACGTTCTTGTGAACCCAAAAGTGTGGGCAAACCTCGTCACCTCTCAAAGCGGTGCTCGTCGGTTTGACTCAAGCTACAAAAAGACCCAGATGGAAAACGGAGCTGAGAAGCTTACATTCTACTCTCAGAATGGGACGATGAATATTACTCCTTCCTTGTATGTGAAAGAAGGGGACTGCTTCATTCTTCCGTTTGAGCATATGACTCGTATCGGATCTATGGATATTGAGTTTATGCCTCAGGTTATGGGTTCTGACGAATTCTTCCAGTATGTTCCTGGGTATAATGCCTATGAACTGCGTCTTTGGACGAACCAACAGATCTTCATTGAGTTGCCAGCTCGTTGCGTTAAGATATACAACATATCTCTTTCCTAATTGAGCTAATTTAATTATTGAAGTAACTTTTACATCTCTGAAGTTCTTTCCTAGTCGCCAATGGCGAATAGGTCTTATACGAGATAAATTTTTGATTTAAAGGAGTATTACAATGGCTGTTCTTACAATTACCCTTACGGTGCCTGATTCTCATGCATCAATGCTTGCGAAACTCGAAATGAATGCCACCCAAGTGAGTCTTTCCGATGTTGCCAAAGTTATTGACGATGTTGTTAATGGAGCCCAAAGAGCTTCAGTGGTTGTCGATCTGGATGGAAGCCCTACTGTCACAGTCCCTGCCTAATTAAATTTTTCTAATCGGAGCTTAAAATGAGTATTCTACTTACATTTAATGGCTCAAATTACATTATTCCCCAAACTAATGAGATTGGCTGGGGAAGTAATTTGGATGCCTATTTTGTTGCTATTCCTGCCGGATGTTTACAGAAAACTGGTGGGAGTTTCACTCTAACATCTGAAACAGACTTTGGTGCAAATTTTGGGTTAAAGTCAACCTACCTGAAATCACGAGCCACCAATTCTGCTTTGGCTGGGATTCTCCGATTAGGAAATGGAGAGAATGTTGCTTGGAGGAATTTTGCCAATCTCGCTGATCTTCCTCTTTCAGTTAATGCTTCAGATCAATTAACTTTTAATGGAGCTCCGATTGCTTTAGGATCGAGTAATATCCTTACAGCCAGTCGAGCAGTTGTAACAGATGTCTCAGGATATCTTACTACCTCAACGGTCACTGCTGCTGAAGTTGGATATCTTAGTGGAGTGTCTGGACCTATTCAAACTCAGATTAACGGAAAAGCTCCTTCTTCTATTAATCTGGATTATCTATCTGATGTTATTATCTCAACACCTCTTACTTCTCAATCTTTAGTCTATAATGGAACTAATTGGGTTAATCAAGATCCTGTTCCTGTTTCAGGTGGGGTTGGTTTAACCTATTATTTTAGTGATGTAGTGTCCACTGATGGAAATTTTACTATTAATCCTACCCCAGCAAGTGGAGGTGAGGTTATTGATTCAGTTAGTGTTTCCATTGCTACAAGCCCCCAATTAATTGAAGGTTTTATTTCCGGTGGAATAATTGGTGGATCACAAATAGAAGGGGGTGTATGGAATTTTAGTACCTATCGGTATGTTAGTGCTATTCCAAGTCTTACTACTATCTCCTTTGCAGTGCTCAAACGATTGGTCGGAGTTGGAACAGTCACAATAACAGGAAGTGGCACTTCTCGTACTGCTACTATTTCAGGATCTACTCCTTTTGTAGCTGGTGATGCAAATGCAAATCCTATTGTTGCGGGATGTGTGGAAACTCCTCTTGGAACATTCCCTATCTCTGCATATACTTCCTCATCCGTTGTAACTATTACCACACCAGTTGGCTATGTTAATGAATCAAGTGTTTCTTTTGCTTTACATCGTTTTCTATTTAATACAATTACAGGTGATATTAATGATACTGCTGTCACCTTAGAAGAAATTTTAACCGTTCAACCTGCTTTTACAGGAATTACTGCAACCGATAAACTTAGTATTAGACTTTGGGCTTCTTCTACCTCAGGAGCTGCAGTAACGGTTTATTTTGTTCATAATGGAACTCTTCACTATTCTCATGTAGCAACTCCTCTTGCGACCCGTCATAATGATCTAGCGGGACTTCAGGG
>Ga0315275_10005797_pt1 | contig 11749 bp, 12 predicted proteins | sample YL17G03_0_MG_FD_205557 | JGI IMG/M metagenome (GOLD analysis project Ga0315275, IMG submission 205557) | Sediment microbial communities from Yellowstone Lake, YNP, Wyoming, USA - YL17G03_0 | ecosystem: Environmental > Aquatic > Freshwater > Lake > Sediment | place: USA: Wyoming | collected... | reverse complement strand
CTTCCTGCTCTTCCTTCTCCTGCTTCTCCTCGCCCGGCTGCTCTTCGAGCTGCTCGGCGACAACCACCACGCGGACCGTGGCGGTCAGATCGTCGGCGAAGCGGAGAGTTACATTATGGGTGCCGAGATGTTTGATGTGCTCGGGCAGCTTCACGATTTCGTCGGCCACCTCGAAGCCCTGGGCCCGCAGGTTGGCGGCGATCAGGGCCTCTGTAATCGAGCCGAACAGCACGCCCTGCTCATTGGCGCGGGCCGCCAGCACCGCCTCGGCGCCGTTGACCGCCTCGACGGCCTTCTCGATGCGCCGGCGTTCCCGCAGCCGGTGCTCCGCCCGCTTGCCCTTCTCCTTGGCGAGGGCCCGGATATTCCCTTCCGTCGCCACTTTGGCCAAGCCCTCCGGCAGGAGCTAATTGCGGGCGTAGCCTTCATTGACCTCCACGATGTCGCCCAGCCACCCCAGTTTCTTGATATCGTCACACAGCAGTACTTTCATAGTCCTTACCTCTTGGAATCGGTTATTCACCATTTATGATTTTTGATTGATGATTGATGATTGAAAGACGGGGCGCTCGGCGCTTGTTCCGTCCCAAGAAAGACACCAAATCATAAATCAAAAATCGTAAATCATAAATCAGACCTACGTCGTGTAAGGCAGCAGAGCCATGAAGCGGGCCCGCTTGATGGCCGACTTTGTCTTTCTCTGGCAGCCGGCGCAGTTGCCGCTGCGCTTGCGGGAGTAGATTTTGCCTCGATTCGTCAGCAGTTTCTGCAGGGTATCGATGTCCTTGTAATCGATGTACTTGATGCTGCCCCGGCAGAACCGGCACTGCGTCTGGTCGCGGGCGCCGGCAAATCCTGTCCGTCGTCTCGGGGTTCTCTGGTCTCTTTGCGTGTTTTGTCGAAATGCCATAGGTTACCTCATAATGCAATTCTGAGTTCCAAGTTTGAAGTGTGAAGCTTCAAGATGCTTCCAACTTCAAACTTCCCACTGGAAACTAAAACGGTATATCCGAATCGGGGATGGGCTCGTTCGAACGTCCCCGTGGGGGTGGCCCGCCCTCCGAATCGAATCCTTGCTCGGGCTGGTCGGGTCCAGGCCCGGCTCCCGCTCCGGGTCCGCCGCCGGTGCCCGGCAGGAACTGGAAATTCTCGACCGTGACCCTGAGCTTGCTCTTTTTCGATCCATCCTGGGCCGTCCAGGAATCAAAGGTCAGCCTCCCCTCCAGGAAAATCGGCTTGCCCTTCTTGAAGAACTTGTTGATGTTCTCCGCGAGTTTGCCGAACGCGCGGCAATCCACGAAACAAGTCTCATCCCGCTGACTTCCATCCTGGCCGGTCCACCTGCGATTCGTCGCCAGACCGAAATCGACGACGGCCGTCTGGTTCGGCGTGTACGAAAGCTGCGGGTCCCGTGTCAGGTTGCCCAGCAGCAGAACCTTATTGAAGCCAGCCATATCTTACCTCATGTCCGTCGTGCCCCTTGCGTTGGGCGCGACCCATTGTTCTTCATAGGGTGGGCTGTGCCCACCAATTCCCGGGGACCCCCGGAGATGGACGGTGGGCACAGCCCACCCTGCGGACCACTTCCGGTCCCGTTTTCACGGCCTATCGGTCGCCGTAGTCCCTTCTGCCGCGCGGCTCGCTGTCGAAGCCTCCCAGTGGGTTGTAGTCCCGGCCTGTGTCGCGCCGATCCCGGCGTTGCTCGGATTCTTCGCGCTCGCGGAATCCTTCCGGCTCGATCTGGGGCTCGCCCTTGATATCCGCCTCGATCATCGCCGGCGGGCGTTTCTCCGTGCCGAGGATCAGGACGCGAATGATCTTTTCCGACAGGAGCACGTCCTTCTCGATGCCCGTGATGCGCCGTCCATCGGCCTTGAAGTAGGCCAGAATGTACGTTCCGCGCGTCTTGTGGTCGATGTCGTAGGCGAGCTTGCGTTCGCCCCATTTCCGGACCGCCACCACTTCGGCGTCCGCTCGCTTGAGGATGTTTTCCACGATGCCCAGCGTTCCTTCCCAGTCGGCGGTCGCCAGGGCCGAATCCACCAGAAACATCCCTTCATACAATCGCTTTGCAGCCATCTGTGAACCTATTACCTCCCGATTATGAGTAAAACTTTCCCGTCAACATTCCTGCATCCTATTGAATTCGCTCATCGTTTTCTCCACGCCAAACTCAAGCCAGTACAGCAGGGCGTCGCGCGCCCGGAGAATCGCCCGATTCAGCAGCGGCCTGTCCTGCGGGTCCGGCCGGCTCAGCACGTAATCGGCCGCCACGGCGCTGGGGCACTGGCCGATCCCGACCCGGCAGCGGGCGAATTCGTCCGTGCCGAGCTTCTCGATGATGTCCGCCAGGCCGTTGTGGCCGCCGGCCGAGCCTTGCGCCCGGACGCGAAGCGTTCCCGGCTCCAAAGCCCGGTCATCCGCCACCACGATCAGGTCGCCCAGGTCCAGCTTGTAGAACCCGGCGGCCGTAGCCACCGATTGACCGCTGCGATTCATGAACGTCCACGGCTTCATCAAAATCACCTTCGTGCCTGCGTGCCGTCCTTCACCGATCCGGGCGTTGAACTTCCGCTGCCTGACCTCAATCCCGAGCGCCTCTTCGAGGGTCTCGATCACCTTGAATCCCAGGTTATGCCGGGTCTCGGCGTATTCGGGACCGGGATTGCCCAGACCAACAACAAGCCTGACCTCAGCCATCGGGTCCTCAGCACGGGTTCGCCGGCTCCTTCACTACTGGGCCGCTTCGCCCTCTTCCGCCTTCGGCTCTCTCTCACGGATCACTTCCGGCGCGATCGGCGTCTCCGCCTCGACCTGCTCGGTGGTCTTGACCTCGGCGAGCACGCGGCAGGTCGCCACGATAATGTCCGGCAAGCTCATGAGCTTCACGCCTTCCGGCAACTTGACGTCGCGGGCGTAGATGGACTGGCCCACGTCGAGTTCCTTCACCGACACGATGATCGCTTCGGGAATATCGACAGCCAGGCACTCCACTTCCACGTGGTCCATGTGCGATTCGAGCACTCCGCCTTCCTGCGTGCCCTTGGGGATGCCTTTGAGCTCGAGCGAGACATCCACCTTGATTCGCTCCGTCACGTCCACGCGCATCAGGTCGGCGTGCAGGATCGTGCGGCCGAGATGATCGTACTGCAGGTCCTTGATGATCATCTTCTCGCTCTTGCCGGAGACCGCGACATCCAGCAGCCGATGGCCGTGACGGAGACCTTCCACGAAATCGTGGGCGTCCAGCGAGATGGACACGGGTGTCTCTTTGTGCCCGTACACGATGGCCGGGATTCGACCCTGGCGACGAACCGCCGCCGCCGCTTTCGAGCCCTTGCCGTCTCGGATCTGGGCCTCCAATGACAGTGCTTTAATCATATCTATCCTTCCAAGAGAGTGCTAAGTTCGAAGTGTCAAGTTTGAAGCGATTGCGGCTTTAGACCCCACTCTTCAAACTTCCAACTTCACACTTCCAACTCGTCTTCTACCACACTACTTGCCCGAACAGGGCGCTGACGGATTCATCCCTGTGAATTCGTTTGATCGCCTCGCCGAGCATGGCCGCCACGCTTAAAACTCTGATCTTCTTGATGCTCTTTGCCTCTTCGGTCAGGGGGATCGTATTGGTCACGACCACCTCATCGATGGGCGCTTTCGCCAGCCGCTCCAGCGCCGGCGGGGCGAACACGCCGTGGGTGACCCCGACACAGACGCTCTTGGCGCCGCGCTGCTTGACCAGCTCGGCCGCCGTGCAGATCGTGCCGGCCGTGGCGATGATGTCGTCGCACATCAGGACGTTGCAGCCCTCGACCGAGCCGATCAGCTCGCCGGCCTGGACCTGCGAGCCGCTGATCCGCTTCTTGTGGACGATCGCCAGGTCGCCGTTCAAATGGCTGGCGTACCGGGCCGCCGTCTTGAGGTTGCCCACGTCCGGTGAGACCACCGAGAGGTCCGGGATCTTCTTGTCCCTGAAGTACCGGCTCAGCACGAGCTCCCCGGTCAGATGATCCACCGGAATGTCGAAGAACCCCTGCAATTGGTGGGCATGCAGATCGATCGCGAGAACCCGGTCCGCCCCGGCGGTGGTGATGACATTCGCCACGAGCTTGGCGGTGATGGGTACCCGGCCCTCATCCTTACGGTCCTGGCGGGCGTACCCGAAATACGGAATCACCGCCGTGATCCGCTTGGCGCTGGCCCGGCGAAGGCAATCCAAGTAGATCAGCAGTTCCATCAAGTGCTCATCCACCGGCCGGCAGGTGGACTGGACGACGTAACAGTCCCGGCCCCGCACATCGTCCTCGATCCGGATCAGCTTCTCGCCATCGGGGAACGTGCTGATCTTCGCGCCTCCGATAGGCAAATCCAAGTACCTGCAGACCTCGATGGCCAAATCCGGATTGCTGCTCCCGGAGAAGATCTTCAGATTGTCATTCAGAAACATCTAAGTCAGCCCTTTGTGGATTTACTATTTACGATTGACGATTTACTATTTTTGGCCCTGCCGGGCGGTAGAACCAGTTCTTGGCGCCGTGTCTTCACCTCATAAATCGCAAATCATGAATTCATGGATTACCTGCCTAATGCCCGGATGCTTCATGGAGTTTGTTCACGTTATTCTGCGAGACGACCATGCCCGCGCCGACGTTCGCTCCCTGCGGTAAGACCAGTGGGGCAATCAACACCGTGCCGGAACCGATGTAGCAGCCGTCGCCGACCGTGGTCTGATTCACGTTCTCGCCATCGAAATTGGCGGTGATCGACCCGGCCCCGACGTTTACGTTGCGTCCGATAATGGCGTCACCCAAGTAGCTGTGATGCCGCGCTCGGACCCCATCGGCCAGAGTCGTGTTCTTGAGCTCCGTGAAAACGCCCAGCACGACGTCGTCGCCGATCACGGTCCCGTGCCGGAGAAAAGCGAACGGGCCGATCCGGCAGTCGCGGCCGATCTTGACCTCGCCATGAATATATACGAACGGCTCGATCACCGTGTCTTGACCGATCTTGGCGCGGGCGTCGATCCACGTGTTGTCCGGGTCCACGATGGTGACGCCGTTTTCCATCAGCTCCTGCTGGATGCGGTGCTGCATGATCTTGCTGGCGACGCTCAACTGGGTCCGGCTATTGACACCAACGGCCTCTTCCGGCCGGACCGCCGTGATCGCCACAACCTTGTGGCCCGTCGCGATAATCACCGACAGGGCATCCGTCAGGTAGTACTCCTGCTTGACATTGTCCGGCTTGACCTTCTCCAGCGCCCGGAACAAGACCTGGTTGTTGAACAGGTAATAGCTTGGATTCACTTCTTTCACGGCCCGCTGAGCCGGCGTGCAGTCGCTGTCTTCGATGATGCCCTGCATGTTCCCGTAGGCATCGCGGATGATCCGCCCGTAGCCGGTGGGGTCCTCCAGGACCGCCGTAGCCAGAGTCGCCGCCGACTGCTCGGCCTCGTGCTTTTCAATCAGGGTCTTGAGCGTCCTGGCCCGGATCAGGGGTCCATCGCCGCACAGGATGAGTGCCTGGCCGGCAAAACCGCTCAGATGCTCCTTGCAGCACATGACGGCGTGGGCCGTGCCCAACTGCTTCGGCTGGTGCACCCAGACGATGTCCGAGGATTCCTCAGCGAACCGCTCCTGGACCTGGTCGGCGCCAAATCCGACCACCACGTAGATCTTGTCCACCCCGACGCTTCGACACGCATCGAGGACATAGGCCAGCATGGGTCGGCCGGTCACCTCGTGCAGCACCTTCGGCAGGTGGGTGTTCATCCGGCTGCTCACCCCGGCGGCCAGCAATATCGCGACTCTTTCAGCCATGAAACCGTTTCCCAATCTATGATTTACGATTCTCTATTTACTATTTGAGGAGGCTTCCCCAAGCTCGTCCCAGCCCGCGAGCGACGCCAAATCGTAAATAGTAAATCATAAATAGTAAATCCCAAAGCTACCCGGCCAGGACTCGAACCTGGAATAGGAGGACCAAAACCTCCTGTGTTGCCAATTACACCACCGGGTAATCCGTCAAGAATTCACTATTTACAATTTTTGATTTACGATTTGGATGAAAGAACCACGGGAGCTTATCCCAATCCTCCGAGCGGCCCCAAATAGTAAATCGTCAATTGTAAATAATAAATTCCAAAAGCGTTGTCACGGAGACCGCCCGAAAGCGGTCTGGTAGGACCTTGTCGGAGGCTTGAGTCAGCCACGCCGTGATCCTGCTGACCCCTACGGCCGCTCCTGCGGCCACGGCTACCCCGTGCGACAACGGTTCCTAACCTGCGAACTATACCCCGCCCGAGCCGTCCAGTCAACTAATTTTATGGAACAGGCACGCAAAAAGTGTGCGACTGCGTTTTGCGGCCCAGCAGTGCCCTTGTCATGCTCAACAGAGCAAACCGCACTGAAGCAGCGGGCCAATGAAATCGGGTTTGTTTTTGTGTCCTCTGCTTTGAGAAGGATTTCCATAACCCTTTTTCTGCAAAGAGGTTCGGGGCTATTCTGGCCTATAGGAATTGGCTTTGTTTTGCATCATGTGCCGTGTGTGCCGGTTGGCCCTTGTGCCGGTCGGCCGCACAGGGTTGATGGGGGGCTACTTGCCGATGCAGAATCGGCTGAAGATCCGGTCCAGCACCTGCTCGTCGATGGGCTGCTGCTCGATCTGCGCGATCGCCTGGCAGGCGGCGCGGATCATCATTACCGCCACTTCCTCATTGCCGCGATTCACTTCCGCAATCGCCTGAGCGATCTGCTCCATGGCTTCCGTGACGGCCTGTCTGTGTCGAGCGGTGAGTGCGACAGTGCTGATTTCGGAGTTCAGATTCGAAAGGGCAGATCGCGGCCGCGATTCGAACCCGCCGTCGGCAAACGCCGATGCACAACAACCCAGGATGCTTTGGAAGCCGGACTTCGTCTCTGCCGACGTGGGCAGGAATTCGGCTTTGAAGACGCTCCCCAATTCCTTCGTCTTTCGCGACAATTCATCATCGGACAGCAAATCGGATTTGGTGGCGACGTAGACGACGCTCTTGGGCTGAATGAGCGAGCGAATGGCAGTGTCCTCGCCTATGTCAGGCTTCGTCGAATCGACGCAGAAGAGGACGGCCGAGCAGCTTTGCAGTGCCTCGATAGCGGCCCGTTGCGTCAGTTCGTCGAGCACGTTGGCGGGCTCGCGAACGAGGCCCGCACAGTCGAACAGCACGCACTGGAAGGCGGGCGTGGTCAGAATTCCGCTCAGGACATCTCTCGTCGTTCTGGGTTGCGGCGAGACGATGCTTCGTTCCCAGCCGAGCAGGGCGTTGAGCAGGCTGCTCTTTCCGGCGTTCGGCGCGCCCGCAATCCCAATCGCCGGCAGGTCGATCAGCGTTTGGCAGCGGATGCTGCCGGCCAGCAGATCCTCGAGACTCTTCTGGATTGCCGTCAGTCGCTCGGCTGCCTCTTGTGCGCCGATGAACTCGATGTCTTCACCACTGAAGTCGAGCCCCGCCTCGAGCAGGCCCAGGCAATCGAGCAGCGACGAGCGGATGTCGGCTGCTGCTTTCGTGAGCCGGCCGCCCAGCAGCTTTTCCGCCGCCTCCAACTGGAGGCGGTTCGAGCTGCTGATGACCTCATTGACCGCCTCCGCCTGGGCGAGATCGAGCTTGCCGTTGAGATAGGCGCGGGCGGTGAACTCGCCGGGTCCGGCCGGTCGAAGACCCCGGGCCAGCAGACCTTGCACGAAGGCCTCGACGATAACGGGGCTCGCATGGACGTGAATCTCGGCGATGTCATCGCCCGTGTACGAGTGCGGGGCGAAGAACAGATACGCAATCGCATCTATGACCAAGTCGTTGGTGATATGCACCAGGCCGGATACGACGACAGAATTGCGGATTGCGGATTGCGGATTGCGGATTTGAGAATCCAAGCCCGGCTCAAATACCTGTTCGCAAACCGAGAGCGTCTGCGGACCGCTGATACGGACGATGGATCGAACACCCCCGCTCGCCGAACTGACAGCCACGATGGTATCGCTCAAGCTGTACATATTGCGATGGACGGTTCAAGCACGGTCAAGCAAGGTTGGCCGTGCCACCTGGAATGCCGGCTCTTGGACAACGGACCAAACACGCACGGCACCGCGTCGAATCCGCAATCCGAAATCTGAAATCCACAATCTCACCTGAACCGGTAGAAGGGCTTGGGCCTTTTCTTTTTGACCTTGCCGCCGGTCTTGCTGGTGGCCGAGATCAGTCCCTGGGCCTCCTGCTCTTCCTTTTCCCGGATGTGCTTCTTGATGACGTACTGCTCGAACACGCCGCCGAAGGTGCTGGCCATGATATAGAGGTTCACGCCGGCCGGCCCGTTGTACAGCATGAGGGGAAACATCAGCGGCATCATGATCGTCATGATCTTCTGTTGTTGGGCCATCTGCGGGTTGGTCGCCGCCGCCGCCGGCTGCATCGGCATGATCTTCTGCTGCAGGTAGAACGCCACGCCCATCAGGATCGGGAGCAGGTTGAGCGAATGGATCGTCCAACCCAGCAGCGGGATTGTGAAGGGCGGCCAGCTTACCAGGGCGTCCGGGGCCGACAGGTCGGTGATCCAGAACGGCAGGAACGCTGCCCCTCGCAGGTCGATGCTCATATAGATCGCGCTCCACAGGGCGATCCAAATGGGCATCTGCAGGAACATGGGCAAAAAGCCCATGATCGGTGAGGCCCCCTGCTCGCGATACAGCTCCATCAGCTTCTTGTTCATCTCGGCCTTGTTGTTGCCGTACTTCTTCTTGATCTCCTCCGCCCTGGGCCCCAGCTTGCCCATCTTGTTCATGGCGACTTGGCCGTGCCGGGTGACGGGATGCAGGACCAGCCGCATCAGGAGGACCAGGATGATGATGACAACCCCGTAGTTCGGGATGATGAAGTACATCCACTTCATGAGGGTCAAGATGGCGAAGGCCAAAGGACCGACGAGCCAGACCGGGCAGCAGCAAGCCATGAAGTCGATCGTTTGCACGAATCCGAGCCTGCGATAGAGATCGGTCTTGTCGAAAAGGCTTTTGTCTTTCGGCCCAAGGTACAACTGGAAGCTGTAGGTTCTTGAGGCCTGCGGCTCACCTGCAGGGCTGAGGTTGGCATAGTCGATTTCCAGCCCGATGCCGATGTTTTCATCGCCGCTGGCGGCGCGCCCATCCGGGCTGTGATATTGGCCATATCTTCCGGTCTTTTCGATGGCTTCGGTATCTGGCTTGCCGGTGAAGAGCCGCCGAAGGCCGGGCCACAGCCCCTTTTTGTCTCGGAGCATTGTTTCTCTGCCCCCGGCCTCGTTGCGCTTGCCAGTGATCCAATCACAGAACGTCTTGCCATCTTGAGGAAGTGGAACGAGCACGCCCGCAAAATACTTGTTGACCCCGGCCGCCCACAGAAACTCCTGATTCGGCTGGCGTTCGTTTCCCAGCACCTTCTCTGCGAACGTCTCGTGCGCGTCAAAGCTGGCGATGTTGATTCTCACGCCAAGAATCTGCCCCCTGGCATCTCGGAAGCCTCCCACGATTTTTCTGTCGTCGCTTCTGGGGTCCTCGCGCTCGACGCCAACCGGCCCGGCAAGGTTCCAGCGCACGCCCTCGGGCAATTGTGAGAGGTTTTCGACCGCCAGGTTGCAGTCGAGGAGGTAGTTGTCGCGTCTGACGGCGTATGTCTTGGTCAACTTCAACAGCGGCCGGTCGGCGGAGTCGAGGATAACAGCTTCAAACCGGGCGGTCTGCGAGCCATCCGCTGTGGTTTCGACGCCCAAGCTCTTCCAACTAAGCCTATCCAAGCCAAGCTGATGCTTCTCTTGGGTCAGGATCAACTCGCGGTTGGCCATGGACAGAACCTCCCGGCCGTTGGCGAGGTGGACGGGAGACAGAAAGACCAGGGGTTCGTGCGTCTTGCCGGTGCGGGTGTCGTATTCGCTGAACGTGGCGGTGCGAATGGCCGCACCCCGGGAATCCAGCTCCAACTCGTATTTGAAGCCGGTGGCCTTGTCCGTGGAGCCGATGACGACCTTCTGCTCGGCCCCCCCCTCCGCACTGAACCCGCTCGCGGCGAGCGCCGGAGCCTGCGGCGCCGGCGGTTGCGGCGTGGCTTCAACCGCCGGCTTGTTCGGCTCGACGGAGTTGAGCGGAGCCTGGGCGTCAGTCGTCTGCTGCAAAAGAATCGCACCTCGGCTGCGAGCCTGTAGGTCCGCCGAGGTCGTGTTTGAACTGACAGACAAGTGCGTCGTCTTGAAGAATCCCGAATCGACGATCAGCCCGGCGCACAGCAGCACGAACCCGGCCAGGACCAAGATGACGATATTTCTAAGGCTCATATTCCCTTTCGCACGTAATAACGCTATTCAAGTTTGATCTATGATGTGTGATTGTTGATTTTTAGACTGCTGTCATCGACGCAATCTGCCAATCATAAGTCAAACTTCAAAAATCAAATATCCTCCGGCCCTACCGTCCGTCGCGCAGCCGCTCCGCGTGGAAGCTGTCCAGGCGGTCGATGGCGAGGATTTTCTTCATCGTCGTCTCGAAATCGTATTCGAGTCTGACGAAGTGCACCTTGTCTTCCGCCACGTAGACGTAGCTGGCCCGGTTGTCCTTGTCTCGGGGCTGGCCGACCGAGCCAATGTTGATGATCGCCTTCTCGTCCTGAATCACAGGATAGACGCCGCCGAGCTCGTCCGGCAGATAGAAATCCGGCTCATCGAGGAACACGCCCGGCATGTGCGTGTGGCCGATGAAGCAGATGTGCGCGATCCGCTCGAAAAGCGTGCGGACCTTCGCCGGGTTCGTATACACGTCGTCCGGGAAGATGTACTCGTTGATCGGCCGCCGGGGCGAGGCATGGACGAAATCCAAGGTGGCTTTCGCCGGTCCCAACTGAGTCTGGACCGACCGGCGCATGGGCAATTCGCCGAGGAACTGCCATCGCCGGTCGCTTTGCGGCCCCGGGCCGTCCGCCTCCAGAACCTCGCGGGTCCAGAAGCTGGCCTGCTCGGCGCCGTAGTTGAAGTTCGTCGGCTCGTAAAACACGGCGTAGTCGTGGTTGCCCAGCACGCACCATTCCGTCTTCTCGATGATCAAATCGAGACATTCCCGCGGATTGGGGCCGTAGCCGATCACGTCGCCGAGGCAGTAAATCGTCTTGATGCCCCGCTTCTCGATATCCGCCAGCACGGTGGTCAAGGCTTCAATATTCGAGTGAATATCGCTCAGAATAGCAAACATAGACCCAACACAGAATCCAAACAATCCACAAACGCGTGATAAAACGCTACTTAATAGCACAAAAATCGCCGACTTGCCAGAGGATTTCTTCGCTTTCCCAGGGCAAACGCAAAGTCGTCTACCATGGCGGGTGGCATCGTCAACCGCAGCTTGGGGATGGCCAGCGCTGGGAGTTCAACCATCCCCACGGTCTGCGGCCTTGAGGCTGCCACCCGGAAGCACGGCGGTTCGGACCGCGCCTAAATGCCGGTTGCTTCACGATTTGGCGCTGCTATAATGCGGCGATTGACAGGCAAACGATATCGAGGTGCGTCTTGGCAGGCATAACTCTTCTTGAGACACACGATCTGGTGAAGCGCTACTCCGGCCGGGCCGTGGTCAACGAGGTCTCGGTCACGATCGAGCAGCGCAGCATCGTCGGTCTGCTCGGCCGCAACGGGGCCGGCAAGACGACCACTTTCCGGATGATTATGGGGATGATCACCCCGGACAAAGGCAGCGTGATTTT
>Ga0315275_10005794_pt1 | contig 11750 bp, 7 predicted proteins | sample YL17G03_0_MG_FD_205557 | JGI IMG/M metagenome (GOLD analysis project Ga0315275, IMG submission 205557) | Sediment microbial communities from Yellowstone Lake, YNP, Wyoming, USA - YL17G03_0 | ecosystem: Environmental > Aquatic > Freshwater > Lake > Sediment | place: USA: Wyoming | collected... | reverse complement strand
GGTGGTTGCCGCGGGTCAGCGGGAAGGCTCGTTAGGACCGGGCTCGGCGTCCGCGCCGATCGTGGTCTGATCCTCGTGCTCGTCGAGGATGTCGGACGCCCGGGCGGCGTCCTCGGCGGTGACAAACAGGTGCACCCCGCGTGAGAAGCCGAGACCGGGATGCAAGGCGCCCTCGTCGTCGGCGCCGACGATCGACGCGATGCCGCGGCTTTCGAGGATGCTCCTGAAGAGCTCGGCCTCGTGACGGTAGCTGAACGTTCCGACCACGACGTTTCCGGCCATCTGGGTGCCTAGCCTTTCGTCTCCGTCTTGATCACCCCGATCCCCGGCCGGCTCGAGATGCGCACCTTGCCGTCGATGACCTTCGCGCCGTCGAAGATGTCGTTCGAGATGAGCAAGGCGCCGTCGAGGTCCGCCCAGTCGACCATCGGCGACAGGTGCGAGGCCGCCGAGATCCCGCACGACGTCTCCGTCATGCACCCGAGCATCACCTTCATGTCGAGCGCGCGCGCCAGTTGCAGCATCTTCTGCGCTTCGCGCATGCCCGTGGCCTTCATCAGCTTGATGTTGATGCCGGTGTAGACGCCCTGCGCCTTGTGCACGTCCTTCAGCCGCTGCACGCCCTCGTCTCCGATGATCGGGAGCGGGCTGCGTTCGGTGATCCAGGCCAGATCGTCCACGCGCTCCTTCGCGAGCGGCTGCTCCACGTAGAGGAATCCGCGCTCCTTCAGCCAGCCGATCATGTCCAGCGCCTGCTGGCGATCGGTCCAGCCCTGGTTGGCGTCGCCGCTCATCGGCACGTCGGTCACCGAGCGGATGGCCTCGACCATCGCCTTGTCGGTATCCCGGCCGAGCTTGATCTTGAGCATCTTGAATTCGGCGGCTTCCTTCGTCTTCTGTTTCACGACGTCCGGCGTGTCGATGCCGATCGTGAAGGTGGTGACGGGCGCCTTCGCCGGGTCGTAGCCCCAGATGTTGTACCAGGGCTGCTTGAGGAGCTTGCCCACCAGATCGTGCAGCGCGATGTCCACCGAAGCCTTGGCCGCGGGGTTGCCCGGCGCCAGGGCGTCGATCGCGTCGAGGATGGTCTCCATCTCGAAGGGATTTTCAAACCCCTCAAGCTTGACCTTCGACAGGAACGCCGTGGCCGTCTCGTGCGACTCGCCCAGGTAGGGCGGCATCGACGCCTCGCCGTAGCCGACGAGGCCGTCGTATTCGATCTCGGTCAGCACCACGGGCGTCGTCGTCCGCGAGTTCACCGCGACGGTGAAGACGTGTTTCAACTGGAGCGTGTAGGGCCGGAATCGGAACGTCATCCGAGGCCGGCCGGCGGTGGTGCGCCCGCCCGGGGCCTGCCACCACGCACCCGCGGGCAGGAGGACGGTGCTGGCGGCGAGCGACGAGTTCCTGAGAAACGAGCGTCGGCTGTGTGTCACGGCATCCTCGCGGCGGTTTCCGCGATTATACCGCCGCGCCGCCGGCCGCACAGAAATTGGGGACAGGTACAATTACAGTTTCTGCGATCGCAAAAAGTGAAATTGTACCTGTCCCCAATTACGCAAAAAGTGAAATTGTACCTGTCCCCAATTAGAGGTACTTGTGCAGTTGCTCGCGGTAGCGCGTGTACACCCACGACGCCGCCACCAGCAACACCCCCAGCACGATGAACGACACGATGCGCGAGAGCGGGTCCAGTTCGCGGAAATCCATGGCGAACAGCTTCACGATGCAGACCGCCAGCAGCACCAGGCCCGACAGGCGCAGCGCCCGCTCGTGGGCGACGAAGCCGAAGACGAGGATGGCCGCCGCCTCGACGCTCCACGCGACGGTCAGCGCCCGGGCGGAGGCCTCGCAATAGAGCAGCGCGGTCAAAAGCGCGGTGCCGAGCAGCGCGTAGCCCATCCTCGCGTGCCGGTCGAGCCACGCGACAGACGTGCTCTCCGTGAGCGGCGGCGCACCGGGCCGGAGTGAGATTAGCTGCGCGGCAAAGCACAGCACGATCACCGCGATGCCCGCCATCGTCGAGTCATGCCAGCCCGGCTCGTTGAAATTCGTAGCCCAGCAGACGCCGAAGGCGCCCACGCTGAGCAGATAGCCCTGCACGCGGAGGTCGTCGATCCGCCGGCGCACGCCGTACAGGAGCAGGGCGACGGCCAGGACGATCCAGCCGGGGGCGATGAACTCCGGCTGGGCTTCGTAGCTCACCAGCAGCGCCGCCAGCGTCGCGGGCACCCACGGATACCAGCGGGCCAGGAACCGTTCGAAGGGCGTGGACAGGCCCGCGGCTCGCCGCAGCCTGGCCGACTGGAACGCGTACGCGCCGATCATCGGCAGCACCGTGAGCACGCGGACCGAGATGCCCTGCCAGAGGTCGACGACCGTGAGGTTCAGGCCGACCAGCCGGATGAGCGCCGCCGTCAGCATGACGTGCCCCTGCCCGCGCAGGATCCCGTCTCTCAGCATGACGCCGGCTTCGATGGCCACCAGCGCAGCCATCGCCCATCCCACGGCCACAAAGGACGCGGAACCGGCGTGCCAGACCATGGCGCCCATGAAGTAGAGCGCGGCGCCCGAGCAGTAATGACGGACGCCGTCGCGTTCCTCGGCTCGTTCGGCCAGCAGTTGAGGTGGCCAGAGCGTCAGCCGGAGGTACCAGGCCATCAGCAGCGCGGTTGCGCCAGCCATGTTCACCCACGCGGACCACGCGAGTGGTGTTGCGCCCGATGCGTCGAACAGGGCGATCGACAGTGCGCCGATCGCGCCCAGGACGTACGCTTCGACCTTCAGGTCGGTCCAGAACGCCGCCGCCCCCAGTTCGAAGAGCAGGGTGGCGAAGATGATCCACGCCAGCCGGAACCAGGGATCCGGCAGCCCCACCCAGAACACCGCCGCCATCGTCGCGCCCGAGGCCACCGTCAGCGCGGTGCGCACGGCCCGCCGTTCTGGTTCCGCCAGCCGGTTCGGACCGAAGACCTGGCGCGCGGCGAGGGCGTATCCGAGCGCGGCCGCAACGGCCAGCATGAGCCAGTCTGCGCCGGGGCCGTCGGCAAGGATGGTGACGGCGACCCAGCCGAACCCGGCTGCCGCCGCGGCGTAGGCGTGGAGACGCAGGTCGGCGCCGCGAGTTCGCGCGGCCACTTCATACAAGGCCAGCGACAGGGCCATCCACCACGGGCCCAGCTGCTGCTCCGGGACGATCATCCAGCAGACGATCCCGGCGAGCAGCGATCCCGGGATCGCCATGGCCGTGCGGATGCCGTCGCGTTCAGCGTCCGAGGCCCGGTGCCGCCCGTAGACCTGTCTGAGCGCGAAGGCGTAGGCCAACGCGCCGGCCAGCGCCGGAATGGCCCACTGGCGCGGCGGGTCGGTATCGATGTTCATCGTGAACACGCGGGCGAGGCCCAGCGCGACGGCCACGTACGCATGACGCCGGAGGTCTCCCGCCCTGGTTGGCGCGCCAATCTCATGGAGCAGCAGCGCCAGGACCATCCACGCCAGGCCGAGCCACCGCTCCGGGACGACCATCCAGCAGACGATCGCGGCAAGCACCGACCCCGGGATCGCGCAGACGATCCGGACGGCGCTGCGTTCGGGTTCCGAGGCCCGGTGCTTTCCGTACACCTGCCTCAGCGCGAGGGCGTAGCACAGCGCGCCGACAATCGAGGGCACGAGCCACTGCCGCGGCGGGTCGGTGACGATGTTCGTCGTGAAGAGCGCCCCAAGCGAGAGCGCCACCGCGACGTACGCGTGCAGGCGGAATTCCCGGGCCCGCGTGCGCGCGCCGACCTCGTGGAAGACGATGGCGGCGCCAAACCACGCGACGGCCAGCCAGTCTCTCGCGGCGAGCTCGAAGACCACCATCACGACGATGGCCGACGCCACCGCGTTGTACGCGCGCTCGATGGCGAGCGGTGCCTGGCCGCGTAGCGACGCCCTGTTCGCGTAGAAGGCCGCAGCCATCAGCGACGCGAGCGGGGCCCACTCCGGCATCGAAAGCCCGAGCGTGGCAATCACGGCGTCCGAGGACACGGCGACCAGGGCGATCTGCGCCAGCGGCCTGATCATCAGCAGCGTGCCGAGCAGGCGCAGGTAGCGCTGGCCGAGCAAGCGCCCGACCATGAACAACATCTCCGCTTCCATGAACAGCGCCAGTGCCAGGCGCAGCCCGTCGAAGCGCTTCATGCTGCCCCAGGCGAGCAGCAGCGTGGCCAACGTGATCGTGAGCTCGTAGCCGCCCGCGGACGTGCGCTGCATCACCGTGGAGTCGGCCCCGAAGCTGGACGGCGGCCGCATCCAGGCGCGCACGATCGCGCTCGCCGTGTACATCGCCCCCGTGACGCCGAAGAGCAGGTACACGGTATCCGGCGTCATCGCCTCCCACTGCAGCATCGAAATGCCCAGGAACGCGAAGGCGTTGACCGGCGAGATCGCCGCCGTCACGGGCGAGGTGCGTCCTCGCCCGAGCTCGAAAAGGTCGAACGCTTCGAACAGCAGCCAGTAGACGGCCAGCACCGCCTCCCCGCGCGCGAAGTCCGCGAGCGTGGGTTCGGGCGCCCCCGATGCCGCCACCAGGTACGTGCCGTACGTCAGGCCCACGCCCGCCAGCATCATGGGCGCCCAGCAGAACCGCCGCGTGATTACGAGGAGCGAGGCGGCGAGCGGGACCAGCGCGACCAGCGAGAAGCCCGGCGCGCCGCCCAGCGACAGGGCCACGAACGCCAGGAAGTAGGCCATGCCCGTGACGACCTGAGACCGGTAGCGGAGGGAGTGTCCGATCATGCCGGTGGCGACCACGGCCAGGAGGCCCGTGCCGGCAATCGCGCTGTCGATCACCCGAGCCGCCTCGAGGCCGTGCATGGCGTACGCCGTGAAATACAGCGCCGCCCATCCGCCGCCGATCAGGCCGCGCGCGAAGACCACATAGCGTTCGCGGCGCTCGACCCACGTGCCGATCAGGAGCATGCCCAGGCTGATCGCGACGCCGAGCGACACGCGGCCCGCCGGGCCCATCCGGGCGAACGAGTACCCGAGCAGTAGCGCCACACCGATGACGAGGACGCCGACGCCGATCTTGTTGAGCCAGCTGCCCCCGACGACGGCTTCCCACTCCTCGCCGGCCAGTCCGGCGCGCAGGTCATCGCCCCACGTGCTGGCCGCGGCGACCGGTTCGACGGGATCCGGCGCCGGCTCGGGTTGGGCGACTCGCGCCGGCTCGGCCGCCGGCGTGGGCCGGGCGGCGGGTTGCGGCGGGGGCATGTCGACGATCGGGATTGGTGGCGGTGCGGCCTCCATCGCCGCCGCCGGAATGACAGCGGCGACCGGCCCTTCCTGCAACGGGGGCGTAGTGATGGGGGGCGGCGTGACCGGCGGCGCGACCGGTGCGGTGACCGGCACCGCGGGCATTGGCCGTTCGGGTTCACGCACGCGCTCGGGCGCGGAAGGTGGCGCAGCCGGAACCGCGGCGGCGGGCTGCGTCGGCTCGAGCGGCGCCGTGTCGACGCGCGCGCCGGCCGCGAGCCGCGACACGCCCGCCTCGAGCGCGCCCAGCCGCCTGCCGACAGCGTCGGACGCGCGGGCCGCATCGCCGACACTCTCGGCCACCGCCTCGAGATCGGCCACCTTGGTTTCGAGCGTCCTCAGGCGGACGAGCACCGAGACGATGAACCAGATGACGCCGCCGGCGGCGAGAAGGAAGGTGGGAATCCCGCATCCTGCCACGGCGACCTCCGATGAAGACGAGAGGTGAGAGCAGCGGATCGTAAGCGACGACGGAATGTCTGGTGCATCCTACGGCCGAGCTGTAGAAAAGAAAAGGGCCCGGGACAACGCCCCGGGCCCGAGGTCCGAATATCGACGGCCGGCTTGCGTCCGGCAGATCCTCGCTACGCCGCGCCGACCGCTCCCTTCAGCGCCTTGTTGGCCGCGGCATAGAGTTCGTCGGGCGTGAACGGCTTGGCGACGTAGTCGCTGGCGCCGCGCTGGATGGCTTCCACCGCCGTGTCGATCGACGCATAGCCGGTGACCATCACGACCGGCAGCCCCGGGCGGTGCTTCTTGATGGTGGGCAGCAGCTCGAGGCCGTTGCCGTCGGGCATGCGCATGTCGAGCAGCACGAGATCGTACATCTCGTTGAGGATCCGGTTCAGCGCCTCGTGGCCCGAGAACGCCTCTTCCACCTGGTACCCGCGACGGCTGAGCGTGCGGCGCACGCTGTTGACGACCACCGGCTCGTCGTCGACCACCAGCACTCTGCGCCTCGTCGCTCTGGCCGGATTCCAGCGGCCGGTCGCGGCCACGTCGCCGCGCCCGAGGGCGTCGGCATAAGCTTCGGAGGTCGCCGAGGCCACCTCCGCGAAACTGAACGGCATGTCGACGTCGATGAAGTCGGCCACGCGCGGCGTCGCGGCCACGACCTTCTTCTTCCGCTCAGAAACGACCAGCGGGCACTCGGGCTGCGAGCAGACGCCCTTCGACCTGTAGCGCTTGCACGCCCGCTGGCCCATGTCGCAGAAGTCCAGCATCGGCACGTCGGACCGGGTCAGATGCTCGACGTAGACGGCCGAGGTCGCCGCCGCCACTTCGGCGCGGTCGAACGGCATGTCGACGTCGATGAAGTCCTGGCCCTTCGGGGCGGGCGCCGGCTTCGGCCCGGCAGCCGGGCGCGCGGGCCGCATGATGGACGCGCGCTCGATGGCGTGCTCGAGTTCCTCCGGGGTGAACGGCTTCGGCAGGTAGCCGACGGCGCCGGCGCGGGTCACATCGATGGCCGAGGCGATCGACGCGTATCCCGTCATGATGAGCACCGGCAACTGCGGCCAGCGGCCGCGTACGGCGTTCACCAGGTCCAGTCCGCCGGCGATGGGCATCATCAGGTCGGCCAGCACGATATCGAAGGCCGGGTTCGCTTCGAGCAGCGTGAGCGCGCCAGCCACCGAGAGCGCCTTTTCGACGGTATGCCCGCCTCTGACGAGAATCTTCTCAACGCCGGCGCAGATCGTCCGTTCGTCGTCTACCACCAGCACGCGCATCGTCTTCAGCAGTGTTGCCATCTCATCACCTCGAGTCCACGTTCACCGCCTTGACCAGCAACAGCCGTGCCGGGAACGAGCGACCGATGCTGAGAGGCGATAAAGCTCATGGCGTGATGAAGTTATCGGCACTTCAACGAACGGCTGAAGCGGGAGGGGGTGCATCTATTCGATACGCAGCACCAAGGGCAGGCGGAAGCCGCCTATCGAGTGAGCACTGGCGAGGCACGTCACATTCCCAATGAAATCAGAGACATCGCACGATCTCGACGCCATCGCCCGCGCCGGGAAGCCCTCGCGATGTGTATATGCGGCGTATGCAGCGCGCTGCGGGAAATATACAGTGCGGAACGATCGGAATTATCCTCTAGGACGTCTCGGACACTCCGGGGTCGGACGACTCGACCAAGCCGTTATCGTCGTGTTCCGCGCCGGCGCTGGCGCCGGCGCCGGCCCGGACACCATGACGCCGCATGAGCATCTGGAAGTTCGGCCGCTGGATGCCCACCTCCGCCGCCGCGCGCGTCACGTTCCAGTTGCTGCGCTGCAGGGCCTCGAGCACGAACTCACGCTCGAGGTCGCCGACCGCCTGCTCCCGCAGTTTCTTCTTGAGCGCCAGGAACTCGCGATTGTTCGTCGGGATGCTCAGGTCGGCGGGCAGGGTCTGCCGCGTCAGCGTCCTTGGCAGGTGGCGTGGCTCCACCACGTCGCCGTCGCACGCGATGACGGCGCGCTCTATCACGGCCTCGAGCTGGCGGACGTTGCCCGGCCAGTCGAACTGTTCAAGCAGCAGGAGCGCCTCCGGCGCGATCCGGGTCACGCGCTTGCCGCAGCGCTCACAGGCGCGGCCCAGCAGGTGGCCCGCGAGCAGCGGGATGTCGTCGCGCCGGTCCCGCAGCGGCGGCAGAGAAATGGGGAAGACGTAGAGGCGGTAGTAAAGATCCTCGCGGAAGGTGCCCTCGCGGACCATCTTCTCAAGGTCGCGGTTGGTGGCGAACACCAGCCGGACATCCACGCGGCGGGGGGTGGTGGATCCGACGGGCAGGAACTCGCGCTCCTGGATGAAGCGCAGCAGCTTCGCCTGGACGTCGACGTCCACGTTGCAGATCTCGTCGAGGAACACCGTGCCGCGGTTGGCCGACTCGAAGATGCCGCGCTTGTCGCTCACCGCGCCGGTGAACGATCCCTTCACGTGGCCGAACAGCTCCGACTCCAGTAGCGTCACGGTGAGCGCCCCGCAGTCGACGGCGAAGAACCGCTCGTGCCGGCGGGGGCTGAGCGTGTGAATGGCGCGCGCCACCAGTTCCTTGCCCGTGCCGGTCTCGCCGATGATGAGCACCGTGCTCGAGGTGGCCGCGACCTTGCGGATGTTGCGATAGACCTCCTGCATCCGCAGGCTCGACCCGACGATGCCGGCGAACGTCGACGTCTCGCCGCCCGCCGTCGCCTGTCCGCCCCGGCTGCGCATCAGCAACTGGCGGCGCTCCCAGGCCCTGCGCGCGACGGCCGCCATCTCGTCGGGCGTGAACGGCTTCGGCAGGTAGTCGAACGCGCCGACCTTCATCGTCTCGACGACCGACGCGATGGTGGCGAACCCGGTGATGACGACGGGCACCACGTCCGGGAAGCGGGCGCGGAGGGCCTCGAGCAGCTCCATGCCGCCCATTTCGGCCATCTTCAGGTCCGTGAAGACGAGGTCGAACGTTTCGCGCTCGAGCAGGTCCAGCGCCAGGGTCGCGCTGAGCACGGTGGTGACGTGGTAGCCCTCGCGCACGAGGATCTTCTCGCAGCTCCGGCAGATCGACGGCTCGTCGTCGACCACCAGCACGCGCGGCGCATCCGCCCTAGTCATCGTCCGGCAGTCCTTCTATCGGCAGGCGGATCGTGAACATCGTGCCCTGGCCGCGTGACGTGTCGATCCGCAATTCGCCCTGGTGGCGCTCCATGATGCCGTAGGCCACGGCGAGGCCGAGTCCCGTGCCGGTCTTCTTGGTGGTGAAGAACGGCTCGAACACGCGGCTGCGGACTTCGTCGGGAATACCGGGGCCCGTGTCCGCGATCTGCACCTCGATGGATCGGTGGGGGGTGTCCAGCGCCGACGACACGCGCAACTCGCCGCCCTGCGACATCGCCTCCGCGGCGTTGAGCACGACGTTCAGCACCACCTGCCGCATCTGGTCGGCATCGGCGAGCACGGACGGCAGGTTGGGGTGCAGTTGGTTCACCACGCGGACGTTGCGGAAGGTGGTCTGGTTGCGCACCAGGGCCAGCACGTCCTCGACCACCTGGTTCATGTCGAACAGGCTGCGCTGCGGCTTGGTCTGCCGCGCGAAGTCGAGCAGCCCCTTCACGATCCTCCGGCACCGCAGCGTTTCCGACACGATGGTCTGCAGGTCCTCCCGCCACGGGTGATCGTCGGGCAGATCCTCCAGCATCAGGCTGCTGTTGGTGAGGACGCCGGTCAGCGGGTTGTTGATCTCGTGCGCGACGCCGGCGGCCAGCTTGCCGATGGCCACCATCTTCTCCGACTGGATCATCCGCCCCTGCATCCGCGTCAGCTCGGCGGTCCGCTGCTCGACCTTGCGCTCCAGCTCCTCCGCGCTCTCCCGCAGCGCCTGGTGAGCGCGCTGCAGCTCGGCCATCATCGTGTTGAAGCTGTGCCCGAGATAGCCGAGCTCGTCGTGGCCCGCCGACTCGACCTTCTTCGAGTAGTCGCCCTGCGCGATGCGCTGCGCGGCCACCGCCATCGAGTGGATCGGCCCGGAGATGCGCCGGGCGACCCGCATGGCCATGACGTACACGAGGCCCACGCCGCCGGCCGCGATGCCCAGGAAGACGACGACGCTTTGCCACAACAGGTTGGTGAACGGGCGCTCGAGCACGCCGACGTACAGCATGCCGATCGTCTTGCCAGACAGGTTGTGGATCGGCGCGTACGCCGCCAGGTACCACTCGTCGACGACAAAGGCGCGCCCACGCCAGGTGCCCCCGCGCAGCAGCACCTCGTCGGTCACTTCGGCCGAGGCCTGCGAGCTGATGGCGCGCGAGCCGTCGGCGAAGCGCACGTTGGTGGAGATCCGGACGTCGTCCTGGAAGATGGTGGCCGTGCCCACCGGGCGGCCCTGGTACTCCTCCTCCTTGAAGACGGTCTGCCGGATCTTGTCGACGATCAGGTAGTTGCGGTTCAGCAGGACGCCGCCATACAGCACGCCGAGCTGGCGGCCTCCCGGCGTGAACACGGGCGCCGCTGCGCGAAGCATCATGCCTGCCCGGACCAGGGGTTCGGCAGCCCGCCGCGCGCGGGCCGTGGGCGTGATCGTCATCAGCGCCTGTCGGGCCAGCGCCGGCGATTCGATCGCCAGCGCCTCGGCCGTGACCACCTCGGTGGCGGCGGCAGGCTGGAGCTGCTCCAGCACGCGGAGGATCAGTTCGTCGGTCACTTCCTGTCCGCGCGGCGCCTCGGCGTTGCGCGACCGGTAGAAGAGCCGCCCGTTCGCGTCGACCAGCGTCAGCACGTCCAGATGCTCCGCCTGGCGGATGCGATCCATTTCCTCCGCCAGGCCGGTCGTGTCCTGCCGCGACAGCGCGCCGTAGATGACCATCCGTGTCGCGTGGATCCGGATCGCGTCCTCCAGGCGATCAACCGTCGACTGGTAGATCTCCTTGGCGGCCTCCAGGTCGGCGTTCACCTGGGTCTGCGCCTGCGCGAAGACGCGATGGCGGATGATGCCGACGCCGACCACCGTGGTGACCAGCGCGGGCAGCAGAATCGCGAGCAGGAAGTTGCGGACGAGCCGGCCCTGGATCGTGGTGCCTCCGAGCCAGACGCGCAGGCTCGCGCGCCAGCCGGAGTCGAAGAGACGGGGCGCCGTGGATCGTTGGGCGGTGGTGTCCATGCTGTGCCGGCCGTAGCGGGCTGCGAAGGGGGCAGACGGGGCTCGAGGGGCGGCTAGACGGTCGCGCCGACGGGGGCCGATGCGCGATCCATCACCGAGCGTATCGCGTTCACGGCCTTCGGCACCGCCGCACGGACGGCCGGCGTCAGGCCTTCGCGAAACGACGCCATGTCATCGACTTCAATCGCCACGATGTGGATGGCCCCGGGCAGCTGCACGCCGCTGCGTCGTCCGAGCGCCACCACCGTGGGCAGCCCCACCGCGTGCGGCGACGGGCCGGCGTCGGTGCCCAGCGCCTCGAACGGGAACGACAGCACGGTGCCCGGAGGGTGCGCGCCCGTTTGAACCGCGTCCACGACGATCACCGAGTCCCAGCCGGTCAACTCGTCGAGCAGATAGAAACCCGAGAGCGCGCTGCGGCGGATCGTCACGCCGGGCGGGACTCGACCCTCCAGCGCATCGGCGACGGCCCACCCGACGCCATCGTCGTGGAGGATGTCGTTGCCCAGGCAGAGGATCAGCATCAGAGCCTCGAACGCCGCTGGACCGTTTCCACGATCTCACCGCGCACATTCCGGATCACGGCCGTGAGCGGCATTTCCCCCGGGAGCGAGTGCGTGGCGCAGCCGAAGCACGGGTCGTAGGCGCGGAACGCCATCTCGACCATGTTCAGCAGGCCGTCGTCCACCTTTCCGCCGTGAATGACGCCCTTCGCGGCCTTGTCGATCGACATCTGGATCGGCGCGGCGTTGTGCACCGTCGCGACGATCAAGTTGACCATCGTCAGGATGCCGTTCGGGTCGGTCTTGTAGTGGTGAATCAGCGT
>Ga0315275_10005793_pt1 | contig 11750 bp, 13 predicted proteins | sample YL17G03_0_MG_FD_205557 | JGI IMG/M metagenome (GOLD analysis project Ga0315275, IMG submission 205557) | Sediment microbial communities from Yellowstone Lake, YNP, Wyoming, USA - YL17G03_0 | ecosystem: Environmental > Aquatic > Freshwater > Lake > Sediment | place: USA: Wyoming | collected... | reverse complement strand
TGGAGACTGCCGCGCTACCAGGTTGCGTGCCATCAGGCATTACGCCATAACCCCATAACACACTCGGACAACTAGTCCGAGAGACTTACAAGTAACCCGGATGTTTTTATTAATTGTTGGGAATGCCGGTGCCTAGACCGCAACAGGCTGCGGCGCATAGTGGAGGGTCTCCTCTATGAACTCCTTGGCGAGGTTCCCGTTCGGATTCATGGTGTACGCGTACATGGCGGTCACGAACATCTGCTCCATGTACATGGATGCGACCCACACGACCCCGGCCACGGCCAGGTATACCGGGAGCAGCAGCACCCCGAGACCGCCCAGAACTGTCACAAGCAAGACCAGCCCGACCCCCACGAGGAAGGAAACGAGCCGCATGAGCACCACGCCGCTGATGAAGTTCATGGCCTGATTGCCAAGCACCTCCTTCATCCTTCCGAACGCCTTCATGAAGCCAAGGCCCTCGAACACGAAGATGGACACCATCATGAACGCCATCATGCGCAGGGCGGTCGCGATGCCGCTCGTTATCTGGTCCAGTATCGCGGCGCCTTTGCCCTTGGTGAGGCGGTTTATCATGGACTCTATGATGACGAGGATTACTACTGTGGAGACCCATACGACGGTCACCGGAATGAGCTTGAGCGAGGCCTTGGAAAGGCCCTCGCCCATCGCCTCGCCCAGGGAAATCGGTTTCCCTGAGTCGAACTGCTTCAGCATGGCGCTCGATACGGAAAACGAAAGCATGAGGACATAGGCAACTGCCGTGAGGAGGACAAGGAACGCTGCCAGGAGCACTATCCCAGGTATGTCCACCATCACCGCGCCGATGAGCGCGACGTCCAGAAGAAGCACTGCCACGAATACCGGCAACAGCGGTACCACAAGCACCGGATGCTTCGAGAATATCTTGAATGCCCCGCCGATTATGCTGAACGCCGAAACGTTTTTCTGTACCCCAGCCACCATAATAGCACCTAGCACACATATGTGCTGCAAACCATTTTTATTGGTTGTCCAACGCCCTGCCCTTAATAATATAAGGCTTGCAGGGGTAATCCATTCATGGACATGCTTGAGAGGCTGGCGAAGTCGGCCAAGGAAAGGAAGACCATACTCTGTTTCGGCGTGGACCCGGACATGGCGCGCATCGCGGCCGCCAGGGGGAACGGCAAGTCTGTGGAACAGACCGTCACGCCGTTCTTCCACGACATCATAGACAGGCTGCTCGCTGAGAACGCCATAGCGGCCCTGAAACCGAATTACGCTTATTTTGCCCAGTACGGATTTGACGGGCTTTATGCTCTCGAGGAAATCATGCAGAGGTATAAGGGGAAGGTGCCTCTTATACTAGACGGGAAACGCGGGGATATAGGGAAATCCAGCGAGGCCTATGCCAAGGAGCTTTATGACTTCTGGGGAGCAGACGCCACCACTATCAGCCCGTATATGGGCGAGGATTCTGTCAAGCCATTCCTGAGGGAAGGGAAGCTGGCATATATGCTCTGCAGGACATCGAACCCGGGTGCCAAGGACTTCGAGGAGTTGCGCCTTTTAGGAAAAGGCGCCCCAAAACTGGCTAGTTATGTTTACGAAAAGGTCGCTGAGAAGGCGCTTGATTGGAATTGCGGTTTGGTGGTGGGCGCGACGAGCGACTCAATCAAAAAAATCGCGAAACTCACAAAAAATCGCGTTCCGTTCCTGATTCCTGGCATAGGAGCGCAGGGCGGGGATTTGGAAATGGTCATGGAAGCGATAAAGGCGAACGTGGCCATCCATAGGATAAATGCCTCTTCCTCGATAGCCTACGCATACGAGAAGCAGGGCGGCAGGCCTGCGGATGCAGCGCTGAAGGAAGCGGAAAAACTCAATTCTGTGATAAGGAGATATCTGGCTCAGGGGAAATAGGAAAACCGAGAATAAAGAGAAACCACTTCAGGAGCACCTGCCCATCAGCGGGCGGCTGCCGACCTCGGTCTTTCCGGTTATCCCGCCCTTGTTGTAGGTCAGGATGACATTCTCGTGTGTGAACATCGTGCCCGTGGTACCGCAGGTGGTCGCAGTGGTTGCGTTGACGACCAGCTTCGCGCCGCTCGCGAACGTTGTGTTCGTCGAGAAGACAGATGCGCCATCCATGGTTATGTCAGTCAGGATGAGCGTGTCCACATCATTGTTCTGGATTTCCATCTCAAGGGTCGAGCCGCTCTGCTTCAATATGGTGATTGAGAGCGGGGCTGTGGTCGCCCAGGCCTGCTGGCTCTGGGTCTCTATCGTTCCTGCGCCCATGCCCGCGAAGCCGCCTACCAGGTAGACGACGACGAGGGCAACGACAAGCACGATAGCCAGAATAACCAGATATTCAGTAGATACCTGCCCTTTGAACATGATATTACCTCATGCAGTAGAGCCGCTTCAGATTTAAAAGGATGTGGGTCGAGCTGCGGATGCCTGTCAGTGGAGAAACGGAAATTGAAAAGAAAAATTAAAAGAGAAAAAACAGAGAACTCAAGAGCACTTGCCGACTATCGGCCTTATGCCCGTCTCTGTCTTTCCGACTATCGTGCCCTTGTTGTAGGTCAGGATGACATTCTGGTGGCTGAACGATGTACCGGCCGCTCCACAGGCTGTTGCGGTTGTCGCCGTGATTATCGCCTTCTGTCCGCTCGCGAACGTTGTGTTCGTCGCGAAGACCGAAGCACCATCCATGGTTATGTCAGTCAGGATGAGCGTGTCCACATCATTGTTCTGGATTTCCAGGTCCAATGCGGTGGTGCTCTGCTTCCAGCTCGTTATAGCGAACGGAGCTGCGGTTCCCCACGCCTGCATGCTCTGGGTCTCCATCGTTCCCACGCCCATGCCCGCGAAGCCGCCTACCAGGTAGACGACGACAAGAGCAACGACGAGGACAATCGCCAAGATTACTAGGTATTCTGTCGAAACTTGTCCTTTCATGTTCATAGCACCTCTTAGGTTTGCTTGGAGTAGCTTTCCAGAGGAGGTTTAAAACCTTTCTGGAACGGGAACTTCGCCCATCCAGATGCATCTGAAGCGACAATTCAGACAGCGAACCCCGACAGGAACGTGCCTATGAACGCCTTGGCTGCGAAGTAGACCAGGATCGCTGCGCCTGCGAAAACCGGGAAGTATTTGATTCCGTATATGGCGCGCCCGCGTATTATGACGCCTACCAGGGTCGACACGAGGAACGAGGACGTAATGATGACCGTGAGCGATATCATGACCATGTCGTCTGTGGTTATGAGGATGGCTCCTGAGAATATCGGGAGGTTGGACGGCATGGGGACGTTGATGTTGCTTGCGGCGCTCTCTGCGCTTATCTTGAGGAAGACCTGTACGAAATGCGTGGAAACCGAGAGCAGGAAAGGCATTATCACGATGAGTATGAAGGCCAGGAAAATCGTGTACGACCGTGTGGATGCAGTGAGCTCGGCCCTCAGGTCCTGTATGCGCCGCACCTCCTGCGCGATGGCTGTGAGCAGCCTGGCGAGATGGCCGCCCGAGCGGAGCCCCTTGCTGAAAAGGCTCACCGTCCTCTGGAGCAGGTGCGAATCGAAATAGATGGATACCTCGTTGAGCGCGTCTGCGAGCGAACTTTTCCCGCCTATTTTCGCTGTGCCCAGCCTCACCTCCTCGTGGAAAGACCCGAACTCAGGTATGGCGGCCTGCACGAAGGCGGCGAAGGGGCTCATGCCGGCCCTCAGGTTGGATACCGTAAGAAGCAGGAAATCCGGAAGGAGCTTCTCCACCCTGCTGGTGCGGTCCGCTATCTTGTAATACAGCTGCAGGTATGCAGGCGCCAGCACAAGCAGATTGCCGGCCAGGAAGACAATGATTGTGGTGATAACGGTCTCCACGGTTGTGAAGGGATTGAATATTATCAGGTAGAGCATGATGAATATGAAGCCGGCCAGGAACGCGAGGAGAATCCGCGCGCCCAGCCAGATGCGGACATCCTTCCTTATGCCGGCATGCCTGAGCTTGGGGGTGAAGTACTTAAGCATGGATTTTGGCAGCACTGCGCCCATGCGCCGGAAAGGCCTTTGTTTCATGAGCTGTTCTTCATCATCTGGCGATTGTCCCATGTCAGCCACCGAAGAGATCCGGCCTTGTCGAAGCCATGTACCCTATCATTATCATCTGTATTATGGACGTGCAGATTATGAGCGTCATCACGCTCTGGAGGGTCACGCCAAGCCCGCTGAAAGCGGACAGCAGTATCATGAATGTGATGCCCATGGAAGGGGCCACGACGCCCACCAGCATGTATATCAGCAGCAGGAAATTGAGGCTGGTGGAATAGTTCTTTATCTCCCTCATGAGGTAGTTCTCGACCGCCATGGTGATGCCTTCCAGCGCATCGCTCATCCTGGCACCGGATTCCAGCGCATTCACCATCTGCCAGGCCGCCCGCTTGAGGAACTCGCTCTCGGTCTTCAGGGCGAGCTGCTTGAGTGCTTCCCGCTCAGGCACTCCGCTTTCCACCTGGCGCACCACCCATTCGAAATCGGCCGATATATAGCCGTATCCGGCGCCTGCGATGTTCTTCATGGAGTCGAACAGGGGGACGCCACCATCTATGTCTATTATCATCTCGCGCAGGGCGTAAAGCAGGTCCTTGTTCTCCTTGGCGGCTATTTTCTTCGCTATGATGCTGGGGTAGGTCGTATGGAGGAGGAAGAACACAAACCAGAAGACAACGCCCAGCAGGACTGAGATTACTGCGGGATTTGACTCGAACGAGCGCGATGAGAGCAGGGCGAAACTAAGGATGAAGAATATGAACCCGTAGATGAATGAAGACAAGAGAGATGCTACCACGAAAGAGTCTGGTCCGTGCTCGAACCGTATCTTCTGGAGCGTGCTCTTGAGCGAGGGGAAGAGGGGCAGGAGCAGTATCACCGGGGGGAACGCCCTCCTCCCGAGTTTCCGCACCACGCTGTCCGGCAGGAGCATTATCGGCACGCGGTCAGACATGTCACAGCACCTTCTGCGGCGGAGTCCCCTTCTCGGCCGCGGCCACTATGCCTGCGGTGTCCGAATAATAGGCCTTCATGACCCTGCCCACGTTCTCCACGTCTTCCAGCTTGTTCTTGACCATCCAGTCCAGGACCTTCATCTTGTCCTTCTGGTCCTCTATGACCTCGGCCTCGGTCATGCCGGTCCGCAGGTTCAGCTCCTCCATGTAGCGGTGGGGCGCCTTGGCGCTCTCGAAGCCGTCCGTGCGTGGCTTCCATGTGAACACCCTGTTGAGCTCGGGCCCGGACACGCCGCAGAGCACCTCGGATATCTCGTGGGTCCTGCGGATGTTCCGCCTCCTGTCGCGGTACTGGACCAGCAGCAGGTGCACGTCCTCCACCTGGGATTCGGGAATCTCTATGGGTGGCTCTATGAGCCGCTTCAGGACCTGCTGGCCGGTGTCCGCATGGACCGTGGAATAGACGCTGTGCCCTGTGTGCATGGCCTCGAAGAAGACCTCTGCCTCGCGCTTGCGGCGTATTTCGCCCAGCACGATGCGGTCGGGCCGCATACGCAGGGAGTTGACCATCAGGTCGAGCATCGTGACCTCGCCCATGCCCTCGGGATTCGGCATCCTGGTCACCAGCGGCACCCAGTTCCACTGGTATGTCGGAAGGTAGAGCTCGCGGGTGTCCTCTATGGTGACTATCCTCTGGAAAGGCTGTATGAGCGAAAGGAGCGCGTTCAGGGCGCTGGTCTTGCCGCTCGCAGTGCCCCCTGCGGTGAGTATGTTCATCTCGTAATGCATCGCCTGCCAGAGGAGCGCGGCCATCTCCGGGGACATGGCGTTGTTTTCCTTCTTGATGAAGCTCACTATGGTCCACGGGTTCTTGGCGAAAAGGCGCATGGTTATCGTGTTGCCGTAGGCGGATATGGGGCTGAGCGTCGCGTTCACACGCTCGCCGGTCCCTAGGTGCGCGTCCAGTATCGGGTTCAGCGTGCTTATCTGCCTTCCGACCTTTCTCGCGATCTGCTGGGAGAAGTTCTCTGTCTCCGCCTCGTCCTTCATCATGATGTTGGTCCTGAGCCATCCGAAGTCCTTGTGATAGACCGAGACCGGCTGCCTGGCGGCGTTGACCACTATCTCCTCAAGGCGGCGGTCCTCCACCAGGGCTTCCAGCTCTCCGAGCCCGTACATCTCGTTCAGGACGACGCGGGCGAGCTGGTCCAGCACCTCCTGCGACGGTGAAAGGTCCTTGGCGATGACGTCCGATATCAGTTTCCGGCGCCCCTCGAAGAGGCGCCTGCCCTCCTCGGGGTTCTTGTCATCGACCCACACCTGGAACGTCCTGGAAACCTCCAACTTGACCTCCTCCAGGTAGGCGCGTGTGGACGGGCTCGCTTCCGGGAGCGAAATCAGATAGAGCGGGCGGCGCTCCTCCGGCGAATGGTATATACCCACGTGGCCGATGGCGCTGCCATCCTGGACTATGTCGTACTCGCTGAGCAGCTTGCCTACGTGGGGTACTTTCTTGGGTTCGATGGTGGGAGGCACGAACGTGACCGAGGGATTCTCTATCATGTTGATGGGATAGTGCATGTAGGCGAGCCCTGACTTCTCCATGCAAAGCGCGAATTTCTCGACCAGCTCCTCGCGGATTGAAAGCTCGCGGGCGAGCGCCTTCAGGCTCAATGTCCTGGTTCTTCTCAGGAGGGCGACCATCTTGTCGATTTTCGTTTCCACGACCATGTTTCCATCACTCTCATGTGTGATTTAAATGCGTTCATTTTCCGATGCGGCAGCTCTTCGCCACCCTGCCCTGGACATAACTGATGGTCGCATCGTATCCGTAACCCATCCTCTTCGTCGCGTTGAGCTGCGGCAGTACCGCGGCCCATGACGTGCCGGCCCCGGTTCCCGGGGCCTCGATGCGCAACGAGCCGTCATTGCCGCTCTCGGGCCCCACAGCCACCAGGATGCTGCTGCCGCCCGTATAATTCACCCTGAACGTGTTGGGCTGGCCAGGGAACACGCTACCTTCCTCCACCCCAGTGCCGTTCATATCGGTATATCTTATGGTGACGTTCATGGTGCCGCTTCCGTTGAAGGCCATGTGCGTGACATCCGCCCGGACCCCTGGCACTGTGATGTTTATCTCATAGGACTTTGCCCCTGTGCCGCCGGCCCTGGTGAAAAGCGACTCGTTCTGCGTGTGGTCGTTGATATAGATGTAATCCTCGTTTATGAAGACCTTTATCATGCCGCCGGTGAGGTTGGTGAAGTTCGCGGTGATGTTACTGGCTGTCCGATCCGCCACCTCGCCGCTCATGAAGGCCCCGTAGGAGGATATCTCTCCGCTATGATTGTAACCATGGAGAGTGTCTATCACAACGACCTTCACGCTGTCGTTCGCCTCGATGAGGCGGATCTGAGGCCCGATGATGGAATTGAGTTCATAGGCGACATCGTCAATCAGGAAGGCGCCATAGATGAGCGGCAGCGGCTCCATGAGCGCCCTCTCTGTGCCGAGCTGGGCGTTGTAGATGGACATGGAGAGCACTACAAGTATCATTATGAGGCTCACCGAAAGGATGGTTATCACGAACCCGCGCATTGCGCTCTCCCCCCTGCCATCGTCCGCACTTCCATCTAATCAGGCTCCTTCCTGAACCAGGATTGCGACCTGGCCAGGTACATGCTGCCCTGGTGAAGGACAGGCTTTGTGGCCGCCTGCATGTCCAGGCCGGCGGTTTCTGTGCAGCCGCTCTTCACCACTGTGATGACCACGTCACCGGCAGCGTCCATTATGGTGACACCCATGCATGCGGACACCGGCGTCGCCTCCAGCATCTCCTGGACCGCGCTGGTATTGCCGATGATTGCCTGTTCCATCCCGCCGCTCTTCTCCAGCACGGTCAGGACATCCAGCGACAGCTGCTTCATGTATACCCCTCCTGGAGCCACAGGCTGGTAGCCCTGGCTAGCGATGAGCAGTATGGCGACCATGAAGAACGATATGGCAACTAACGCATCCAGCGTGATGGCGAATCCCCTCATCCTCCCCACACCTCCATGTGCACCATCACCGGTTCGCCGTCCAGGATGCCGAAACGGTCGGAATTGATGGATGTGTTGAGCGCCACGTTCGAGAACTTACCGAATTCGTAGTAGGTCGTGCTGCCGTCCAGGTCGGTCACGCGCATGCCGAATTCATAGCGCTGCATGCCCAGCCGCGCCTTGATTGTGGTGTATGCGGTCGCATTCTCTGATACCAGCTTCTCCAGCTTCATGCGGTTCAGCTCATTGCGGCCGTTGACCAGCCCGATGGCGCTCACGTTGCCGTCTATGTGCTGGAGCATCTCCCAGCTCTCCGGCTCGCCGGGCGTGGCCAGCAGCGACTCGGACGCCATGAGCGCGCTCGTCTCCATGCCGATGTACCTGCTGGTGGAGTTCCACCTCTGTACCATGCTGTTCCACATGAGCATATAGAGCGCCAATATGAATGTGAGCGCCACCAGGCCCATCATGAAATCCATGGTCCAGGTCTGGCCTTTGCGGCAGTTACCCCACGACATGGATGACACCCCCATCGTTGCTTATCACCAAATCGCCACGGCTGATGGAACTCACATTCACTTCAGCGTCCAGCAGCGGCGCCCCGGCTGACGCATGCGGCCTCTCAGATGTCACCGCATAGTCGGACATGGTGATGTTCTCCTCGTTCTTCGTGTTGGAAAGCGAGAAGCCATAGCTCGCGCCGTCGCCGGCCAGGTAGACATAGTTCATGGCCGCCGCCACCGAATGGGCATTGCGCAGGGCGGCCATGGAGTCCTGGGCCTGGAAGAGGTTGAGGCTGCCGCCGAGATATATCGAGAAGACCACTACGAATATCATGAACAGGACCGAATACACGACCATGAATTCCAAAGAAGCCTGCGCTTTCATGGTTATCAGTCCGATTCCGGTTCCCGAATATTATTGATGGTATGCATCATGATGGCCCGCATGTGGCATAATAGCCGCTCTTGGTGGTGCAGTTCGATATGTTCGGGCCGCGGTAGCAGTCATTGTTGCCGCCGCCGCCATTAAGGGTGTTGGTGCCGGTGCCGCCATCAATGGTGTCGGCGTCGCCTCCGCCATCGATAATGTCATTGTCAGCGTTTCCGCATATGGTGTCCTTGTTCTCGCCGCCGTATATCGTGTCTGCACCCGGTCCGCCGTACAGTAGGTCGTCCTGGCCATCACCGTAGATTTCATCATTGCCGCTTCCACCGTCAACCTGGTCGTTGCCCTGGCCTCCGCTTATCCAGTCGTTCCCTTCCTTTCCATATATCTTGTCATAGCCGCTTTCGCCATAGAGGTGGTCATTGCCATCGCCGCCGTCAATCAGGTCGTCTCCATTGCCCCCATAGATGTAGTCATCGCCGTCGAGGCCGCAGATGATGTCGCCGCTCTCGTCGCCGAGGATGATATCCGAACCGTTGGTGCCGGCGATGGTATCTATACCGGAGCCGCCCCTGAGGGTGCCGTTGTAGGCCTTGCCATTGTCAGGACCTCCGTAAACGATGCCGTTCATGACGTATATGTCCGCAGGCTTGCACATGCAGAGGGGGATGTCCCAGTAGCCTGAGCCCACGGGGCAGTTGCACAGGCTCTGATTGTCAAGGCCGAAGCTGCAGTTGCTTTCCGTGGCGTTCGTACCGTTCGAGGGGACGCTGATGGCCAGCAGGATGGTGTCCTGGGCTCCGATGGCACCCTGGCCGGTCACGTCTATCGAGCCAGCGTAGGTGCCGGCTGCGGTTCCGTTGGGGACAGTAAGCGACATAGACTTGAGCTGGCAGGTCCCTGCACCCATGGGGCCAAGGGAACCGGTGTCATTAACCCAGCTTCCCGGAGCTCCGGAGCTGGGCGTGAAGGCGACGCCGGATAGCGAGGTGCGCGAGTTCGTGCATATGGTGAATACCTGGGATGTGGAATTGGTCGGCTGAAGGGTCGCCGCCCAGACCCCGGGGGTTACATTCAGGGGAGGGGAGATATCAAGTCCGTAGCTCATGACCGCGACCGTGATTGGGACGCTGATTTCCTCAGAGGCATTGCCGTCTGTCACGGTGAATGTCAGCTCTCCGCTGTAATATCCTGTCGAATTGGAATCTGCCTGGAAATCGATTGTGATTGGTTGGGTCCCGCCTGGCGATAGTGAGAAATCTCCCACAGACGGCGTGGCGCTCACTTCGGAATGCGACCATGTCAGCTCGGTGTCAACATCAATATCCAGCTCCCAAAGGCTCTGCGCAGTGAGAGATACCGAATCGCTCTCGCCAGGAGCCATGACGATGGATATGGAGTTCCGGCTCAGGCTGAGCATCGCTGTGCCTATGCGCACCCGGTTGCCTTCCGAGACGACCCATATCCACTGCCCGCCTGACTGGCCAGGCAGGGAGCCGCGGACGTTGAAGTCCTCAAGCGAGACGTGGTCGGTCCCTGCCGCACGTATGCTTATTGATTTGTTGCCCACGGACGACTGACTGGGGTCGTAGCTGCTCGGCAAACGGATGAACACCAGCTTCTTGGAGCCCTCGCCCTGGGCATAGACGGACCTGGCCGCTGAGCTCAGGTCCAGGAGTGAGTTTTGCGCGTCCATGTTGTCCTTCTCGGACTGCACCGTGGTTATCTGCTGCTGCGCCAGCATGACTATCATTATTATGATGACCATGGATACGGCTAGGATGAGGAGGAATTCCGCACTCGCCTGCGCCGCCTTAGACCCTTCCAACTTTCCCCAACCTCCGGGTCACCTTGAGGCCGTCCCGGTCCAGCTCGAACAGATGCACTTCGTCGCTGTGGTGGGTGTCCCTCATCTTGAGTATCTCCACGGCCCTGGAACGGTGTTTGCCCATCCGCAGGTAGTAAAGATTAATGATGCCGTCCGTGAGGAAACCGAGCCTCCCCCGCCCCCCTACCAGGGGACTTATCGGGTTCTCAGATGTGACAAGCGAGGTGGCGTTCCATTTGCGGAGTATCTCCAGCAGCGAAAGGATTGATTCATTGGCGCTGTATTTGTTCTCGAACATCATCTCGTAGGCGCTGAGCGAGTCTATCACGAGCCTTTTTGCGCCCATGGATTCCACGGTGTCGCGTATCACGCCGCCGCCTTCTTCTATTATCTTCACGATTTCGTGCGGCTGGTAGCGGATGACGACGAACTTGTTGGCCCGGGTCAGGGCTTTGAAATCCCAGGAGAACATGTTGCCGTGCTGATTTATCATCTCATCCGATTCGGCGAAGCTGAGGTAGACGCCTGGCTCGTCGTATTTCTTCGCGCCGTTATAGAGATACTGCAGGCACATTATGGTCTTGCCTGAGCCTGTGCCGCCCTGCACCAGCACTGTGCTGTCCTTCACGAAGCCGCCACAAATCATGTCGTCAAGACCGGGAATGCCGCTTGGCACCCGTTCAATCTTACTTGTAGAGGCTCCTTTCTTCCGGGTCACCATGCCCATACCACTGAGATGCTCTTAATAATCATTTTGTTTGGATGGGTGTTGCATGACACGGGGGTTTTTAATCCCGCTTTGGATAAACGCTTCCCCATGGCAGAAATAAATACGCGATTCTTTGCCCTGAAGAAGCAGATAGAGGATACCCTGAACGCGCTTTTTGAAGGCACACGATTCGAATTCCCGGTCATCATGAAAAAACCGATCAGCACCAGGCCCGTGCAGAAGGAGCCGGAAACGGCCTGGCAGTGCCCGGTCCATATAGATGAGGAAGA
>Ga0315275_10005792_pt1 | contig 11750 bp, 13 predicted proteins | sample YL17G03_0_MG_FD_205557 | JGI IMG/M metagenome (GOLD analysis project Ga0315275, IMG submission 205557) | Sediment microbial communities from Yellowstone Lake, YNP, Wyoming, USA - YL17G03_0 | ecosystem: Environmental > Aquatic > Freshwater > Lake > Sediment | place: USA: Wyoming | collected... | reverse complement strand
GCCCCCCCCCCCCCCCCCCCCCCCCCCCCCCCCCCCCCCCGCCCCGCCCCCCCCCCGCCGGGCGGGGGGCGTGACCCGAAATTCGCCTGGAAGGATGACCCCGGCAGATTCCAGCCGGCGTCGCGTGAAATCACAGCATTCGCGGCTTCATCGGACGAGCACCAATTTAATGCTCCTGGCCACTCGCGAGGCACTGCCGTTCAGAGGGTCTGCATTCATCCGGCAGAGGTACACCCCGCTGGCAACCTGCAGACTAACGAGCGTCGGGGTTATGCGCAGCGGCAGTTGACTCTCTGTAATACATATGTTATAATGTAGCCACACGTGGAGAGAACGACCATGCTCAAAACAGCAGTCCGTCGAGTAGGCAACAGTCTCGGGATTACGTTGCCCAAAACCGTCATTGACAACTACCACCTCAGCGAAGGCGACGAACTTCATCTCGTTGAGACCGAGGAAGGCGTTGTCCTCACACCGTTCAATCCGGAGTTCTCGGCCTGGGCAGAAGCATACGGAAGAACCAACAAGAAATTCCGCAACACTCTTCATGCCCTTGGGAAATAATGGCTACTCGCTTCATTCCCCATCGGATTGTTGCAACCATTCACTCCGATCTCCTGCAAAGGTACGGTGGACGTCCGGGCCTTCGTGATTCCAATCTGCTTGACTCTGCGCTTGCCCAGCCCAAAGTCACCGTGGGGGGTACGTTCGTCCACAAGACACTGTTCGACAAAGCTGCGGCCTACGGGTTTCATGTCTGCAAGAACCATCCGTTCGTTGACGGCAACAAGCGAGTCGCTTTCGTCTTGATGGACATCTTCCTTCAGAAGAACGGGTGGGAGATTGTCGCCAAAGAGGATGAAGCCTACTTGATGATGATGTCACTCGCCTCCGGAAAACTCTCAAAGACCCAACTCTCCAGGTGGCTCAAAGAACACTCCTCAAAGTCTTCCAGATAGATTGCCGTTCCGCATAACGTGTTATGCGAAGGCGGCGGCGTCTGCCGATCTATGGTCGCATCGGACTGCGGATTGTCTCCGCAAGACCATCACTATGAGCGAGCGCAAACACAGCGCCCCGGCGGGTTCCGTCGGGGCGTCTGGGTTACAGCGGGAGAGCAGTCGGCAGGTGTATTACACCTCCATGATCTCTTTTTCTTTCTGTGTCAGGAGGGCGTCAATGTCTTTCGTGTACTTGTCGGTCATCTTCTGCGCCTCTGCCTCGGCCCGCTTCCGTTCGTCCTCCGAGAAGTGTTCTGCTTTCTCGGATTTCTTCAAGTGTTCGATCAGGTCGCGCCGGATGTTCCGGATGGCAATTTTTCCATCCTCGCCGAATTTCTTCGTCAGCTTCACCAGCTCACGGCGTCGCTCCTCATTCAGCGGAGGAATGGGGATGCGGATGATGTCCGCCTCCTTCACCGGGTTCAACCCGAGGTTCGCTGCCTGAATGGCCTTCTGGACAGGTTCCAGCATTGCTTTCTCATACGGCTGGACGGCAAGCGTATGCACATCCTTCACGCTGACGTTGCCGATGTGGGAAAGCAGGGTCATGGTCCCGTAGTAATCCAGTTTGATGCCGTCCAGCAACGCCGTCGTCGCCTTTCCCGTGCGGATCTTTGCGAGTTCCTGGCGAAGGACCTCGGTTGCTTTGTGCATCCGGTCTTCTGCATCCTTCATGATTTGTTTGATCATCGGTAGCCTCGTGAGTGTTGGGAGGACACGTCTAGGGCAAGTCCAGCACTCGTGATCCGACAGGCTCTCCAAGGATGAGCCGCTTGAAGTTCCCCGGGGTGTTCATATTGAACACCAGGATGGGAAGATTGTTCTCTTTGCACAGGGTTATCGCGGTCATATCCATCACTTTGAGATCCCGCCGGAGCACATCCAGATAGGAAATCTCCGAAAACTTGAACGCGGATGGGTTTCGTTCGGGGTCAGAGTCATATACACCATCCACCCGCGTTCCCTTGATGATGACATCTGCTTCGATCTCCACTGCTCTCAGTGACGCGGCGGTGTCCGTCGTGAAGTACGGATTTCCCGTTCCCGCACCGAAGATCAGCACCCGTCCTTTTTCGAGATGCCGCACGGCCCGGCGGCGGATGAAGGGTTCCGCGATCACATCGACGCGGATGGCGGACATCAACCGGGTGAACATCCCCTCACGTTCCAGCGCGCTTTGCAGCGCAAGTGAGTTGATCAGCGTCGCCAGCATCCCCATCTGATCGCCGGTGACCTTGTCGATCCCGTCGGACGAGTTGGAGACCCCGCGGAAGATATTGCCTCCCCCGATGACGATCCCGATTTCCACCCCGAGATCCTTCACGGCCTTGATTTCGGTCGCGTACCGCTTCAGCACGTTCGGGTCGATGCCGAACTTCTGATCCCCCATCAGCGATTCCCCGCTCAACTTGAGCAGCACGCGGCGATATGCGGGAGTCTGTTGGGCCATTACGATGCCGGGCCTTCTTCGCCGAGGTGGAACCGCGTGAAGAGTATAACGCTTACGGGCTTGCCGGCGGCGGCACCAACATCCTGGAGATAATCCTTGATAGTCTTGCCCGGATCCTTGATGAACGTCTGTTCCATCAGGCAGACCTCCTGGTAGAACTTCTCGAGCTTGCCGGTGGCGATCCTGTCCACGATCTGCGCCGGCTTCCCTTCATTCTTTGCCTGCGTCCGGTAGATATCCAGCTCGCGCTCCACCATCGCCTTGTCGACCTCGCCGCGCGTGATGACCATGGGGTTCATCGCTGCGATCTGCATTGCGATATCGCGCCCCACCCCTGATTGCGCCGTGCCCCCATCGATGCCCGTGAGCTCGGCGAGGACTCCGATTTTGCTTCCGAGGTGCGTGTACGCGCTGACCGCGCCGCTTTCCGATTCGATCACCTGGAACCTGCGGACGCCTATCTTCTCGCCCACTTTCGCGAGAAGGTCGTTCAGCAGGTCTGTGATCTTTTTCCCTGACGGGGTCGCCTTCTGGTGGAGTTCATCGATGGTTGCCGGCCGGTGGCGTTCGAGTGCTTCGGCCACGACCTGCGCGAATCCCACGAAATCCTCGCTCCGCCCGACGAAGTCGGTTTCGGAGTTGACTTCGACGATGACGCCGATCCTGCCGTCCGTGCTGACGCGCGTGACGATAACCCCTTCTTTTGCGGACCGTTCGGCTCGTTTCGATGCAACGGCCGCACCTTTCTTGCGCAGGTATTCGATGGCGGCCTCGGCATTGCCGTCGCTGGCCTCCAGCGCCCTCTTGCAGTCCATCATTCCCGCGCCGGTCCGGTCACGGAGATTCTTGATCATTTCATTGGTAATTGCCATGCGTCTCTCTATCAAACCCCCTCTTCGCAGTGAACGGGAGGTGCTCTCCCGGTGCTACTATTCTGATGTATCCTTGCTCCTGGATTCGCCCTCGACCGCAGTCTCCATCTGCCGTGCCGAGACGCGTTCCTTTCCTTCCAGGATCGCGTCGGCGATCACCTTCATGATCACCTGCACGGACTTGATCGCGTCGTCGTTGGCGGGAACCACATAGTCGATATCGTCGGGATCGCAGTTGGTGTCAACGATCGCAAAGACCGGGATGTTGAGCCGGCGGGCTTCTTTGACGGCGATCGCTTCTTTCTTGACGTCGACGACGAGCAGCGCGCCGGGGAGTCGCGTCATCTCGACGACGCCGGACAGAACCTTGTTCAGCTTCTCGCGCTCACGCCCGAGGAACAGCACTTCCTTTTTGGTCAGCTTATCGAACGTGCCGTCCGTCTCCATCTTGTCGATGTTCGTCAGACGCTTGACGCTCTTGCGGATGGTGGTGAAGTTCGTCAGGCATCCACCGAGCCAGCGTTCGCTGACGTAGAACTGGCCCGACCGGACGGCCTCCTCCCGGATGATATCCTTTGCTTGTTTCTTGGTGCCGACAAAGAGGATCCGCCGTCCGTCGGCAACGACGTTGGCGATGCCATTGCACGCGTCCTCCAAAAGATCGCGCGTCTTCATGAGATCAATAATGTGGATCCCGTTGCGTTCCATAAAGATGTAGGGACGCATTTTGGGGTTCCAGCGACGGGTCAGGTGACCGAAGTGACAGCCGGCTGCGAGGAGCTCGGCGACTTCAACGCGGGGCATAGTGGTGATCCTTGTATGTGAGTTTGTTCTTCTACCCTCTTCATCTCCCGCCGGCCATGGCGCCGGTGGCGCCACACTCCCGGCAGGATCCAAGGGTATGCGTATTTACAGCAACAACGATTAGCGTTTCGAGAACTGGAATCTCTTGCGAGCTTTTTTCTGACCGTACTTTTTTCGTTCCACCATTCTTGGGTCGCGTGTCAGGAGGCCTGCTCCCCTCAGGAGAATGCGATGATCCTCGCTCAGCGCCACGAGGGCACGCGCAAGACTGAGCCGGATTGCGCCTGCCTGTCCGGCCTGCCCGCCGCCTTCAACATTCACGTGGACATCGTACTTCCCGACCGACTGGGTCACTTCCAGCGGCTTCGCAATGTCCGTCCGCAGCGTAGCAAGCGGAAAGTATTCCTCCATCGGCCGGCGGTTAATGGTGATCTTCCCGGTTCCCGGCGACAGGATGGCCCGTGCAACGGCGGTTTTGCGGCGTCCGACTGCTCTCGAGGTGTGTGGATGCATTCCTGGTGTCAACTCCTAGTTAAGCGTTGAATGGTTCGGGACGCTGGGCGGTGTGCGGATGCTCGGGCCCCGCGTACACTTTCAGTTTCTTGAAAATCTGGCGACCAAGACGATTGTGCGGAAGCATCCCGCGAATGGCGTGCTCGAAGACCCGCTGGGGGTCCTTCTGGATCAGATCCTTGAACGACACGGTCCTGGCGCCGCCGGGGTATCCCGTGTAGTGGAAATACTCCTTCAATTCGGTCCGCTTTCCGGAGACCTTCACCTTCGCAGCGTTGACGACCACCACGAAATCCCCCAGATCGGCGTTCGGGGTGAACAGCGGCTTGTGCTTGCCACGGAGAAGTTGCGCAACCTGCGTGGCAATACGCCCGAGGGTCTTCCCTTCGGCATTCACCAGATGCCACTTCTGCTGGGTGTCTTCTGTCTTGAAAAAATGAGTGGTTTTGTCCACGGGTCGTGCTCCCTTGCAGCTCTGTGTCAGAAAAGCCTGAAGATCGTTAGCTTACCAATATAGAAAATCGGCCAAAAAGAGTCAAATGAAATTGACTCAAACGGGGCTAAACGTGGCGCTCGGCGTGGTAGGAGCTCCGGACAAGGGGCCCGGATTCGACATGCCGGAAGCCCATCCCCAGACCCCGGCCCTGAAGCATCTCGAATTCGTCGGGAGGCACATACCGGTAAACTGGCAAATGACCCTTGCTGGGTTGCAAATATTGACCCAGGGTCAGAATATCGCACTGGACCGATCGCAGATCGCGCATCACCTCGATCACTTCGTCCAGCCCCTCGCCCAGGCCAAGCATCAGCCCGCTTTTGGTCGTCATCCCCCCCTGCTTTGCGCGATGGAGAAGCTCGAGCGAACGCTCATAGCGGGCCTGCGTCCGGACCGTCCGGTACAGCCGGGGGACGGTTTCGATGTTGTGGTTCAGGATGTCGGGGCGGGCGTCGACTACCGTTCTGAGCGCGGACCAGACTCCCCGGAAATCGGGGATCAGGACCTCAATCCTCACCGAAGGCTCCGCCTCGCGCACCCTCCGGATGGTCTCTGCAAAAATCCCCGCTCCGCCGTCCTCGAGTTCGTCGCGGTTGACCGACGTGATCACGGCATGGCGCACGCCCATGGAACGGATCGCCTCGGCAACCCGCGCGGGCTCCTCGAGATCGAGTCCATCCGGCTTCCCCGTCTTCACCGCACAGAAGCCGCACGACCGCGTGCAGACATCGCCCAGGATCATGAACGTTGCGGTGCCGGCGTTCCAGCACTCCCCCATGTTCGGACAGCGGGCTTCCTCACAGACTGTATGCAGCCGCTGCGACGTCATGAGGTCTTTCAGCCGCGCGAAGCCCTCACCGCCGGCAACCCGCACTTTCAACCACTCGGGCCTCCGGGGGCGCTGCGGCTCTTCCTCCGCCCGAACCTCCTGGATCACAAATTCCATGATCGCTCCCCTCAGAACTTGATGGATGTATCGAATTCCTCCAGCGACTTCACGATCTCCTCCAGAAACATCCCGCCGAGAGCGCCGTCGATGATCCGGTGATCGAAGGCGAGCGTGAAGTAGGCCATCGAGCGGATGGCGATCGCGTCATTGATCACGGCGACACGTTTCTCGATGGCGCCCGTCCCCAGGATCGCCACCTGAGGCTGGCTGATGATCGGCGTTCCGATCATCGTCCCGAAGACGCCGTAGTTCGAGATGGTGAAGGTCCCGCCCTGGATATCGTCCGGCGCCAGCTTCTTCGCACGCGTCCGGACCGCAAGATCATTGATGGCACGCGCGATGCCGAGGAAGCTCTTCTCTTCGGCATGCTTGACCACCGGGACAAGCAGGCCGTGCTCCGATGCCACAGCGATCCCGAGATTGATGAAATTCTTCCTGATGATCTTGTCGCCTTCAAGTGAGCTATTGACGAGCGGGTACTTCTTCAGTGCCTTGACCACGGCATGCGCAACGTACGGCGTGAAGGTCAGCTTGAATCCTTCCTTCCGCCCGAACGCCTCGCTGTTCGCGGCCCGATGATTGACAACCGGAGTCAAGTCCACCTCGTGGACGGCATTCACATGGGGCGACGTGTGCTGGCTGTGCACCATGTGCTGGGCCATCTTCTGCATCACGTTGCTCATCTGAATGATTTCGTGTGCGGGCGAGGGATACTTCGCCCGGAGCTCGGGGACATCCACCGGTTTCCCGACCGACGCAGGAATGGTCATCGCGGGCGGAGGGGGAGCCTCTCCCGGAACCGGCGTCCCTCCGCTCTTCCTCGCCTGGACGTACGCAAGAAGATCCTTTTTCGTCACCCGTCCCCCTTCGCCCGTCCCCGGGATCCGTTCAAGCTCCTGCATCGCGATCGCTTCTTCCCGGGCAATATTCAGGACAAGCGGTGAATAGAACCGACCGCCCTGCGGCTTGTCCGGCACCGGCAGGACGGAGGGCCCCGCGGGAGCGGCCACCCCAGACGTCTCCGGCACCGCCGGCGGACCCGAGGGAACGGATCGGACGTCGGGTGATCCGTCGATATAGGCAATGACTGTTCGTACCGGCACCGTCGCCTGCTCCTCAACCACGATCTGGGTCAGCACACCGCTGACAGGAGAGGGAATTTCCGAATCGACCTTGTCGGTGCTGATCTCCAGAAGCACTTCATCCTTCGCGACCGCCTCGCCCGCCTTTTTGTGCCACTTGACAATGGTCCCTTCGGTGATGCTCTCGCCCATCTGGGGCATGATCACTTCAACCTTTGCCATGGAGTCTGTTCCTTCAGATTCTCGTAGAATCAAAACCGGTTGAGGGCACGCAGCGCCTCGAGGATCTTCTGCGTGTCGGGAAGAACATGGTTTTCCAGCGGTGGAGCGAACGGCACGGGCGTGTCCAGGGAACCTAGCCGCCGCACCGGCGCATCGAGGTACTGGAACGCACGCTCGGCAATGAGCGCTGCGATCTCGCCGCCGATGCCGCCGGTCAGGTGATCTTCGTGAACGATCAACACTTTGCCGGTCGCTTTGACGGAGTCAAGAATAAGATCGACGTCCAGCGGCTTCAGCGATCGCAGATCGACGACGCGCGTTTCGATTCCGTCTTCCTTCGCGAGAATGGCCGCAGCTTCCAGGGAGAAATGCACCGTGGAACCGTAGGTGATGATTGCCAGGTCATCACCGTCGCGCTTCACGTCCCCTCGTCCGATGGGCACGACATAGTCATCGGCGGGAACGCCGCCCTTGATACGTCGATAGAGATACTTGTATTCCAGGAACAACACCGGGTTGGGGTCCCGCACCGCGGCCTTCAGGAGTCCCTTTGCATCATACGGGGTCGAGGGAGCCACGATTTTCAGCCCCGGGACATGGAAGAACCATGCCTCGGGATTCTCGGAGTGGTAGGGACCACCATGGATGTAGCCTCCCGCAGGGAGTCGCACGACCATCGGGACGGGGAGATTCCAGCGATAATGGATCTTGGCGGCATTGGAGACGAGCTGATTGAACCCGCATGTCACGAAGTCGGCAAACTGCATTTCCGCAATCGGGCGCATCCCGACGACGGCCGCTCCGATGGCGGCACCAAGAATCCCGGCTTCCGAGAGGGTCGTGTCAATCACGCGCTGTTCCCCGAAATGATCGAGGAAGCCTTTCGTCGCCTTGAACGCGCCTCCGTACGCGCCGATATCTTCTCCGAGCAGGAAGACGGATGGATCCCGCTCCATTTCCTCCCACATCGCGCGGGAGATCGCTTCGATGTAGCTCAGTGTCGGCATCAGGTGGCGTACACTCCCTCTGCCGCGTCAGCGCCGTCCGGGTAGGGGCTTGCTTCAGCAAACGCAACCGCATCGTTGATGTCGCTCTGGATACGGGCTTCCATGTCCTTCACTCCCGCCCCATCGAGAATTCCCGCCGCGATCAGCGCCCGCTCGAAGGTTGCCACGGGGTCTTTCGCTTTCCACTCTTCGAGCATCCCTTTCGGAACATACGACGCATCATCGGAGGCCGAGTGGCCCTGCATGCGCATGGTCACGCTTTCAATGATCGACGGGCCGCCACCGCCGCGCGCGCGATCGACAGCCTCCCTGCAGGCCTGATACACCGCGAGGACGTCCGTTCCGTCCACCGTGACCCCGGGAATTCCATAGCCGATCGCGCGATCCGACAGTCGTGCGGCAGCAACCTGTTTGCTGGTCGGAGTGGAATATGCAAACTGGTTGTTTTCGATGATCAGGACGAACGGAAGTTTCATCACGGCGGCCATGTTGACGCCTTCGTGAAAATCGCCGACATTGGACCCCCCGTCGCCGATGTAATTCATCACCACGGCATGTTCCCCCCGCATCTTGGCGGCAAGCGCGATTCCCACGGCCATCGGGATCATTGCTGCGAGGTGGCTGATGTTGCCGTAGATTCGCAGGGAGGGGTCTGCGTAGTGCCCGGTGCCGTCACGACCGCGTGTCAGGCTCCCCGCCCGGCCGAGCTGCTGAAGAAAGATGTTCCGGAGGCTCTGTCCTTTAACAATGTGCGCGCCCATATCACGGTGCATCGGGAGCAGGTAGTCGTGTTGTTCCAGGGCATAGGCACTCCCGACGGCCGTCGCCTCATTGCCGGCGCCGGTGTAGGCCCCGCCGACAATCTTCCCCTGTCTGTACAGGCGGAGGATCGTAGTGTCGCACTCGCGGGTCAACTTCATGGCGTGAAACAGTTCAAGCTTCTGAGCGTCGGTCAGCGTGAATGTTTTTCCAGACGGAGTATGGGCCGGTGATACTGGAGTCTTCATTGGTCAGAATGATCAGGCAACGTCAGGGGAGATTTTCAATAGCGTGTCAACCGGGTCAACGCTGCCACGAGGTCCGATTCCTGTGGGAGCATCGCATTTTCCAGTCCCGGGCCATACGGGATTGGGCTGTCCTTTGCTGCCACGCGCTGAACCGGGGCGTCGAGATGCTCGAAGGCTTCCGCCGCAATGATCGCCGCGATCTCCGCTCCGAAACCACCCGTCAGGGTGTCTTCATGCGCGATCAGAACTTTCCCGGTCTTGCGCACCGACCGGAGAACGGTCTCCCCGTCAAGCGGGTTGAGCGTGCGCAGGTCGATCACCTCAATGCTCACGCCGTGCGCTTCCTCTACTTTGCGGGCGGCCTCCAGTGAACGCTGAACAAGCATTCCCCAGGTCACCACGGTGATATCGTCGCCGGCCTTTTTGACCTTCGCGATTCCGAACGGCAACAGGTAGTCCTCAGAAGGCTCGGCCGAAGCGGCAAAGCTCTGGCGATACAATCCTTTGTGCTCGCAGAAAATGACAGGATCTCCCTGGCGGCACGCGGTCTTCAGCAGACCTTTTGCATCTGCCGCATTCGACGGGAACACCACGCGCACCCCGGGGATGTGCGTAAAGAATCCATCGATGGACTGGCTGTGGTACAATCCGCCGTGGATATATCCTCCGACCGCCACGCGGATCACCATCGGGCAGGACCACTCATTGTACGAGCGATACCGGAGCATCGCGACTTCGTCCCGGATCTGCATGAACGCCGGCCAGATATAGTCGCCGAATTGAATTTCAACAACGGGCACATGGTTGCCGCGGACGGCAAGGCCGAAGGCCGTTCCGACGATGCTGGCCTCCGCAAGAGGAGAATTGAAAACACGCCGTTTGCCGAATTTCGTCACGAGCCCACGGGTCGCAGTGAACACGCCCCCCTTGTTGCCCCCGACGTCCTCGCCGTAGATCAGCATTCCCGGGTTCCGTTCCATCTCCTCTGCAAGCGCATGGTTGATCGCGTCCACCATCACGACCTTCGGTCCCGTGTGTTCCGGCTCGAGCGTGTCCCCGGGCGGCGGTGCGGGCGTCGGTGCGTACACATACCGTGTGACCTCGCTTTCGTCCGGCAACGGCTCGAGTTCGCAGCGCTCGGCCACGTCGTTCACCAGACTCTGCACCTCGCGGCGGATTCTCCCAATAGCATCACGGTCGAGACATCCTTTCGCAACCAGGAACTGCTCGAACCGCGGGATCGGGTCTTTCCTGGCGTCCTCCTCAAGCTCTTTGGGATCACGATACTTCTTCTGGTCATCAGACGAGGAATGGGCAAGAAGGCGGACAGTATCCGCCTCGATGAGCGTTGGACCCTCCCCGCTGCGCGCAAGGGCAACGGCCTCGGTCGCTGCTTCGAACACCGCCGGGAAGTCGCCCCCGTCCACACGGAACCGGCTCAACCCTTTGTAGCCCTTGACAATTTCGTACACTGATTCGCCGGCGAGCTGATCGGCGACTGGGACAGAGATTGCATACTTGTTATTTTGAACCAGGAAGATAACCGGATACCTGCCGCGCGCCGCCCAGTTGATGGCTTCATGAAACTCGCCCTCGCTTGTTGCTCCCTCGCCGGACGACACGTACACCACTTCATCCGTGCCATCCTTCATCGCACCCATCGCAGTGCCGACAGCCTGGAGAAATTGCGTCCCCGTCGGGCTTGACTGCGCCACGATCCGGAGGCGCTTGTGGCCGTAGTGAAAGGGCATGGAATACCCGTTGCTGCTGGGGCCGCCCTTCCGGTGAAGCGCCTCGAGCATCACCTCTTCAACGGAATACCCAAACTGGATGGCGAACGCGAGGTCCCGGTAGTACGGATATGCCCAGTCGTGCCCCGGGCGGAGAGCGAGCGCGGTGGCGGCCTGGGCGATTTCGTGCCCTGACCCGCCGATATGAAAGAAGACTTTCCCCTGCTTCAGCAGGGTCATGATCTTCGCATCGATGAATCGGGCCGTCAGGACGTTCCGGTACACATCGAGGAGTCGTTCACGCGACAGGGATAGTACGCCGTTGCCGGCGGCGGGCGCTTGTCCCATCCCCCGATCTGAGCCCCGGGCAGTCCCGGGCTTTGGAGTGATTATGGTTGCCAACGATTCACCCTGCGATGACCATCCCAATGAACCCTACGGAGGCACCCCCGAACGAGGATCTCCCCCCTTTTCCCTGTGCCAGACGTCCACTAAATGTTGATCGCCTCGCCGTACGCCGCAGCGGCCGCCTCCATGATCGCCTCACCAAGCGTCGGGTGGGCGTGGACCGACGACAAGATGTTCCTGGCCGTGGTTTCCAGACGTTTGGCAACCAC
>Ga0315275_10005789_pt1 | contig 11752 bp, 13 predicted proteins | sample YL17G03_0_MG_FD_205557 | JGI IMG/M metagenome (GOLD analysis project Ga0315275, IMG submission 205557) | Sediment microbial communities from Yellowstone Lake, YNP, Wyoming, USA - YL17G03_0 | ecosystem: Environmental > Aquatic > Freshwater > Lake > Sediment | place: USA: Wyoming | collected... | reverse complement strand
GAGCCGAGATCTCGAAGGGCGGACGGGCCGCGGTCGTCCGGTTCGACGGCGCGAAGGGAAACCCCTCACCGATCGTCCGGCTCGTCGACCTCCGTTCGGGCAAGACCCTGCTCGAGGTCGATCACGGCGCGCCGGTCACGGCTGCGGCGCTGAGCGGCGGCAGTGCATTGCTCGCGACGGGAGGAAGCGACCACCTCGTCCGTCTCTGGCGCATCTCGAACGGCACCCAGCTCCGCGTGCTGAAGGGCCACATCGGCTCGATCACCGCGGTCGCTTTCAGCACGCGAGGGACGCTCCTCGCGACCGCGGCGACCGACGGCCTCGGGCGCGTCTGGAGCCTGTCGGACGGGGCGTCCATATCGGTGCTCTCCGGTCACACGAACTACCTCACGGACATCGCCTTCAGCCCGAACGGCACCCAGGTGGTGACCGCGAGCTCGGATCGCACGGCGATGACGTGGAAGGCGGAGACGGGTGGGGCGCTCGCAACCCTGATCGGCGGCTCGGAGGCGGTCAGCTCCGCGCAGTTCACCGATTCCGGAACCGAGATCGTGACCGCGAGCCTCGACGGCAGCGCACGGATCTTCGACACCGTCGTCCAGCCGGAACTGACGCTCGTCGCGGAGCTCGGCGCTCCCGTCACCCATGTCGCCTTCGTCCGCGATGGACGCGCCCTGGCTGCGACGGCGGGCGGGCGTTCGTACGGGATCGGCCTTCCCCGAGGGCCGGCCGTCGCCGCCGGGCCCGCCTCGCCGGTCGCCGCGGCCGTCGTCGGCCCCGGCGGGCTCCGCGCGACGTTCCACGGGAAGACCGCGACCATCACGAGGCCGGACGGAACCACGGTCGAGCTGGAGGGCCACAAGGCGCCGATCACGTCGATCGCCTTTTCGCCCGACGGGACGAAGGCGGTGACGGCGAGCGCCGATCACGACGGGCGGATCTGGGACACGCGTACCGGGGGCACGCTCAGGACCCTCCGGGGCCACTTCGCGGTCGTCTCCGACGCGCGCTTCAGCCCCGACGGCGAGTGGGTCGTCACCGCCGGTCCGGGAACGGCCGGCCTGTGGAGCACGGAGAGCGGGCGGCTGATCTACTACCTCCGCGGCCACGAGGGGAAGCTCCTCTCGGTCGCCTTCTCTCCGGACGGGCGGCAGATTGCGACGGGCGGGATCGACGGCAGCGTGCGGACCTGGGCCTGCCCGATCTGCGGCGGCATCGACGAGCTCGTCGCGCTGGCCGGCGAACGCCTCGCGGGCACCGGGAGGGAGCCGACCGCCGAGGAGCGGCAGCGCTACGGGCTCTGACCGCAAGGCGAACACGCGTTCCGTCGTTCGCTAGGCTGTTGATGTGCCCGATCTCCGTGTCACCGCCGCCTATTCGCCGACCGGTGACCAGCCCAAGGCGATCGCCGAGCTGACCGCCTCGCTCGAGGCGGGCAACCGCTTCCAGACGCTGCTCGGCGCGACGGGCACCGGCAAGACGGCGACAATGGCGTGGCTGATCGAGAAGCTGCAGCGTCCGGCGCTCGTGATCGCGCACAACAAGACCCTGGCGGCGCAGCTCTGCAACGAGTTCCGTGAGTTCTTCCCGGCGAATGCAGTCGAGTACTTCGTCTCCTACTACGACTACTACCAGCCCGAGGCGTACGTCCCGCAGGCCGATCTCTACATCGAGAAGGACTCGTCGCGCAACGACGACATCGACCGCCTCCGCCACGCCGCCACGTCATCGCTCCTCTCGCGGCGCGACACGGTGATCATCGCGTCCGTCTCGTGCATCTACGGGCTCGGCTCGCCGGAGGAGTACGAGAAGCGGCTCGTCAACCTGAGCGTGGGGGAGGAGCACGACCGCGACGAGCTGCTCCGCAAGCTGATCGACACGCAGTACGTCCGCAACGACACGCTGCTCGGCCGGGGCCGCTTCCGCGTCAAGGGTGACGTGATCGAGGTGCAGCCGGCGTCTGCGGAGACGGCCTATCGGATCTCGCTGTTCGGAGACGAGGTCGAGCAGATAACCCACTTCGATCCTCTTACCGGCGAGGTCTACGCGAAGCTCGACAACCTGACGATCTTCCCCGCCACGCAGTACGTGACGTCGAAGCCGACGATCGAGGCCGCGATGGGCGGGCTCCGCGGCGAGCTCGACGCGCAGGCGCGCCTGTTCGAGGCCGAGGGGAAGCTGCTCGAGGCGCACCGGATCCGGCAGCGCACGGAGTACGACATGGAGATGATGAAGGAGCTCGGCTTCTGCAACGGGATCGAGAACTACTCGCGCGTGCTCGAGGGACGGCCGGCCGGGTCGCCGCCGCACACGCTGCTGGACTACTTCCCGTCGGACTTCCTCTGCTTCATCGACGAGTCGCACCAGACCGTGCCGCAGATCGGAGGCATGTACGAGGGCGACCGCTCCCGCAAGCAGACGCTGGTCGACTTCGGCTTCCGGCTGCCGTCGGCGCTCGACAACCGGCCGCTGCGCTTCGACGAGTTTCTGCAGCGGATCGGGCAGGCGGTGTTCGTCTCGGCGACGCCCGGCTCGTACGAGCTGCGCAACTCGGCCGTCGTCAGCGAGCAGCTGATCCGCCCGACGGGAATCGTCGACCCCGAGGTCGAGCTGCGCGCGACGAAGAACCAGATCGACGACCTCCTGGGCGAGATCCGTCGCCGCTCCGACGTGGGCGAACGCGTGCTCGTGACGACGCTGACGAAGAAGATGTCCGAGGACCTGACCGACTACCTGCTCGAGGCGGGCGTGAAGGCGCGCTACCTCCACTCCGAGATCGACACGCTGGAGCGAATCCAGATCATCCGCGAGCTCCGCCTCGGCGAGTACGACGTGCTCGTGGGAGTGAACCTCCTGCGCGAAGGGCTCGACCTCCCGGAGGTGTCGCTCGTCGCTGTGCTCGATGCCGACAAGGAGGGATTCCTGCGCGGCAAGACCGCGCTCGTGCAGACGATCGGCCGCGCCGCCCGCAACGTCAACGGCCGGGTGCTGCTCTACGGCGACAAGGTGACCGAGGCGATCCAGTTCGCGGTCGACGAGACCGACCGCCGGCGGGCGACGCAGCTCGCCTACAACGAGGAGCACGGGATCACGCCGGAGAACATCATCAAGGGTGTCTCCGACATCGCCGAGTTCCTCTCGCTCGAGTCGCCGACCGTGCCCGGGCGCCGGCGTCGCGGGAAGGCGAAGGTCGAGGGCCTCGACCAGGCCGAGCTGGAGAAGCTCGCGATCACGCTCGAGGAGGAGATGTTCGCCGCGGCCGAGGAGCTCCGGTTCGAGTACGCGGCCAAGCTGCGCGACGAGATCAAGGAGTTGCGGCGGGAGCTGCAGGCGCTCACCGGGGCTTGACCGTCGTATGTCTTTGCGACATACTCTTGGTATGTCGAAGATGATCACCCTTCGGATGCCAGACGACCGCGTGGCGCGGATCGACGAGCTCGTGCGGGCGGAGTCCTACGAGAGCCGGGCGAGCTTCATCGTCGAGGCGATCAACCGTCTCGTCGACGAGCTCGAGCAGAGGGAGATCGACCGCAGGATCGTCGAGGGGTACACCCGCATCCCGCCGACGGCCGAGGAGAACAGGTGGGCGGAGATCTCCGGGATCGAGTCCATCCGGGAGGAGCCCTGGTGAATCGTGGTGAGGTCTGGTGGGTCGAGCGCCCGGAGGTCGGGCGTCGTCCTCACCTGATTATGACGCGTGATGCTGCCATCCCCGTCTTGACGTCGGTCCTCGCGGTGCCGGCGACGCGCACGATCAGGGGGATCGACTCAGAGGTCGAGCTCGGGCCCGACGACGGGATGCCCGATCGGTGCGTGCTCACACTCGACAACATCCGTGTCGTCTCCAAGGGGCTCTTCCTCGAGCCGATCTGCGCTCTCAGCCCCGAGCGCATGGCGAAGGTCTGCCGCGCCCTCGACCACGCGACCGGCTGCCGCTGACGAGAGGAGACACGCAAGCATGTGCCGCAACATCAAGCAGCTCCACAACTTCGAGCCGCCCGCAACCGACGACGAGGTGCACGCAGCGGCGCTGCAGTTCGTGCGCAAGATCAGCGGCACGACGAAGCCCTCGCAGGCGAACGAGGCGGCGTTCGAGCGGGCCGTCCGCGAGATCGCCCACATCTCGCGTCACCTACTGGACGACCTCGTCACGACAGCGCCGCCGCGCGACCGTGAGACGGAAGCGGCCCGCGCCAGGGCGCGGGCCGCGAAGCGCTTCGGCCCCTCCGCGGCCTGATTCCGTCACACGGCAACGAGATCTGCAGCAACCTCGGCAGCGGTAGGGGCGACCTGCTCCCCGCGTACAGCGATTGTGATGCTCGTGGCGACGATCCAGATCAAGGCACAGCAGGAACGTCGGTGGGCCGGAAGCCGCGAAGGGCACGGTAGCGAGGAGTAGCGGTGCTGTTACGAGGGCCATCCAGCCGAGCCAGCGTGGCACGACTCGGTGATGCTCGCCGCGGCCGGCGGCGTGATTCTGTCTACCGGCTGCCTGAGGGCCCACGTGAGGAGAAACGCCGCTCCGGGCGTGCGGATGACGGCAATCTCAGACGGCCTCGCTGCCGCGATGGTCGACATGAACGCCGCAAGCGCGCCGAAGGTGGCTGGGAGCTGCATGCGACGCTGCCGGTCGGTGCGACGTGTTCCGGGTCGCTCTCGCCGACGACCATGCACTCGCGCGAGTTCAACGGGCTGTCGGAGGAACCAGCTCCTCCGTGCGCGGAGCGCGGAACACCCCGGTCGGCTCGAACGCGCCGCCCCGCCAGATCCGGGTCTCGATCTCCAGTTGCTCGGGCGTCCAGCGGACGACGTGCAGGCCGTTCGCCTCGCCGAGCCTTTGCGGGCGCGGCCTGCCGAACCCGGGCGCCGTGGCCAGCACGAGCGATCCTCTGGTGTCGTCCTCCAGAGCTTCGAACGCGTGCCGCTCGAGAGCTGTGCTCTGGTGGATGTGGCCGCCGAGGATGAGCTCGGCGCCGGCATCGGCCAGGGCCCGCAACACTGTGTCCCGGTGCTTGAGCGGGAACTTGCGTGAGGCGCGCCAGGGGGCACCGGCGAGGTGGTGATGGCAGACGACGACACGCAGCGCCTGCGGGGGCGCGTTGCTCAGCGCCGTGGTGACTGCTGCGAGCCGGCCGGCGTCGAGCCGGCCGCCCTGGTGGCGCCACGGACGTGCCGAGTTGAGCCCACAGACGACCGCGTTCGCCGTGCGCATGATGGGGTCCGTCGTGCCGAAGACCGAGACGAACCGATCCCACGGATGCGTCACCCGGGCCGGCAGTGCGTACGGGATGTCGTGGTTGCCGGGGACCGCCAGGATCGGCGCCGGCAGCCGGTTGAGGAGGTCCCTCGCCTGCTCGAGCTCGGCCGTGCGACCGCGGTTCGCGAGGTCGCCGCTCGCGATGACGAGTTCCGGAGCGAGCTCATGGCACAACGCGACGAGTGCGTCGTCGAGCGCGGGCGCCTCACGGGCGCCGCGGTGGAGATCGGAGATGTGGATTGTGCACACGGTCACGGCCGAACGAGGCTATACACTCGGAGCATGTCGGAACAGGGTCCCGAGATCTTCGACGACCTCTACCTCGGCCTTCAGGCCGGGGGCGCCCTGCGCAAGCAGCGGCGCGGGGAGGAGCTGACCGAGCAGGAAGCTGCGGCGCTCGGCCACTGGCAACGGCTCTCCGTCTGGCGCAAGGGCATCGCGATCGGTGCCTTCGCGCTCGGCACCTTCGGGCTTGGCTTCACCCTCGGCGGCCTCATCTTCGGTCGCCGCAGGATGATGCGATGAAGGAGCGTGTCGCATCATCCTCCGGTGATCTACCTTCTGCAGGCTTCGCCTGATCCTGAAGCCGGGAACCTAGGGTTCCCCGATGACCCCTCCCTTGTGCAATGGCGAGGTCATGTCCAACGTGCAACACCCACACTAACCCGAACACTTGTTCGGTCGAGGTAGGCGCGGTAAGCTGACCTCATGCCGATCGAAGAGCTCGTCGTCCACGGCGCCCGGGAGCACAACCTCAAGGACGTCACCGTCCGTCTCCCGCGCAACGCGCTCATCTGTATCACCGGGCTCTCGGGCTCCGGCAAGTCGTCGCTCGCCTTCGACACGATCTACGCCGAGGGGCAGCGCCGCTACGTCGAGTCGCTCTCCGCCTACGCGCGCCAGTTCCTGCAGATGATGGAGAAGCCCGACGTCGACTCGATCGACGGGCTCTCGCCGGCGATCTCGATCGATCAGAAGACGACCTCGCGCAACCCGCGCTCGACGGTCGGCACCGTGACCGAGATCTACGACTATCTGCGGCTGCTCTACGCCCGGGTGGGCCGGCCGCACTGCCCGGTCTGCGGGCGCCCGATCGCGGGGCAGAGCCTCGACCAGATCGTCGAGCAGATCCTCGCGCTTCCGGAGGGAACGCGCTTCACCGTGAACGCGCCGATCGTGCGCGACCGTAAGGGCGAGTTCCGTGACGTTCTCGAGGAGCTTCGCCGCGACGGCTTCACGCGGGTCAAGGTGGACGGCGAGCAGCGGCTGCTCGAGGACGAGATCGTCCTCGACAAGAAGTTCAAGCACACGATCGAGGTCGTCGTCGACCGTCTCGTGCTCAAGCCCGATCTCCGCCAGCGCCTGACTCAGTCGGTCGAGACAGCCACCTCGCTGGCCGAAGGTCTCGTCGGCGTGGACGTCGTCGACGGCGAGAGCTTCCTCTACTCGGAGAACTTCGCCTGCCCGGAGCATGGCGTTTCGCTGCCCGAGCTCGAGCCGCGGATCTTCTCCTTCAACGCCCCCCACGGCGCCTGTCCGCGCTGTACGGGCCTCGGCGCCCAGCTCGAGATCGATCCCGACATGCTCGTTCCCGACACGTCCGTCTCCGTCGCCGACGGTGCGCTCGTACCGTGGTCGGTCGGCAGCTCGAGCTTCTACGAGGGCGTCATCCAGGCGATCGCCGACCGCTACGAGATCGATGTCGACCTCCCCTGGCGTGATCTCACCGACGATCAGAGAAGCTGGTTCCTCTACGGCACGAACGGCGACCGAATCCTCGTCCAGTACAGGAACCGGATGGGTCGCAAGCGCCAGTACGCGATGGCGTTCGAGGGCATTCTCCGCAACCTCGAGCGGCGTCACCGGGAGACGGAGTCGGCCCAGCAGCGCGAGCGGATCGAGGAGTACATGAGCTTCCGGCCCTGCCCGGACTGCAAGGGTGCCCGCCTCAAGCCGGCGGTTCTGGCGGTGACCGTTGGTGGGCGGTCGATCACGGAGCTCACCCGTCTCTCCGTCACGGCCGCGCTCCGCTTTCTCGACGAGCTCGGGCTCACTCCCACCGAGGAGCTGATCGGCCACCGCATCGTGAAGGAGATCCGTGAGCGGCTCACCTTCCTCTCCGACGTCGGCGTCGGCTACCTCCAGCTCGACCGCGCCGCGAAGACGCTGTCGGGCGGTGAGGCGCAGCGGCTCCGGCTCGCGACGCAGATCGGCTCCCAGCTCGTCGGCGTCCTCTACATCCTCGACGAGCCGTCCATCGGGCTGCATCAACGCGACAACGATCGGCTGATCCAGACATTGCAGCGGCTGAAGGCGCTCGGGAACACCGTGCTCGTCGTCGAGCACGACGAGCAGATGATGCGCGTCGCCGACTGGGTCGTCGACATGGGACCGGGTGCCGGTGAGCATGGAGGGCACGTCGTCGCCGAGGGCACGGCGAAGCAGGTGATGAGCACGAAGGGCTCGATCACCGGCGACTTCCTCTCCGGCAGACGCACGATCGCGATTCCGCCACGGCGTGAGGACGACCGCGGCGTCTTCACGATTCGCGGCGCCGCCCAGCACAACCTGAAGGAGATCGACGTCGACTTCCCTGTCGGCAAGTTCGTCTGCGTCACCGGCGTATCCGGCTCGGGCAAGTCGACCCTGGTCAATGAGATCGTCTACAAGGCGCTCGCGAACCGGCTCAACAAGGTGCGGGTGAAGCCGGGCGCCCACGAGGACGTCGAGGGGATCGAGGTCTTCGACAAGGTGATCGACATCGACCAGACGCCGATCGGCCGCACGCCGCGCTCGAACCCGGCTACATACACGGATCTCTTCACGCATGTTCGCGACCTCTACTCGCTCACGCCCGAGGCGAAGGTGCGCGGCTACAAGCCCGGTCGCTTCTCGTTCAACGTGCGAGGCGGCCGCTGCGAGACGTGCAAGGGCGACGGTCAGATCAAGATCGAGATGCACTTCCTGCCCGACGTCTACGTGCCCTGCGAGACCTGCCACGGCAAGCGCTACAACAAGGAGACGCTCGAGGTGCGCTTCAAGGGCAAGTCGATCGCGGACGTGCTCGAGATGTCGGTCGAGGAGGCGCTCGAGTTCTTCGCCCGGATTCCAAAGATCCGTCGTCGGCTGCAGACGCTGCACGATGTCGGGCTCGACTACATTCGCCTCGGCCAGCCCGCGACGACGCTGTCGGGCGGCGAGGCGCAGCGCGTGAAGCTCGCGTCGGAGCTGTCGAAGGTCGCGACCGGCCGTACGCTCTACATCCTCGACGAGCCCACAACGGGCCTCCACTTCGCCGACATCGAGAAGCTGCTCGAGGTGCTGCAGCGGCTCGTCGACACCGGCAACACGGTGCTCGTGATCGAGCACAACCTCGACGTGATCAAGCAGGCCGACTGGGTCGTCGACCTCGGCCCGGAGGGTGGGGAAGAGGGAGGCGAGCTGATTGCCGCCGGCACGCCCGAGGAGATCGCCGCGGTAGACGGCTCGTACACGGGGCAGTTCTTGCGTGGAGCGCTTGCCGAGCGTGAGGCGGCGGTCGCTGCGGCGTAGCGCCGCTCGCTCTCACCGGATTCGCCCAGCCTCTCGCCGGCATACCAGGGAAAATGGTATTTTTATGGCATGAGAACAACCATCGACAAGGCGGGCCGCATCGTGGTGCCGAAAGTCATGCGCGATGCGATCGGTTTGACGGGCGGCTCCCCGGTCGAGATCGCGCTCGTCGAAGGCAAGATCGAGATCGAAGCGGCTCCCGGAGACATTCGACTCGAGCGGGGCGACGACGGGCGCCTCGTCGCCGTCTCCGATCGTGAGTTGCCGGTTCTGACGGCCGAGAGGGTGCGCGATCTGCTGGAGCAGGTGCGGCGCTGAAGGTCGCTGACTCCAGCGTGGCGATTGCTGCGTTCGCGTCGTGGCACGGCGATCACCTGGCGGCACGCCACGCTCTGACGGGCCGGCCCTCGATTGTGGCTCACGCTGCGTTCGAGACGTACTCGGTCCTCACCCGGATCCCGCCACCTGAGCGGGCAAATCCCGAGGATGTGGCCGCGTTCATCGACGAGATGTTCGGCGACCGTTGGCTGGGCCTGACGCCCAATGCTCTCAGGCTCTCGCTCGGGCGCCTCGAGCAACTCGGGATCTCCGGCGGACAGACCTACGACGGGTTGATCGCAATCACCGCCGCAGCACAGGACGGGATACTCGTGACGCTCGATCGGCGCGCTCGGTTGACGTATTCGCTCGTCGGCGCGGACGTCGAGCTCGTTGCCTGAATCGCCACCGATGGCGGTGTCGGGCCATCATCGAGTGTTTGGGCGTCTACTTCCACGCGAACACGGGTTGCTCGAAGCCGTCGACCCGCTCGTCGATCCGACCCTCGATGGCAACCCAGCGGAACTGAACGAGCATGGCGGCAGTCGGCGCGTAGATCAGATCGCCACCCAGTGGAACCTCCACGACCGGCCGGTCGCTCTCGGCGATCGTCGCAAAGCGAGGAGAATCGGGCCGACACAGCTCGTGCAACCCGATGCGATAGGCGTGCGCGACCTCGGCCGGGTCGGGAACGAGGTTGACGTCGCCGTCGCCCCACACGACCATCGGCGTGATCACGTACCCGGAGCGCGTGACGTAGTCGTCGAGCTGGCCCAGGACCGAGTCCTCGTCGAGAAGCAGCCCGAGCTCCTCGTGGAGCTCACGGAGCGCAGCCACGGGCGCCATCTCGCTGCCGTCGCAGCGGCCGCCTGGCAGCGCCCACTGTCCTGCGTGTGCGCTGAGCGTTGCCGCGCGACGACACAACAGAAAGGCCGCTCCCCCGGCGACACCTGACATCCGCCCGTCGAGGCCCGACACGTCGGACGGAAGATCGGAGAAGTAGTCTGGCTCCACGGGGAAGGGGTCGTGGCCGTCACGCTCGGCGTCGCTGTCGACGATGACGATTGCAACGGCCGCATGCCGTCGTCCGTCGAGCGTGTGCTCGCGCCGTGTGTGTCGTGCCAGATTGCCGGCGAGTTGGTCGCGCAGAGCGGGTGTGAATGGGATCACGTGGGCGACGCAGGCGCAGGGGTCGTGCTCGTTGCCTCAGCTGCCTCGAGTCGCGTGAGCCAGGCAGCCGAGCCCATGCGCTCGAACAGCGCGCGCGCCTCGCCGAGTAGCGCGGCTCCGTCCTCCGGGCGGCCGGAATCGGTGAGCCAGCGGCCGTAGTCGGCCGGGACAGGTGCCGTCACGGTTGCGAAACCGAGAGTCCGCGCGCTTGCGAGCGCGAGCCCGAAGGCCTCCTCGGCGGTCGCCTGGTCACCGGCGGCCACTGCCACCGCCGCACGCGCTCGGCCGATCCGCGTCGCCCCGCTCTCGGAGCAGAAACGTCGCGCCGGCCGGGCTCTCCGTTCCACAGGCGTCGCAGTGCACACGGCCGACTTTACTTCGCGGAACGCCCGAACGGGCGTGTCTCGGGATGACACTACAAAGAGAGGAGGAAAAGCGCTACAATCGGGATATGGATGTTGGCATTCGGGAGTTGCGCGCAGGCTTGAGCCGCTACGTCGAGCAGGTCAAGCAGGGCGAAGAGATCGTCGTCACCGACCACGGCAAGCCCGTTGCCCGCCTCGTGCCGATGAACGGTGAGCGCAAGATCGACCGCCTGATCCGTGAGGGCGTCGTGATCCCGGCCCGCTCGCGGACGGGGTGGCGTCCAGAGCGGCTCATTCCCGTTGAGGGGTCGGTCAGCGAGATCGTGATCGAGCAGCGCGGTTGAGGGTCTACTTCGACACGTCATCTCTCGTCAAGCTCATCCTCGCGGAGGACGGCTCACGTGAAGCGCAACGAGCCTGGGATTCGGCAGAGGCACGCGTCGCTTCGGTCGCTCTGATCGCCGAATCCCGCGCTGCCGTAGCCGCGGCTCGCCGCTCCGGACGAGTCGATCCCAGGCGCTATCCGATCGTCGTCGAGGATCTCACGGGGCTCTGGCACCAGATCGACGGGATCGTCCTGACGGAGGAGCTCGCAGTGCGTGCAGGCGAGCTCGCGGAGATCTGCGCCCTCCGTGGCTACGACGCCATCCACCTCGCATCGGCGGAGGCGATCCTCGACGACGGGGACGTGATGGTCGTCTCCGACACCCGCCTTGCGGAGGCGGCCGCCTCGATCGGGATCGAGGCGCTCGTGCCCGCCGAGTCCTAGGCGGGGCGGTAGGCTCGCCGGGTGAGCGAGAAGCCTGCCAAGCCGGGTGTGATCGCCGACGCCGAGGCGCTCAGCGGCTCCGATGACGCCCAGGTGAGGGTCAGGCGCTGGTGGCGACTCGTCCCGCGCGTGCTGACCCGGCCGACGGACGTCTTCGTGGCACTCCGGGACGACGACGAGACCGACGTCGATGCACGCTCCGAGCCGATTCTCGCGATCGTGATCGTCGCCGGCATGGCAGGCATCCTCCTCACCCCGGCGTGGGGGACGCTGCTCGACGAGGAGTCGCTGGACTGGATCGTCCTTGCCGTCGTGACCTTC
>Ga0315275_10005787_pt1 | contig 11756 bp, 8 predicted proteins | sample YL17G03_0_MG_FD_205557 | JGI IMG/M metagenome (GOLD analysis project Ga0315275, IMG submission 205557) | Sediment microbial communities from Yellowstone Lake, YNP, Wyoming, USA - YL17G03_0 | ecosystem: Environmental > Aquatic > Freshwater > Lake > Sediment | place: USA: Wyoming | collected... | reverse complement strand
CGTCAGCAACGTCGTCTCGCTGACGGTCGGGTCCGCCATCGCTCAGTTCCTGATGGCGGCATCGGTACTGCTCGTGGCCCGGCAGTTGGGACCCGCGAAGTTCGGTGAGTATGCCGCCACCTTCTCGGCCGTGGCATTGTCCAGCGTGCTCTTCAACCTGGGCCTGGACACGTGGCTGCTGCGCGGCGGAGCGCGCCGTCCGGACGAGATGCGCTCGCTCCTGGGTAACGCCCTGACAGTCAAACTCGTTCTGGGGATTCCCTGGCTGGCTGCCGTAGCTTTTGTCTTGCCCCGCTTGAATCCGCAGACCTTCCAGCTTCCCCTGATCCTGGTGAGCGGGCTGTCTATCTGGGCGGAAGGCCTGTTTTCGGTCGGCCTTTCGGCGTTCAGGGCGCTTTTGCGGAACGAAACGACGGCCGTGCTTCTGGTGGGCGCGAGAGGAGGGGTGTTCCTGCTCACCGTGTTGCTCGCAGTGGCAGGCATCCAAGATCCGAATATCTTCGCCGGCGTGCGCCTGGCTATGGGAGGCGTCGCCCTCATCGCAACCCTGCTGTTGCTGCCGGCCAGGCCGGCCCTGGAACGCGGATCTCCCCAAGTCATCGAAACGGCCAGGGCCTCGTTTCCCTATGCGCTCTCGGACCTGATGATGTCGGTCTACGTGCAGGCTGATGTGACGATCGCAGCCGTCATCCTGGGCAAGCGCGCCGTCGGCTTCTATGCACCGGCCTCCAATCTGATTAGCGCCCTGACAGTTGTTCCGTTGGCGCTCTTCTATGTGACAGTCCCGGTGCTGACCAACGCCCTCCAGGCAAGTTGGCCCCAATTCAAGAAGCTGCTCCGAACCACCCTGACCGTGTCTCTCCTGGTCGGCCTGGCGCTATGGGCAGTCACCTGGCTGTCAACCGGTATCTTGCCTCTGCTGCTGGGCGAGGCATTCCGGCCATCCGCTCCGTTGTTGGCGATCCTGAGCCCGATCCTCTTCCTGAAAACGTGCAGCTTCGGGGCTGCGGCAATTCTGGTGGCAGTTGGGTGGCAAACCCGGCGCCTCTACGTACAAATGGCCGCTGCCACCGCCAACGTCGTGTTGAACCTGCTCTTGATTCAGCAGTGGGGCATCAGCGGCGTAGCCTGGGTCTATGTGGCCAGCGAAGCATTGCTGACCGTTGGCTACCTGGCGCTCGTCAGCGTATGGGTGCACAGGGCGAGCCGGCTCCCGGATACTTGGAGCCTATCGTAGGGCAAGGACCCCCAACGTGAAGATCCTCGTCATCAACGTACACTCATCGCAAAACGCCGGAGACGCCGCGCTGCTTACAATGGCCCTAAGGCTCCTGCGAGCAGCTTTTCCAGGCTCCGTCATCACGGTGGCAATGAACCGGCCCGAGGCCGGGCTTTCAAGCCAGGAATCTGACCGCGTGGGGGTGCTTCCATCCTTCATGGCCCACTTGGGATACGGCGGGGCGCCAATCAGCATCGGGCAGCGTCTCTGGGCTGGTGTGCGAATCCTGGCCGTCAGTCTGGCTTCAGCGCTCACCTACCGGTGGCGACAGCGTCTGCCTGGCTGGGTCCGTGGCGAGTTAGGCGATCTGCTGGCTGCCTACACGCTGGCCGATCTCGTAGTCAGTTGCCCCGGCAACATCTTCGCAACCCGGTCTCGCTTCGGTCTGCCCTTCCTCCTGTCAGCACTCACGGTGGCCTATGCATCCCTGTTGCGGAAACCGCTCTACGTCCTGCCCCAGTCCATTGGACCGCTCGCCGTAGGATGGCAGCGCGCCCTGGTGCGCTGGGTCTATTCACACGCCAGGATCGTCCAGGCCCGAGAACCCGTTTCGTTCCGCCTGGCCCTGCGGATCGGCATTCCGGAAGCCAGGCTCCGCCTCGTTCCCGACCTGGCGCTTGCGTTGCCGGCCGCGCCTCCGGCAGAGGTGACGACCGCCTGTGCAAGGCTCGGGATTACCGGCGCCCGTCCGATGCTCGGCGTGACCGCCATCAATCGTCTCCTCAGCCGCCACGGTGACGCCGTCTGGGATCGCTACGAGACGGCGATGGCACATGCGCTGCGCACCTTCCTGCAGCGCTACGGGGGGTGCGTGGTCTTCTACCCGCAGGTCTGTGGACCCACAGAACGAGAGGATGACAGGATTGCAGCCCACAGGATCGTCGAGGGAATGGGAGACTCCGGCGCAGCGATCCTGGTAGACGAGCCTCTTTCACCGGAGCTCCTGAAGGGGCTTTACGGTGAAATGGACCTCTTCCTGGCAACGCGATTGCACTCGGGCATCTTTGCCGCCAGCATGGGCGTGCCGACCCTGCTGGTCGAATACCTATCCAAAACCCGGGGATTAGCGGAGATGATGGGGCTCGAAGAGCGGCGGTTAGAGCTGGCCGAGATCAGCGATGATCTCCTCTGGAACACGCTCGAGTCGCTCTGGCTGGATCGGGCAGCCGTGCGAGAGCACCTGAGCCGGGTCCTACCGCCCCTTGAGCAGCAGGCGATGCTGGCAGGACAGATCATCGCGGAAGACTTCCATGGCTGCTAAAACGCGAGTGATGATCCTCCTCTCTGGCCTCGCCATCGGAGACCGCCTTGGCGGAGCCGAACGCTTCGCCATCGAGCTTGCCCGGCACCTGGACTCGGATAGATTCGAACCGCAGATCTGCGCGCTCTGGCATTACGGCGGACCGGCTGAGACCCTCCACGTGAACACCTTGGCCGCAGCGGGCATACCCGCCTTCTTGGCCGAAGACTACGCCGGCAAGCTGAATCCGCTCTCCTTCAACCACTCGGTGCAGAACATCCTGGATCACTACCGGGGCACGCGGGTTGACGTAATACACAGCGTGCTCCCGCTGGCCGGACTCGCCGGCTTGCTGATCCGGCGCCCCCTGGGGGCGAAGGCTATCGTTCGGACGGCTTTCTCCGGCCATGAATGGGGAGATGGGCCGGCGGCGTACCTGTGCAGGCAGATCTTTACAAATTGGGTGTTCCCCTTGGCGTTCGACGCCGAGGCCTGTGTCTCACAATTCATGGTCCGCCAGTTCGACCGGAGACCGGGTGCCAGGATCGCCGGCAAACGGGCGCTCTTTCTCCCCAACGCGATCGATCTGAAGCGCTTCGCCGGGCGCACCGCCGACCCGGGAAGGCGTCGGGAGTTTGGACTGTCGCCCAGCGACTTTGTGGTGGGCTGCGTGGGACGCCTGAGCGCGGAGAAGGGCCACTCGGTTCTCCTCGACGCGGCTGCGATCGTCACCGCCCGGGCGCCGGACGCGCGGTTTCTGATCATCGGCGACGGACCGCTGCAAGATGAGCTCCACAAGAAGGCAGGCCGGTTGGGCCTGGGATCGAAGCTGCTGTTCACCGGTCCGCGCACCGACGTGGACGCGCTGTATGGTATCATGGACCTATTCGTGTTACCTTCGCTCTGGGAGGGATTGCCCACGGTCATCATGGAGAGCATGGCAAGCGGTGTGCCGGTTGTAGCTACCGACATCCCGGGAAGCAGGGATCTCGTGCAACCGGGCCAGACGGGGTGGCTTGCCCGGCCCGGAGATCCTGCGAGCCTTGCCGCAGCAATCCTCGCCGCCGGGGCAGATCCGTCCGGACGTGCAACAGCGGCTCAGAGGGCTCTCGCCGAAGTCGCGCCCCGCTTCTCCATCGAGCAAGTAGCCGCTGAGTGTGCAGCCCTCTACTCCAGGGTGATCACATGACCGGAAAGCTGCGGGTGCTGACGGTCGTGGCCGGACTTGCCATAGGTCAGCGCGGCGGCGGAGCGGAGAGGTTTGGCGTCGAGCTGGCCACCAGCCTCGACCGGTCCGGCTTCGAGCCTATCGTGTGCGCCTTTTGGCGCCGCGGATTGCCCGTGGAAGACGCGTGGCTACAACGCCTCTCGGATGCCGGCGTTCCGGCCTTTTTCGCCGCCGAACGCCGCCCCCCTGGGCGATTCTCCCCGCGGGCATACCTGCAAGGATTGGAGCAGATCATCTCACGCCTGAAGGGGGCGCAGATTCAGATTATCCACAGCCACTACCAGCTCGGCAGCGTGGCCGCCCCGTATCTGCGACGCCAGCTGGGAGCCACGGTTCTGGTGCGAACGGCTCACGGCCCCGTGTTCCACGAATGGGGCCGCACTGCGATCGGCCTGGCTTGCCGGGTCGCCTTCACCAAAGGCCTGTACCCGTTGGCCTTCGACGCCGAGGCTGGTGTTTCTCGGCAAGTTGTAGAGAGCCTCGATCGGCGGCTCGTCGCTCGCGCCCTGCACAAGAAGGCATATCTGCTCCACAATGCCATCACACTGCACAGGCCGGATGAGCTGCCTGACGCGGCAAAGATGCGGGCCGAGTTGGGGCTGTCTGCCGGATCGACGGTGGTGGGCAGCGTTGGCAGGCTTGCCGAGCAGAAGGGCTACAGATACCTCCTGGAAGCAATACCAACCGTCCTGGCTTCCCGCCCGGACATCCGGTTCGTCCTCATCGGGGATGGTGAGTTGCGCGCCTCGTTGGCGGAAATGGCGGCGCAACTGGCGGTTACCGACCACATCCTGTTCGCCGGTCTGCGCCTGAATGCCGAGCGCTACTACCCGGCCATGGACCTGTTCGTCCTGCCCTCGATCTGGGAGGGCCTCCCGACCGTCGTGCTGGAGAGCATGGCCCGCGGCGTACCGGTAGTGGCGACCGACATCGCCGGCACCCGCGAACTGGTACAGGACGGCGCTACCGGGTGGCTGGTGCCGCCGGCCGACCCGCACAGGCTGGCACTCGCCATCCTGGATGCCCTGGCCCACCCGGACAAGCGAGCGGAGCTCGCCCGGCGCGCAGTGAACGAAGTTCTTCCCAACTACGCGATCGAGCATGTCGCGGCCGGCTACGAGAGACTCTACCGGGAGTTGGCCAGGGTCTGACCCGAAGCAAGCCTTCGAAAGCAGTCAGTGGGTCTTTGCGCCAGCCGATACAGCCCCATGGATGCCGTGCCGGATGTACGATAATCCCAATGGGGTATTGCATTTTCGCCGAACTGGTCTTATTCTGGCAGGTGTAGGGCGTTTCCAAGCGATTCCTACCGAATGCGATTACAGATAGGAGGCAGCCATGCGCAAAAAGCTCTTCGTACTCGCGGTGCTTGCACTGCTGATCCTGGCAGTGCCGGCCTCGACGGTCCTGGCTCAGGGGGCGACCAGCCAGACCTGGACATCGTCCATCACCTACTACACGCCCAGCGCGACAGGCGGAACGTTGCAGGTAGACTATTACGCAAACGACGGCACCAAGTATTCCGCCAACCCGATCACGCTCAACCCGCATAAGGCAGGCTCGCTGTTGATCGGTGGCGTCTCCACTGTGCCCGACGGCTTCGCCGGTTCGGCCGTCCTCAGCTCGGAGGTCCCGATCGTGGCGACCAATGTGCAGTTCGCAGCCGGCGCCGCCACCCCCAACTATGGCCGTCTGCTGTACTCCGGCTTCTCCGAGGCTGACGCTGCCGCCAAGTTCTACGTGCCTACTGTGCTCTACCACACCGGGGCCAAGGTGACATCTCGGATTGGGGTCCAGAACGTAGAGACCTTCGCCATTGCCGCTCACCTGGCGTTTTACGCGGTTGGCGCCACCACCCCTTCAGCAACGAAGGATGTCAACATCCCGGCTCAGTCCTCGTATATCTTCTGGCCGACCGACGTCGCCGGCCTGCCGGATCCGTTCAACGGCTCACTGGTTGTGACGGCCACCAAGCAGGGCGACACAGGCACGCCCGGGCGGGTCGTTGCCGCCTCTGAGGAAACCAGCGACCTCGGTCCCCAAGCCTACGCCTTCGAGGGCTCGGCGCAGGGCGCCAACAAGATCTACATGGCCAGCATGATGTGCCAGGCCGGCGCCGCCCTGCAGATGTCGTACTACGCGATCCAGAACGTAGGAACTGCGGATGCCAGCGTCACAGTCACGGCATACGACACCGGTGGCAACGTGGTCGGCAGCACCGCCTCACCCATTGTCATCGCGGCGGGCGGCAAGTCGAGCATCAATCCATGCACCTTCGGTGTTCCGGCGGGCAAGCTCGGCTCTGCAGTGATCGAAAGCGTCGGCGCCCCGATCATTGCCATCGGCAAGGTTCAGAGCACTGTCAATGGTATGTCTACCGCCTTCGTCGGAGCAGCCCAGGGCAGCACCAGCGTGGCCGCACCCTACGTTCGCTGGGTCGCTGACCCCACGAAGGACTTCCGCGCATACATCGCCATCATGAACGTCGGCACCGCTGACGCCACTAACGTCAAGGTGAAGTACTACGACGGCAACGGCGCTGTAGCTGCCACCGACGACCTGACCTCAGTGGCCCGTGGCGGTGCGCTGAAGCCGTTGATCAAGCGCAACACCGATGCGGCCACAGCCGGCGCGCTCAATCCGACCTTCGGCGACTTCGGGTTCCACCCCTCCGGTGGCGCCATCGAAGTCACCAGCGACCAACCGGTCGTGGTGGTTGTGCGTCTGCAAAGGAACGTGAGCCTCGGCGCTGTCACGCTAGTTGCTGAAGACTACAACGGCACGACGATCACGCCTTGATCCTCCTGATGACCTAGAGGGGAGAGGCAGGACGAACTCCTGCCTCTCCCTTGTTTTTTGTTGAGGGCTACAAATGAGTCGAACGCTGATCACATTGCTGCTACTGGTTTTCCTCGCCGCTTGCGCTCCAATCCCCAGCCCGACCCAAAGCCCCCTGCCGGTCCCCACAGCCACCTTGGCGCCGATCCAGGAAACCGCTTCTCCGTCGCCCCTGCTCACGCCGCAGTCCCCGCAGGCGCCCAAGGAAGGAATGGGGGCCATCACAGGGCGAATATCCGCCAGGACGGCATCCTGGGAGGGTCAGGAAGTTACCGTGTACGCCTGCCCGTTCACGCCGAACAAGGAGGGCACGGGGGGGTTCTTCATCCTCGAACCCACAGTTCACCCCCGGGCCGCCGTCGCCCTGGACGGATCTTTCCAGATACCCGACGTTCCCCCGGGGGCTTATGTCATCGTCGCCGGGCCGGTACCGGAGGAAGCCCTCGCTTACCGGAAAACCGACCAGCCAGCCGTAGTCGAAGTGTCAGCAGGCAAAGTACTCGAGCTTGGCGACATCGAGGTGAGGTAGCGTGTCCCATTTGCGCACGGGGGACACGGGAGCCCGCGGATACCTCTCATTGCGCTTGTCCTCCATATGGTTTGGCGAGAACCCCTCCTTCCGGGTATAATCCTGCATTGTGGACACGGTGAACTATTCCGACGGACATCCGTCGGCAGGTGAACACCCTGCCGGCGACCGACCGGCCCAGCCCATGATGACCACCCGCATAACCAGCCGGACGCTCAGAAGCTACCGGGTGCTGATGATCGCGCCGACCAGCTTCTTCGCGGACTACGGCTGTCACGTCCGTATCCTTGAGGAAGCGCAGGTTCTGGGCAGATTGGGCCACCGGGTAACGGTCGTAGCCTACCACAACGGCAATCCGGTTCCCGGCCTGGATATCCGCCGGACAATGCCGGTGCCCGGGCGACGCAATTACGAGGTCGGGTCGAGCCGTCACAAGATCGTCTTTGACGCCCTGCTCGGGCTGAAGTCAGCGCAGTTGCTGGCCAGCGAGCGATACGACGTCATCCACGCCCATTTGCACGAAGGGGCGCTCATCGGGCTGGTGCTGGGCCGGCTGTTCCGTGTGCCGGTCGTGTTCGATTTCCAGGGCAGCATGACGGCCGAGATGGTGGACCACCGGTTTCTCAAGCCGGGAAGCGCCTTCTACGGCACGCTCCTCCGGCTGGAAACGTGGATTGACCGGACCGTCTCGGTGATCTTGACGAGCTCGGCCTACGCGGCGCGGATGTTGACAGATGGGTTCGGCTGCCGGGCGGAGCAGGTGCGGGCGCTGCCGGACTGCGTCAACCCTGATGTCTTCAAGCCTGCCCCGCAGCACGACCCTGCAGAGATTGCGGCTCTCAGAGACAGACTCGGTATTCCCGCCGGACGAAAGCTGATCGTGTATCTGGGACTGCTGGCCGAGTATCAGGGCACAAGCCTCCTGCTCGAAGCGATGCGCCGCCTTGTTCAGGATCATGACGATGTTCACTTGTTGCTGATGGGATTTCCATCCGTGGACTTCTACCGGCAGCGTGCCGCGGAGCTGGGCATCAGTGCCCATGTAACCCTCACCGGCCGGGTTCCTTATGCCCTCGCTCCTCTTCATCTGGCCCTGGGCGACGTGGGGGTTGCCCCCAAGCTGAGCCTCACCGAAGGATCCGGGAAATTATTGAACTACATGGCCATGGGATTGCCCGTGGTGGCCTTCGATACCCCTGTTGCACGCGAATACCTGGGGTCGGATGGGCTGCTGGCGCTTCCGGGCGATGCGGGCAGCCTGGCGGAGTGCCTGGCGGATTCCCTCTTTACTCAAGAGAACGCTCCCGGTCTTCCCCGTTTTGGGGGTGGGCGTCTCAGGCAACGGGCCATGCAGAACTTCAATTGGGAGGCGGCTGGCCGCCAGATCGTGGAAACGTACCGCGAACTGCTGGGTGATTCGGCTGTCGCTCGGATCCCTGGACGCAGTTGGGCGGTGAGCGAAGTCCCGCGATCTGGGCGGGGCGGCAAGTAGCCAGAGCGATGCTACGCCATTTGCGTGAATTGCTCTCTTTCCGAGACCTGATCGTGAACCTGGTGGTTCGCGAGCTGAAGGCCCGCTACAAACGCAGCATCCTGGGTTTCCTGTGGACGCTTCTTAACCCGCTGGCCATGATGCTCGTTTTTACCATCGTGTTCACGGTGCTGATGCCCAACAACCAGATCCCCAACTACCCTCTGTTTCTGCTCTGCGGATTGCTGCCCTGGAACTTCTTCAGCGCCGGGGTAATGGTCAGCATCAACAGCATCGTCGGAAACTCGGACCTGGTCAAGAAGGTGTATTTCCCCCGGGAAGCATTGCCACTGTCGAGCGTCATGGCGAACCTCGTCAACTTCCTGTTGGCGCTGCTGGTCTTGTTTGCAGTCATGGTTGTCGTCAAATCCAAACTAAGCCCCTGGATCTGGTTGCTCCCGCTCGTGATCTTGATCCAGACTTGCTTCATCCTGGGTATCGCCTTTATGCTCAGTACGGTGAATGTCTTCTATCGCGACACCCTGATGATCATGGATGTCGTCATGTTGGCCTGGTTCTTTCTGACTCCAATCATCTACCCCGTCGCACTCTTGCCGCGCAGCTACGAAGTGCTCGGTCACACCGTTAATGTGCAGCGGTTGCTTTACATCTTGAACCCGATGGCCTCTCTGGTCGCCGCCTATCGCGACCTGCTCTACTGGGGATATAGAACCAACCTGGATTTCCTGTTCCGCACGGCCGTGACCGCCGTCGCGGTTCTGATAGTGGGATATGGAGTGTTCGTCCGATACTCTAACCGCCTTGGGGAGAAGCTCTAGATGCGAGTGAGGGAAGGCCGGATGCGAGTGATGTGGCCAGTGCTAGCTGTTTGTGTGCTGGCGTGCTTCGTGTTTTCCCTGGACAGCTCGACGAGTCGAGCCGAACCGGCGCCGCCGCAGCGCGGGGTGGTCTTCTCTTTTCCTGCAGAGCGGAGTCCCGCGCCCTGGGTGGGCGGGGCGCCTATCCAGACCCTTCCCCAGGTGGAACCACAGACTGTCATCGCCGGCGCCGCTCCGCCGTCCAACTGCCGCTTCGGTGCTGCCATAAGCGCCAACACAACCCAGATGACTTGGCTGACCCCGCTGGGAGCCGGGTGGTACCTGGACTTCGCCGCGCACACCCCGTCTGCTCTGACGGATGCGGAGTTCGTGCAGGTGATCCGGCTGCGCCAGAAAAAGGTCAATTGCGACTACGTGGAGGGTTACACCACATCGCCCAGCCTGACCGGGACGGGAGTGGGCTCCGTGATCGCATCCCGCCGCGGCGCCCTATGGGTCATCGGGAACGAGCCCGACCGGGGCCCAAACCCAGACCAGTGCTGGCTGCGGGGGCAAGACGACACGATGCCGGAGGTCTACGCCCAGATCTATCACGACGCCTATGCGTTCATTAAGGCGCATGACCCGACGGCGCGGGTGGCCAACGCCGGGCTTGTGGAGGTTACGCCGAGCCGGCTGCAGTATCTGGACAAGGTGTGGCAGGCCTATCTGAGCCGATACGGGACGCCGATGCCTGTGGACGTCTGGAACATCCACTTGTACATCTTGCCTGAAGCCCGCCCCGACGGCCAGCCCAACGGCACGGCCAACATCGCTCTGAGCACCGATCCTGCCCTCGCTATACGGGAGAGCAACGGCGACCCGGCTACGTGCACTGATCCGAAGGTCTACTGCTACGCCGAGCACGACGACATGATCGCCTTCTCCGAGCAGATCGTGGCAATGCGCACGTGGATGAAGCAGCACGGGCAGCAGAACAAACCGCTGATCCTAACCGAGTATTCGATCCTGTATCCTTACGAGATCGACCCGGGCCCTCCGCCGAGCTGCTTTCTCCAGGATGAATATGGCCGATGTTTCACGCCTGATCGGGTTCGCAATTTCATGACGCGGTCGTTCGACTACCTTGACTCGGCAGCCGATCCGGCCTTGGGCTACCCCGCTGACGAAAATCGCCTGGTACAGCGCTGGCTTTGGTTCGGAACCTTCTTCTCCCCCGATCCATTATTCCCGGGCTACGTCAGCAATCTACTGACCGACTCTCAGACCGCTCTCACGACCGTGGGCGAGCTTTTCCAGAGCAGTGTCGCAAGTCGTTCCAGCTACGTAAACCTCCGCCCGGACCCGATTCCCCCACTCTCGGCGTACGCTTCGTCGGGAGTGACCACGGCATCCATAGCGGTGAACGTCTACAACGCCGGCTCGGCCTCAACCACCACCTCGTTCATGGTCACCGTCTACTCGGACAGCGCCCTGACACAACCCATCGGGTCCGTCGCAATTGCGCCCGCGCTGGCCGGCTGTGAGGGGCGCCGTGCGACTGCCACCGTTTCCTGGCCGAATCTGCCGGTCGGCTCACACCAGTTCTGGGCCTTGGTAGACAGTGGGGGCGCCATTGCCGAGACCGAGGAGGCCGATAACGTGGTTACAGGGACCGTGGTCGTTTTCCCCCACCGTCTGTACCTGCCGTTTGCCAATCGGTATTGAGCGCAGGTCACTGCCCGGTTCGACCGGGGTTTTTGTGCAGCCCGCAGACGGGCTCGCGTGCTTCCAGCCTATGAGCGCAATCGAGTTTAGAGACGTCTCCAAATACTTCGCCCTGGATAGCCAGCGCCCCTCCTCGTTCCAAGAGACGCTGATCAATGCCTTTCGCAGGCAGTCGGATCCCCGAGAAGAGGGGCTGTGGGCACTGCGAGACGTGAGCTTCACCGTTCAGCCCGGGGAGTCCGTTGCCTTCATCGGAATGAATGGCTCGGGCAAGAGCACCGTTCTGAAGCTGATCTCTCGCGTGATCGCTCCTACCAAAGGCGCCGTTGCAGTGGAGGGCCGGGTCACAGCACTGCTCGAGCTCGGGGCCGGTTTCCATTCCGACCTCACCGGCCGTGAAAACATCGCTCTAAACGGTTCAATCCTGGGACTCAGCCGGGCAAGTATCCGCCAGCAATTCGATGAAATTGTCGCGTTCTCGGAGCTGGAGCGCTTCATTGACGTTCCGGTCCGGAGCTATTCTTCGGGCATGCACATGCGGCTCGGTTTTGCAGTGGCGACGGCGTTCCAACCTGACATCTTGTTGATTGACGAGGTGCTGGCGGTGGGCGACCAGGCCTTCCAG
>Ga0315275_10005784_pt1 | contig 11759 bp, 13 predicted proteins | sample YL17G03_0_MG_FD_205557 | JGI IMG/M metagenome (GOLD analysis project Ga0315275, IMG submission 205557) | Sediment microbial communities from Yellowstone Lake, YNP, Wyoming, USA - YL17G03_0 | ecosystem: Environmental > Aquatic > Freshwater > Lake > Sediment | place: USA: Wyoming | collected... | reverse complement strand
GTAGTGACACACTTGAACCGGATTGAATTCGACGATATGACACACGAATCATTCACCCAGGCTCAGACCTGGGAAATGGCTTTTGACCCAAAGAAATACGGCCTTAATTATTCTAAAGAATATGCTCAGTGTAAGTTTCTAGGAATCAAGTCGTGCCCTCAAGGATTTGATCCATTGACTGCGGCGACATATCTTCCTGATATTACCAATGAAACATGGCAGAACCTCCTCTTAGGTTATGCAAAGAAGCAGATTGACCTGGGCGCTGATGGGATATGGATTGATAGGCTTTACTTTCAGACAGAGGCCATCATCGGAGCTACTGGAAACCCCAATCATCCCGCAGCTAAAATATCATATGATGCAGCCTCAAAGCTGATAGACGATATCCATGCTTACGGTTATTCTAAATATAACAAACACATCTATGTTGGAACCTGGTGGACCTTTGCCGAATGGCCGTTTTCTCCGCCTAATGTTGACTTTGTCACTGCAACTCCGAGCGTCAATGAAATAACCGGCGGCCTTGACGGAGGAAGATGGGATACTATGATGAGCACAATAAAAGCAAAGATGGGCAACATCCCAGTCCTTGCGTTTATTGATTGGACAGCAGCAGGAGCGCAGTTGGACATATTCAGCCAGGATCTGACTTCCGAACAGCAGAGGGCATTCCTTAGGACAGCGGATGCTTTCTTTACAAGCAAAGGGATAGTATTCACTTACCCCGTGCACGGAGGCACTTTCCGGACTACTCCAGGCAGAAAACTTTCATTTGGCATAATGGGCATCTATGATAGCCTTGCCCCTGAATTTGATACTTATCAGACGATAAAAGAATTAGCACAGGGTAAAAGCGGGGAATAAAGATAAATATAAAAGGTCTAAATAAAAAAATCCACCATGGGCGGATTTTTTATCCTCTTGCCACCGCGACCCCGATGATTTTTTCTGCCCCGGCTTCTTTTAAAGCACTTGCTGCTTCTTCCATCGTCGAACCCGTAGTAAAGATATCATCAACCAGAAGAACTTTTCTTCCTTTTATTTTTTCAGGGGACTGACAAGAGAAGGCATCCTTGATATTTTCCTTTCTTTCCTGGTCGCTAAGATTAACCTGGTCCAGAGTTTCTTTTGTTTTTATCAAAGCATCGGAAATCAGGGTAATTTTTAGAAAACAAGCCAGTTCTTTTGCTATTTCTTCGGCCTGATTGAATCCCCGCCACTTCAATTTCCTTTTCTCCAAAGGGACGGGGACCAAAACAAAGCCTGTGAAATTCGGTTTGTTGTCAAGCAAATTGAAATGTTCTATTATTAATGAAGACAGGGATTTCCCCAGCTCTTTGACAAAGGGTTCATACTTGAATTTTTTAATCAAATCCTTGATTAAAGAATTCTGGTAAGGCAGGGCAAAATATAAATCGCTTATATTTTTTCCGCAATATTTTTTATGGCTGCTTGAAATCTCCAGAACAGATTTGCAATCCTGGCAAAGATAGCTTCCTTCCCTTTGACAGATAAGGCAACAAGGAGGAAAGATAACGTCTAAAATTAAATCTTTAAAGTCCATTTATTTTATAAATTATATGTGGCTAAAATTGATTAAGTGTTAGTGAAGAGGCTGTGCAATTTTAATTTTGTTAAAATTGCGGACATATAGTATAATAAAGTAGTTATGATTTGGAATCCTCTTCAATCATTGGTTCCTAAAAGATTTTTAGGAATAGACATAGGCACCTCTTTTATCAAAATAGTGGAAATTTCCAAGCTTGGCAACAGAAGGAAGTTGGAAAATTACGGAGAAATAGAGTCCTCGGCTCTTTACGAGAAGCCTTTCAGGACACTGAAGAAAAGCACCCTTTTTCTTTCAAGCAAAGACATCGCTAAGGCCATTACCGCCGTAAGAGTAGAAGCCAAGATGAAGACTTTTCAGGCCGTTTTTTCCATACCGGACTTTTCTACCTTTTTTACCAATTTCGAGCTTCCGCTCATGGAAAAAGAAGAGCTGCCCCAGGCCGTAAGATTTCAGGCGAGACAGCTTATTCCTCTTCCTTTGGGGGAGGTAACGCTTGATTGGCAGCTGATCGAAGACAAGCCGGCCGATGACAAAAAATCAGGCATGAAGATTCTTCTGGTGGCCGTCCCCAACGAGGTTATCAACCAGTATCAGGAAATTGCCAGACTTGCCAATCTTGAAATGGCGGCTCTGGAAGCAGAAGTGTTCGGGCTTACAAGGGCGCTTATCAAAGATGACGAGAGGGATGCGGTCGCAATAATAGACATCGGCGCCCAGAGTACTACCTGCAACATTGTGGACAGGAAAATCCTGAAGACATCTTACAGTTTTGACATATCAAGCAACGAGCTGACGGATGTAATCTCCAAAGGGGTTAATGTCGATCGCAAAAAAGCCGAAAGCCTGAAAAGACAATACGGCATCAGGCCGTTAGAGTCGATAGAGGAGCCGATCGGCCAAGAAACTAGGCAGGCGCTTCTTCCCCTGATAGACTTGATCTTAAGGGAAATAGAAAAAATATTTAATAATTTTTTCCAGACCGAAAAAAAAGAAATTAAAAAAATTGTATTAGCCGGAGGGCTGGCTTTCATGCCCGGGCTCTCGGAATACTTCGCCCAAAAGTTTGACAAGCAAATAGAGATCGCAAACCCCTTTTTAAACGTTTACTGCCCGCCTATCCTTGAACAAAGATTAAAAGAAATGGGCCCTTCCTACGCCATAGCAGTAGGAATGGCATTAAGAGAATTAAAGATATAATCCTTTGCAGCTTCGCTAATCCAGGCGACGGCGGCAGGGAAAAAATCATCTTTTTAAAATCATGGAAATAATACCAAAAGAAACTCCAAAGATACCGCCCTGGTTAGATGTTTTATTTTATCTTTCCGCGGGTCTTTTGATTTTCGTTTTCATCTCTTTCTTTTTGATTTCCCAGTCGATAAAATCGTCAGAAAAGCTTAGTGCCTCACTAGACGAGCAAATTAACGACGAGAATTCAAAAAGTGCTGAGCTGAAAAATGAAATTTTAGTCTATCAAAAGAAGATTCAAGATTTTTCCAGCGTTATTAACGGGCACGTGGATAACCTAAACCTTTTCAGCTTCATACAGAAACAATGTCATCCCAGGGTTTGGTTCCGCAATTTCAGTCTCGACGCCAGAGGGGCAAGCGTTAGGGTTTCCGGAGAAGCCGAAGGTTTTCAGGAATTGGGTCAGCAGATAATCATCTTCAGGGACGAACCAATGATAAAGAGCGTCAACCTCGGGAGCGTTAGCATGGAGAAAGGAGGGAAAGTCAGCTTTGACCTGTCCCTTTCCTTTGATCCATCGATATTTATTTTTAAATAATGCTTCAATCCACAGAAGCATATTAATTACTATGAACGGATCAAAAAACGTAAACACTATAATGATTATTATCGCCATTTGCTCTATCGGCGGAATAATCTTTGGCGGCATGCGCCTGGTTCCCGATTTTCAGACACTTCAGAACCTCAATAAAAAGATCGAAGGTCAAAGGAGCGTGCTCAATTACAGGATAGAATACTTTAAAAAACTTCAAGATGTTAAAGCCCAGATTGAACAATACCAGCCGGAGCTTGATAAAATAGACGTTGCTCTTCCGGATGACCCGTCTATGCCATCCATCTTCGATTATCTCCAAAGAAACTGCTCCCAATCGGGATTGGTTATCAACAGTATGGGCAGTTTTTCTATTGCCAGTTCAGCAAAATACCCCTCGCTTAAAGAGGTGAGTCTGGCATTGGGAGTTTCCGGGCCCTACGAGTCTCTTAAAAATTTTCTCTCCGTCTTGGAGCATTCTTCCAGGCTGATCGACGTTGAGAGCGTTTCTTTCGGCGCTCCGGAAGAAAAGCAGGGAGCAAGTAATCAGCCGAAAGACATATTTTCTTTTTCCTTAAATATAAAAGTTTATTCATATTAAAATGGCTATTGTTTTTGTACAACAAAATAAAAAGCAGAAAGTATTAATTTTTGTCCTGATCGCGTGCCTGTTGATCACCGCGGTCGTCATCTGGTACGGATTCCTCAGGGAAGACAACTCCGCAGAGGTTTATCTCGGAGAAAATGTCAATCTGCCACAGGAGGAGATAAATATAGACTTCACCGTTCTTACGAATCCTTTACTGAAAAGCCTGGAGCCGTATTCTGAAATTCAGCCCTTGGTAGAGGGCGGAGCAAATGGAAGCAGGGGAAGGGAAAACCCGTTTTTACCATATTAATCATTTCCCATGTCTTTACTCGATAAATTAGTAGAAAAAGGTCTGTTGGAAAAAGACAAAGCCGCTTCTTTAAGGATAGAGATCGAGCAATCGGGGAAAAAAGAAGAAGAGGCGATTTTGGAAAGCGGCGCAATCCCGGAGATAGCTTTATTCCAAACCAAAAGCGAATTTTTAAAAATACCCTTAAAAGAAGTAAATCCTGAAAAGATAAATCCGGAAATACTGGAGATGATTCCGGAAGAAACGGCAAGATATTACCAGATGATTCCTTTGGAAAAAACCGCCAAAGCTTTGGAAATAGGAATGGTTTACCCCGAAGAATTGAAAGCCCAGGAAGCGCTGAAATTCATCTTCAGGCGCCAAAGGCAGAATTACAAGGTTTTTCTGATCTCCCGCAGCACCTTTAGAAATATTTTAAAGAAGTACAGGAATCAGAAGAGAGAAGTGGGCATGGCTTTGGAGGAGCTGGAAACGGAACTGCAGGAGGAAACAATCAAGAAAAAGGCTTCAACTGTTGCCGAGTTTGAAAGAATGGCCGAAGAGGCGCCGATTACTAAAATAGTGGCCGTGATTTTAAGAAATGCAGTGGAAGGGTTGGCTTCAGATATCCACATCGAACCGACCAAAACCAAATTAAGGGTAAGGTTCAGGCTGCTGGGAGTCTTGCACCCTTCGCTCTTTTTACCTTTAAAAATTCATCCGGCGGTTATTGCCAGGATAAAAATACTTTCTAATCTGAAGATTGATGAAACAAGAATACCGCAGGACGGAAGATTTTCCATCAGCGTTGAAGGAAAGTCAATCGATTTCCGTGTTTCTACTTTTCCTACCACTCTGGGGGAAAAGGTGGCAATCAGAGTTTTGGATCCGACTGTCGGCCTGGGAACATTTGAAGATTTGGGCTTTGAGGGCAGGAATTTGGAAATGTTAAAAAAAGGGATTGCCAAGCCGTACGGTATGGTTTTGTCTACCGGGCCCACCGGTTCGGGAAAAAGCACAACCTTGTACGCGATTTTGCAGCTTTTGGACACCGAAGGTAGAAACGTCGTAACCCTGGAAGACCCGGTGGAGTATTATATCGATGGGGTTAACCAATCGCAGGTCAGGCCGGAAATAGGATATGATTTTGCAATCGGCCTGCGCCATATTTTAAGGCAAGACCCGAACGTGATAATGGTTGGAGAAATCAGAGATGAAGAAACCGCCTCCCTGGCGATTAATGCCGCTTTGACCGGACACATCGTCTTGTCAACCCTTCACACAAACAATGCCGTAGGAGTGATTCCCCGCTTGATCGATATGAATATAAAGCCCTATCTTATTTCACCCGCCCTCCAATTGGCCATAGCCCAGAGACTGGTGATGAGGCTCTGCGATAAATGCAAGAAAGAAATCAAGCCCAATCCTCAAATCAAGGAGCTGATCCTCAGAGAAATTGAAAGCCTGCCTTCAGATATTAAAAAAACGATAAAGGTTGCCAAGGATTTGACTATTTTTACTGCTCAGGGATGCGAAAAGTGCAACAAAATGGGATTTTCCGGAAGAATCGCCCTATTTGAAATCTTGTTGATGACCGATTCCCTGGCCGAGGTCATATTAAGAGAGCCTTCGGAAGCCAATATTTTAAAAGAAGCGCAAGCCCAGGGAATGATCACCATGAGGCAGGACGGCATATTGAAAGTACTGAGAGGAGTTACTACAATTGAAGAGGTGCTGAGGGTTGCCGAAGAAAAACAAATAACAAATGAATAAAAAATGAAAAACATATTACTTGTAGAAGACGATTCGTTTTTAATCGACATATATACCACCAAAATGAGAGAGAGTGGTTTTTCGGTTGAAGTGGCTTCCGAAGGAGAGGAGGCGGTGAGAAAAGCCAAGGAGGAAAAATTCGACCTGGTGCTTCTGGATATTGTCCTGCCCAAGGTTGACGGCTGGGACATTTTAAGGCAGATCAAAGCGGAATCAAAGCTCAAAGATCTGAAAGTAATCATTATTTCCAATCTCAGCCAGAAAGAAGAGGTGGAAAAAGGAATGAATCTGGGGGCGGAAAAGTATCTGATCAAAGCCCATTACACCCCTTCCGAAGTGGTAAAGGAGATAAAAGAGGTTTTGGGCGAATAGCTTCATTTAAAAATATTTTTTGAAAACAATATTAAAAATTTAAATTTTTATGGATAATATTAATATTCTGACCAATCAGTATCAAGATCAATTAAAAGAGCTGTTATCCCTTGTCGCCAAAGAAGGTGCATCGGATTTGCACATTTCCGTGGGCCATCCTCCGGTTCTAAGGATAAACAGCAGGCTGGTTCCTCTTTTAAAGAGGAAGAAGCTGTCGGCCAAAGACACCCAGGGCCTGGCCGAAAGCCTGATGAACCTTGAGCAGTTTCAGAGATTTTTGAAAGACAAGGACATTGATTTTTCCTATGCTTTCGGAGACGACTCCCGGTTCAGAGTCAATGCTTTTTTCCAAGAAGGAACGATATCAATCGCAATGCGTCTGATAATAAAAGGGGTGAGATCGATTGACGATCTGAACCTTCCTCCTGTCTTGCACGAATTCACCAAAGCGTCCCAGGGTTTTGTCCTGATCACCGGCCCTTCCGGCCACGGAAAGTCAACCACCTTGGCCGCATTGATTGACGAGATAAACCACACCAGGGCCGAGCACATAATTACCATCGAAGACCCGGTTGAGTTTCTTTTCGAAGACGACCGCTCGATCATCGACCAGAGGGAAGTCTATCAGGATTCTCTGAATTTTGCCCGCGCCCTAAGAGCTACTTTCAGGCAGGACCCCAATGTCATCATGGTCGGGGAAATGAGGGATCCGAGGACTATCGCCACCGCCATTACCGCCGCGGAAACAGGACATTTGGTTTTTGCCACCTTGCATACCAATTCGGCCAGCCAGAGCATCCACCGTATCGTTGATTCTTTCCCGGCCGAGCAGCAGGACCAGATCAGGGCCCAATTGTCAGGCTCTCTTTTGGGAGTTATTTCCCAGCGTCTGATTCCGAGAATCAAGGGAGGCTTGATTCCGGCCTGCGAGGTCATGATTTCCACGCCTGCGGTCGCCAATCTGATCAGGGAGAACAAGATTCACGAACTTCCCTTGGTAATAGAAACTTCGGCAGAAATGGGGATGCTGTCCCTTAACAGAACATTATCCGATCTGGTGAAAAGAAAGGAAATTTCAATAGAAAATGCCCTTAATTATTCTTTGAATCCGGTTGAGCTGAAGATGCTCGTCCGCTAAATTTTAAAAATTATCATTAAAAATAATTATGAAATTTGATTATCAGGGCCGCACCAAAGAAGGAGAAATACGGGTGGGCAAGGTAGAAGCTTCTTCCAAAGAAGCGGTGGTCGCCCTTTTGCAAAAGCACGGATTGTACGTGACTTTTTTGGAAGAATCGTCAGCTCCTTTTTACGCAAGAGGATTAAGCTTTTTCAACAGGATTACGTCAAAAGACCTGGTTATTTTTTCCCGTCAGCTGGCCATCATGTTCAAATCAGAGATACCTTTAGTCGAGTCCTTAAGGACCCTGGGCAACCAGACCAAAAAAACAGCGCTCAGGGAGAAAATTATGGAGATTTCCGAAGAGGTTGAAGGAGGGGCTCCGTTTTCCGCCGCCCTTGCCCGGTTCCCGGATATTTTCTCCTCGTTTTTTATCGCTATGGTCAAGACCGGGGAAGTGAGCGGAAAGCTTTCCGAAACCCTCAATTATCTGGCCGGGCATTTGGAAAGGGAGTATTACCTGAATTCGAAAACCAAGAGCGCGATGATTTATCCCGCTTTAATCATTGTGGTTGTTTTTGTGGTTATATACATAATGAATTCTTTCGTCGTTCCCCAGATGTCCGAGGTTCTCTTGAGCAGCGAAGGGGAGGTGCCGGCTTCAACCATGAACCTATTAAACGCTTCTGCATTTTTGAGAACCTGGGGCTGGGTTCCGGTTTTGTTTTTGGCCATCTTAGGGTTCATGGCTTACCGGTATTACCTGACCGAAAAGGGCAAAAGAAAGTTTGACAAATATATCCTTAAGGTTCCGCTGATAGGGCCCTTTGTGAAGCTCTCCTGCCTTACCCGCTTTGCGGAAAATCTTTCAACCCTTATTGCCGGGGGCTTGCCCATATCCCAGGCCCTAACGGTTGTTGCTGATATCGTGGGAAACGAATCATACAGAGATGTTATTTTTAAAACAAAAGAAAAGGTGGGAGCGGGAGAATCCATCTCCTCGGTTTTGGTCCAATATGAAGATCTGTTTGAGCCGATTTTCATTCAGATGATGCTGGTAGGAGAAAAAACCGGTACCATGGAGAAAACGCTGATGGATCTGGTCACTTTTTACCAAAGGGAAATAGACACGGCCACGGCCAACATGATAGCCATCATGGAGCCGGCCCTGATCATCTTTTTGGGAATTATCGTCGGAGGATTGATAATATCTATTTTGATGCCCATGTATCAGATGATGGCAATGTGATGATTTTTATCCGTTAAAGTTATCCACAGCCCTTTTTTGACATATACGTGCTATAATTTCTTAAGAGGCTGATAAAATTAAAATTTTATTAATAAATTTATCAATAATCAATCTTAATAAATATGAAGAAAAAAGGCTTTACCCTAATTGAGTTATTGGTTGTTATCGCTATCATCGGTATTTTATCTTCCGTTGTGCTGGTTGCGCTGGGCGGAGGGAGAGTTAAGGCCAGGGACGCAAGGCGGTACTCTGATCTCAGACAAGTTAATACGGCAATGGAATTATGTTATTCCGAAGCTCCCTGCGCCGGAGGGGACCTGTATCCAGCTTTTTCTGTCGGAGGAGCCAATGCAACATCGTCAATCGGAATCTATCTGCTTTCTATGCCGCGCGACCCAAGAGACATAACCCCTAATCAATATACCTGGACAATAAACACCGTGGCTACCGCAAGTACTAGTGCCAGACAGTATTATTGCGTTTATACAAAACTAGAGGGGCCTGCATCAACATTTTTTTGTTCTTCTCCTAAGGGCGTCGCGCAAAAAACCGCCCCATTTACCTGCGGTGTCAATACCGCTCCCTGTAATTCCGATTGTTGCGGCTATGGTTATTAATGTAATATAATAGACAAAGTGATTTTTAAAAATTGAAAGGTCGATCTTCCGAAGCAAGCAATAAATTATATGCTTCGGTAACAAATTAAAAGATTATCAATAAAAAATTTTAATCAATATGAAGAAAAAAGGTTTTACCCTAATTGAGTTATTAGTCGTTATCGCCATCATCGGTATTTTGTCCTCCGTTGTGCTGGTTGCGCTAGGCGGAGCAAGAAGCAAAGCCAGGGATGCAAGAAGAACCTCTGATATGCGTCAGGTAGTCACTGCCCAGGAAATGTATTACGGAGATAAATTTGTATATGCCACAAATACTACTGCTACTATCCCCAACATCGGCACTTATCTAAATACTCCTACAGATCCTCAGGATCCGGCAAAAAAATACATATGGATTGATAATTCAGGTCCGGTTACTTGTAACTCAGTTCTTATTGCCGCAGGTGATTGGTTTTGCGCCTATGCAACATTAGAGACGTCACCGACGGTAACTTATTTTGTTGCCTCGCAGTCTGGCTCTAAATCATTAACAACAGCGCCAACTCTGGCTGCTGTTTGCGGTTGTTTCTAAAAACGGAAAAGAATTTTTCTGCACACCATAGAACCGACAGTTTTACTGTCGGTTTCTATTTTTAATAATTTTAATTCGGGGGTTAATTCATATTGATTTATCAATTTATAAAATTTTGATTTTTTTGATCAAGAGGTGAAAAAAGTAATTTTTATTGTTATAATTAATTAATGAATTTTTTTCTATTCTTTTCTGTTTTTGTTCTTGGAACCCTGATCGGAAGCTTTTTAAATTGTATTATTTATCGTCTGGAAAAAGAAGAAAGTTTTTTAAAGGGCCGATCGTATTGCCCTAATTGCAAACATTCTTTAAGCTGGCCGGATCTGATTCCGGTTTTAAGCTTTTTATCCCTAAATAGAAAATGCCGATATTGCGGGAAGCCGATTTCCTGGCAGTATCCTCTGGTTGAAATATTTACTGGAATTATCTTTGTTTTAATATTTGCTTCCCAGCTTCCCTTAATGGGGAGCTCTGGTTTTTTTTCAAATCAGATAATTTTTGAAGAATTTTTAATCTTTAGCTCCCAAAACTGGCTTAATTTATCTTATCTGATAATTATAAGCTGTTTTTTGATTGTTATCTTTGTCTACGACCTTAAATATCTTCTTATCCCCGATCTTATAATTTATCTGGCCATAGGAATAACTCTTTTATATCGCTTGCTGGATATCTGGATATTCAACCAATTGAATTTCCGGCTACTGGCAAACCCTTTGCTTTCGGCTTTTTTCGCTTCTTTATTTTTTTTAACTCTGGTACTGGTTTCCAGGGGCAAATGGATGGGGACAGGCGATATTTATCTGGCTTTTTTAATGGGGATTATTCTTGGCTGGCCCAATGTCCTGCTTGCCCTGATGCTTGCTTTCTTTATCGGCGCTATAATAGGGTTAGGGCTGATAGCAGGGAAGAAGAAGAGCCTGAAGTCAGAAATTCCTTTCGGGCCGTTTCTGGTGATAGGAACATTTTTAGCCATATTCTTCGGCCAAAGCATCATCGGTTGGTATTTGAACCTTTGCCTATTCTGTTCCTTTGTCTAGGGTGCGGCCCTTTAGGATTTCAGCTTTATTAAAGTTTGAAGTATAATATATTAACGGTTAATAAATGTTAAAAATTGCCAACAAGAAAAAAATATTGATAATCAGCGCTGTGATTATAGTTATTTTTCTTCTTTCGGGCTTGGTTTGTTATTTTTTAAATAAGAAAAAAGAACAAACATTTCCCCTTCCCGCTCAAGAAGCTTTAATAGAAAAACAAAAAAGAGAAATGGACAAGCTTCGCCAGGAAATTGGGCTAAAAGATTTTTCCGAACAAGAGATTCAACAACAAAAACAAGAAATGGACGATCTTCGCAAGGAATCAGGAATTAAAAGTTTTTCCGAACAAGAGATTCAACAACAAAAACAAGAAATGGATAAGCTTCGTCAGCAACTATTATCCAAGTGAATTGAAGTATTTATTAATTAATAATCTAAACAAACCTATGTCAAAATTAAATTTCCCTAAAATATTAGCCTTCTCCCTAGGAGTTTTAGCAATGATTTTTTCATTAAACTACCTGATTCTGGCTTGGACTGAGCCAGGCACATTACCACCCAATCCGAACGTTCCGGCACCGATAAACGTGGGAACCAGCACCCAGATCAAGGCCGGCCCATTGGGGGTGAATGGTCTTTTAACGGCCTACAGCGGCATGAATGCCAATAATAATAAAATAACCGAGGTGAAGTTACCCACCGACAATCTCGATGCGGCCAATAAAGAATATGTGGATACAGTTGCGGCATTGACAGGAGCGAGTTATACAGAATGTTATATTTTAAGTAAACAAG
>Ga0315275_10005779_pt1 | contig 11765 bp, 11 predicted proteins | sample YL17G03_0_MG_FD_205557 | JGI IMG/M metagenome (GOLD analysis project Ga0315275, IMG submission 205557) | Sediment microbial communities from Yellowstone Lake, YNP, Wyoming, USA - YL17G03_0 | ecosystem: Environmental > Aquatic > Freshwater > Lake > Sediment | place: USA: Wyoming | collected... | reverse complement strand
GTACCCTTGCTTGCCGGGACCGGGGTGCTCCTGGGATTCGTGGCCTTCGCCGTCTGGCAGTACCACGGCAATCAGCGGTGGATGACGCGCGTGCTGCGCGATGCCGCCGGGTCTGGCGGGCGTCGCCGGCGCGCGGTACGATAGCCCCATGCCGATGACCTACCGCATCGACCTCGCGAACTGCGTCGTCTGGACTCGCGCTTGGGGCGAGCTCACCGACGAGGAGTTGGTCGCGCACGCGCGGCATCTCCGCGCCGATCCGCGGTTCGCGCCGAACTTTCGGCAGTTCTTCAGCGCCGAGGCCAGCACGGGGGGGGCGGCGGGGGTTTCTCGCGAAGGGCTCCGACAGGCGGCGCAGCTGAATCCGTTCGGTGAGGGCGCCCGCCGCGCGGTGGTCGCCGACAACGACGTCGCAGTTGGCCTCGCCCGCATGTATGAGATGATGCGCGGCGACGCCGCCGATGTCATGATGGGCTTCCGCGACCGGGCCGCGGCGCTGGAGTGGCTCGGTCTCCCGGCGACCTGGGAGCCGCCGCCCGCTGCGCCCAGCGACCCGATCCTCGACAGCAGCCATCCGTGACCGACACCCCCGCTGCGGTCGCCCGCCGCCGCTGGGCCCTCCTCGCGGGCCGCGCCCTGCTCATCTGGGGATCGCGGCCCGCCAAGCGCGCGCGCTGACGCTGGGCCGAACCCCGTTACCGGTGCTGACGCCTGATCCTTCGCCACTCGATCCACTCGGGCACGTCCGCGAGGGGTACGATCGCTGGGCGCGCGTCTACGACGCCGACGGCAATCCTCTCATCGCCCTCGAAGACCCCGCTGTCCGGGAGGCGATCGGCAACGTGCGCGGCCTCGCCGTGCTCGACCTCGGCTGTGGGACGGGCCGCCACGCCGTGTGGATGGCCGCCGCCGGCGCGATCGTGACGGCCGTGGACTTCTCCCGTGGCATGCTCGCGGAGTCGCGCGGGAAGCCGGGCTCAGAACGCATCCGCTTCCTCGCCTGCGACCTGCGCCAACCGCTGCCATTCGCCGACGACTCGTTCCAGCTCGTGGTGAGCGGGCTCGTCCTCGAGCACCTCCCCGACCTCGACCACTTCTTCGGCGAGGCTCGGCGTGTGTCGTGCTCCGGCGGCCGAGCGGTGATCTCGGCGATGCACCCGGCGATGTTCCTTCGCGGCGCCCAGGCGCGGTTCACCAATCCCGAGTCGGGGGAGATCGTGCAGCCCGGCAGCATCGCGCACCAGGTCGAGGACTTCGTCGCGGCGGCGCGACGGGCCGGGTTCGGCGTGGAGAGCATCGCAGAGTCCGCGGCCGATGCGGCGTTCGCCGTGCGGTACCCGCGCGCCGCGCGGTACATCGGCTGGCCGATGCTCGTGGTGCTGCGCCTACGGGTCGCGTAGCGTTCGGACCGCACCGAGCCCCCCCAATGCCCCAGCAGCCACAAAGCTGGACAATGGGGAGCGAATACGTCACCATTCTCTTTCCCCTGTTTCGGAGCCACGACCGATGAAAACCTCCTCCCTCGCGGCAGCCCTCGCGCTCAGCGTGCTGCCCGCACTCGCCCTCGCCCAGGCCGCGTCGAACCCGGTCGCTGACGCGCTGCGCGCCAACGAGCAACGGATGGCACGCAATCTCGCCGCCGCCGCCGAGGCGTTCCCGGCGGACAAGTACGGCTTCAAGCCCACTCCGGCGCAGATGTCGGTTGCGGAGATCGTGGTGCATCTCGCGGAGGGGAACGATCAACTCTGCTCGGCGCTCAGCGGCACGGCGGCGCCCCAACGTTCCGCCGTCACCGCGACGACGCCGCGGGAGGCGCTGATCGCGAGGCTGCGGGAGTCGTTCCAGTTCTGCGAGACGGGGCTGGCGCCGGTCACCGATGCGCGACTGGGCGACCAGGTACCGATGTTCGGCCGGCAGGTCACACGCGGCAATGCGGTGCTGGTGACGGTGGCGGACTGGGCCGACCACTACAGCCAGCTGGCGATCTACCTGCGCCTGAACGGCCTGTTGCCGCCGACAGCGCGGCGCCCCTCGGGCATGTAGCGACGGCGACCGCTCGTCGCGCCGCTCGACTCGGGAGCGCAGATAGCGTAGCGTTCGGGGACTCGGGAGGTGCCATGAGCCCGCCGAGATTCTCGCTGACGTGTCCCCAGTGCGGGGGCACCAAGTTCAAGGCGATGAGCGCGAAGCCCGGGCCCGACGACCCGCTCATCTGTTCGGGATGCGGGACATCGATCACCCTGGGCGCGGTGAAGGAACGCATCGAGCGGGAGACCTGCGCCGCGGTCGAAGAACGGATGCGCGACCAGCTCAAGCCGCACTGACGTGCCGCACTCGCCCGCACGGCGCGCCCTCCCGCGTCTCGCCATCACCGCGCTGATGGCCGCTGTGGCCGTGCCCCTCGCGCGGGCACAGGACGCCCCACACGGGACCGGCAGCGTGCGCGGCACGGTGCGCGCCACCACCGGCGAGCGCATTCCCTACGCCAGCGTCTCGATCGCCCCGGCCGGGCGGCAGCGCTTCGCCGACGACAGCGGCGCGTTCTGGCTCGGGAACATCGCACCCGGCCGGCACCGCGTGCTCGTGCGGCAGATCGGCTTCAGCCCCTTCGACACGACCGTCGTCGTGTTGCCCGAAGGCGAGGCCGTGCTCGCGCCGCAGCTCACCCGCATCGCCGTGGAGCTGTCGGCGATCACGGTGTCGGCGCGTACCGCCTGCGAGCGGCCCGGCCCGCCGGACCCCGCGATCCATCCGCAGCTCGCCGCCGTCTTCGACCAGCTCCGGGAGAACGCCGAGCGGTACCGGCTGATGGCGGACTCGTATCCCGCCGAGTACCAGATGGCGCGGGGCTTCGGGGACCTCGACGCCACGGGGGAGACTCACGTCCGCTACCGCGACACCGTCGCGCTGCGCACCGACACGCGCTGGCACTACGCCCCCGGCCAGGTCATCGCCGAAGAGGACCACGACGGCCGACTCCTCCTCCTCCTCCCGACGCTGCCCGATCTCGCCGACTCGGCGTTCCAGGCCGGCCACTGCTGGTACCTGCCAGGCCTGGACACCACGGCGACCGAGCAGCTGATCCGCGTGGACTTCGTCCCGCCCGAACGACTGCGAGAACCCGACGTCCAAGGCTCCGCCTGGCTCGATCCCTCGACGTACCAACTCCGCCGCGCGACGGTGCGCCTGACCAACCCTTCGCGGGCCGATTGGCGCGTTCGGGAACTGACGGTCGCGATGACCTTCCGCGAGATCGTGCCGTCGCTCGTACTCCTGGAGCGCATGTCCGCCGTCACGCGGACGCTGCGGACACTACCGGGCCAGCGGGTGCGCGCGGAGGAGCAGCGGCTGCTCGCCGTGCACTTCCTTCGTCCCCTCTCGGCGCGCGAGTGAGCGGGCGCGCGCTACGAGAAGCGGTTGCCCTGAGCGCGATTCCGGTGCAATCTGTACGGGCTCCCGAACAGCCCGAGGCACCTGTGGCCGACGACCCCGCGGCATCGTTGCTGCCGTGAACCTCCTCGCCGGATGGGCCAGCATCCTGCTCGGTTTCGTGGCCGGCGCCGTGCCCGGCCTCTACTTCTGGCGCGAGGAGTGGCTCGGCGGCTACAGCTCGTGGCGCCGGCGCATGGTGCGCCTCGCCCACATCGCCTTCTTCGGCCTCGGCTTCATCAACCTCTTCTTCGCGCTGACGGTCGCGCAAACCGGTCTCTCCACCGCGACCGGCCCCCTGCACGCTGCCTCCTGGCTTCTGTTGACTGGTAACGTGGCCATGCCTGCTGTCTGCTATCTGTCCTCCTGGCGTCTGCCCTTCCGTCATCTGTTCTTCATTCCTGTCCTCTGTCTTCTCTCCGGCGTCGGCATCCTGGTGAAGGAGGTGGCGCTCCGATGAACGTCGGCCTCATCGCGATGAGCGGCATCCGCTGCTACGACGCCGAGCTGATGAGCCTCGGCCTTACGCTCCCCGGCTTCGTCGAGCGCAGCAAGACCGTGGCGTCGCTGCCCAGCCTCGGCCTGCTCACCCTCGCGGGGCTGACGCCCCCGGAGCATCGGGTCCAGTACCTCGAGGTGCCGGACATCCGCGTGGCCGACACGCTGCCCGACGGCTTCGACCTCGTCGGCATCTCGAGCTACAGCGCACAGGTGGACGAGGCGTACGAGCTGGCCGACCGCTACCGCGCCGCCGGCGTGCCGGTGGTGCTGGGCGGACCGCACGTGAGCGTCCTGCCGGACGAGGCCGCCGCGCACGCCTCGTCGGTGGTGGTGGGCCACGGCGAGCTGCACTGGCGCGCCGCCCTCGCCGACGCCGCGGCCGGGCGCCTCCAGCCGCGCTACGGCGCGCTCGAGGATGACTACGACCTCGCCGACGCACCGATGCCGGCCTTCGAGCTGCTCGATATCACTCGATACAACCGCCTCACCATCCAGACGAGTCGCGGCTGTCCCCACCGCTGCGAGTTCTGCGCCGGCTCGCTGATGTTCTGCCGGCACTACCGCCAGAAACCCGTTGCGAAGGTGCTCGCCGAGCTGGATCGCATTCTGGCGATCTGGCCGCGCCCCTTCATCGAACTGGCCGACGACAACAGCTTCGTGGACCGTGCCTACTGGCTCGAACTGCTGCCGGAAATGGCGAAGCGCGGCATCCGCTGGTTCACCGAGACCGATGTCGCCGTGGGCGAGGACGACGCGCTGCTCGACCTGCTGCGCGAGAGCGGCTGCGCCGAGGTGCTCATCGGCCTCGAGAGCCCGGTGGCGGACGGCCTCGACGGCGTGGAGACGCGGGCCAACTGGAAGCTCAAGCGCCTCGGCCAGTACCAGGCGGCGCTCCGCAACATCCAGGAGCACGGCGTCCGCGTGAACGGCTGCTTCGTCCTTGGCCTGGACGGACAGGGGCCGGACATCTTTGACCGCGTGCGCGACTTCGTGCGGGACGCGGACCTCTTCGACGTGCAGATCACGGTGCTCACGCCCTTCCCCGGCACCCCGCTCCTGGCACGGCTCAGGGCGGAGGGGCGGCTCCTCGACGACGGGAACTGGAAGCGCTGCACGCTCTTCGACGTGAACTATGAGCCTCGAGGGATGACGGCGCAGCAACTGCGGGAAGGGCTGCGCAGCCTGGGCGTGGACATCTACAGCACGGAGTGGACCAAGCGCCGCCGCGACCGCTTCAAGGCCCGGCTGCGCGCGAGGGGAAGAAGGCAGAGGGCAGAGGGCAGAAGTCAAACGTCAGCCAAGGGAGGCAGCGCCACGTGAAGACCGAACGGCTCACCACCATCGTGTTCGCAGCATCAGGCATCTACGACGCCCTTCTAGGCCTCATCTTCCTCCTGATCCCGGGCCGCATGTACCTGTTCTTCGGGGTCACGCCGCCCAACCACTGGGCCTACGTGCGGTTTCCGGCGATCATCCTCATCATCTTCGGCGTGATGTTCTTCCAGGTGGCGTACAAGCCGGCCGAGAACCGCAACCTGATCCCCTATGGCATCCTGCTGAAGGGCGCCTACGCCGGAACGGTGTTCGCGTACTGGTTCGCGAAGGGCCTGCCAGACATGTGGAAGCCGTTCGCCTTCTGCGACACGATCTTCCTCCTGCTGTTCGCGTGGAGCTGGATGAAGCTGGCGCCGCCCTCCAAGGCGTGAGGCACCCGGCCCTGATCGCTATGCTTGCGCATCGACCCTCGCGTGACTGACCCCGTCCCGCCGGTGGTGCTGTCCGCTCGGCCGGCACCTGCGACGCCGGTGGCGTGGCCGGCGGCCGCCGCGCCAGCGCCGCCGCGGGACGAGGCGCAGCGGCAGGCGGAGCTCACCGCGATGCAGCGCGTCGCGACGGGGCTGCTCGGCGTGGCGTTGGTGGTCTTCGTCGTTGCGCGGCTGCTCGAACCGGCATATCCCTGGCTCGCCGTGGTGCGCGCCACCGCCGAGGCCTCGCTCGTGGGCGGGATCGCCGACTGGTTCGCCGTCACGGCGCTGTTCCGCAAGCCGCTGGGCCTCCCGATCCCGCACACCGCCATCATCCCGACGCAGAAGGACCGCATCGGGCGCATCCTCGGCAACTTCCTCCAGAACCACTTCCTCTCCACCGCCGTGCTCACCGCCAACCTCAAGTCGATGCGGATGGCGGAGCGCGTGGCGCGCTGGCTGAGCGACGCGGATCACGCGCAGCGCCTGGCGCGGCAAGTGGCGGGCGGACTCGCGCAGACGGTGCAGGCGCTGCCCGCGGAGCAGGTGCGGGACTACATCCGGGAGAGCGCGGTCCACCGCCTGCAGGCGACGCCGCTGGCGCCGATGCTCGGCAACGTGCTGTCCGTCGTCGCCACCGACGACCGGCACCAGGCGCTGCTGGACGAGGCGCTGCACCTCGTGGCCGACGCCATCGACGCCAACCGCGCGACGCTGCGCGATCTGGTGCGCGAGCAGAGCCCGTGGTGGGTCCCCGGCGCTGTGGATGGCGCCGTCTACGAGCGGTTCGTGGCCGGCGCGCGGCGGTTCGTGGACGACGTGGCCCGGGACCCGCACCACCCGGTGCGGCTCAAGTTCGACGTCGCGTTCCGGCGGTTCATCGAGCAGCTGAAGTCCGCCCCCGAGGTGATGGCCCGCGCCGAGGCGCTCAAGGCGGAGCTGATCGACTCTCAGGCGGTGGAGGACTTCGCCGCGTCGCTCTGGGACAAGGCGCGCGGCGTCGCCGCGCGCTACGCCGCCAAGCCGGACGAAGCCGCCCTCGAGCCGCTGGAGCGCGGCATCGCGTCGGTCGGGGAGTCGCTGCTCGCGAACCCGGCGCGCCTGGAGGAACTGGACGACTTCCTCATCCACTTCACCGCCTCGCTGCTCGAGCAGCACCGGCAGGAGGTGGCCGACCTCATCGCCTTCACGGTGCGGCAGTGGGACGCGGAGCTGGCGTCGCGGCGGATCGAGCTGGCGGTGGGGAGGGATTTGCAGTTCATCCGGCTGAACGGGACGATTGTGGGGGGCCTGGCGGGGCTAGTCATCTATCTGGTTTCCCTGCTCGTGAAATAGGCGGGGCGCGCACGGTGAGAGGGTGAGAGGTGAGCGGTCAGAAGGGACGCGGGACGCGCTTCGAACCCTTGGCCCCTGTCTGGCTCCTGAACCCTGGCTCCTGGCCTCTAGCCTCTCACCCTCGCACGCTCTTCGCTGCAGACGCCGGAGGCCCGATGCACCGACTGTCCACCGCGATCGCGTTAGCCACCACCCTCGCCACCGCCGCGCAGGCCCAGCGGCCGACGGACCCGACGGCCTCGACCTTCGCCATCCGGTACCGCGAAGTCGTCGCCCTCGCGCCCGCGGACGGCCAAGTCGCCGACGTCAGCCACCTCGTGTTGGCACGCGAGGGAGGCCGCCTCACGCTGGAACGCGGGAAGCTCTACCTCCTCACGCCGGTCGGCGGCCGGACCGTCGGCGCGGTCTTCCGAGGCGAGGGACGATTCGCGTTCGCGCCGCGGCCCGCGGCCGAGCAGGCGGCGCTCAGGCGCTTCGCCGACAGCACGGCGCTCGACGCCCCGGTCAGCGAGGTGATCCTCCTCTTCGCCGACTCGACCGCGGCGCAACTGCGCGGCCTGACCTTCGGCGCCGCACCCATCCCCGGGGACCTCGCCGGTGACGTGCGCGACTTCGTCGAGTCCCTTGCCGGCCCGCACGACGGCGCGTTCGACGCCGACGTGATGGGCCCCTTGCTCAACGGCGACACCACCGGGCTCTTCATCGCGTGGGTCAAGCGCGTACGTGGCGATCCGGTCCGGTTCCAGATCAACCCGGAAATCCACGAGGCGGTGCAACTCTACCGCCCGGTGAGTCGGCGCAGGTGGGGCTCGCCCTGGGCCCTCGTCGCGGAGTCCCCGCCGGCCACGCCGCTGCCCCACTCGGCCGGCGTCTGGCGGTACCGCGAGCGCGTGCGGGTGCCGCGCTACCGGATCGACGTGGTCCTGTCCGAGGCGTTCAGCGCCAACCTGGGACTGGCGGCGAGGGCGGTGCTGACGGTCGTGCCCGAAGAGCCCATCGGCCCGTGGCTGCACTTCGACCTGCACGACAAGCTCCTCGTGGACTCGGCCCGCTTCGGCGCGGGAGAGGCGGCGCCGGTCTTCAAGGCCGAGGAGGACGCGGACCTGTGGGTGCGCGCGCCCCGACGCCTCGCCGCCGGCGACTCACTGGAGCTGACCGTCTACTACCACGGCGACATCATCGACCGCTTCGCTGACTTCTTCTTCATTGCCCCGTCCGCCGACTGGTACCCCGTGAACGGCCACGGCCAGGCATTCGCCACCTTCGACGTCACCTACCACAGCCCCGCGCGGTACCCCCTCGTGAGCGTGGGCGAGCGCGGCGACTCCAGTATCGCTGGGGGCGTGCGGACCACGCACTGGGTCACCCCGGAGCCGACGGACCGCGCGCGCTTCAACCTCGGGCTCTTCGAGCGCTATGCGGTCCGCAACGAGGGGGCGCCGCCGCTGGAGGTGTTCTGGTCCGACGACGCGCACCGCGCGCTGCGGCGGGCCGCCGCCGCCGAGGGCGCGATCGTCATCGAGCAGCGCAACATGCGCCAGGCCGTCGCGACCGACGTCTCCAACGCGCTCACCTTCTTCGGCAGCCTCTTCGGGCCCTCGCCCTTCGCGCACTTCGCCGTGACGGAAATCCCCTATGGCGAGGGCGTCGCGTTCCCGGGGATGATCGACCTCTCGTTCACCACGTTCCTCAACTCGGCCGACGACGGCTTCGACGAGTTCTTCCGGGCCCACGAGGCGGCGCACCAGTGGTGGGGCATCGGCGTGCGGCCGGGGTCGTATCGCGACGCGTGGCTGAGCGAAGGGATGGCGACGCTCACCGGGCTCTGGTATCTCCAGGCGCAGCGGCGGCGGAACACCGAGTACTACAAGTTCCTCGACACGTACCGCACCGACATCCTGGCCCTCCGCACCGACGCCGGCGCGATCAGCCTCGGCGCCCGGAACTCCACGCCCGACGTGCCGCACGGCTACGACGTGATGATCTACCAGAAGGGCGCGTGGGTGCTCCACATGCTCCGGTCGATGCTGCTCGACCTCGGCACCCTGCGCGGCGACCGCTTCACGGCCCTGCTGCGGAACTACTACGAGTCCTTCCGCGGCGGCGTCGCCACGACGGAGGACTTCCAGGTGCTGGCGGAGCGTCACGTCGGCGCCCCGCTGGACTGGTTCTTCGACGAGTGGGTCCGCGGGACCGCCATCCCCACCTACCGCGTCGCCTGGACCGCCGTGCCGGCCGAGGGGGGACGGTTCGCCGTGCGGCTGCGGGTGGCGCAGGAGGGCGTGCCGGACGACTTCCAGATGCCGGTGATCGTGGCGGTGGACTTGGGCGACCAGCGCACGGCGCGCTTCCGCGTCCGAGTGCGCGGGACGCGGGGCGAATACACGAGCCCGCTGCTGCCGTCGGAACCGCGGGCGCTGGTATTCAACGATCTGCATAGCGTGCTGGCGAACGTCGAGATGGAGCGGTGGTGACGGAACACGCCAGCTTCGCCGTTCAGACAGCCCCCAGCGCCGGGAGCCCGCAGCGCGTAGAGTTATGGATCCCGCGTCACTGGCATCCGCACCGCCGCTCGCCGGAGGAGGACCTATGCGTCGTTGGCCCGCCATCCTGTTCGTGTTCGCCGCCCTCACCCTCGCCCCCACCGCCCAGGCCCAACGGCCGGCCCGCGCCGCGCCGCCCGCCCAGGCACCGGCGGCCCAGGCCGCGCCATCGGCCGCCGACAGCGCCGCCCCGCGCCCCTCCCGCATGGCGGGCGCCGGAGCCGGCACCGGTCAGGGCGCGGAACCGCGCGAGGAGTCGTCGGTCACCGAGCACACCATCCGCATCGGCGGGCAGACCATCGCCTACCGCGCCACCGCGGCGACGCTGCTGCTTCGCAACGACAGCGGCGCGCCCATCGGCAGCCTCTACTACACGGCGTACACGCGCACCGATGTGGGGAGCGACAAGAGCCGCCGCCCGCTGGCGTTCGTCTACAACGGCGGCCCCGGCTCCGCCTCGGCGTGGCTCCACATGGGCGCCTTTGGACCCAGGCGCGTTGTCACCAACGACCCGACCTCGACGCCGCCCGCGCCCTACCAACTGGTGGACAACGCGAGCAGCCTGATCGACGCCACGGACCTCGTCTTCATCGACCCCATCGGCACCGGCTTCAGCAAGCCCGTGGGCCGCGGGCAGGGCCGCGACTTCTGGGGCGTGGACGAGGACGCCGCGTCCATCGCCCAGTTCATCTACGCCTACGTCAGCCGCAACGGCCGCTGGAACTCCCCCAAGTACCTCATCGGCGAGAGCTACGGCACCACCCGCTCCGCCGTGCTGGTCAACCGCCTCCAGTCCCGCGAGGGGATGGACTTCAACGGCGTGGTGCTGATCTCCTCCATCCTCGACTTCGAGACGACGGCGTTCTTCCCCGGCCACGACATCTCGTACCAACTCTACCTGCCCTCGTACGCCGCCACCGCCGCGTTCCACCAGCTCATCCCGCGACCCCAGAACCTCACGGCGTTCCTCGACGAGGTGCGGCACTTCGCGATGCACGAGTACGCCGACGCCCTCAACAAGGGCTCTGGGCTCGGCGCCGAAGAGATGGCGGCGGTGCGCCGCCGCCTCGCGGCCTATACCGGGCTGAGCGAGGACTACCTCACGCGTGCCAACCTGCGCGTCTCCCTGCGGCAGTTCATGGCGGAGCTGAACCGCGCCCGCGGCCAGAGCACCGGCCGCCTCGACGCCCGCTACACCGGCCCGCTGCGCAACCTCCTGTCCGAGAGCGGCGAGGGGGACCCGCAGTCCAACGCCGTGACCGGAGCGTACACCGCGGCCATCAACAGCTACCTGCGCGACGAACTGCGCTTCGGCGGCGACCAGCGCTACAGCGTGGGCGGCGGCGTGCAGTGGAACTGGAACCGCACCGCGACGGGCGGCCCCGGCGGCGGGGGCGGCGGCGGGCGGAACATGACGCCGTACGTCGCCGGCGACCTGGCCTCGGCCCTGGCGTACAACCCGAACCTCCGCGTCGAGGTCGAGAACGGCTACTACGACATGGCCACGCCGTTCTTCGCCACCGAGTACACCATGGACCACCTCGGCGTCTCGGCCGAGCTGCGCAGCCACGTCACGCTGAAGTACTACGAGGCGGGGCACATGATGTACTTGCGCGAGCCCGACCTCGCGGCGCTCAAGGGCAACATCGCGCAGTTCATCACGACGACGTCGCGAGTGCGGTAGGGCCACAGGGGCACGGAGGCACCGACGCACGGACGCACCGGGGCATAGCGGCACAGGAGCACACCCAAGCGGCGGCGGCGGGCACGGGTGGCCTGACGCCGCCGCAGGACCTGGACGAATTGAAGGCGCTGGCCAACGAGTAGGCGGTAGCTCGCGCGGTTGGGGCTGCCGTTTGCCCTCTGCCGTCTGACAGCTGACGACTGCCCTCTGCCCTCTGACGCTGAAGGCTGACGGCTGTTTGCGGATTCCCCCCCCGCGCTGCAGCTTTTCCCGGATTATACCTCTGCCGCGGAGACGGAGGACTGCATGCCCGCCAAGAAGGGCCCGAAGCGGAAGGGCGCGCCCCGCGTGCCGCGCACGGCACCCACCCCGCCGAACCCCGCGGTCGCCGAGGCGACCGCCATCCCACCACAGACACCACCGGGCGAGCGCACCGGCCTCGGCCTCGCCGCAGTCTACGGCATCCTCCGGCAGAACGGCGGCGCCATCGACGTCGCCAGCGAGTTGGGGCGCGGCACCAACTTCACG
>Ga0315275_10005778_pt1 | contig 11766 bp, 4 predicted proteins | sample YL17G03_0_MG_FD_205557 | JGI IMG/M metagenome (GOLD analysis project Ga0315275, IMG submission 205557) | Sediment microbial communities from Yellowstone Lake, YNP, Wyoming, USA - YL17G03_0 | ecosystem: Environmental > Aquatic > Freshwater > Lake > Sediment | place: USA: Wyoming | collected... | reverse complement strand
ACATCCTGACGATGAGCGTTGAGCGAGGGCCGGCACCCGCACCGCCGCCGGCTGGAGGCCGCGGGGGCCAGGCCCCGGCGATACCGGGCTCGTTTACCATTCTGGTGATTGGCAAGTAGACGTCCGCCGCCGTCTTCCGCCGCGAGCATGGTCGAACGGCGGGAGATGGTGGCGAGCCCAGCGACTCGCGTGGTTTGTCTGTCCCGTGACTCTCTGGGCTACGATGTATTCCATGCAGACGACCATCGACGAGTTGACGGCGGAGATCCGCGCCTTTCGCGACGCGCGCGACTGGCGGCAGTTCCACAATCCAAAGGAACTTGCCGTGGCCATCACGGCCGAGGCGGGCGAACTGTTGCAGCATTTTGTCTGGCAGAATCCAGAACAATCGGAACGCCGCGTGGTGGATCGGCGGGCTGAGATCGAGTCCGAAATCGCCGACGTGGCCATTCTCCTGTTCGAGCTGGCCGACAACTCCGGGATCGACATCGCCGCGGCCATCCGGGCCAAGCTCACCCGCAACCAGGAACGCTACCCGGTGGACAAGGCCAGAGGTTCGAACGCCAAGTACAACGAGCTGTGACCACCGAAGCGTCCACGCCCCACCGCCGCCGCCCGCGATATGCCGGCAAGTACCCGCGCCGGTTCGACCAGAAGTACAAGGCGGCATTAGAGCAGCCTCCGCTCGCCTTCCGCCCGCCAGGTTAACGCGACGCCCGCTATCGGACCGAGTCGCCCCCCAGGCACAGACGTGGAGATTCCGTAGCCGGAAGAAGCGAACGGGCTGGGATTCCCCTTACCCGCATTCCTACCGCGTGGCCAGCACCCGGAACAGGTAGTCGCCGCCGATGAGGGTGACGAGCTGGAAATCGCGACTCGCGAACGCTTCGCGCAGGATGTCGACCGCACCATCAGCGTAGCGCCCGGTATGGACGATGACGTAGTCGATCCCCAACCGACGCATGCGGATCGCGCTGTTGGGTCCAGGAAACGCATTCACGGCCCCGACGACCCACCCCAGGCCTCGCGGCTCGGCGCGGACGTACCCGTTCACGATGGGCCGCCAATGCGTCGTCGAGTACAGCATGTAGTCGGCGTCGAGCGGCGCACTCGGGCCACCTCGGTAGCAGGGCAACGACACGAGCGCGTGCACATTCAGCGTCGAGACGAACTGATAGATGGGCGGCGTCACATCTGGCTGAGGCTTCGCGTTGGCCGGAGGCACGACCGCCCACTCGAGCAGCATGACCGGCACGAGCAGCGGTCCGGCGATCAGGGCCACGCGCCGCCCCATTCGCTGGAGCCCGGCGAACCCGAGCGCGGCCAATCCAGCGGTCGCAAACACGACGAGGACGGCGAAACGCGAGGGCACCCGGAACAGGTTGAGCACGGGCGCGTTCGAGATCAGATCGAAAAGCCTCGGCGAGCCACTTTCGCCGGGACCAAACGAGAATCCAGCGCCCACGATCGCGACGAGCAGAAAGTAGCCACCCCACAGGACGTCGACGCTGGATTCCTCGTCGCCACGACGCCGCCGTGCCAGCCAGCAGAAGCGCGCCACTCCGCCGAGCGCGAGCGCGATGGTCACCAGTCCAAGGAAGTGGGCGCGCTCGGCGCCGACCCGACGCGCAGGGAGCCCGGTGACGCGCGTGATCAGCGGCCCGAGCAACGCGTTCTCGTGCGGCTGCACGTAGCTTCCCATGTCGGCCGCGTAGCGACCTGCGGGCTGTGGCCCCGCCGCGTCCACCAGCGCCAGGTACGGCCGGGCAAACGGCCAGACGGCCAGGATCACGCACGCGGTCCCGGCTACGGCCTGGGCCACCGTCACGGCCCACTGGTATCTCACCCGCAGCCCTTCCCTCGCAGTCGGGTGACGAGTCGTGCCTGGCCAGATCCTCGCCGACGCTTCGCGCCACGCAACGAACACGGCCACCACCACAAACGCCATGACCGCCAGATACCACGTCGTGAGCGCCTGGAGCACAAACAACGCTGACGAAGCCCAGATCCATCGCCAACGACGCTCGTCGCTCCAGCGCTGCAGCGTGATGAGCAGCAGCGGAAACCAGCAGTTCCATACGAGGGGCACGGCGCCGCTGTACAGGAGTCGAGGCGTGGACACGGCGAATACCAGCGCGGCGATGACGGCCGGACCGCGTCCGGGCAACCACCGGCGAACGAATGCGTACATGGCGACAGCATTCAGCGAGAGCGCCAGCATCTTGAGGATCGAGTAGACGAGAATCGCGTTGCCGGTCAGCGCGAAAAACGGCAGCCCCCAGATGCCCACGCCGACATAATGTTCCGCGAACGCGAGGGCCGGTTTGGCGGGGAACAGGATGTTCGCATCAAACAGCGGCTCGCCGGTGAGGATCGCGTGGCTCGTCCAGGCAAACGTCCACGCATACGCTTTGGGATCACCAGAAGTCATGGCAGACGAGAAGGCCGAGTAGTTGCTCACGGGTGCGAGCATCAGCACGACGACCGCCACAGACAGGACGATGACCGCCGAGGTTTCAGCGACAGCGCGCATGGAGCCATTCGTCGCGAGCATGCTGCCCTCTGAGGATCATCTCGATGACGCCGGCGCCGCGTCTAAAGCAAATTGGTCCAGTCGTCGACCATCGCCTGCCGCTTCTCGGCCTCCAGACGGACGCGCGCCCACTCCAGGCACTCCGATTGAGACAGGGAGTCCATTATGCGCCGTGGCGGCACCGTGTCACGCAGCAACACGCAACAACACAAACAACACACAGAATTGCAGACAGTGTCTTTGGCGCTGGAGGCCGGGGTTCAGCCCCGGCACTCAGGAGACAGCGGAGATTCGTAGCGGCGGCCCCCCTTGGCACGCCATAGCCGTAGGCGAAGGCGGCTGGGGCCGCCCTCTCCGGCCTGGACGACGTGCTGATCACGATGGAACCGCCCAGAGGCGCCAGTTCCCGATGGATGGAACGCGTTCTATGCAAACGCCAAGTCAGCGCAAAGTGAAGCGAACGTCGCGCCTGGCCGTCAGCGTCCCGCGTGTCGCGGAAATGCTGAGTAGGTAAGGCCCTCGCACGAGAGTGGCGAGTGCCAGCGTCAGCCGGTAGTCGGCGGCGCGGGAGGGACCAAACCGATCCTGTCCGAGCGTCTCGGTCTTGCTGAACACGTCGTTGTCCCTCGCATCGACGATCCGGGTCGTGACGACGACCGGTGACAGTGGTCCCTTTCCGCCTTGGTAGATCCGCAGGAACGCGCTCACCTGCTCTTCTGCGGTGAACTCGCGCTGGGCGGTCGGCACCGTCGGGAGGACCGCGGACAGCTTTCCTCGCGGCGCCGAGAGCACCGGAGGCGTCACGTCGAGGACGACACCCGATACGGACAACTCGGGTTTCGAGAAGTCAGGCACCTCGAGGTCGGTGTAGACGCTGCCGCTCTTTCCAAGCACCGAACTCCGAACCGCCAGCCGAAGCTGGTAGCGACCCGGGTCCAACGTCAGGCGCGACAGCACTCCGTAGCGTCCGCTGCTTCCCATCCCCGGTCGGAACGTCAGCTTGACCTTGACGCGGTCCGACGCCCGCAGCCGAGCCTGCATGTCGTATGCGTGCACCATCACATCGACCTCGTCTACAGTCGCGGTGCTGCCAGCGGGAACCACTTCTGCGACGTCCAAGGCGACGGCCACATCGGCCTGCCTGCTGCCGGGCCGTGCGAACGGGGCGGCGCTGACCTGCAGCGCGATATCCGAGACAGGCACCACACCGACCAGCGCGGTTGCCAGCGGCGATGGCTTAGACTGAGAACTGGGTCTTCGGGTGGGCTTTTCGGCGCTCGGTTCGACGTAGCCGCTCCGAGTCCTGACAGTCACACCGGGACGGTTCACCCGCACCTCGACTTTCCTGAACCGTCCCTGAGTGCGGTTGTTGGTGGGCTGGTACCCGAGCAAGTAGTACGAACCATTCTCGCGGTAGACCTGTGCGATGCCCGGAGCCGGGTCATTCGTGTCCACTATTGCGAACCCAGCCGTGTTGTTCGACAAGGTCTTGAGGAAGTCGTGTTTCTCAGGGGTCGCTTCGCCTCGCAGCCCACCCGGGTCGGCACTGTAGACGCTGACGTTGGCGCGCTGGACGCCTTCGATGACCGCGCTCAGTTCGAGATAGAGCGACCGCATCTGGTTACCGATATCCCCGTCTCCCGGGTGCTTGGCCTCCGAAGCCGCCACGACATCGAGCGGCATCCCAGCGCTCACGAAGATGAGCGCCTTCCGGCCCTCGGGGAGTTCGGCCATCCACTCGGCGATGCGTTTGAGCGTGTCGAGCGTCGCCAGGTAGAAGCCGCCCCCCATCGAGTTGAACCGGTCCACGGCCGCGCGGAGCTTGGCCCGGTCCTTGGTGAACACCTGGCCATCGTCCTTCTTGAGGGTGTACACAACGGCGGCGACATCGTCTGGCGGGAGTTGGTCAACGACGGTTCGCCCCAGTCGCCTCGTGAGCAGCACGTCAGAGGCGCGCATCCCTGACGCGTCGTCGAGAACGATCACGACGACGCGGTGGCCCCTGAATTCGTCGTTCCGTCGAACGTCCGGGGCGACCTCGCGCACCCACGGCGCGGGGAGCGATTCGACGACGTCCTCCATGTCGATGGCCCTGAACGTCTGGGTCGTCTGCGGCGTGCCGTCTTCCAGGATCGTGAAGTCGGCTGCCGTCAACCCGCGTACCGGGCGGCGATCCTTGTCCAGCACGGACACATCGAGCACCACCGCTTCGACTCCGGAGCGGAACGTGGGTGGTGTCTGTTGGGCGACCGGAGAGGCCAGGGCAAGCAAGACGAAGACGAGGCCGGAGACGATGACAGCGCGGGTTCCTGACGGAATGAACGACATCGGCATCCTCGCGGCAGGCGGGCACCGGGCACGAGCCTCGTCAGTATAGCCGCAACGGCGGCACGCCTATCTGAAGCGCCGATGGCTTATCTTCTCCCGCCCAAGGAGCCGAGTCGGGGGCGACGGCGGCTGTGGCCGCCCTCTGTGGCCGTCACCCAAACGCTCCGGCTGAGGTAGGATGACCGCACCGGAGGATACAGGCATGCATCCAAGAATCACAGCAGCCGCAAGACTCGCGCTTGGCGTAACGCTCGCCGTTCTGTTCGCCATCGCTCTTGGCGCCCAGGGCAGAGGCGGGGGCCCGGCCCCCGACCCGACCGTCGAACCACTGCGATTCCGCTACATGGGGCCCGCAAGTTCCGGCCGCATCTCGGCCGTCGCCGGCATTCCCGGCGACACGAAGACCTACTACGCGGGCGCAGCGTCGGGCGGCGTCTGGAAAACCGCCGATGGCGGTCAGACGTTCGAGCCGATCTTCGACGGCCAGCCCGTTCAGGCGATCGGCGCCCTCGCCGTTTCCCGCTCAAAACCCGACGTCGTGTGGGCGGGCACCGGTGAGGCGTGGGCGATTCGCGACGCCGACATCATGGGCGACGGCATCTACAAATCGACCGATGCCGGCAAGACCTGGTCGAACGTCGGCCTCAAGGACACCGGCCGCATCGGCCGCATCCTCGTCCACCCGACCAATCCCGACATCGTGTTTGCGTGCGCGCTCGGCCGCGCCACCGGACCGCAGGAAGAACGCGGCGTGTTCCGCACGACCGACGGCGGCAAGGCGTGGCAGCGCGTGCTGTTTGTGAACGCCGACACGGGCTGCTCGGGCCTCAGCATGGATCCGAAGGACCCGAACCTGCTGCTCGCCGGCACGTGGGAAGTGGTGATGCACACGTGGGCGATGTACAGCGGGGGCGCGGGCAGCGGGGTCTACCGATCGAAGGATGGCGGCACGACCTGGCAGAAACTCACGTCGCCCGGCCTCCCGACATCACCGGTCGGCAAGATTGACGTCGCGATTGCGCCATCGAACGCGAAGCGGATGTTCGCCCTCATCCAGACGCCCAACCAGGGATCGCTCTGGCGCTCGGATGACGGCGGCGACGCGTGGAAGGTCGTCAGTTGGGATCGCAGGCTCATCGGCCGCGCGGGGTATTACATCCGGATCGAGGTCAATCCGCAGAATCCAGACGAGGTACTCATTGCCAACAGCAGCTTCCATCGCTCAACCGACGGCGGCCTGACCTTCCCGCCAGGCGGTGGCGGCGGATGCGGCGATTGCCACGACATCTGGATCGATCCCACCAATGGCGACCACTGGGTGGCGACCGGTGACGGCGGGATGGGCATCACGCGCGACCATGCGAAGTCGTTCTTCAGCGTCAGCTTGCCAATCGGCCAGATGTACCACGTGGCGGTGGACGACCAGGTGCCGTACTGGCTTTACAGCAACCGGCAGGACGATGGGACGATGAGAGGGCCGAGCACGTCGCCGGTGCCCGTCACCAATGTGCCGTCGTATTCGGCGGCACCGGCTGGACGCGGCGCTTCGACAGGCCCAGGGCAGGCGGCTGGCGGGGGAGGCGGCGGACGCGGCGGTGGCGGCGTGGCCTGGCAGACCAACATCGGCGGCTGCGAGTCGGGATTCACAATTCCCCAGCCCGGCAACCCCGACATCATCTGGGCCACCTGCTACGGCAACGAGGTGACCAGGTTCGACAATCGTCTTGGCACCGCGCGATCGGTGGCGCCGTGGATCCATACGCTCGATTCGGAGCCGAACAAGGTGAAGTATCGCTGCCATTGGACGCCCCCGCTGGCGTTTGATCCGTTCGAAAAGGAGACCGTGTACTACGGCTGCCAGTACATCTTCAAGACGAGCGACCAGGGGCAGACATGGAGCATCATCAGCCCGGATCTGTCCACGCAGGATCCGACGCGCATCGTGTCGTCGGGCGGCGTCATCGGCGACAACCTCGGCCAGTTCTACGGCGAAGTGGTGTTCGCGATTGCGCCGTCGAAGATCCAGAAGGGCCTCATCTGGGCCGGCACCAACGACGGCCAGATCTGGTACACGCGGGATGGCGGCGGCGCCTGGACCAACGTGTCGAGGAACATCGCGGGCCTGCCGGTGTGGGGAACGGTCCGGAAGATCGAGCCGTCGCGGTTTGACGCGGCGACAGCGTACGTCGCGGTCGACCTCCACCTGATGGACAACCGGGAGCCGTTTATCTACAAGACCACCGACTTCGGCAAGACGTGGGCGAAGATCAGCGACGCACTTCCGAAGGGGCACCCGCTCGCCTATGTCCTGTCGTTTGCGGAGAACCCGAATCGCAAGGGGATGCTCTTCGCGGGCACCGGGCATGCGTTCTACCACTCCATGGACGACGGGAAGACGTGGAGCGCGTTCAAGGAGGGGTTGCCGGCGGCGCCGGTCAGCTGGATTGAGGTGCAGCCGCAGGCGCACGACGTGGTCGTCTCCACCTATGGACGGGGTCTGTTCCTGTTGCGCGACATCACGCGCCTCGAACAGCAGGACCAGGTGGTCGACACGGCGCCGGCGTTCCTCTATCAGTCGCGCGTTGCGTACCGGCTGGCACGCGGCGGGAGCGCGGAGTTCCTGTACTCGCTCAAGGCCGCGTCAACCGATCGCATCAAGTTCGAAATCGTCGACGCGAACGGCGTCGTCATCCGCAAGCTGGATGGATCGGGCCGCGCCGGCCTCAACCGCCTCAGCTGGGATCTGCGGTACGACGGGCCGGCGCAGGTCGAACTGCGCACGATTCCGCCGGATAACCCGTATATCTGGGAGGAGGCCCGCTTCAAGGGACGCGACACACGGCCCATCGTGCACTGGGGGATTCAGGGGCCGCAGCGGCAGGGGCCCATCGCGGCGCCCGGACGCTACCTGGTGCGCATGACGGTGGGAGACCAGGTGTATCCGCGGTCCCTCGACGTGATCAAGGACCCGAAACTGCCCGCGCCGCCGTCCGACCTGGTGGCGTCGACCACGGCGCAGATCCGGATTCGCGACGACATCAACAGGACTGTGGCGATCATCAACAAGCTCGAAGTGATGCGGAAGCAGATTGAGGATCTGCTCAAGGCCACCGCCGGCAGGAAATCGGCTGAGCAGGCGCTGCGCGCCCTCGATCAGAAGATGATGGCGATCGAGCTGCAGCTGCTCTCGCGCACCGAGATGCACAGCGACGACAAGTGGTACGTCGAGGCCTACAAGGTGTATCTGAACCTCGTGTGGCTCGGCGGGATGATTGGCGGCGGCGCGAGCGATGTGCAGGGCGGAGCCGATCATCGGCCCACCGACGCGTCGCTCGAGGCGCTCGCGTGGATGGAGAAGGACCTGGCGGCAGCCGAACGCGACTACGCCACACTGATGGAGAAGGACCTGCCGGCGTTCAATAAGGCGAACGCCGGGATGAAGTTCGCCATCAGGTAGGGGCGGGCCCCCGCGCCCGCCCGCATCCGATCGACCGCAGAGGGGCACGCAGCGCGCGTGCCCCTGCACTCTCACGCTGACCCGTCGAAATCTCACCGTTTCAGTCGGACATCAACGGCTCTATTTTTCGATCGACTTGCCTATTGCCTGCGGTGCGGGTTTGCCGTAAGGTATACGAATCCTACGTCGGTTCATACCTCGTTGATCGGCCCGTCCTTTTCGTGTCGCGCATTTCTCTCGTAACGATGTTGCCGGGATCGTCCCGGTAGATCTGACTGCCGTTCCCGTCGGGGAGAACGGTCGTCCGTTCACTTTCGTCGTCGCATTGTCGGTCGGCAGATCCATCGAGTTAAGGAGGAGGATCCATGAGGAACTGGCCGTTAGGCGTTCTGTCTCTGCTCATTGCCGCTGCCATACTGGGCGGCGTTGCGTCGCCCGCCCTGGCTCAGGGTGGTTCAACGGCGGCCCCGCTCAGCGGCGTGGTCGTCGATCCGTCCGGCGGCGTCATCCCTGGCGCTGACGTGGTGGTCAAACAGAACGGCACCCCGCTGACGGCACGAGCGGTGACCGACAGCCAGGGGCGATTCGCCGTGCCCCCGCTGCCTCCAGGCACCTACACGGTCACAGTGAGCCTGATGGGGTTCAAGACGGCCGTGTACCCGGACGTCCCCATCGTCACGGCGACGCCAGCCTCCATCAAGGTCACCCTCGCGGTAGGCGACCTGAGTGAGACGGTTGTCGTCACGGGCGCCTCCGAAATCGTGCAGACACAGTCGGCCAGCGTGACGACGACGCTGACGACGCAGCAGATCAATACGATTCCGCTGGCCACGCGCAACACGCTCGACTTCGTGGCCATGTTGCCGGGCGTGAACACCACGAGCACGCTGCGCACCTCGACGATCATGGGGCTTCGGCAGAACGCCATCAACATCACCATCGATGGCATCAACGTCCAGGATAACTTCCAGAAGAACGCCGATGGGTTCTTCGCCTGGATCTTCCCCAGGATGGACGCGGTTGAAGAAGTCACGGTCTCGACGGCGAATCCCGGGGCCGAAAGCTCCGGCCAGGGTGCCGTCCAGATCAGGTTCTCGACGCGGTCCGGGTCGAACAAGTTTTCCGGGAGCGCGTACGAGTACATGCGGCGGCCGCAGTGGAACACGGCGTACTGGTTCAACAAGCAGGCAAAACTCGGGGCCGACCAGGTGAGGGTCGATACCTGGGGAGGCCGCCTCGGCGGTCCGATCTTCAAAGACAAGCTCTTCTTCTTCGTCAACGTCGAGAGATTCAAGCTGCCAAATGAGTCACTCAAGCAGCGCACGGTGTTGACGCCGGACGCGATCAACGGCATCTACACCTACAACAGCGGGCCCGCAGCCGTGAACCTGTTCGCGTTGGCGGCCTCGTTCGGGCAGATGTCGACACCGGATCCGACGTTGTTAAAGGTGCTGAATTCGATCCAGGCGACGACAACGCAGGGCACGATGACGTCGACCGGCACCCCCATTACGCGGTTCTTCAGTTGGAAGGCGCAGGCGGCCGAAACCGATCCGTTCAACACGGGGCGAATCGACTGGAACATCTCGAAGAACCACCGTCTGGGCACGACCGTTTACATCCAGGCGATCAATCGGATCCCAGACCACTTGAACTCGGTCCAGCCGGCATTCCCCGACTTTCCGACGGGCGGCAACACGATTCAGAATCGCAACAACTGGAGCGTGAACCTGCGCTCCACGCTTACGCCGACGATGGTCAACGAGTTGCGGGTCGGGCGCACGGGCGGGACGGTCAGCTTCTACACGAACGTGCAGGCGAGCGACTTCGACTTTCTGGGCGGCTATGCCGTCGGATTTCCAATTGTGACCACCCCCTATATCGTCTCGGGTCCGAGCAGCCGGCATGCGCCTGCGACGACGGCGGAGAATACGCTGAACTGGCTCAAGGGCAAGCACAGCTTCACGTTTGGCGGGACCTACACGCACCTCTATGGTGAGTTCGTGTCATTCCGCAGGGTGCCCACGATCTCGCTGGGCCTCACATCGGGCGATCCCGCTCTGGGGACGATGTTCTCGGCGGCCAGCCGGACGGCCAACTTCCCCGGCATCTCGGATTCTGACTTCAGCTCGGCGCAGTCGCTGTACGCCCTGCTGACTGGTCGGGTGTCCGGCATCAGCGGCGATGCCTACAAGGGCCCGGACGGCAAGTATCACTATCTGGGCGATACCAACCAGCAGTCGACGATGGATGAGTTTGGCTTCTTCGCGCAGGACGCCTGGAGATTGCGGCCCGGCCTCACCGTGAATTTCGGTCTTCGGTACGAGCTGCAGCTGCCATTCAAGCCGACCAATCTGCTCTACGCGCGGGTGAACAACTACAACGAGGTCTGGGGCATATCCGGTGTTGACACCAGCGGCAACCCGAATCTGTTCAAGCCGAACGTGATGACGGGTAAGGCGACCACTTACGTGCAGCTCAACCAGGGCGACAAGATCGTCAACACCGACTACGGCGCGGTGGCGCCAAGCATGGGCTTCGCATGGCGGCCGTCGGTCAAGAACGCGTTTCTCAAGACGCTGGCCGGCAGCGACCCGGTGATCCGCGCCGGGTACTCGCTCTCGTTCATTCGCGAGGGCTTTAACCAGTTGACCAACCTCATCGGCGCAAACCCGGGATCGAGCGTCAATGCGGGCCGGAACTCGACGCTCGGCAATCTGGTTGGCAGCACCGCAGAGTTGCCGGTGCTTTTCCGCAACCCGAGCCTGCTCGGCCCGGCGCCGTTCGTCGATGCGCCGACCTACCCCTACACCGGCATCTTCACCGACAGCGCCAACGTGTGGGCGCCCGACACGAAGACGCCGAAGGCGCACTCGTTCAATATCGGCTTCCAGCGCCAGTTCGGCAGGAACACCGCGGTCGAGATCCGGTACGTCGGCACGCGGCAGCGGGGCACCTGGTGGCAGGGCGGCCGGAACATGAACGAGAACAACATCATCGAGAACGGGTTCATCAACGAGTTCAAGCTGGCCCAGGCCAACCTGCAGGCGAATATCGCGGCTGGCCGCGGTTCGAACTTCAAGTACTGGGGGCCCGGCACCGGCACCTCGCCGCTGCCGACCTACCTGGCGTTCTTCACGGGCCTCCCGTCGAGCGCGGCCACCGACCCGGCCAGTTACCTGACGTCGGGCGGCTTGAGTGGCAACAACTTCGCCACCTCGGCGTACGTGACCCAGTTGGCGATCTACAACCCGAGCGCGACCGGCGCGGCCTCGTCGCTCTTTGGTAATGCGACCCAGCGCACGCTCGCGCTCCAGGCGGGGCTGCCGGCCAATATCTTTGTCGTCAACCCGGGCCTCGGCAGCGGTGGCGCGTGGATCACAGGGCGGCCGGAAGACTCGCTCAACAACAACTACGATGCCCTCCAGTTCGAGTTGCGGCGGCGAAT
>Ga0315275_10005777_pt1 | contig 11766 bp, 12 predicted proteins | sample YL17G03_0_MG_FD_205557 | JGI IMG/M metagenome (GOLD analysis project Ga0315275, IMG submission 205557) | Sediment microbial communities from Yellowstone Lake, YNP, Wyoming, USA - YL17G03_0 | ecosystem: Environmental > Aquatic > Freshwater > Lake > Sediment | place: USA: Wyoming | collected... | reverse complement strand
AAACGGGTACTAAATGACCCCATATTTTTGACGTAAGTCGCGTTTTTGAAATTCGACTTACGTCAACGGATAGGCACGAAGGCAAGTAGGCACGGAGACACGAAGGGAGCCAAAACTAGCCCCGACCCGCCTTCGCCCACTTAAAGCGGGCTACGGACGGGAAGGCCATCAAGGGGGATCAGGCCGTTCTCGATCAGACACGCTTGCTCACCGGATGGGCCAGTAATTTCAGTTGACACGGCCTGCAGCCATAGTAGCATCCGCCTCACGAAGACGGAAATGTTTATCGCAATTTGACCGGTGGCCGATATGGTGTATAATAATCAAGAATTACCACCCCGTCGGCTCACTGGGCAGACGGGTATATGACCTCCCGAGGGCTGCACCGCAGCCCTCGGTTGTTTCATGGAATCAATCATGGACCGAGTGAGCATTTTCATCGACGGCAGCAACCTGTATCACGGCCTCAAGGGCGAGTTCGGGCGATCTGACCTGGATTTTAACCTCTTCATCGAGCGGCTGGTCAATGGTCGCCGCCTGATTCGGACCTACTACTACAACGCGCCCATCCCGGCCAGCCAAAATCCTGAGCAGGCCCGCAGCCAGCAAAGGTTCTTCGATGGTCTTCGCCGGATACCCTACCTGGCCATCCGACTTGGACGCTTGGAGCCGCGCGACAACACCTTTGTCGAGAAGGGCGTTGATATTACAATCGCCGTCGATATGCTGGCGATGGCGTTCCACAACGCCTATGGCACGGCCGTCCTGGTGTCGAGCGACGGCGATTTCGTCAAAGTCATCGAGGCCGTCCGCGATCTCGGCAAGCACGTCGAGGTCGCCTGTTTCCGCAAGGCATACCATGTCAAACAGGCGGCCGACCGGGTCATTGAACTGAACCAGACCTTCCTTGCCCCTCTCTGGATGAAGCGATAGCACGACCGCGGCTCAGGCCCCGCGACCAATTTCATGCACGACTCATCGCGGACACGGTGCGCATGCTTGCCCGCCTTGGGAGTGTGTGTGTGACACTCGTGCCGGTTGAAAAACGAGACGAACTACGGTATTCAGGAAAACAGCAAGGACCCCCGTGGCGCGCCCTTGACATGGCACGGATACGGGTGTCCCCGGAATTCCGCGAACGGTTTGAATTAAGGATCGAGAGAATGTGGCCCTTCCCCCGTGAATCAGCGTTGGAACGGGAACTGTTGGAGCAGTATACTGCGATGATCGAGGCTTGCGGGATCCCCGGCGCGAAACGGATAGCCAGGCAACTGCTTTCCCTCGCCAAGCAGCAGGCGCGTTCTGATCCTGACCTTCCTCCGAACTTTGGCCAGATTCTCCTAGAGCGGGAGGTTGCTGACGATTCGACAAGGAAGATACTCGCCCCAAAGCGTACAGAGGGTGTTACTGATGCCGACATCAAGTGGTGGTGGGGGCTTGACAAGCTTGAGCGGCGCTTGCTCATCGTTGTCGATGATTGGTTTCGCATGGCTGCATTCGAAAAACATCTCGACGAAGGGATGACTAAAGAACAAGCGAGCTCGCAGTTGGGCAAGTCCTTTCCGGTTTTTGGTGATCCTGAGGACACAAAGAACTTCAAGGGGGATGATCGGCCCCTCCCATTTGAGTTGAAGGAACGAATCAACAAGTGGGTTGAGGGTGAATACCAGTACGAGTCTCCCGGAACATCAGGTAGATTGGGTTCCGCCAGCTCAATGAATGCCCTTATCAGGAGCGAGGTCAGGGCTGGGAGGCTATGAAGTCACCACCCTCAATGGTTTTGTGTATCCGACCTTTAACTTGACTTCGGCCCCCGGCGGCCATATCTTGGTTTTTCCGTGAGGTGTTCCTTGGGCGGTTTTCCGGCATGGCTCATAGTCGCAGGCGCATGATGATCATTTGTGTGATTCCTGCCCGGTACGGGTCGAAGCGATTCCCAGGGAAACCTCTCGCCTCTGAAACCGGGAAGCCCCTCATCCAGCACGTCTACGAGGCGGCCGCCCGCTCGCACCGCGTGGATGCGGTCCTCGTGGCCACCGACGACGAGCGGATACGCAAGGCCATCGCCGCATTCGGCGGCAAGGTCGTAATGACCCGGCCCGACCATCCCTGCGGCACGAACCGCGTGGCCGAGGCCGCAGCCGCATTCCCGAAGGCCGACATCGTCATCAATCTCCAGGGGGACGAGCCGGAACTCGACCCGCACCTCCTGGACCTTGTGGTCGAGGCGATGGCCCGCGATCCGGCGATCGAGGTCGCCACAGTGGCCGGACCCCTGGCGCCGAACGAGGTCCACGATCCGAACTCGGTCAAGGTGGCCTTGGCCGCAAGCGGCGACGCCCTCTACTTCTCGCGCGCCCCGATCCCCTATGCCCGCGACGGCGAGGCCGACCGCCGCGCGCCTTTGCTCAAGCATTTCGGTATCTATGCGTACCGAGCGGCGGCGATCCGCGATTACGCCGCCATGCCGCAGACCCCGCTGGAGCGGACCGAGAAACTCGAGCAACTCCGGTGGCTGGAGCACGGACGCCGGATGCGGGTCCTGGTGACGGATCGCCGGCCGGCCGGCGTGGATACGCCGGAGGACTACGCCGCATTCGTCGCTCGCTATCGAAAAACCCCACGCGCGTGAAAGGCGCATCTATGGCCGCCACGGAAGTATTCCGCAACCTGGCCATGCAGACCGAGGAGACGGAGTTCGCCACGCCGGTGCCCGAGGGATACCGCGTCGGGCGCACGAAGTACGTCGTCGTCTTCGGCACGGTCATGAGCGGCCTCGGAAAGGGCATCTTCGCCTCAAGCCTCGCCAAGTTGCTCCAGGACAAGGGCCTGAAGGTCGCCCCGATCAAACTCGAAGGGTACCTGAACATAGACTCCGGCACGCTCAACCCCTATCGCCACGGCGAGGTCTTCGTCCTGGACGACGGCATGGAATGCGACATGGACCTGGGGACATACGAGCGGATGCTCGACCAGGACCTGACGCGCGACAGTTTCGCCACGAGCGGCCAGATTTACTGGTCGGTCCTGGAACGCGAGCGGCGCGGCGGGTATCTGGGCCGCGACGTCCAGATGATTCCGCACGTCACGGGCGAGGTGAAGGCCAAACTGCGACACCTCGCCGTCAAGACCGGCGCCGACGTCATCTTCGTCGAGATCGGCGGCACGGCCGGCGACTTCGAGAACGCCTACTACATCGAGGCCATGCGCCAACTCGCCTACGAGGAAGGCGCCGGAAACGTCTGCTTCGTCGCCCTGACGTTCATCCTCGAGCCGGAAAGCCTCGGCGAACAGAAATCCAAGGCCGCCCAACTCGGCATCAAGCGGCTCCTCGAAATGGGCATCCAGCCCCACCTCATCGCATGCCGCGCCGGGAACCCCGTCACCGACAAGGTCCGCGAGAAAATCTCGATCTACACCAACGTCCCCATGTCGCGAATCTTCTCGATGCACGACGAGGCTTCGATATATCTCATCCCGACCCGGATGCGCAACGAGCAGGTGGACAGCCAGGTCGTGCACCTTTTGGACCTGATGGACCGCACGAACCCGCGGGCCGAGCGCAAAGCGATTGACGCGTGGGAGGAGTTCTGCGAGCGGATCCGCCGTCCGAAACACGAAGTCACGATCGCCATCACCGGCAAGTACACCGCCGTCCGCGACAGTTATGCCAGCATGATCAAGGCCATCGAGCACGCCGGCGCCCACCTCGACGCCCACGCGAGCGTCCAGTGGATTGACACGACAGACCTTGCGCCGGCGGACGTGCCGAAGGCCCTCGGCGGCGCCGACGGGATCATCGTCCCTGGCGGATTCGGGGCGCGCGGCACGGAAGGCAAGGTCGCCTGCATTCGTTATGCCCGCGAGAATTTCATCCCCTATCTCGGTCTCTGTTTCGGGTTCCAGATGGCGGTGGTCGAGTTCGCCCGGAACGTCTGCGGCCTGAAGGGCGCAGGCTCGACCGAAATCCTGCCTGACACGCCGCACCCCGTGATTGACCTCCTGCCCGAGCAGTACCAGGTCAAGGAACTCGGCGGGACGATGCGCCTGGGCGGCCGGGACGTCGAGATCGTCCCGGGGACGCTGGCGGCACGGATGTTCCAGGGGGCGCCGACCGCGCGCCTTCGGTTCCGCCATCGTTACGAGGTCAACCCGGACTACATCGGGCGCCTGACGGCCGGCGGCATGGTCTTCTCGGGGAAGGCCCCCGGCCAACCGATCATGCAGATTCTGGAATTGCCCGACCATCCGTACTTCGTCGGGACGCAGTCGCACCCGGAGTTCACGAGCCGGCCGCTGCGCCCGTCGCCGTTTTACCTGGGCCTGGTGGCTGCGGCGCTGGGCCGAAGCGCCGTCGGCCCTGTGTCCGCCGAAGAAGACCGTCCGCCGGCCGGCCGGCCGGCGGACGCGCCCGTCGCGAAGAAACGCAGGAGGTGATGTCCCATGGCGTCCGACCAGCCTCTTTCCGGAGCGCCCCCCGGCGGTGACCGGCCGCCTCAGGGACAGGGCAAGATCCACGTGGATTCTGATTGGAAGAAAGAGGCCCAGGCCGAGAAGGAGCGCCTGGCCAGCCGGGTCGAGGCGGGCGGGGCGGCCAAGGCTTCCGCGCCGGGCGCCGCGCCGGGCGCCGCTCCCGGCCCTGCCGCCGCCGCGGAGCCGGGCAGAAGTCTTCCGCCGGCGACCTTCTCGACGCTGGTTCAAACCCTGGCCACCCAGGCCGCCATCTTCATGTCGGGCGAACACGACCCCCAGACCGGCGAACCCGTCCAGAACCTGGAACTCGCCAAGCATAACATTGACCTATTGAGAGTCATCGAAGAAAAGACCCGGGGCAACCTCGCCCCGGACGAGAAGCGGCTCCTCGAGACGCTCCTCTACGAGTTGCTTATGGCCTACGTGTCGGCGGCCTCGTGACGGAAGGGCGCCGCATGAGATTCCGGCGGAGTGCATGGGTGCCTCTCCTTGTGGCGGCGCTGGCCGGATGCCGCGGACCCGGCGCCGCGGATCGGCCGTTTCCGCTCGGCCCGGAGGACGAAGCCGCCATCGGCCTGGCCGCCGCCCCCCGGGTGGAAGCGCGATTCGGCGGCCGCTTAGCCAATCCCGCCGTTCAGGCCTACGTCCGGACAGTCGGCGAGCGGCTGGCGCAGTCGGTTCCCGTCAGGCCGTATCCGTTCCGTTTCACGGTGCTCGAGAGCGGCGGCGTCCGTCTTTTTTCGCTGCCCGGCGGCACGATCTACGTCACGCGGGGCCTCCTGGAGAAACTCCTCTCGGAGGGAGAACTGGCCGGTCTCCTGGCTCACCAACTGGCCCACACGGTCGCCCGCCACTCCGAGGACCGCGCTTTGGCCCTCCTGGGGCGCACGGTCCTGGGCGAAGCGGCCGTCGCGGCCGCAGACTCAAGCGCCGGCGAAGCCGTCTCGCGGGCCGATGCGAGGAGCCTCCAGAAGGTCATTGCGATATGGGTGGACAGGCCATACACTCCCCAGGAAGAAAATCAGGCGGATCGTCTCGGCCTGGACTGCATGGTGGCTGCCGGCTATCATCCCGGTGAGATGATCAGGCTAATGAACGTCATTACCTCGATGGAGGGACAGGGGGCGGCGGAATTCGCCGGTATCCATCCGAATCCGCCCGACCGCGTGACCGAGGTCGCCGGCGCCGCCGCTCGCAAGTACCCCGACCGCCAGGGCCGCGTCGGCCGCCAGGAATATGAGCGGGAGGCGCTCGGCCGGCTCCAGGCCGAGGACCAGGCCGGTCCGCCAGGGCGGCCCTCGCCGACCGGCGGCCAACCTCAACCGTGAGATATCTTTGGGGCGATGATCCTATGCGGCACGCGGTGCACCTGGCCATACTGGCGACGGTGCTGGCGCTGGCGGTCGGGCGGCCGGCGATGGCGGAGTCCGCGCCGGAGGGTCCCTGGATTGCCGCGGCCGGGACGTTGAACAATTTTCTCGTCGTGACGTCGGCGCCTTCGGTCGGCGAGGTTGATTTCCAGTACTGGCAGCGCGATGCGGCCGGCCTCTGGCACTTCGGCGGCTTCGGCCAGGGCGAGCCGACCGCCGTCGCTGCTTGGCGCGAGGACCTTCTGGTCTTCTTCCCGAGCGGTCGGTACGGCCTCTTCGGCCTCGACTCTAAGACGGTCAACCCGTCGCCGGTCCCTTCGTGGACGGCGGTGGCGGCCTGCGAGGACGGCCTGGCGGTGGACGTCTTCGGGTGGAACGCCTCAGACGAGCCCATTTATGCCCGCTATAAGAATGACAAGTGGAGTTGGTATCGCGTGCCGGTGGCGCTGGAGCGCGGAAAGGTGCTCGACCCGTGCGCGGTGCGTTACGGGGACCGGTTCTACGTCATCTGGCGCGAAGAGTCGCCCGGCCTGATTCAGGCGAAGAACGACTACCGCGTCCGCTTCATGTACCTCGACAAGGCCGGAAAATGGCAACTGGAGCCGTCGCGGCTGCACGTGGTCTCGCGGCCGCTCGTCGCGTCCGACGAGAGCACGATGGTCTTCCTCTTCCAGAAGCCGGACGACGAGGCCGACCGCTGGACGCTGGCCACTTACTCGACGGGCGATGACGACTGGCACGAAATCGGCCCGCTCGTCGGAACGATTCCGGCCGGCCCGGCGGCCATGGGCCGGCAGGGCTCGAAGTTTTACATGGCCGTTCTGGCGGACGGAGGGCCTCGAGTGGCCGCGCTGGACGTCCCGTCGGCCCGCGCTGGCGAATTCACTCCGCTTCCCGTCGTCGAGAGCCAGGCCAAGAAGCCTTCGGACCAGAACTTGATGCTGATCTGGGGCCTGGCGATTCTGACGTTCCTGATGCTGATGCTCAGTTGGCGGCGTTGGAAGACGGCGGCCGGGAACACCCAAGGCGCGGCCTCCAGGCCGGCCCCGGCAGCCGCGCCGTCTCCGGCGCGCGCCATGACGCTTGCGCCGGCGCCGCTTCTGCGGCGGGCCGCCGCGGGCGCGATCGACCACTTCCTGATGTTTGTGCTGGTGGCCCCGGTTACACCGACGCTGCCCCCGGATGCCGCGGAGCGCGTCGTGGCGGGCGATCCTGCTTTGGCGCCCAAGGTCCTCACGATAGCGCTGATCTTCACCGTGGCGATCATCGCCTACAGCATTCTGGCCGAGGGCGCATTCGGCCGGACGCTCGGCAAGGTCCTCCTGGGCATCGAGGTGCGCCGCGCCCGCGACGGCGGCCCGATCACCTGGGGCCAGGCCGTAGTCCGGAATCTGATGCGCGCCATTGATATGTACCCTTTCCCATATCTGATTGGACTAGTGTCGATTTTCATCGGCCCCAGGTCCCAACGGCTCGGCGACCGCGCGGCCCGCACGATGGTTGTCCTGCGCCCCTCGTCGCAGGAGACGGCCTCGAAACCGTAACTCACGACGGTCGGTTGCCCGCGCCAGCGCCACTATCCCCCCCGCGCGACCAGCGCAAACAAAAGAGCAAAAATATTTTTCATTCACTTCATCAATCGCCCGACGTCTTCAATAGGTTGGGCCACATTTTGGTCTATCCCCTTTCTGTAGTATGTGTTTTTGCGTAGTGAAATTGGAAAGCCACCCTGTCGAAAAATTATTTCGTTGAAATGGTGGAAGATGGTGGGTATGAGATAGTATCAAGTGGCCGATAAATCATGTCGGGTGTAGGCGAGTGTATGGAAGTGGGGAAACGGCCGCGTGTGGGGATTCGCGAAATGCTGTTCCTGACCGGACAATACTTTCACGCGCTGGACGCCAAGAGCCGGTTGACCATCCCGGCGAAGTTGCGGGATGCGATCAACCGGAAGGAAGAGACGCATCGGTTCTTCGCGGTCCCGATGTTCGACAAAGTGCTGTACCTGTACACGCCGCAAACTTACGAGCAGATCGCGCCGCACTTAGAGCCGAAGTTGGATGCCAGCGCCGAAGTGCGGAACTTCAAGCGTCTCCGTTTCGGCCTGGCGGAACAACTGGAGATTGACCGGCTCGGCCGCGTGCTGATCCCGGACTCCATGGCGAAGCGATGCGGCCTCACAAAGGATGTGGCCATCGTCGGCGTCCAGGACCACATCGAAGTGTGGGACAAGGCGCGGTGGGAAGCCCACATGAGCCAGCAACTCGATCACCAGGAGGAGTTGGCGGCGCGGGCGATGGGGTTCAAGCCAAGTCCGCAGGAGCCGGAAACGTCGAAAACCGATTAGCCCCCTTGGGGGTCGTCCGGGCGGGCCATGCTCGCCCGGGCGGCCCTTTTAAAAGTGAGAGCGAGAGCCGGGCCCGCCGCGGGGTTGGCTGAAAAAGGTGCGGCGGCGCCGCGGATGGAATAGGGCGGATAGGTAAGAGAGCGAGGGAAACTGCCGTGGACCGACCAACAGAATCCCAAGGCATGGAACTGGTCCGCAAAGCGATGGAAGACCCGCACGCGCAGGCGTATCTGTCGGCGGACCGCCTGCACGAGGAAGTGCGGCGTCTTCAGGCCCGCCTGGCGCGGGTCAGGCGGCGCGGCGGCGCGTACCGCGACATCGAACTGTCGGAGAGCGTGCGCGACCTCTTGGCGCGATTGGAGGCCGGTACAACGCTCAGCACCTACGTTCACTAAAGTCTAAGGCAGGGCCGGCGTGAATGGAACCTCCGGGCACGTCCCGGTGATGCTCGCGGAAGTGATCGAGCATCTGAGGCCCCGGCCGGGTGCGGTCATCCTGGACGGCACTGCCGGAGGCGGAGGTCACGCGGAGGCGATCCTGGAGCGGATCGCTCCGAGCGGCAGGCTGATTCTGCTGGACCGAGATCGAGAGGCCCTCGAGCGCCTGATAGCCCGATTCGGACGCCGAGGCGATGTACGTTACTTTCATGCCAACTTCCGCCACTTCGACCAAGCCCTAGCCGAGGCAGGTGAGGAACGCATTCATGGCGCGCTCGTGGACCTGGGTGTTTCGAGCCTTCAGTTGGCCGGCGCCGAGCGCGGCTTCAGTTTCGATCAGCCCGGCCCGCTGGACATGCGGTTCGACCGGTCCGAAGGAACGAGCGCCGAAGAGATGGTCAACCGCTGGGACGCCGACCGGCTGGCGGCGACCTTCCAGGAGTACGGCGATCAGCCCTTCTCGCGTCGGATCGCGCGGGCCATCGTTGCCGCGCGCCGCCGCCGGCCCATCCGCCGCACCGACGAACTGGCCGAGGTCGTCCGGTCGGCATTGCCGCCCGCTTTCCGCCGACACCAGCGCCTTCATCCCGCGACGCGGGTCTTCCAGGCCCTGCGGATCGCCGTCAACGATGAGATGGGAAGTCTCGAAGCGTTCCTTGACAAGATATTCGACTATCTGATACCCGGTGGTCGCGTGGTCGTCATCGCGTTCCATAGCGGCGAGGACCGGATCGTCAAGAGCCGGTTTCACGATGCGGCTCGCGAGGGCCGCATCCGCCTGCCGCTCTCGAAGCCGCTAACGCCCGCGCCCGAGGAGGTCCGGGCCAACCCGCGCAGCCGCAGTGCACGCATGCGGGTGGCCGAGAGGCTCCCAACCGCCGGCTCGTGCTTCGCAGCGAAGCGCTGCTCTCTGCTTCGCCCTGCGTAGCGGGCTTCGCAGAGCAGGGTCGCAGAGTAGCAATAGCCTATACGAGACTCCCGGAGCGGCTGCCGCCGGGGCGGCCGCTGGCGCGGGGGTCGATGGCGCCGGAGAATGTCGCCGTCGCCGGACACTTCAGATGTGGGGGTATCGCCGTGGGTCGAGAAACAAAGTTCGGGCTGTTGATCGGTTTGGTCTTCATCATCCTGTTTGGTGTGATTCTGAGCAGCCGCGCGGGGTCTGCGGCTCCGGAACATGCGGTCTTGCCGACGGGGGAGAGCCAGGTCCACGCCACAAGCCTGGAGACGGTCAACCGCACGGTTGACCCGTTCAAGGCCGACGCCGCCCTGGACATGAACGGCCAGGGTGCGGCCGTCCAGGTTCGTTACGAAGGCCCGGCCGAGGAACCATTGCCGGCGCCGGCGGCCCTGGCGCCCAGCGACGCCGGCACCGTGCAGGCCGACGATCGCGGCACGGTGGCGTTCGGGCCGGTCATGGTCGAGACCCCGGCCATACGGTCCTTGTTGAGACCGGACCCGTATGGGCCCGTAGGGGCGGGCGACAACCGGGCGCAAGTCCACTTGGCGCGCGCCGAACCGCCGCCGGACCGCGGCGCGACCGCGCTGCTGGCGGCGCCTTCGGACTCGAGCCGGTCCTACTCCGCCGAAGCAGTCGCTTCGGCTGCGAAGGCCGGACCGGTCTATGTCGTCCGCTCCGGCGATACGATCATCGGCATCGCTCGCCAGTTCTACGGAAAAGATGCGCCGCGCCTCTGGAAACAGATCGTGGATGCCAACAAGTCCGCGATCCGCGACCCCAATCGTCTGGCGGTGGGCCAGAAACTGGTTATCCCCAACGTGCCGCAGCCGCCGAAGTCCGCCGCGCCTCGGACGGACTCGCCCTCCGGCGATACGCCGGGCAGGACACCCCTGCGCGAGCCAGCGCCGGACACGGCCCTTGCGAACGGCTCGGCGCCGATGTCGCGCGAGGCCGTGCGCGAGGCGCTTCGGAGCATGACCGTCCCCGCCGATGCGGGTCGGCCGGCGGCCCGCCCGGGGCGGGAGGCCGCCGCGACGGCGCGCAACGTCAGCGCCGAGGACCTCGGCCGCATGAACGGCTCTCAGTCCGACCTGGTCGAGGCGCCGACTCCGCCCCTGAAGACCTACACGGTCCAGCCGGGTGACACGTTCAACAAAATCGCGGCGAAACTGTACGGCGACGGCAACAAGTTCGGCCGGCTCTTGGCCCTGAAGAATCCGGGCAGCGATCCGAGCCGGCTCAGGATCGGCCAGCGGATCGTCCTGCTGGACGGTGTAGGGACGACGGCTTCGGACTCAGCGGTGGCCATGAGATGAGGCTCTGCATTCGGCTGGCGGCCGTGGCGGCGCTGTTGGCGGTCCTGGCGGGCGGCCTCATCCACCTGAGGACCGACACGATCCAGGCCGGCAACCGCCTGCATTCGCTCTACGGCCAGGAGCAGGCGCTGGAGAAAGCCTGCTCGCGGCTGGAACTCTCGATCGCCGCGCTGAAGAGCCAGGAGCGGATGCGACAGCAGGCGGCCGGCATCTTGCAGTCCGAGGACCTCGGGTCAGACCGTCCGGATGTCGCGCCGCCGCGCACCAAGGGTCGCAACCCGCCCAGGGCAGGCGACCGCTCTGTCCTCGTGGATCGCCACGCGCACCCGGCCCCGTAGGGACCCCGTCGCGGAGGCGGCGCGCCGGCCCGTAGCCGGCGCGGAAGGGAACTTGCCGTGACGCCTGAGAATCACCAGCGCCGAGTCGCTCGCGTGCTGACGGTTTCCCTGGGAGCGATGCTGGCGGCCCTGGGAGGCTATCTCCTCTGGATTCAGGCTTTCTCGTCGGAGAAACTGTCGGGTTTGGCATTCAAGCAGCAACATATGCGAGTGCCGTTGATTCCGGTGCGCGGCGCCATCCTCGACAGGTATCTGCGGGTCCTGGCGCGAAGCAAGGACACGCAGAGCGTGTTCGCCGACCCGAAGATGGTGCGCAACGCGGGCGAGGTGTCCGCCCAGGTGGCGCCCCTCCTCGGCCTTCCGCCCGACGAGGTGTTCGAGAAGATCGTGGCCGAACTCCAGAAGGAACCGCCCGGCCGGTTCGTGTGGCTGGCGCGGCGCGTCCCGCCCGAGACGGCCGAAGCCGTCTGTCGCCTGGGCCTTGCCGGCATCGCCACGGTCACCGAGGGCACGCGGGTGTATCCGAA
>Ga0315275_10005773_pt1 | contig 11771 bp, 10 predicted proteins | sample YL17G03_0_MG_FD_205557 | JGI IMG/M metagenome (GOLD analysis project Ga0315275, IMG submission 205557) | Sediment microbial communities from Yellowstone Lake, YNP, Wyoming, USA - YL17G03_0 | ecosystem: Environmental > Aquatic > Freshwater > Lake > Sediment | place: USA: Wyoming | collected... | reverse complement strand
CGACGCCGGACAAGATCCTGCAGTCGCTGCGCCGGCATCTGGACGCGTTCTACGCCCAGGGCATGTTCACCAACGGGCTGTCCACCATCCAGACCGATGAGCTGCACAGCTACGAAGAGGGCATCCAGGTGCTCGGGCAGGCAATGCTGCTCGACTACGCGAGCCCGGTGCAGCTGGAACGCGCGATGGAGACGGCCGGCGCCACCGAGAAGATCACCGGCGTCAACGCCGCCGGTCACCGGCACATCAGGTCGTCGTATTTCAGCGGCACGAAGGTGGCGACTGAGGGCGTCTGGGGCTGGTCGAAGCCCTCGTCTTACTTGATCCTCCACCCTGCGATGGCGCTGGTTGAGTTCAACGGATCGCCGCGCGCGAAGAAGTGGCTGCTCGAACTGGCCGACGGGCTCCTCGCGCATCGCCGGACTGACGCGTCGGGCGCGGCGTCGGTCAGCACGACCATCGAGTTCGCGACCGACAAGGACCTGCCCGGGGCTGGCGTGGGCGCCGGCGCCGATCGCGCGCTCACCGTCCTGTGGGCGGCGTACCGCTGGACCGGCGACCGCAAGTATCTCCAGCCCTTCCTCGACGCCGGCCCGCGAGGCCTCGGACAGATCGCGGCGAACGCCCTCGACCAGATGGCCGTGCGCGAGACGTGGGGCCCGCAGTTTCCGGTACTGGCCGCGATCGGGGGCGACAGCGCCAGCCGGCACTTCGCATGGCAGGTGACCGGCGACACGAAGTACCTCGAGGAACTCTACGCGGATCAGGCGAAGGCCGCGCGGCTCCGGGAGTACATCAACACGCAGGGCAGCCTGTGGATCGATCGGGTCAACGTGCCCGACGCCGAGATCCAGCGCGCGCGCCTCGGTGGCGTCGCCATCGTCCGCAACTACGTCTATCCGGGGCATGCCGTGAGCTGGCGTTTCGCTGATCCGGGTGCCGAGCAGCGGGTGGCGATCCTTGTGCCGCAGGCGACGCCGGAGTTCGTGCGCATCACGGCGTACAACCTGGATACGAAGCCGGTCGCCGCGGCGATGACCGGCTGGAACGTCGATCCCGGCGAGTGGTCGATGAGCGTGAACGGCGGACCGGCGCAGACCGTGGCCTTCGAGCGGACCAAGAGCGTGGATGTGACCTTCGCGTCGCGCGCGACCACCGCGATCGAGTTGCGCCTCGTGTCGAAAGGCGTGCCCTACTGGTCGCGACCCGACCTGGGCATTTCCGAACGCGACGTGCACGTGAGCGGCCGCAGGGTACGCGTGACGGTGCACAGCGTGGGTGCCGTGGGTGCGCCGCCAGCCATAGTGACCATCCGCGATGCCGCCGGGAAGGCCATCGCGAAAGCGGCCGTGCCTGCGCTGAAGGCGCCGGTGGACCTGATGCCGAAGTCGGCTGACGTCGTTCTCACAATCCCGGCGCAGGTGTCCCTGAAGGGCGCGTCGGTCTCGGTCGAGATGCATGGCCCCGTGCCCGAGATCACGCTGCGCAACAATGTCGTCAAAGGAGTGTTCTGATGGCGGAAGGCCCCGCGCCCTACCAACACCTGTCCTGGACCACGATGCCGTCTGACTCGCCGCTGGCCGGCATCGAGCGGCGGATGGCTGTCGGCGACAAGCTGATGATCTGCCGGCTCCGTTTCGACCCCTTCACCGTCACGGCGGTTCATCGCCACCCGCACGAACAGATGACGATGGTCGAGCGCGGTCGGGTGCGGTTCTTCATCGAAGGCGAGGAGCGGATCGCCGTGGCCGGCGACGTCCTGCACTTCCCCTCCAACCTCGAGCACGGCGCGACGATGATGGACGAGGAAGTCGTGCTGGTAGATATCTTTACGCCGATCCGCGAAGACTTCCTGAAGTAGCCCAGACGCGCCAATAGTCTCCCCCGGATTGATTTCTCCCGATCGGAAATCAATCCGGGGGTTATTATTGCGGCCCGAAACGGCTCCGGGGGTGTTTCCATCTGCCGAAGAACTACTCCGGCGGAGGTTTTCCCGATCCCGTTGCAATTTCTGCAACGCACCGACACCGCCGAGATCGCAGTTCCCGCAACTCTCGCAGACAGGTCATCGATCACCTGCATGTTCCAGCCGGATTTCGCCGAGTACCCAAACACCCATTTCGGCACGTCGTCTGCATTGACGATGTAGAATGCGACCCGTGCCGAGAGTGCCGCCGTTCGATCGGGAAGCCACGTACGAGGACCTGAAGAAGGTCCCCGACAGCATGGTGGCGGAGATGCTGGGAGGCGAACTTCACGCCTTTCCCAGGCCGGCGCTTCCCCACGCCAACCTGGCCTCTGCCATCAGCGTGATGGTCGGAGGGCCTTACCAGTTCGGTCGTGGTGGACCCGGCGGATGGTTGATTCTCTTCGAACCAGAACTGCACTTCGGCCGGGACGTGCTTGTGCCGGACTACGCGGGTTGGCGGAAGACCAGGCTGCCAGCAGTTCCAGACGCGCCATGGCTGGCGCTTGCGCCGGATTGGGCGTGCGAGTTCCTCTCCCCGTCGACCGCAGCATTCGATCGGAAACAGAAGCTCCAGATCTACGCGCGGGAAGGGATCCCGTGGATGTGGATGATCGACCCGGGGGCTCGAACGCTCGAGGTGTTGCGCCTCGAGGACGGACGGTGGTCGGTCTTCGGCGTGCACGCCGGGGACGAAGTCGTGCGCGTTGAGCCGTTCACTGAGATCGAACTCGATCTCTCAACGTTCTGGGCCGACCTCGCGGAGCCGGCGTCGACGACAAAGTACTGATCAGCCGCCCAACGTGACCCGTCGGCCGGTGCGGCCTGACTCGATGATCGCGAAGACGATGGCGAGGCTGCAGAAGTGCGTTCACATAGTCTGAGTCGGCGTGCATGGTTGCGGCAGCTCGGTGTCGGAGCCGGAGCGCTCGCCGCCACCAGGGCAGTCGATGGACCAGTTGCTCGCGGCGCGCGCCCGCGGCAGCTACTTCGGCCCGGTGAAGGACGGACGCTCGCTGCCGCGCGATCCCTTCGATCCCGACGCGCCGCCGCTGTCGGCTGACATCCCGATGGTGTTCGACGACGTCGCACTCTGCGCGCAGATGACGGGCAACCCTCCCGAGGCTCAGCACGTGGCGGACCAGATGAGCGAGGCCCTGCTCGCATTCGCGCGCACGGGCAATCCCAATACGAAGGCCATCCCCCGCTGGCCGGCGTTCAGTCTGGCCGAGCGGCCCACGATGGCATTCAACGTGGCGGCGAAGATCGAGAACGACCCGCGCAGCGACGAGCGCCGGATGTTCGAGAAGGTCCCGTACGTCCAGCCGGGGACGTAACGAATCGGGAATTGGGATTCGGGATTCGGGATTCGGGATTCGGGGAGAGATCGTGACTCATCGACTTCAGATGGCGTCTGCCGTTCACGCGCTTCTGCTGGCTGGCGCCGTCATGCTCGGAACGTCGCCCGACGCGTTCGCTCAATCTGCGTCACCGCGGCCTTCCGCGCCGCAGGCCGCAACCGCTGCCCCCACACGCGCGGCGGCGCTCGACGCGATGCAGCGCGCCAGCACGTTCATGATCGAGAAGGTCGCCCACAAGGGCGCATTTGTCTGGAGCTACCTGCCCGACCTCTCGCGCCGCTGGGGCGAGATGGAGGCGCGCGAGACGATGATCTGGATTCAGCCGCCGGGCACACCGACGATGGGGCACCTATTTCTCGACGCGTACCACGCGACCGGCGACGAGTTCTACTCTCGCGCTGCTGAACAGGTCGCGGGCGCACTCATCTACGCGCAACTGCCCGCCGGCGGCTGGAACTACGTCGCGGACTACGCGGGCGACCAGTCGCTGCGCGAGTGGTACGACACCGTCGGCAAGAACGGCTGGCGGCTTGAGGAGTTCCAGCACGACTGGGGGAACGCGACGTTCGACGATGGCGGGACTGCGCAGTCGGCGACGCTCCTGCTGCGGATGTACCTGGAGAAACGTGACCCGACGATCAAGGCAGCGCTCGACAAGGTGATCCAGTTGGTCCTCGACAGCCAGTACCCGATCGGCGCGTGGCCACAGCGATTCCCGCTGAAGGACGAGTTCAGACATCACGGCAGACCTGACTACACATCGTTCCTGACCTTCAATGACGATGTGACGGCGGGCAACATCGAGTTCCTGGTCCTCTGCTATCAGACCCTGGGCGAGGCGCGGTTCCTCGATCCGATCCGTCGCGGCATGATGTCGTTCGTCGTCACGCAGATGGGTCCCCCGCAGGCCGGCTGGGCGCTGCAGTACACGCCCGACCTTCAGCCCGCCGGCGCGCGGAGCTACGAGCCGAAGGCGCTTGCCACCCACACGACGGCCGCGTGCATCGAGCAGTTGCTGTCGTTCTACCGGCTCACTGGCGACACGCGGTTCCTCGCGCGGATTCCCGAGGCCCTCGACTGGCTGGAGACCGTGCGCCTGCCGGCCGACGTGGCGGCGGTATCGGGCCGCTCGCACCCGACGTTCGTCGAACTCGGCACGAACAAGCCCCTCTACGTCCACCGCCGCGGCTCGAACGTCGTCAACGGCGAGTACTACATGGATGGCGATCCGAAGAACACGATCGGCCACTACAGCTCGTTCCGTGAGGTCAACGTCGCGCGGATGCGGCTGGAGCTTGCGGAGGTGAAGGCGCTTGCACCGGCCACGCTAGCGAAGGACTCGGCGATTGCGCCGGGCGCGAAGACTGTGGCCCTGCCGCGGTACTTCGAGGTGCGGTCGCCCCGAGCCGGCTTCCCCGGCGGCGCGCCTCCTGCGTCACCGGACGAACGCGCGGCGCGGGCGATTGCCACGCTCGACTCCCAGGGCCGCTGGATCACCGAGCTGGGGTCTACCACGCATCCGTATCGCGGCGACGGGTCAACGACGGTCACGCCGGGGGATTTCGCCGGCACCAACGTGGGCGACGACCGTGATACGTCGCCGTATCGCGCGCAGGGCCTCCTGGGCATCTCCACCCAAGCCTACATCCGCAACATGGGCGATCTGATCCGGTTCGTCGATCTGCGCCGCTGACGACCACGCGCCGTGCGCACGCAGCACTGCCTCGACCGTTCCGCATCTGCCGTCGCGCGCGCCGTCGAGCGGCGTCCAGTCGCGCTCGTCCCGGGCGTCAGCCCTGCAGGCCCAGGGCCTGCTTCTGGCTCTCCGGCAGGTCCGGCGCGTCGGCCCCGAGCCACAGCAACGCGCGCGCGGTTTCCCGACCCAGTTCCTCGCGCCTCCAGTCCGGGGCCGGCCGCGCATCGCGGTGCGGCGGCACCGGATCCAGCAGCCACCCGGCGACGCGCGCGCGGTCGTCGGCCTCGGGCGACGGGGTCGCCGCAGCCAGATCCTCGATCCACCAGTCGAATGCGAGCGGCGTGTCCACGTAGCCCTTGCAGAAGAGCGCGAGCGCACGCTCCTGCTCCCCGGTGAGCCCTTCGGCCGCACGCACGCCCGGCATCAGCCGCGCGCCGCTGGCGCGCACGATGTCGAGCGCGAGCAACGCCAGCGTCAGCCTGGCCCGCTGCCCCGTGCTTCGCGAGTCGTCCACCCCCGCTCCGTAGCAGGTGAAGCCGATGATTTCCCCGGCGGCCGTGATGGCCAGGAGCTGCCGGCCCAGGATTCGACCCGCGCCGTCCCGGACGTAGAGCACCCGCTTGTTCGCCTCGACCGCCGCGGCAACGGCGGCGTGCGCGTTGAAGCGGTTTGCCGAAAGGCAGGTCCCGAACAGGCTGCCCATCTGCAGGACCTCGATCGGGTCCGTCGCTGTGTAGGCTGTCAGCACGGCGCCACCAATCTGGATGGTCCGCGCGTGCGCCGCCAGCCACGCCTCCGCGCTGACGCCTGCCGCCGCGAGCCGGCTGAGGAACGCGCGATTCGGCTCGAGGTCGAACATCCACGTGCCGTTGCCGCGGGCGCTCTCCCGCAGCACACGCCGGAGCACGCGCCGATTGTGAGTGACGCTCTCGAGCATGAGGAGGGCGTTGTCCCACGCAGGTCCTCGAGGGGCGGCACCCTCGCCGCCCAGCGCCGACTGCCACCGGCGGTCGAGCGCCCCGCGCACGACGGTCTCGAGCGCCGAGAGTCCCGCCAGGGTGCGCTGCTTGGGCAGCGCCTGGTCGAGCGCACGCCTGAGATCGGCGCGCCGCGCCGCCGGATCCCCCGCGAGCGTGTCCAACCGGCCCAGTCGAGCGTGCTCCGCTCCCGACAGCGGTCGCCGCGCCGCCCGTGCCCGAAGCGCCGCCCCCTCCCGGGCCATCGTCTTTGGCCTGTCGAGGATGCGCTGGAGCGTACCGGGCAGCTCCGAGGTTTCCACCGACACGGCATGCGCCTGCGCGATCTCGGAGAGCGTCCCGGCCTGGTCTCGCGACACCCAGACCGGCCATCGCACGGCGCGGCCGGCTGGCGCGTCGCACGGCGCGAACAGGCGCGCCGGGCGAAGACCCGGGTCGAGCCTCTTCAGCAGGCCGGCGTGCCCGAGCAGGCGGATGACCCGCGGCTGGAGATCGGCACTCTCCAGCGCGGCGGACATCCACGCCCTCGCGGTCGCGTGCGCTGCCATGAGGCGATGCCCGTCGAGACTCTGCCAGGCATGGCGGCGGGGCGCGCGCGCAAGACGCATCAGCGTGAGGAACCTCGACACACGTCCCTCGGACAGCAGCACGAGCAGGTTGTTGTGATCGTCGTGATCCGGATCCCACTCGGCCGACGCCTGGTCACTCGACGGCCACCGGTTTGCGAGCAGGCGCGCGAGGCGGCGGAGGTCGCCGAAGCCGGATCCCGCCCAGCGCGCGCAGGCGTCGAGCGCGATGAACGCGAGCACGGGAGCGTCGCCGGCCAGATCGCCGTGCGCGCCCAGCCCTCTCGTGCCGATGCGGCGCCACAGCATCCGGCCCTCGTCGTGCAGACCGGGCAGCGTGGCACTCCACGGCGCGGAGCCCGGCCGGCCCGCCGCGTCCAGGATGAGGTGCAGGAGGAATGTGACGGCCGTGGCCTCGGCGTCTCCTCCCGCGTGGAGCGCGAGCCCGAACTCGAGCAGCGCGTCCCGCAGAAGGGCGTCGGCCGACTCGAAGACCCGGCGCGGCATCGGAATTGCCGCCGCCGGATCGGCTCCCGCGCTTGCGCGTTCAGCCACCTCGACGAAGCTCAGCGCCGCGTCGAGACCGTCAACGCGATCGAGCCAGAGTCCGCGCCGGAGCGCGCGGTCGGTCGCCTCAGGCCCGCGCGCCAGGACCGCAGGGAGCAGCTGGCGCACCGCCTGTGCCTCGTCTTCCGCCGCGGTCCCAAGCAGCAGCGCCAGCCGCGCCGCGTGCGTCGAGAGGCTCGTCACCATCGCCCGCGCGCGCTCCGGGCTCGCCGGCTCCCGGTCGGACGCTAGAATCGACAGCGCGCTCGGCCAGAAATGCACGGTCGGCAGGATCGGCCGGCATGCCTCGAGCCAGGCCGCCAGCGCCGTGCATGCGTGTGCACCGGCCAGGTGTCGAAGCCGGCCTGCGGCCGCGACCACGGCAAAGGCGCCGGCGGGGTCGGCGGCGTGACCGGGATTCGCCTTGTCGAATCGAGGTGTGGTCGCGAGGTCGGGGTGGATGAATCCGATCGCCGGGTCGAGCATGAGAAGGCGCCGCGCCGGTTCGCGCCGCACGGCGTCGATGGCCTCGAGCAGCAGGGCGAGCGGGGCGAGCGCGGCCCGCTCGTCAGCCGGGATCGAGGCGGCTGAGGGGACCAGCCGGCTCTCGTCGGTGTAACACTCGGCGAGCCGGTCGTTCAGGCTCGCCGGCGAACGGGCCTGCGCCGCCGCGCCGATGCGCCGCGCGCGTCCGCTCTCGGTCGTCTGCCGCCGCTCGCCCAGTGTCCGACGGGCCTGGTCACACCATGGCCCGACCGGGCCGACCAGCTTCGTCGCGGCCTTCGGGAACTTCGAGACCGCCTCGATCGCTCGCGCCGTCTGAGCCACCAGCTCGCGGGTCACGGCGTCCACTGCGGAGACCTCGAGAAGCAGCCTGGATTTCGACGGCGAGGCCGGCGCGTCGATGCGCACCGCGTAGAAGCCTGCGAGCAGGCCAATCAGCCGGTCCTGGATCAGCGCGCGAATCGGCGTGAGGGCGCCCTCGAGCTGAGGGATCGCCTCGCGCCGCCCGGTCCAGTGGATGAGCGGATCGCCGAGCCACGAGGTTCGCGCCAGCACGCGGCTCGCCTGCCGCACGCGCACGTCCTTGCGGCGCGTCGCGCGCCCGGTCGTCGCCCGGCGGTCAGGATCGTGATCGTGCCGCAGTGGTGGCTCCAGTCATGCCAGGGCCGTTCTCCCGCGCCGGTGGGCGCCGCTCCAGCGCGCGGCCAGGCGGGCGGGCGAGTCAGTCGCGCGCCGTCCCGACGTGCGGAACATCGGTTCGCGAGAAGTCGTGGCCCGTGAAGAGCAACGGCTCGCCGGAGGTCATCGCGAGCGCGTACGAGAAGCAGTCGCCGACGTTCAGGTTGGCCTCGTGTCGGCCCCGCCCGAAGCGCCGCCACGCCGTTCGCGCGACCTCCGCCTGATCGGGCGTCACCGCCACCAGCTCAATGCCCGCCTTGTGCATCAGCAGGTCGAACTCGCGTCCGCCCGCCAGGCCCAGACGCGCTTCCACGACGATGGCGGCTTCAACAACCGACGCCGCGGAGATCAGGCGCGTCGGGTCGGCATCGAGCGCGATCTCGATGTCGTCTCCTTCCGGCTCGTTGAAGAGCAGCGCGAGGACGGCCGACGAATCGATGACCATCAGCGCGGCATCCCCGTGTCGTCGTAGCCGAGGATTTCGTCCACGGTGCGATGGTCCTTCACGGGCAGGGCGGCGCAGCGGTGGCGGATGGCGTGGATCTCGTCCCGGAGTCGCGGATGGCGCGTCCGGCCCTGCTCGCGGCGGAGCCGTTCGCGTAGCGCCGTCGTGATGGCGTCTGTGAGACTCTCGCCGGTTCTCTCGGCCAGTGCCCGAGCGAGCCGGTCGGTCTCCGGATGCTTGATGCTTAAGGCCATATATACGTATAGATTATCAGGAGGAATCTATACAATGTCAACTGGTCTTCACAATTATTCAGTAATTCGTGATGGAGCAGGCTCCCCCATCAGCAGCCTGTTCTTGGGCGTGATCTCCACCGGGATTGTCTGCGTCCAGATGCGGTACCCGCGCTGGGTCAGCCTGGTCGCGCGCACGATATCGATCGCTGTGGCCCCGTCGACCCAGCCGGCGAGCCCGCTCTGCTCGCCAGTCGCCAGGTGGTGACAGCACGGCAGCACGGCCACGCGCGCACGCACGGCGGACGCCCGCTCGAGCACGACGTCGGTGAGGTGCCCGCATGCATGGCTCGACACCACCAGGTCGTCGACGCGCAGCTCGAACTGCTCCATCCGGCCTGCGACGAACTCGACCCGTCCCGCCAGGCGCGGCCATGTCGCAGCGAGCGCCTCGTGCAGCTTCGCGCTCGATGGCGGCAGTGCTGGATCCACCACGAGCGCGCGCGGCGACGAATCGTCGAGCAGCAGCAGCATGTGCGCGAGCATTCCGTGCCCGCCGCCCAGATCGACGATGCGTCCGCTGCGGAAGAGACGGCGCACGCGTCGCGCCACTTCCCAGGCTTCGTAGAGCTCCTTCCGCGGCAGACAGCCCGCATGACACGTGGCCCGCGCCACGCGATCGAAGAGGGTGGTGCCGGGAAAGCGATCGAGATCCCGATCGGTGAGCCGGGCTTTCGAGGATGGGGAGAACATCTCGAAGGCATTCTAGCCCGGCGCCCGTTGGCGGTAGTATGGAGCGCCTTCGGTTGTGGGAGCCGGCTTCAGTCGGCTCCTGATTGCCCGATGAGGAGGTCGTATGCGTCTATCGGTCGCCGCTGTCGCACTGGCCGGGATTCTGGCGTTCGGTTCGGTCCTTTCGGGCCAGCAGCCGGCCTCCGAGACGCTCCGCTGGTACAGGGGGAACACCCACACCCACACGCTCAACAGCGACGGCGACAGCACGCCAGACGAGGCCGTGCGCTGGTATCGCGAGCAGAAGTACCACTTCGTCGTGATCACGGACCACAACCTGGTCACGCCCGTCGACGGCCTCAACGCGATCTACGCGGCGCCGGAGCGTTTCCTCGTGATTCGCGGTGAGGAGGTGACGGATTCCTCGGCCGACAAGAAGCCGGTCCACCTGAACCTGATCGAAGGAGAGGAGTTCGTTGCGCCTCAGGGCGGGGCCACGCCGGCCGAGGCGCTGCGCCGCAACATCGCCGCCATGCTCGCGGCGAAGGGCGTGATCTCGATCAACCATCCCAACTTCGGCTGGGCGCTCACCGCCGAGGACCTGCTGTCCGGCAAGGGTGCCGACGTGCTCGAGATCGCGAACGCGCATCCGCAGGTGAACAACAACGGCGGAGGGATCAGCCCGAGCACGGAAGCGCTCTGGGACACGATGCTCACCGCGGGGATCACCATCTGGGGCGCGGCCAGCGACGACATGCACCAGTTGAAGCAGCCGTGGTCGAAGGCCGCCGCGCGGCCCGGGCTGGGCTGGATCGTCGTCCGCGCGCCGCGTCTCGCGTCTGACGCGATTCTCGCCGCGATGCGGCGCGGCGACTTCTACGCCTCCACCGGCGTCGAACTCACCGACATCCAGGCGACACCGCAGCGCGTGACGCTTGCCGTCAAGGAGCAGCCGTCCTCGCGCTACACGGTCAGCTTCATTGGTCGCGGAGGCCGCGTACTGAAGACGATCACGACCGCGCCCTACCAGTACGACATCGCGGGTGACGAGGGCTACGTCCGCGCGAGGGTCGTCGACTCCAACGGCCTGATGGCCTGGACGCAGCCGGTCCTCGTCCCGGCGCGGGTGAGGTGAAGGTGTCGGCCGCCTCTGGTGGCCTGACACTGACCGGCGTCAACGGCGCGGCGAGCGTCAACAGCGCGAGCGGCAGCATCACGATCGACGGCCGGCCCTCCGGGCCCTGGTCGCTCCACTCCTCGTCTGGTGGCGTCTCGGTCATCGTGCCGCCCGACGCCGCGTTCGATCTCGACGCCCGCTCCAGCTCGGGCTCAATCTCGTCGGCGCACCCGGTGACGATGACCGGCGAAATCGACAAGCGCCGCATGATCGGAAAGGTCAGAGGCGGCGGGCCGCTCGTCAAGATTTCCACCTCGTCAGGGAGCATCCGGATCAAGTAGCGCGGATCCCAGAGCGGCTACCGGCCTGATACACTCTGCCTGATGCCGCAATCTCACCTGGTCCGACAGATTCGCGAGCGCGTCGTCCTGGGCGGCGACGGCGCGGCGCAGCGCGTCCAGCAGGACGGGGAATGGCGTGCGATCAACTGGCGCACGCTGGGCGAGGCCATCGACGGCTGCGCCCGGGCACTCGTCCGTTCCGGGCACGAGCCTGCCGAGATGGTGGGCATCTACGCCCGCAACATGCCCGAGTGGACGCAGGCGGACCTCGGCATCCTGGCCGCGCGCGGCGTCAGCGTGCCCATCTATCCGACCAGCGCACCGGACCAGGTGCGCTACATCCTGCGCGACGCCGGCATCCGCCTCCTGTTCGTGGGCGAGCAGCCGCAGTTCGATTTCGCGCTCGAGTTGCTCGCTCAGGGTCAGATTCGTAACGTCGTGGCGCTGGATCCGGCCGTCGAGCTGCGCGGCTGCGCGCAGGCCTGCCACTTCAACGACTTCGTCAGACAAGGCGATCACCCGCCGAGCGAGCAGGAGCTTCGAAGCCGCGAATCCCAGTACCGGATGGACGACCTGCTGACGCTGATCTACACGTCGGGCACCACCGGT
>Ga0315275_10005771_pt1 | contig 11773 bp, 11 predicted proteins | sample YL17G03_0_MG_FD_205557 | JGI IMG/M metagenome (GOLD analysis project Ga0315275, IMG submission 205557) | Sediment microbial communities from Yellowstone Lake, YNP, Wyoming, USA - YL17G03_0 | ecosystem: Environmental > Aquatic > Freshwater > Lake > Sediment | place: USA: Wyoming | collected... | reverse complement strand
GAGCTGGGGATGCGCGAAGTCCACTCCGGTGTCGATGCTGCCGATCTCGACGTTCGTGCCGCCCGACGCATAGCCCTCGACGTTGTCCTCGTCGGCGTCCAGCACGGAGGCGTACGACGACGGCAGCAGCTGGCCCTTCTTCCCACCCGAGGTGAAGCGCATGTTGAGGCCGCCCGGGTTGTAGAACGCCCAGAGCTTGGCGTCGATCGCGGTGGGCTGCCGCAGGTAGTTCGGCTCCGCCCACACGACCCGCGCGTCGCCGCGCAGCGCGGCCGCAGCCGCGTGCTCGTTGCCGGCGGGGCCGCGCAGCACCGCGAACCGCTCCGCGTAGCCCTGATAGCCGAACCCGAGACCGTGGGCCTGGCCCACCTCCTCGGCGGTCGCCCCCGGCTTCACCTTCACCAACACTTCGCCGGCCATCACGTCCTCGCCCGGTCCCTGGGCCACCGCCGCGTTCGGGGCCGGTGCCCCGACCTCGACGGCCGGACGAAGCGGGGCCTCCGAACAGGCGGCCAGCAGCGCCGCCAACCCGACGAACGACCTGCTGCGAATCACGGGCGTCATCGAACGACTCCTTCCCATTTGTGTGGACCATCACCGGCGGCTCGGACACCGGCTGCTCGCGCTCGGCACAGGTGACAGCCAAGACGGCCAGCAGCAGCGAGCTAGCGACCCTGACGGGGGGCGTGGTGGAGTATATCCGACTCCATTAGTCGGAATTGCATGCAAGATGTACCAGGGCTCGCGGTTCCGCAATCGACGGCCCCAGGCGTCCTTGCGGCCATCGGCCGCGGCCGAAATATTGGCGACACGATGGATCGCCCAGCGCAGGAAGTGCGGATCGGATCGGGCTGCGTTCCCAACATCGGCCGGACTGGCCGCCGGCTGCGCTACGCCGGCGCCGCCGGCGCCATCGTGGTGGGGCTCGCCGGCGCGGCGCAGGTCATTCTGGCCCGGCAGCCGACGACAGACTTGCTGAGCCCGAGCCTCCTCTTCCTCGCCGCATCCTTCGGGTTCTTCCAGGCCCGCGAGAAGACCTGAGTGTTCCTTGCCGCGCTCGGGCAGCGCGAACCGGGGACCGAAGGGCCTGAGCGCCTCACCGAGGCGCACTACGTCGAACTCGGGCGGCAGTCGGTGCGCGTGGTCCTGAAGACCGTGGGAAGTGCCGCCGCGCTCACGGCCGTCGCGGCGCTGCTCGCGGCGTGGCGCCACGGCTGAGACGACGGAGCCCTCCGACGGCCCGCGCGCCGAAGCACCACCACCACGTCTACGTCATCGAGCTGGAGGCGGCGGTCTGGAAGGCCTCGGCGAAGTTCCGCCGCGCCAATCCCGCCCGAGATGCAGCGAAGCCGTGCGTCTACGTGGGGATGACCGGACTCACCCCTGAGAAGCGGTACGCGAACCACGCGGCCGGCATTCGGTCGAGCCACCTCGTGCACCGGTTCGCGCTCCACTTGCGCCCCGATCTCTACGAGGGCATCAACCCGATGACGTATCGCGAAGCGGCCAGAATGGAGAAGGTCCTGGCGAAGGTCCTGCGCAGCGACGGCTACGGCGTATGGCAGAACTGAGCGGCCCCGTGGCCTGTAGTCAGTGCGGCGCGAGCGTCGCGGCGGACGACCCGTTCTGTCCGAAGTGCGGCGCTCGCCAGGTCGCCGGCCTTCCCGCCCCCGCGGACCCGCTGCGCGCGGCGCTGGAGCGCGGGCTCGGTGCACAGTACGCCGTACAGCGGCTCCTCGGCCGCGGCGGGATGGGCGCCGTCTACCTCGCCCGCGAGAAGGCCCTCGAGCGCGCCGTCGCCATCAAGGTCCTGCCGCCCGACGCCGCCACCGACGCCGACAGCCGCGAGCGCTTCCGCCGCGAGGCCCGCACCGCCGCCAAGCTCACGCACCCCAACATCGTCCCGTTGTACACGTTCGGCGATACCGAGGGGATGCTGTACTTCGTGATGGGCTACGTGAAGGGCGAGTCGCTCGGGGAGCGGATGCGGCGGGAGGGGAAGCTGCCCGAGGAGGACGTGCGGCGGATTCTGGGCGAGGTGGCCGACGCGCTGCACTACGCGCACAAACAGGGCGTCGTCCACCGCGACATCAAGCCCGACAACATCCTGCTCGAGGACGACACCGGCCGGCCGATGCTCACGGACTTCGGCGTGGCCAAGGCGCGGGCCTCGGGGGCAACGCTGACCGAGGCGGGGGCGGTGGTGGGCACCCCGTACTACATGTCGCCGGAGCAGGCGTCCGGTGCGCGCGACATCGACGGCCGCAGCGATCTCTACTCCCTCGGCGTGATGGGCTACGCGATGCTGAGCGGGCGGCTGCCGTTCGAGGGGGACAGCTTCCGCGACGTCATCGTGCAGCACGTGACCCAGGAGCCGGCGCCGCTCACCGCGCTCGTGCCGGAGGCACCGCGGGATCTCGCCGAGGCGGTGATGCGATGCCTGGCGAAGGCGCCGGCGCAGCGGTGGCCGGATGCTCAGGGTCTTCGCGAGGCGATCGGGGAGACGGGGTCGAGCGCAGACTCCGATCCCACGGCGCCGGGCGTCAACGTGCGTGCGGCCGTGGCGAACTACACACTTCTCTCGGCGGCGTCAGCATTGTTCGGCTGGGCATCGTGGCTGTTCCCTTCCATCAGAGTGGAGGGTATGGCGTGGTGGGCACCGGCTGCGCTGATCATCGGCGTCACTGCCCTGGTCGGCGGGGGAGGTTCAGCGGTGTACGAGCGCCGGCAAGGCCTGTCTTGGCGAACGATCTTGCGGCTCGCCATGCAGCCCCCAAAGTGGTGGACGGGATGGTGGCCGGCGCGGTGGCGACTGCCGGGCGATGTGTGGGACCGCTTGCCGCCGACCCTCAGGCTGCTGAAGGTGACCAGCAGCGTGCTCAACGCCAGCCTCCCGTTCGCGATCGCGGGCGCGCTGTACGTCCTGGCGTGGATGCTCTATCGCCCGATTGAGGCTGAGCAACTGGCCGTGCCTGTTGCCATCGCCTACATCGCCCTGATGGGGCCCCTCGCGATCGCCAGCATCCCCTTTCACCGATGGGCGCGCTCCAAGGGGCTGGGCTTCCACGAGCGCACCGTGGTCGCCCAGTCTCCGACCTGGAAGCTCGACTTCTGGCGCAAGCCCAAGTTCGCGGCGCTGCTGCTTCCGCCGCCGGGCCGCGCCATCACTGCCCGCCCCGCCGAGCCCCGCTCCCCCGACGAGTACGCCCGGGCCATCCGCGACCTCGTGGGGCAGTTGCCGAGCGGCCTGCAGGTCACAGTGTCTGAAGCGGCCGACGCTGTGAGCCAACTGTTGGACACTGTGGCTGCGCTGGACGCGGAGCTGGCGAAACTCGCCCAGGACGCTGACCCACAGGAACTCGAGGCCGTCGAGGCGAAGCTCCGGGCCCTTGGACCCGAGACCCCGGGCGAAGACGACGTGCGCCGCCAGAAGCGCGCCGTGCTCGTCCCCCAGCGCGAACTGCTCCGTGCGCTGAATCAGCGCCTCGCCGCAGTGGCCGAGCGCCGGGCCCGGCTCGTGGACCTCCTGCGCACGATGTGGCTCCAGGTCGCCACCCTCCGCGCCGAGGCGGCGCGCGACACGCTGGCGGTGACGGAGATCAGCGGCCGTGTGAAGGCGCTCTGCGCCGACGTCGACGCCCACGTCCGCGCCGCCGAGGCGGTGAATCTGCTGGGGTCGAATGGCTCGTGACGGACGGCATCGGGCGGCAAGGTCGAGCCGTTCTCCGAGTAACATCACGTCGGCCCGCCTCTTGACACATGAGGCTCCGGGCTGAAGATGTTGACCGCTCACCCCTACGGTCGGTTTCCAGACGAGGTGCGCCCATGCCCGCACGCTGCAGTCACTGTGGCAACACCGTCATGCCCTACCGCAGGTACCTGTTCTACATGGGCAGGTCGCCGGTGAAGTGCGCCCACTGTGGGACCGAGGTGCGTCTCCGTCACTTCCGCACCCTTGTCTACGGCAGCCTCGCCGTCGGCGGCATCCTGGCGCTGGCGGCGGTCCTGCTCGCCCCCTCCATCCGCGAGTTCGAGGTTGCCATGGTGGCTCTGGGCCTGGTGGCCGTGGCCGTCGACTACTGGACCTGGCGGGCGCTCCCGTGGGACCCGGCGCAGCCGGGCGACGCCCCCGCGCCGCCATCTCCCGTGTCCTAGTGGCGACGCACGTCCAGCGGCAGAGCTCTGCGCTCCCAGGGGAGGGCCGGCGCGGCGAGAATCAGCGCATGATGGGCGGCCGCGCGTGACCTGCCCGGCTTGCCAGCAGTCCAATCCTGACGGTGCCCGGTTCTGCCTCGGCTGCGGCGGCGTCCTCGCCGCCGCGGGCGCTGTCGTCCCCGCCGATCCGGCGCGCGCGGCGCTGGAGCGCGTGCTCGGGCACCAGTACAACATCCTCCGTCTCCTCGGCCGCGGCGGCATGGGCGCCGTCTACCTCGCGCAGGAGAAAGCCCTCGAGCGGGCCGTCGCCATCAAGGTCCTGCCGCCGGAGACCGCCACCGACGCCGACAGCCGCGAGCGCTTCCGGCGCGAAGCGCGAGTCGCCGCCAGGCTCACCCATCCCAACATCGTCCCCCTGCACACCTTCGGCGACGTGGACGGGATGCTGTACTTCGTGATGGGCTACGTGAACGGCGAGTCGCTGGCCGATCGACTGCGGCGGGAGGGGAAGCTGCCGTCCGAGGACGTGCGGCGGATCCTGGCCGAGGTGGCCGACGCGCTGCACTACGCCCACAGGCAGGGCGTGGTTCACCGCGACATCAAGCCCGACAACATCCTGCTGGACGACGAGACCGGCCGGCCGATGCTGACCGACTTCGGCGTCGCGAAGGCGAAGGCCTCCGGGGCGACGCTGACCGAAGCGGGCACGGTGGTCGGCACACCGTACTACATGTCGCCCGAACAGGCGTCGGGGGTGCGGGAGATCGACGGGCGCACCGACCTCTACTCCCTCGGCGTCATGGGCTACCAGATGCTGGCGGGGCGGGTGCCGTTCGAGGGAGAGAGCTTCCAGGACGTCATCGTGCAGCACGTGACGAAGGAGCCGGCGCCGCTCGCCGCCGTGGCCCCGGACGCGCCGTCGGACCTGGCCGAAGCGGTGATGCGGTGCCTGGCGAAGGCCCCGGCGCAGCGATGGGGCGACGGGCAGCAGCTGCGGGCGGCACTGGACCTGACCGATGACGAATACGAGGTGCCTGCGGCGGAGGCCCAGCTCGACGCCGCTGGGTTCAGTGCTGCGGCCGGCGCGTGGGCCGGGATTCTCTTCGGCCTCGCCTGCTACCTCTTCCCGGGCTTGAGAGGCGAGGGCGGATCTTGGTTGGCCATCTCCGCGTTCTTCACCGGCCTCGGTCCCGCGATCCTCGGACGCAACGCGGCCGCGGCGCGAAGAAGGGGCATCGGGTGGTCCACCGTCCGCCGCCGTATCCTTCAGCCGCCGCGGTGGTGGCCGTTCTGGTGGCCGCGCCGCTGGCGGCGCCCCGGCGACGTGTGGGACCGGCTCCCCGGCCCGCTCCTCTGGTCTCGGAGACTGATGGGAGGAGCGCTCGCCTGGTTCTTCCTGCTGTCGGTGCCCCTGTTCATGATCGGTCTCACCGGGGTGTTAGGGCTCCCGGGCGTGGACTGGCTGATCATGGGCCTCCTCTTCGGGCCGGTCTGGCTGCTTATCGGCGCCGGTCTGGCGCCAATGTGGTGGGCCAAGCGCCGCGGCATCGAGGAAACGGACTACAGCCGCCTCGCGTTCGCGCCCACCTCGCGCCCGGCGTTCTGGCGTCAGCCCAGGTTCGCCGCGCTGCTGCTGCCGGCGTCCGGCCGCGCAACCCTCGCCAAGCGCGCCGAGCCGGCGTCGCCCGACGAACTCGCCCACGCCATCCGCGACCTCGTGGGACAGCTGCCGAGCGGTCCGCAGGCGACGGTGTCCGAGGCCGCGGACGCCGCGCAGCAGTTGCTGAGCGCTGTCGCCGCGCTGGACGCGGAGCTGGCGAGACTCGCCCAGGACGCCGACCCGCAGGAGCTCGATGCCATCGAGGCCAAGCTCCGCGCGCTCGGCGCTGAGAGCGCCGACGAGGGAGAGGCGCGACGCCAGAAGCGCGCTCTCCTCACCGGCCAGCGGGACCTGCTCCGACAGCTGGACCAGCGACTCGCCGAGGTGACCGACCGCCGAACGCGGCTCGTGGACCTCCTCCGCACGATGTGGCTCCAGCTCGCCAACCTACGCGCCGAGGCGGCTCACGACACGTTGGCGGTGACGGAGATCAGCGGCAGGATCAAGGCGCTCTGCACGGAGATCGACGCGCACGTACAGGCGGCCGAGACCGTGCGCCTCGTTGTGCCGTGAAGGACCTCCGCTTGACACCCGTCCGCCGGCCGGCCATATCGTGGCTCTAACCACGGCACCGGAGACCGCCATGTCATCGCAGCGGTGGGCCACCCTCGCCGGCACGCTCGCCATGCTCGTCGTGGCGAGCGGCGCGCCGGCGCAGGAGCCGCCCGACGCGGCTGCCGCCGCCGAGAGCGTCGCTATCCGCACGGCCACCATCCAGGGAGCGCAGGTCACGGTCATCGGCGATCCGGACGAATTCGCGGCGGGGCACTTCCTCGTGCTCCTGGTGCGCACAGTGCCGCGGGGGCGCACTCCGCCCGCCCTGCTCGCCTGCGGCGTGTCGGGTACGGGCCGCGCGATGCGGGCCGTCTGCGTGCCGATCCCGACGCCCAACGCTGCCGGCGACGCGGAGACGTTCGAACTCACCGCCTACGATGTCGCGGACATCGACCAGGACGGCGGGGACGAACTGACCATCGAGGTCTCGTACACGGGCGCCTGGGTGCAGCCCGGTGTCGGGACCGAGTTTCGCCGGCTGGCGGTCCTCAGACTCTTGCCGCGGCCCAGCGTGGCCTTCGCCGTCGAAACTCTGCGATCGGATATGGCGACCGACCGCTTCACCATCCGGCGCGTCACCTTTACCGACCTCGACGGCGATGGCCACGCGGACGCGCTCGTGGCGCTCTGGACATGCAGCGACCCGCCGTCGGCCGACACCACCCAGAACAGCGCGAGCTGCTGGCGTTCCACCGCGCACCACCGCTGGCTGCCAGCGACGCGGCGGTGGGGTCCCCCGATCCCTCTCGGTCGCTGACCCGCTCCATCCTCATCGACCGCCTCGGCCCCCCCGAGGTCCTGGTGGAGCGCGAGGTCCCGCTCCCCGACCTCGGCCCCACCGACGTGCATGTGAACGTCGACGCCGCGGGCGTCAACTTCGCCGACCTCATCCAGCGACTCGGCCTCTACGGCACCGTGCCGCCGCGCCCCTACAGCCCCGGCTTCGAGGTCGCCGGCCGCGTGGCGCGCGTGGGCGCCGCGGTGCGTGACTGGCACGAGAGAGACCGCGCCGTCGCCCTCATCCGCTTCGGCGGTTACGCGCGGGACGTCGTCATCCCCGAGCGGCAGATCTTCCGCTACCCCGAAGCGCTCACGCCCGTCCAGGCCGCGGCGGTGCCCGTCGTCTTCCTCACGGCGTGGGTGGCGCTCTTCGAGGCCGCGCGCGCCCGCGCCGGCGAGACCGCGCTTGTCCTGAACGCGGCCGGCGGCGTCGGCACCGCCGCCGTGCAGCTCGGCGTGCGGAAGGGGCTGCGCGTGATCGGGACCGCCGGAGCAGAGCGGAAGCGCGCCTTCGTGACCGACCAGCTCGGCGCCGCCGCGTGCTTCGATTCGCACGGAGATTGGGAGTCCGAGGTGCGCGCCCTGGCAGGCAGGCGCGGCGTGGACATCGCCCTCGACGCGCTCGGCGGGAAAGCCACCGCCTCGTGCCGCCGCCTGCTCGCGCCGCTGGGGCGGCTCGTCTTCTACGGGATGAGCGACGCCGCGCCGGGGGTAAGTCGGAACTGGGCGCGCGCGGCGTGGACGTGGCTGCGCACGCCGAAGATCCACCCGCTGGACCTCGTCGTGCCCAGCATCGGCGTCTTCGGCATCCACCTGCTGCATCTTTTGAAGAAGGAAGAACTGCTGCGGACGACGCTGGAGGAGATCTACCGCGGCGTGGCGGCAGGTGAGTGGCGCCCGGTCGTGGACCGCACCTTCCCGCTCACGCGCGACGGAGCCGTCGCGGCACACCGGTATCTCCACGAGCGGCGGGTGACCGGGAAAGTTGTGCTGGAGGCGGCGGACTAGCGGACAAGCGGACAAGCGGACGAGCGGACTAGCGGACAAGCGGACGAGCGGACCGGCGGACGAGCGGACTCAGGCCGCGAGGTGCTGGCCGACTGCTTCCGCGATGCGCGCCGCGTCGTCCGCCGCGCCGAAGATGATGCCGGACTTCCGTGTCCGGAGCCACGGGAAGCCGAGGAAGTAGAGCCCCGGCACCGGGCTCACACCACCCTCGTGGACCGGTGCGCCGCGAGCATCGAGGACGGGCAGCCGCAGCCAGCCGAAGTCCGCCGTGAATCCTGTGCACCAGATGATCGCGCCCACGCCCGCGGCCCGTAGATCCAGCTCCGCGGGTCCCGACACGTCGTACAGCTCGGGCGCCGGCACGTCCGCCGCATCGTCCTCGTCCGCCGGCAGCGCGCCTCCCGCACGCAGGATCGCCGCGTCGATCTCCTCCTGGAACTTCGCGGAGCGCTCGTCGGCGAACCGGACGTAGGCGCCCAGCCGACCGTCCAGCTCCAGCCGCCCCTCGTTCACGCCCAGCGTACGTCCGAGCAGCAGCGCACCGTTGCGCGCGAGCTGTTGGAGGCTCACCGTGTGCCCGCGTGGCCCGACGCCCGAGACCTGCGGCTGCGGGATCAGGCGCATCGCGGGATCCTCGAGGTCCGCGACGGTCTGGTCGAAGAACCCCGCCTCGACCCACCATTCCGTGATGTCCCGGCCGCGATGGCGCCTCGGCACGCGGGCCACGCGGCTGGCGCACAGGTAGACCGTACGGCCGGCGGCCAGCAGATCCTCGGCGATCTGGCACCCCGACTGCGCGCTTCCCACCACCACGGCCGCCCCCGGCGGCAGGAACTCGGGGGCGAGGTACTGCGCCGAGTGGAGCTGGGCCATTCCCGGCGGCAGCTCCCGCCCGAACCCCGGCAGCTTCGGCGCCCGCTGGAGCCCCGCCGCCACTACGACCGAGCGGGAACGCCACGACACGGGCCCGCCGCCCGACTGCGTCCCACGGACGACGAAGGTGGCCGCCGCATCGTCGTGCGCCACCATCGTCACCGCGACGCCCGCGGTGACCGGGAGCGCGCGCGCCTCGGCGTACCGCTCAAAGCCACGGACGAGTTCGTCCCGGCGGAGGAAGCCGTCGCGCGGCGCACCGCGCAGTTCCTGTCCGGGCAGCAGGTTCATCCAGTTCGGCGTGTTGACCTGGAAGGAGTCCCACCGCTGCGAGCGCCACGTTTCAGCGACGCGGCCCCGCTCGAGCACGACAAAGTCGCGCCCCTGCTCCTGGAGACAGGAGGCGATGGCGAGGCCGGCGTGGCCGGCCCCCACGACGACACAATCGAGTAGCGTCATTGGCGTGGATATCCGACTAATGCATACGGCTTTCAGGAGCCGGAGACAAGGGGCCAGGAGCCAGGGGCGAGTGGTGCAAACACATCTACCGCGGACTGGGCTGCGGCCGAAGTTCGAGCTTCCTCTACCCACAATCGATGACGACACCTCGCGGACGAGTCATCCTCGGCTTTGTGCTCGCGCCCCTTGTGGCGCCGGCGGTCTTCCTCTCGTTGGCCCTCCTGGAGGACCACCTCTACGGGATGCCCCCGGGGTCGAGCGTCTACGGGGAAGTGCTGGTGGCGCTGTTCGTCGTGATGCCGCCGACCTACCTCGCGGCACTCGTCGTCGGCGTGCCGGCGTACCTCCTGCTCACCCGCTTCACGACGCTGCGCCTCTGGCACGCGCTCGCGATCGCGGCGCTGGTCGCCGTGGCGTTCTTCCCGGCCTCCGGCGCGCCGCTCAGGCGGTTACTTTTCCTCGGATCGCCCTCGATGGCGTGCGCGCTGACGCTGTGGTTGTTCCTGCGGGAGACAGGGCCGCGGGAGAAGCGCGAAGTGGCGAGGACCTGAGCGGGAGCCCCGATGCGAGCCAGCGACCTGAAGCCCGCCGCGATCGCCGTGCAACTCGGGGACCGACCCCGGGACGACGAGCTCGACCTCTTCGGTCTCACGCACCGCGGCCTCGTCCGCCGAGAGAACCAGGACCACTTCCTCCTCGCGACGGTCCATCGGCAGGTGCTGATCCACGGGACAAGCCTTCCCGCGGTCGAGTCCCTCCCGCTGCGAGGCGAGCGCCTCGCCACGCTGCTGCTGGTGGCCGACGGCGTCGGGGGCGGCGCCGCCGGAAGTGAGGCGAGCCGGGTCGCCGTCGAGGCGATCACGCGGTACGTGTCCTCGACCCTGCGCAGCTACCACGCGGCGGGCACCGCCGCGGAGGGCGAACTCCTCGGGATGCTGCGCGCGGCGGCGCTCGAGGCGCACGCGGCGGTGCTCGCGGACGCCACGGGGAATCCCGACCACGAGGGGATGGCGACGACGCTGACGCTCGCGCTCGCGGTCTGGCCGTGGGCGTACGTCGTACAGGTGGGAGACAGCCGCTGCTACTGCTTCCAGGACGGATCGCTGCGCCAGGTCACGCGCGACCAGACCGTGGCCCAGGACCTCGTGGACCAGGGCGTCCTCGCGGCGGAGCACGCCTTGGACTCGCCCTTCGGCAGCATGCTCGCGAGCGCCATCGGCGGCCCGGAGGCGATGCCGGTGGTGACGCGCATCGATATCCGCGAACGGGGCTCCGTGATCTTCTTGTGCAGCGACGGGCTCACCAAACACGTCTCCGAGGCGGAGATCGCCGAGCGGATCGGGGCGATGGAGTCGTCGGAGTGGCTCTGCCGGTCGCTCCTCTCCCTCGCCCTGGAGCGGGGCGGGACCGACAACATCACGATCCTGGCGGGGCGGGCGCGGCTGGCGACGCCGTAGCGCGCAGCCGCCGCAGCCGCCGCATCGCGCCGATGCCGAGCATCGGCCCCACGGCCAGCGCGACGAACGCCCACCGCCAGCCCACCACCGCGACCAGTCGCGGTACGAGTTGGATGCTCGCCATCGTCAGCAGGAACCCCAGCGACGTCTGCAAGGTGAGCGCGGTGCCCACGGCGTGCGAGGGGGCCAGCTCGGTCACGAGGGCGCTGAACTGCGCCGAGTCGGCGACGACGGCGAAACCCCACACGATCGCGACCGCCACGACGAGCGCGGGGGCGGCGGCGGTGAGGCCGATGACCGCCGCGCAGCTGCCGCTCAGCGCCATTGCCCACATGGTGAGACGCTCCCGGCCGTAGCGGTCGGCAAGCACCCCGCCAAGCACGCAGCCCGCCCCGCCCGCGGCGATGGCCGCGAAGCCCGCGACGTCCCCGCCCCGCGCGCCGAGCCCGGCGCCGGTCGCGAGGAACGCCGCGATCCACGACCACATCGCGTACAGCTCCCACATGTGTCCGAGGTAGCCGCTGGTCGCCAACCGGACCTCGCGGCAGCGGACCACCGTGCCCACGAGGTTCCAGGCGAAGGGGCGCCGCTCGAAGGCGAAGGGGCCGTCGCGGTAACCGGCGAGGACCAGCAGCCCCGCCGTGGCGCACGCCGCCGAGGCGGCCAGCACGACCGGGGCGATGCCGGCGTGCTCGAGCCCGTGCACCAGGAACGGCGTCGCCTTCCCCACGGTGAGCGCGCCCACGATGGTGCCGATGGCGAAGCCCCGCCCGTCCTGGTACCACGTGGCGATCATCTTCATCGCGGGCGGATAGACGCCCGCAAG
>Ga0315275_10005770_pt1 | contig 11773 bp, 6 predicted proteins | sample YL17G03_0_MG_FD_205557 | JGI IMG/M metagenome (GOLD analysis project Ga0315275, IMG submission 205557) | Sediment microbial communities from Yellowstone Lake, YNP, Wyoming, USA - YL17G03_0 | ecosystem: Environmental > Aquatic > Freshwater > Lake > Sediment | place: USA: Wyoming | collected... | reverse complement strand
GAAGACGGTTTCCGGGCTCTGGTCGCGGTTCTCCAGGAAGGTCTTCAGCTGGCTCTTGATGACGTCGAAAACGGCCGGGTCGGGGCGCGGCGCGGTGAAGGTCAAATAGATCAGCTGGAAAAGGGTCTCGGCGTCCCTGGGAGAGGCGTTCCCCGAAAGTCCCTCCTCGAGTTCGCCGATCGTCGGCCTGACGAAGACGGCTTTGCCGGCCAGCTTTTTCTGGAGGTTGACGGCGCTGAATTCGCCCAGGCCGCCCGAGGCCACGACCTGGTCGGCAGTGTTGGCCGGGATGAGGTTTTCGTCCTCGGCGAGCGAGACGCCGCCCGCGCTCGTGGCCCGGAGAAGGATTTCGTCCTCCTTGAAACCCGTCGGCTTGAGGACGACGCGCGCGCCGTTGGAGAGCGTCCACTCCGTGATCCCGGCCTCGGCGATCGTCCGGCTCGACACGACCTCTCCGGGCTCCGGCATTCCGGGAAGGAGCGGCGCGTCGGTCGTGGTGTCCTCGTAGGGAGCGATCTCTTGCCGCTTGACCTCATCGAGGACGGCCAGGAGCTCTTTTTCGCTGGGGACGCCGGCGCCCTCTTTGTCCGGGGCGTTGGCCATGATGACGCGGTTTCTCTCGGTCATCCACTCTTTGGCCAGCCGGTTCGTTTCGTCGAGCGTGATCCCGGGCAGGAAGTGGACGTGCAGGTCGTATTCATACTGGATGCCGGGCGTCGGCTCTTCCTGCAGAAAGCTCCGGCTTAACTCCTGGGCGTACGTGCCCGAATCCTCCGTCTCCTTCTCCGCTAGGGCGTTTTCGAAAACGCGCATCATTTCGCTCTTCTGCCGTTCGAGCTCCGTCGCGGTGAAGCCGAAGCGGGTCACCCTCTCCCCTTCGGTGTACAGGGCCCGGAGCCCCCCGGCGATGCCTCCCCCTTCGACGAGCGCCGACAGGACGTAGACCTCTTTCGACCCGATGAAGCGCCCCTGGCTCGAGACGGCTCCCAGGAACGGCGCGCCGGGTTTCTGGCTGATCTCGACGAGACGCTCGTTGAGCATGCCGTTGAAAAGCCGTTCGACGAGCATCTGACGGTAGGAGCCGACCGTGCTCTGGTCCCTGAGGGGCAGCTTGTGGTAAACGGCCACGACGCTCTCGGACGTTTCCTTGTCCGTGGCGATAGCGAATAGCGTCTCGTCGTGGTCGGGAACGGGATAGGACGGCCGCGACGCGCCGACGGCCCGGGGGATAGCTTCGAAATGCCCCTTGATCAGCTCCACCATGCGGGTCCGGTCGAAATCGCCCACGGCGATGACCGCCATCAGTTCCGGGCGGTACCAGGTCCTGTAGTATCGCTTCAGGGTTTCGTACTTGAAGCTTTCGATGACCTCTTTTTTCCCGATGGGCATGCGCTCGGCGTAGCGCGAGCCCCGGAAAAGGACAGGGAACTGCCTGTCGCGCATGCGCGCGTCGGCGCCCTGGCCCAGGCGCCACTCCTCGACGATGATGCCCCGCTCCTTGTCGATCGCCTTGGCGTCGAAGGTCAGACCGTGGGCCCAATCTTCCAGGATCAGGAAGGAGGTCTCGAGGATTTCGGGGGAATCCGTGGGGATTTTGAGCATGTACATCGTTTCGTCGAAGCCGGTGAAGGCGTTGAGGTCGGGCCCGAAGCGCATGCCGATCGATTCCATGAAATCGACGAGCTTCTGCTTGGGGAAGTGCTTGGACCCGTTGAAGGCCATGTGCTCGACCACGTGGGCCAGGCCCAGCTGGTCCTCGTCCTCGAGGACCGAACCGGCATTGACGACCAGGCGCAGTTCGGCCCGGTTCGCCGGCTCCCGGTTTTCGCGGATGTAATATCGGAGGCCGTTCGCGAGCTCGCCGACCGTGATCTTGAGGTCGACGGGGATCTTTTGGTCGAGGGGATACTTGTCGGCCTGGGCGGCGAGCGGGACGACCGCAAGGAAGGCCGAAAGGGCGATGAGAAGGATTCTGCGCTGGTTATTCATCCCTTCTATCATAGACGATTTAGGAAATTATGACAGGGGCGGTCAGAGCCCGGCCAGGCGCTTCTTCGCGTCGGTGGGCTCGGGCAGGTTCCGGTCGGGGGCCTTGTCCAGGTTCCCGATCTTCCCTTCGGCCAGCGCGATCGCGGCCTGAGCGATCCCGTTGAGTCGCCGTCCCCGGGGGCGTCCAACTCGGGCGCTACCATTGACATCGCCATGCGGCCGGCCATACACTTTCGGCATGGATAAGCGGGGAGAGCCATCGTCCGGAAGGGCTTGACCGGAAAGAGGAGTCGGACAATGACATCATCTTGCTTCAAGAAAACCATCCGACGGACGGTGGTGGCATTGACGATCCTGTCGGCGTTCCCGACCCCGTTTTTCGCTCAGCAACCGCAGGCGATATGCCGCGCCAGCCTCGAGACATACGTCTTGGACAAGAGCCTGAATGCCCACTGGGAGGGCAACACCGTCGTCATGAAGAGGGGTGGCGTCGAGTACGTCTGCCGATGCGTGTCGGAGACCCAGCCGCCCGACTGCAAGCCGAGAAATTCTTCCGGTGCGGGCGGGTTAAGCGGCGTCGATATCACCCGATTCAAGCCGGGACAACAGCTGGCCCTGATGGCGACACAGTCCCTGATCCAGGGACTCTTCAAGAGCATTTTTAGCGCGGGCGAGCCTGCCGGCTCGGCCGAAGCCGCTCTCCAGAGGCAGCAGAACAGGCTCAAGGAGCAGGAAGAGGCGAGACTGCAGGCCCTCGAGAACTGGGGCCTTTTCCAGGAAGAAGAAAAGGCAAGGGCCCAGCGTGAGCAAGAAGCCAATCGAATGATCGGCCAAAATCTTCTCGAAAAGATCGGCGGGACGGGCGGACAAGGATTGGGCTACCAGTCCATATCCGGGGAAAAGCTCGAATTCAACGATTGGGCGGCGCGGAAGCCGGAGGCTATTCCCTTGCCATCGGGCAAGTACCCCGCGCCGAAGACGGCCGGGACGAGGTCGGCCGCTGCTTATGCTGCGCTAAAGAACAGGCTCGCCAGGAACATCGAAGTTTTGTACCAGCGCATCACGGACTAAAATATTATCTGCGGACCTGGCCGCGGAAAATGGCTTATTGCCCTCATTGACATACTTAAGAAAGAGGTACTAGATGAAGAAACTGGAGATCAAGCCAGGACGGTCGGTATCCGCGATCGGAATAATAATGGGCATTATGGTCGTTGTATTTGGAATTGCGTGGATCGGCATGGTTTTGTCCTTATCACGTCCATGGGATAATGAATTTGACCCTGGAGTCGTATTCCTTCTGATCTTCGGGGTGATGTTTGTCATCGTCGCCATTGTAATCACTGCATTCTATGTAATAAATACCTTTTCTAAGAAGAGACGTTCAATAGTAGATATCGAAGAAGTGACAGGGGAAGAAATAAGCGCCATGGCAAGCACAGAAGACAGAGCAACTCCTGATGGGGAGATTAACTTCTGCCCGTATTGCGGGAAGGCATTTAAAGCGGAAAAAAGATAATCACGTAAAGGCATGGCCTCGCTTGAAATCCAAGAGAAGGTCCAGCCGTACGTCGAAGAACCAACTAAATTTCATCATTCATCTCCAGTTTGTATTTTACTTTATTTTCTTTAACTCATTTTCGACCTTTTCTTTTTCTTCATTGGTCAGATCATTTTCAGACTGTGTTGCTTTTGCCAGTTCGTCCTCTGCGCTTTGGAGGGCTGCCAGTGCTTCTGCAATGAGCTTTTCTACCTCCTGTTTTTCCTCGGGCTTTGCATTTATGGCACGGGTCTGAATGCGACTTAATTCAAATTTAGCATCTTCTTTTTTTAACTCTGCATTCTTTTTTTTCTTTCGTAACTCCATAAGTTTATCTTCAATATCCAAAAGGTCTTTAATCCCTTCATTCATTTCCACGCTCGCCGCTATTGGTTTCGAGGGGTCAAGGCTGCGCAGGTCCATCATCATGGTTGGCAATGGCAATTGCGCGGGCTTGATGCGGTACAAGATAAGAAAGTACTGCAAGCGTTTGAGATTGTCCTCGGAGCATTTTTCGAGGTTTTTTGCGGCGGCGACCGCTCGCTGATACTCCTCCGGTGAGGTGGATCGCAAAGATATATCGGGGATTTCTGCTCGGCTGCGAGCTTTAGCCAGCGCCTTGAGGTTGCGATCCAGAGCGCCGATGGACTCCTGTGAAACGGCGGCCTGGGTCGCCGCGGGAACTGTAGCATCCACGCGGGTGGGCTCGGGCGCAAGCACCAAGTCGGGTAGCTGGGTGGTGTCGATCTGTCCGGTCATGGCCCGAGCACTGTTCTCGGCGAGTTCGCGGGCGGATTCAAAATCACCCCCGACAGCGGCGATAGCCGCCTTTTCGGCCAATGCCGTGCTCGCGGCCAGTTGTTGCAACACATCGCGGGTGGTGGTGATACTCGGCTGGGTTTTTACCCAACCGTCGCCTTCATTCTGATCGAAAACGACGCCGCCTTGTAGACCCACGAAGAGATCGTCGGTGGCGCCGGTGGCTTTTCTCACGTAGATGATGTCAATGAAGCCTTCTACCCGATCGGGCACCGGATTGGTCACCGGGCGGGCCTTGGGTACATCGACCTGGAGGCTATTCTGTTTAATCCAACGCGCTAGGGCGATGACCTTTTCCGTCTCGCGCATCACATGCAGGGAGGGGTAAAGGCGCGCATAGTCGTCATATCGTTCGTTGAGTATGCTTTCATACTCGCTCATCACCTGCCGCAGCCATGCCTTTTTCTTTGAGGCGTCATCCAGAGGCTCCGCGCCAATACGTAGAGTGGCCGAGGCGAAACGCACGCCGCTACCATCGGTGAGGGGTTCTAGCCTCACCTCGCCGGGGCGGATCCAATAGCGGACGCAACCCTCTTTGAGTTCGTCAGAACGCCCTAAACGTTCAGCCGCCGCGCTGAGGAATTCGGTGGTAGACAGATACCCCGACAAGCCGGCGGTGTCCGGATTGAGAGTCGTGACATACTTCAAGGCGTAGTCGGCATCGAACATGACACGCGTCAATGGCGAGTCGGCGCGCATGCCGTATAGCCTTACCCCGGAATACACCGTGGGCAGCGAATACATGCGCTTCAGGAAGGCCTGTGTAAGTACAAAACTTTTTAATATGTTCCGCTGAAAAGCCTCTTTTGCCAAGGTTACAGAGTGCGCATCCACGGAGGCAGTCAGTTCCTCGTCCCAACTGGGACCACGAGGATTGAAATCAGGATTACGGAGATACGCACGCTCGACCATGGCGTCCACCTGGCTGGTCGGCACACCCATACCCTTAAGGAGTCTGCCGTAGAACAGGCCAAAAAGCCGCCGACCGGCGATCTGCTCATTGATACGGTTCGAACTAAGATCGTTGCGGATGCTCTGCATCTCCTCGGATACACCCAGAAGATCGCTCAGTTCCACTGTCAGTTCGTAATTCGGCTGCTCGCCCCTCTTTATCATCTGCCCGATCATCGACAGGGTAATAAGTGCCTTGCCGTAACGCTCCTCAATGCCAATGCCGGCAAAAAGCTTGCCCATGAAATTGCTCACCAGCCGGTACTGCTCCTCGCTCGTGAAATTAGCATTGGATTTCTTTAAGTCGAGATAGGCCGCAAGCCCCTGGGGCTCGATGCCCAACTGCTTTAAGCGCTGATCTAGGACCAGCTTCTCCGGAATGGGTTCCTTGGACTGCAAGATGGCTCCGAGGGTGTTTTGCATCCACTTGGTGCCATACTCCAGATCCGTAGCGATACGGCCCATCTCCTTGTCGAACAACAGGTTGATCGCTTGCTCGGCAGGCTTTGATGATCCTTCGTCCAAGGAGAAGGTGGGATAGGGGTTGTCCAGCGCCTCGGCCAGCAGATCGGCGTAGGGGATGGGTCCGGAGGCGTAAACCGGGTCATAGGTGCCGATGAAGCTGACGCGTCCGGTATTCGGATCAATGAAAGCGTATTTCAGGGTGTTGATCTCGGCGAGGCGCTCACTCAGCGAATCGGAGGGCTTGTGGATAAACTTGCGGGTCGCTTCAACCAAGGCAAGGTTGGCCTCGCTGCCGGCGGTCTTAACGGCGGGGCCTGACACACTGCCTCGGCGGGTCGACTGAGCGAAGGCAATGCCTGTAATGAAAAACACAAAAAGAAACATTAACAGAATCCTCAATTTTCTCATCATTTCTCCCTCCGCCTATCAAGATTAGATATATCGTTTTTTTCGGGTCAGAATAGTTCACTTTTCTTCAGTGGAGTATTTGGGCATATCCAAGGGGGTTACGAGGAAGTATTGCGAATTCTGATAGTCCGCAGGGCTAAAATCAATACCTAAGCCCGCCTTTATCCGATCGCCGGACTTCGGGATCTTTCGACCGGCAGCATTGAGGAGTGCCCAGTCGGCTTCCGAGCAGACCAGATCATCTTTGCCCCACGCACCGTAGTTGGTGCCTAACCAGGGGGTACCGAACCAGTTTTTGGCTATCTCCTTGCGGTTCTTTTGTGCCATCTCCACGGCCGCTGCGAAAAGCCGCTTCGCTTCCTCTTCCTTCAGCGGCTGTGCCAGTTTGGCCACTTCAGCCCCGCGGTGGCGATATAACTTGAGGAACTCATCCTCGGAAATAATGCGCGGACCTTCAAAGGGTTGATTATCCAGGAAGAGCTTCTTGCCGTTGACCTCCTTGAGATAGCTGACCGTATGCGACGCGCTCGATGCCTTGTCCCCGGAGGAGAGAAGGTTGTCTCCTGCGGCGATCGCCTTTCCCTCAATGAGCAGCACGTCACCGGGCTGTAGTTCATTGAACTTCTTGTAGGGCAGCGGAGGTTCTTTCGTCTTGAGAGATGCGTAGATCGCGTTGCACCATTTGTTTGGTTCTTCGAGCCGCTGTCGGATAAGTTTCCACTGCATGTCCATCCAGGCGGCGTTCATATTCTCGAACTCGACCTGCTCCACCGTCGACTCCAGGTCCTTGCCTCCGGTTTTCGCGTAGGCAAGGGCGATTTCCACCCTTTTTCTATTGAGCTCTGCTGAATTTTTCTTCTCTCTATTCTTTATCCTTGCTTCCTGTGCCTTGATTGAGGCCTCACGGGCAATCTCTTCCGCCTTCACGTTGCCTTGTTGCTGGGCAAGTCTCACAATGTTTTCAGATTTACTTATGGTGTTATCGCATTTCTGGATTTCGCCTTCGTATTTCTGAATATCTTCTATTGCCGCTTCTCTCATTCTTTCGAGCTTGAATATGACGCCGAGCAGCCAGTTGTTCTTCTGAACATCTGGATCCTGCGCAAAAGAGATACCATGAAAGATCAATAAAAAGAGAACCAGCAAGATATACACGCCTCTTCTCCCATCGCTAAGCATTTTTCTACCTCAATTGTACTTAGAGGAGCCCGGCCAGGCGCTTCTTCGCGTCGGCGGGCTCGGGCAGGTTCGGGTCGGCGTCTTTCCACAGGTCGAGGAAGAGGCGGTACTGCTCGGCGGCCTCGTTCTTGAGGCCCTTCTCCTCATACAGCCGCCCCAGTCGATAGTGATAGACGGGGATGCGGATGCGCCGGTCCTGGCTGGCCGGGTCGAACGTCAGGAGCTGCCGATACACTTCGATGGCCTTGTCCAGGTTCCCGAGCTTTTGATAGGCGCGGGCCAGGACATCCTGCTCGAGGGGCATGTTGTGCTGCAAGAGTTCGGGAGGACTCATGGGGGGGACCACCGGGGCCGATCCTTTTTCGAAAGAGGCGATGACTTCCCCGGCCTTCCCTTCGGCGAGCAATATCTCGGCCTGAATGATCTTGTTGAGTTGCCGACCCTGGGCAGTCCAACTCGGGCGTTCGCTGGGCTCTTGGGCCAAGAGAAGAGCCGCTTTTTTAATCCTTTCTTTCGCCGATCCGATCCGCCCTTGTTTGACGTCCAGTAAAGCCAGATAGTGCTCGAGCAAGGACGTATTGATCCGGATCGCGGCCGAGTCAAAGCTTTTATTAAAATCGAAGTATTCCTGAATGAGCCGCCGCCCCTTGTCGTATTCTCCCCGGTCATAACAGAACCAAGCCTCGATCATTTTAATGACGCTGACACCGTAATTGTTGACCGATTTCCAGCCTTCGATCGCCCTGTCCGCCTCGTTCATCGCTAAATTCCGCCTGCCGGCGACGTGGTCGTAGAAAGCCCTCCACCACTGCCCCCGCATCCGGATCCCCGCCCCGGGGGCCTTGTCGATATAATCGTCGATCGAGCGCAGGGCCTCGCCATATTCCCCTTTGACGGCCTGGATATAAGCTATCCACTCACCCGCTCCGTAATTGGGTTTGATCTTTAGCGCTTCCCGATAGCTGGCGATGGCTTCGTCAAGCTTGCCCATTTGGAACGAGAGGTCTCCCATCGCGGAATGGGGTTCCGCGACCCCCGGGGAGGCTTCCGCATACTTCTTCAGATATTCGGCGGCCTTGACCATGTCCCCCATGCCCATGTAAATTTCGGCAAAGAGTTCGAAGGCGTTACTGAGATTGGGGTCGAGTTGAAGAACCTTGTCGACCTCTTGGATCGCCTCCGGGAACTTCTTTTCAGCCAGGTAGCACATAGCAAGATTGAAATGGGCCCGCTTTTCCTTGGGGTACTTTTCCGCCAACTCCAGGTAGATCCGGAATCTTTTATCCGGGTCTTTCTCGATATTCAGGGCGTAGGTCGCCTCGATGTAAAGCCTCTCCTTCTCGGTGGCTTTGCCGGAAAGTGATTTCGCCTTCTCATAGTGCTCCGCGCGGCGCGCCAGGTCTCTCAAGCCGCCATAAGCATGCCCCAGATAGAGGTGGGCGATGGCGAACTTCGGATCCAGGTCGACCGCCTTTTGGAGCGCCTGGCGTGCGTCCTCAAAATAATTATTGCTTAGGAAGTCGAGACCCTTGAGAAATTCGTTGTAGGCCTCCATGGACGCCGTCGTATAATCCGCTATCGGTGTCGAGGCTACTCCCCCGGAAAGGGACCAGTCGAGCTTCCGGTAGACCCGGCTGGTTAGGTCGTCGATCTGGGTAAGCAGGATGCTCTCCTCGCCCTGGCCCTGGGACGAGGCGCTGGCCAGCGAGCGTTTCGTAGCGGCGTCAAGCGCCTTGATGTTGGTGACGAAGACGTTGCCCGCCTTGGACACCTCGCCGGTGACCAGGACAGCGATCCCTTCGCGGCGGCAGACTTCGAACCCGGTCTCCTTGTCGATGGGGGCGTCCGGGTCCCTGCCCATCTGCTTGAGGAGGTCGCGGAGGCGCTCCCAGGAAGCCACATAGGGAATGCCCATGCCCTCGAACTTCGTGATCATCAGGTTGGGGACGGCTCGGATCAGCATGTCATGCTTGGGGTCGCCGGTCAGGTTCTCGAACGAAATGACGGCGATGGAGTGCTCGACCTGGGGTGCCGCAACACCGGGTCTCTTGGAGGTCCACGGATACCAGAGGAAGATCGCGGCGAGGACGAGAGCAGCAAGCGCGATCGCCGGGACGACGAGCTTTTTCGGGGTGAACTCGACGGTGATCTTCTTGGAAGTCGTCGGTTTGCGCGCGGGAGCGGTACGTTCGGTTGTCGGCAGGGCCTCGTCGATCGCGGCGAGCGCGGCCAGGAACTCCTCGCTCGTCTGGTAGCGCTTGTCCCGGTCCTTTTCGAGCGAACGCAGGATGACGCGGCCGAGCTCGGCCGGGATCTGGGGCGCCAGCGCGCGCGGGTCGGGCGGCGGCTCCGTCTTGTGCTTGACGGCGATAGCGAGCGGCGTCTCGCCTTCGAACGGCGTGCGGCCGGTGACCATCTCGAAAAGGATGATGCCCAGGGCGTAGAGGTCTGCTCTCTGGTCCGCCGGCTTCCCTTCGACCTGCTCCGGGGCCATGTACTCGGGCGTGCCGATGATCGCCCCCTCCCCCGTCTTGCCCTTGGTCGCGGCGGTCCGGGCGATGCCGAAGTCGATGATCCGGGCGCTCCCCTCCCGGTCGATGATGATGTTCGAGGGCTTAAGGTCCCTATGGACGACCCCGAGACGGTGGGCCTCGGCCAGGCCCCCGAGGATCTGGGTCGCGATAGAGACGGCCTTGCGGGCGGTCAGCTGGCCGGTCTGCCGGATGAGGGCACGCAGGTCCTGGCCGGCCACGTATTCCATGGTGATGAAGTGGACGCCCTTCTCCTCCATGAGCTCGTACATCCGGCCGACGTGCCGGTGGCTGATCTTGCGGGCGATCTTGAGCTCGTTCTGGAAGCGCTCAAGGGTGTGCGCGTCGAGGGCGATCTCGGGCCGGATGAGCTTGAGGGCGACTTCCTCGTTGAGCTTCCTGTCGATGGCCCGGTAGACCCGGCCCATCCCCCCTTTGCCGAGCTCCTCGACGATGTGGTAGCGGCCGGCGAAGGTGGAGCCGGCGGCGAGCTCTTCGGGCGGAGTTTCCAGCGTCTCGGTGAACAAAGGGAACTTTTCGGCCACTCGTCGCCCTCCTGGCTCTTGAGCGAAGGATATCACCGGTGCGGGGTGCCGGTCAATTTGAAAAGATGGGTGGGACGGCCTATACTAAAGCCGTAGGTTAAAAGGAGGCTCCGCCCATGAAACGCACTTGCCTGACGTTTTGGATCTTTCCGCTGGCCTTGATTCTTCTCGCCGGCGGCTGCGCCACGAATAATACCCCGACGAACCCGGACCTCGTCGTCAATTCCCTGGAGGACAACGCCACTCCGCCGAGCGGCACGGTGACCCTCCGGTCGGCCATCGAGGCGGCCGGTGCGGGCGACACGATCACCTTCGACGAGTCGCTCGACGGCGAGACGATCCTGCTGACCATCGTCGGCGCGGAGCACTCGACGCTCAAGGGCGAAGTCTACGTCAACAATGTGTTTTCGGGTTATCAGGAACGGGATTACGGCAAATCGGCCCTCTACGCGGACCACAGCCTGACCATCGACGCTTCGGACCTGCCGAACGGGATCGCCATCGAATGGAACGGGGGCGGCGCGAGCCATGCCCGGGTCCTAGCCGTCTACGGCGACCTGACCATGAGGAACGTGACCATCTCTTCCGGTTATTCCGAGGCCGTGGCGATCGTGGGCGGGACCCAGCCTTATACCCTGGCCAGGGGAGGCGGCCTCGCGGTCTGGGGGACCGCTCATCTCTATGACTGCACGATCGCCGGCAACACCTGCTTCGGCGAATCCGGGTCCGCCCGGGACCGCGGCACCTACGGCGGCGGCATCTACGCCGACGGGCTGGACCTCAACGACTGTGTCATCAGCGGCAATTCGGCCATCGCCTACGGGGCCGGGGGCGGCGGCATCTATTCAGCCGGCGGGGGCGACAACTCGAACGGCCACGGGAACGACACGTCGCTGACCCGATGCACGATCAGCGGCAACCGGGTCACCGCCCAACACGCCTACGGCGGCGGCATCTTCACCCTGTCCGGCGGGCCGAACAACCTGGCGACGATGTTCCTGACGAACTGCACCATCGCCCGGAACCTCGTCCAGGACCACCCAGACTTCCCTAATGTTGGACAGTGGTTCAATCGCGGCGGCGGCATCTACATGGGCGGCGGATCGCTCTGGATGTCCGGCTGCACCATCGCGGAAAACGCGGTCACGGGCGACCTCGCGTACTTCAGCGGCAAGCCGAGCTCGGCCGGCGGCGGCGGATGTGCCACCACCGGCAACGCCCACACCGTGGAGACCGTCTGGCTCCAGAATTCGATCGTCGTCGGCAATACCCTGAACGGCGCGGCCGAGGACTGGTTCCCGGGTGCCATCCTCGATTTCTACAGCCAGGGGTACAACCTCGTCGGG